>JACCDT010476595.1_pt1 | contig 40344 bp, 55 predicted proteins | sample 7446291 | NCBI WGS metagenome assembly JACCDT01 (sample SAMN15323446, study PRJNA562643) | freshwater metagenome | isolation source: river surface water | place: USA:Blue River Watershed | collected 2017-08-17
GAGCAACATTCTTGAATATTGCACAAGAAAGAATGGAAAAAATAAAGAGCATTGTAAAGAAACCGAAAAACACCAAGTAGGATGACCTTATAGCTCTATTGACTCCTGGTAAAATTGAATTCACCATCGGAAAGTATTGAATAATTCTAAAAAACTTGAATATCCTGAATACTCGAAAAACCAACAAAATGTCAAGGTCGAATATAACCACAGAAAATAATGAAGGAATCGAGATTAGAATCAAAACAAAGTCGAGCTTGTTCCATCCAGTGCTAATATAAACTTTGAACGTTCTTGTTTTCGACTTATAGTAAACCTCCAGTATAAATGCTATGGTTATCAAAACTTCAATAGCATTTAATAGATGATATTCAACACCAAATTCCTGGATGAATATTATCAGGGCATTTACCAATATCAAAAACAGTATTACAGTGTTGTTCTGTAATACTGTTTCGAGATATGCAACAAATTTTCTCCAGAAACTTTTTATGAGGAAGTACCAAAACATCATTTTCAATTTATTGTTATACGCAAAAATATTTGATTTGTTTCTAATTTTTCTACATATTTATGTATATGAGTATAAAAGAAAATAAAGAAGTAAGGGTTAATCTGTTGATTACAGACAAGCTCAGAAAACAATACAAACTTCATTGTATTAAAAATGATATTGCAATGTCTGAAAGAATAAGACAACTTATAGAAATGGACCTTAAAGGAGAAATAAAATAATGGCTTACGTTTATATATACCTGGACCCAAGAATAACGCCTGCTGAACCAATTTATATTGGCAAAGGAAGCGGCAAGCGTGCTAATTTCCACAAAACAAGAGCTAATAATCCAATTCTTAAAAGAAAAATTAATAAAATAAAAGAATTGGGATTAGAACCTATTGTTGAAATATACAAAGATAATATTTCAGACAATGAGGCTCTAAATTTAGAAATTGAGCTAATATTAAAATTTGGAAGAGTTGACCTTGGGACTGGGACCTTATGCAATCTAACTGAGGGAGGAGAGGGAAGTTCTGGTAGAATTGCGTCAGAAGAAACAAAAAAACTATGGAGTGAACAAAGAAAAGGTAAAAAGCAGACTCCAGCTCAATATGAAGCCAATTGTAATAGGATTATTTCTGAAGAAACACGTAAAAAACAAAGTGATGCTAATAAAGGACATAGCAGACATACTCCAGAACAAATTGCAAAATTAAAAGAATTTAATACTGGAAAGGTTTTTTCAGAAGAAACTAAAAAATTAATGAGTGAACAACGTAAAGGCAAAAAACAAACGGCAGCACAGTATGCTGCCAATTGTAATAGAATAATTAAAACAAAAAAAGTATTATGTTTAACAAATAATAAAATTTATGATAGTTCTAAAGAAGCTGCTGAAAAACTTGGTTTAAATTACACAGCAATTCAAGCAGTTGCTAATGGAAATCGTTCTCATCATAAAAATTTTAAATTTCAATATATTGATGACTAAGCCTCAATAACTTCTTTATTAGAAATATTATTGAATCCAGATGTAGAAGAGTTTAAATCCCAATATAAATTTATAAACTCAATTACCTTTTGTGATGGAACATCTTTATGAAATGCTATATTTGGACCATGATTATCAAGATGTACTGCATAAATTCCAGGCATAACTTCATTCATTCCAGAAATTGTGTTAATCGCACACTCTCTGCTACCGCATTCAAAAGGTTTTTGGTCTTTAATTTCAAATGGAATATATGAAATATATTTTCTGATTTGACCGTGAAAATGAACTATTGAATGTATTTTATCTCCAAGCTCTTGATAAATCATTTCTTGTGTTTTTTCTCCCACAGAAGGCTTGGCTCCACCAACAACAAGTTCACCATTTTCATATGAATAAACAGGAATCATCCCACGCTTAAAGCTTTCATTGTGATTAATTTTTCTTTCAGATGTAATTCTCTCATAATTTTTTCCCCAAACACGACAGCCAAAGTGACCACTTGTCTTTCCATTTAATGGCTTAAAAGCATTATTTTTAAATAAAAAATGCATTACTTCATACCAGTTATCTGGAATCGAGCCCTCCTTGAACATCTCTTCAGGAAAAGCTCTCTCATCATTTATTAAAGTTGTTTTATCGCTAAAAGTTAGCTGACTTCTATACCATGCAATGTCAACGAGTTCTTTCAGACATTCTTCACGAGTCATATCTCTGCCGTAAACACCTTCTTCTGGCGTAATAATTAAGTTCTTTCTTGTCTTGGTGTCATTTGCAAGCACGATGTTGCAAGAGGCTTTTTTCATAAGGTTTAATCCTTTGCTGAACTGTTCCTGCTCTGTCGCTCCACATGTTGTCTTGAATCCAATCAAGAATATGTCTTTTCTCTTTTTTCGAATCTTTCCGATAATTTTATCAGATGGAGTTACTATCATTTCTGTGGTTCCAACGGATGTCTCAAGTCTTGTTGCATACTTTCCAGAATCAACATCACCTATCTTTCCATCAAAGTCACATAGAGCAAAGTTGAAGAACACAATTTTTATTGTGTTATCGTCAATAATCATATCTACAAGTTTATTGACATCTTCATTTGTGACAACAGCTCCGTTTGGGTCTGCCATCTTTGTAAGGACAAGTTCAGTATCCATGTGGTCAAATCTCTTCTCACACATCTCAGCAATTTGTCTGGCCGTATTTCCAAATGCTGGAGCTGCCAATGCAAGGTGTGCTCTCACGTGAGAAAATGTCCCACCTCCAAGTACTACAATTTTCTTATTCATAACTATGTGTATGTTTATGGTTACATTTTCTATGATGCCTATAGTCTTTAATCCCAATTATGAGTGTAACAATCCCTATGAATGCCCAAATAAAGGCAAATACAGGACTGTGCATAATAAAATCACTCCAACCCTCCGTTTCATGTCCAGACTCAACCGAGTATGAAATAAGTAGAAGAGATTGGATGAATTGAATTATGTGAACCATTCCATGTAGAAAATTTAATACGCCAACTGAAATTAATATTATCGACTTTCTCATTTGCTTTTTAGGGATTTTTCTTTGTGGCGTTTTCCTGGATGATTCCCATTAGGAGCTCATTATAAAGCCCAAGTTCATCATTCTTCTTTGATAGCTTGGCATTAGCCTCTTGCAACGAATCAATAAGATTTCTATCCTTCTTTATTATACTTTCACGACTGTCGGTGAATTCAAATATAGAAACCAAAGTATCACCAATTTCATGCTTAAAGTTGGTGTAGTAATAAACTTCGCCACTATTCGACTTCAGCTTTACACAATACTTGTACAAACTCTCAAGGCAATCGCTACATTGGCTTGCAGAATTCGTATTTACTTGTTCAACAACGAGTGTGTTTTCAATCTCTGATACACTTGGTCCACAAGATGTAATCGTAAGCATAATCAGCATTGCTGATAAAAATTTAAACTGTTTCATTTTCTGTATTTATTTTATGTATATTAGTTTTAATCCACTTATCAAGCTCATTCCATCCAGTGATTCCATATTCTTTTGTAAAATCAATAAAATCAGATTCCTTAATGAGTTTTTTTATCATCATTTCAGCGTATACAGCTGAATCGGATGACTTTTTTGATGCTGTAGCGTCATTATATCTCAACACTGGTTCCTCATCGAAAAATATCACTCCAGCCTTATTCTCAATTTTATTGAAGATTGGATATTCAATTTCCTGAACAACATTTCTCTCAATAACCAGGTTTGGATTCTTGTGAGCATTATGCATTGGGTGAAGTGTGGCAAGTTCTTCTGCTGTAAATGGCTTAGACACTTTAATCCGCTTCACATAAGTTCCACGCTTATTTCTTACTGGAAGGTCGTTCCAATTGACACCTTTCTCAAGCATCATCTTATCTTGCAGCTGGCTCCCATTTAAGTTCTGAAGTGAAGAGTGAGAGAACAAGCTTTGAGCAAGCATTGAGATGCTGTTCTTGGTAGCGTCATTCTCACGCCACAATAACTGAACAGCGGCATCATGAAGCGTTGGTGCCTGATATACTCGACAATCAAATACAGCAACTCTATCATGAGTTGGAAGTAACTCCTTCCTTCTATCATTGAAAAAGTTTACGCACTTAGCTGGAAGCTTTGATAGGATTTTTTGCTTCTTTCCGTCATTGTAAATAGCGCTATCTCTATCTTTAGAATATAAGATTAGAGTAATCTCATCACTTTGTGTATATCCTACAACAGCATTGGTTTCTTCAACCAAAAATTTTGTTGTATCAATCATAAGTTGTGTGAGATTTTCATCGAATGGGCGCTCCAGGCCCTTTGTCCAATTGTGGAAGTTGTTTCCATCAAGCCTGATTATTACAGGCAATGTGGGAATCATTACTTCTGGAGAAAAATTCTTTTCAAGCCATTTACACCAGTCTCCTAAGTTGTCAAATTTCATAATTATTTTTTTACTATGTCAATGCTATTGATTTTACTTATCTTGTAATATCCGCTTGTTTCCATTAATATAAAAAGTTGTTCTGTTCCTACTGGAACATGGCAACTTATCCTTGTCTCATAAACTATGGTATCTGATGTTTTAGATTTCCTTTCAGAAATTTCAACTGAAATTCTGTTAGCATTATCTGGAATAATAACAGAATCCTGTGAAGCATTTTCTGTTTTAAATACTAAGTAATGTCCAAGTACATTATATTTTACCTCTTGAAAGTTTTTTATGAATGAATCATTCAATAAATTAAGTAATCCCTCAATTTTATCAAATTCATCTCTGCTCCTGGCTGATATTAAAATACTTCTCTTTTCTGGCATAACAAATGTTATACGCCAGTTCAAAAAAAATGTTACAAAAAAGCCAGACTATTATTAGCCTGGCTCTAAAGTTATACTGACTGTCAATTAGCTTATGCCGACATCTTGTTAAACTGTTTCATGGTAGATTTAAACTCACGATACAAGTCTCTGTTGATGTTTTTCTTTTCGTACCTGTCTTCAATCGTTAAATTGATTTGTGGTACATAGTTTCTGCTTCTGTTGTGAACAGCAGCCGCTTTACCAAGGGAAATCTTTTTTCTGATTGCCGTCTTGATGATTTTGATTCCGTTCTCAACACTTTCCTGAGAAGGATTCTTTTTCTGTTTTCTTGTGCTCATAGCTTTTAATATTTGTTTGCTCAAATTTACCACTCTTTTCTAAGTATACCAACAAAATAAGTTAAATAATCAAAAAGTTTATGTTTAAAATCTAACTATTTTGTTATCATTTTAAATTCTTGCCTCCATACTTAATTTTCATTATAATAATAGCCAAACTAAATGAGAACCCAAAAAAATTAGATACATGTATTGGTACAGATTGCAGGTGGAATCCATAGACAATCCAAATTAGGATTCCGATGAAATACATTAAGTACATTGATAGACTTATAGAGGATACATCCTTTGTCCTATAAATCTTTAATACTTGAGGTATCAGTGAGCCCGTTGTCAACCCAGTTGCAACAAACCCGATTAAATCCATATCTATCATGTTAATGGTATTTCTTTACGCTCTCTCTTAATGTGATTCTTAATCATTGGAACTCCGACTTGAACTGCGTCAAAAAATGTTTCCTTATCTTCTATAATTGGTATCACAGCATTATTATAGATAGCTGCTTCTGCATTGAAAAACCAAAAAACACTACTCAGTGGAGAAACGAAAATGTCATTCTTTTTCTCCATCGGATACATGTGATAATCTCCAAACTCTCCTTCAGCTGAAGGTATGACTTTTGTGTGTATGTGACTTTTCTTGTGTCCTGGTTGATTCCAAACATGCTCACACGCTGCCTTGTAATCCACAAAAGAATTCATATAACTTACAAGACTACACGTTCCATAGAAGCCGCCTTGCTTAGTTATTCTCGCCATGTTTTCAAGGGCAAGATAGTGACAAAGTTTTTCATCAGTTTCAGTTCCAAATCCTACACAGGCTAACACCTTAGTTGGAATGTGTACATTCTTAACTGCAGCAAGTGTGAGTGTATCTTCCATCATACTACCACTACCTTCTTCGTCTCCTACCATAACTGAATCAACACCACCATCAACAAGAATTATTGCATCTATACCTATGTGTTTTACAAGAGTGTCAAGCGACTTTGTATATTCGGCCACACTTTGGTCACGCTTAAAGGTCCAAACTGGAACATCTTTTCCCTTTATTTCTCTAAACCAACTTGAAAGGTACATCTCTGGGAAAAAGTCTGTTGCTTGTTTTATTTCAGCTGTAACACCAACACAGCCCTGAGCCATCAATATTGGATTAACGTGATTAGGAATAGCTCCCCATTGAACGTGGGTGAAACTCCCAAGATGAACATTCATGCCCATTTTCTCAAGAGTAAAATAAATAGGCAATCCAGCAAAAACATCAAATCCACCACCCATTCCCATAATTAGGATATTGTTGGATTTTTTTAAATTCATTATTACTGGTAATGGTAGATTTAGCATATATTTTTATTATATTTGTTCTCTGTTAGGCAAAAGTAAAAAAACTTTATCATATTAGCAACAAAAAAATACAACTTACGTATAACAATCATCAAAATTTAAAGAATGAATCAAGGCAACTCTCAACCCACTGCAAATCAAGAAAAAAATCTTGATAAATACGCATTAAATCTAACAGCTAAGGCAAAGTCTGGTAAGCTGGACCCAATCATCGGAAGAGACGATGAAATCAGAAGGATTCTTCAAATCATATCAAGAAGAACGAAGAACAATCCAATCATTGTCGGAGAACCTGGAGTTGGAAAAACCGCTGTTGTTGAGGGAATAGCTCATAGAATAGTGGCGGGTGATATACCCGACAATTTAAAGGGTGTTGAAATTTATTCGCTTGATATGGGCTCCCTTATTGCTGGAGCTGCATATAAGGGTGAATTTGAGGACAGGCTAAAGGGTGTTATTAAGGAGGTTGTTGACTCAAATGGAAAGGTTATTTTGTTCATTGATGAGATTCATATTCTTGTTGGTGCTGGTGGTGGACAGGGTGCCATGGATGCCGCCAACTTACTTAAGCCAGCTCTCGCCAGGGGAGAAATGAGAACAATTGGAGCCACCACTCTTGATGAATATCAAAAGCACTTCGAAAAAGATAAAGCTCTTGAGAGAAGGTTTCAAAGAGTTTATATTGATGAACCTGGGATTGAAGAGACGATTTCTATTCTTAGAGGAATTAAGGAAAAATTTGAAGCACATCACAAGGTGGTTATAAAGGATGATGCTCTCATAGCAGCAGTGGAATTGTCCAGCAGATACATAACAGACAGACAACTTCCAGATAAGGCAATTGACCTTATGGATGAAGCTTGTTCTAAGATAAGAATGGAATTAAATTCTGTTCCTGAAGAAGTTGATGACATGAATAGAAAAATTGCTCAGCTTGAAATAGAAAGGCAAGCAATGAAGCGTGAAAAAAATAATGTCAGACTGGAGGAGCTAAAGGTTGAGATTGAAAAAATCAAAGAAGAGGCTGATGAAATAAATTCTAAGTGGCAAGCTGAAAAATCAATCATCAATGGTGCAAGTAAAGCTAAGGAAAAAGTTGAACAGCTTAAATTTAAGTTGAATAGAATTCTAAATAAAGAAACCAAGGATGAAAATGACTGGAAGGCTATTTATGAACTCGATAAGATAGAGGTTCCTGCAGCAGAGAAAGCGGTTCTTGAAGCATTCACAAAACTTCGTGAACTTGAATCTTCTGGTGATAGAATGATGCAAGAAGAAGTTCATGAGAATGACATTGCTGAGGTTGTTGCCAAGATAACTGGAATTCCAGTGAGCAAAATGAATCAAGGAGAAAGAGAGAAGCTTCTATCTCTTGAGGAGGAATTACATAAGAGAATAATTGGACAGGACACTGCCGTTAAAGCTGTATCTGATGCAATAAGAATTAATCGCTCTGGTCTTGGAAACCAAAACAAGCCAATTGGCTCCTTCCTTTTTCTTGGCACCACTGGTGTTGGTAAAACAGAACTTGGTAAGGCACTTGCTGAATATCTATTCAACGATGAAAATATGATAACGAGAATTGATATGAGTGAATTCCAGGAAGGCCATTCATCTTCTCGACTCGTTGGAGCTCCTCCAGGATATGTTGGGTACGATGAAGGTGGTCAACTCACAGAAGCGGTGAGAAGAAAGCCGTACAGTGTTATTCTTCTTGATGAAATAGAGAAGGCGCACCCAAATGTATTTAATACATTGCTGCAGGTTCTCGATGATGGTCGATTGACTGATAATAAGGGTCGTGTTGCCAACTTTAAGAACACAATTATCATCATGACATCCAACATGGGCTCTGAGGCCATTATATCTGGAATCCTTAGAATTGAAAATCTCAAAAAAGATGGAAAGGATAAGGATGATGAATTTGGAAGTCCTGAGCAAATAATGGAAAAGGCTGGAGAAGTAGCTCTTAGTCTTCTTAAGGGTAAGGTACGTCCAGAATTCTTAAACAGAATTGACAAGGTTGTGGTATTTGATTACCTCAATAAGGAAAATATAAGAGAAATTGTGGAGCTTCAGTTCAAGGGAATCCAAAAGAAACTCAAGAAGAATGGAGTTAAGCTCGTAGCCAACGAAGAAGTTCTTAATAGAATGACCGAGATTAGCTACGACCCACAATACGGTGCCAGACCAGTTAAGAGAATGATGCACGATGAAATATTAACGGCATTATCTAAGCAAATCCTTTCTGGAAGTGTGGCCCAGGACTCTACTATAGAGATTGGCATCAAAGATGACCAATTTACCTTCTCTAACGCCAAAAAAGTAGAGGAAACAGCGTAGTTCTATCTTTTTTTGCCTACTTATAATAAATAAGAAGGCATGAAAAAGATTTTGTCAACCATTATGCTCGTTTTCACCTTGAGCTTGCTCTCAGGTGTTGCCAGCGCACAAGATAGCGATAGCACTATTCAAAATAGTGATAGTACTACATCTGTTATTAGAACTTGCTACAATTCTACTCTTAAGGTTATTACTAAAAAAGGAGAAAACAGAGAAAAAAAAGTTAGACTCAAGGATAATTGCTTTGAGTTGTCTCCAGAATCGCTCACGCTTACTAACTCTAAGGGCAAGACTACTGTCTATAGTATATTGGGATATGAGATGAAAGTAAATAGCACTGGAGTAGCATATTTGCTTTATGTTACCGATGAAGAGGGAAAGGCATTTGATATTATTGTTCACAGCGAATTAAAGTACATAGGAATTCACAATCCTGATACTGGAAGGACCGACTGGTATTTCACACGATTATAAAAAGAAAGAGGAGGACTAATAATCCTCCTCTTCTGTTTCAATATTTTCTTTATAATCAACTCTGAAATTATGTCCATAATATGGTAAGTCTGGGTCATCTCCAAACATGGATTCCATCATTTCTTCAAGTTCACTATTTGACTTTTGATATACCTTAGCCATCTCTGCCATAATAGCGGCAATAGCCTCATCTCTCGATATTGTTATTGTAGATTTCCATCCCATATTATAAAAGTTTTGAGCCGTTTTTAAACCCTACCTTTGGCCATTGAATATTCCCTTGTTCATCTTCACAAATCATAATCATGCCGTGTGATTCTACTCCCATCATTTTCTTGGGCTTCAAATTTGTTATGAATGGGAATTGAGCTCCTACCAGATATGGAACTCTGTCGATTCTATTTCCAATATTCGTTAGAATGATTCTGGTCTCATCACCAAAGTCTACCTGGAGCTTAAGCATCTTGTCACTTCCCTCCATTTTTTCTACTTCAGTTATTGTTCCGTATTTTATCTCAAGTTTCTTTTCTATTTCAAGAAACTCAGTAAATTCAATTTGCTCTTTCATGTTCAATTTTTTCTGTTTTTTGTATTCTTTAAAACCAAAGTCATCAACCATATCAATGAGATTAATGCTTGTTGAGGAGTTTTTATGTTCTACCTTCCACCCTCCCCAAAAGTGTTCATCCCTAATGAGAGCGGCCTCTACGCTCTCTCCATCAATGTTGATTATCACTTTGTGTTTCATTATTTTCTTCTAATGACTCAACTTTTATGAAACCATCATGTTCAAGCTTACTAATAGCTTCGTCTTTAAAATATCTTTTCAATCTTTCAATGGTCACACCTCTCTGTTCTTCATGAAAAAACAAAATAGGCCTAAGAATTTCTACACCTCTAATATTATTTTTAATATCAGAGAAATTCTCAAGTTCAACAGGTGGATACCACTTTTTTTGACCTGTATCAAAAAAACCTAATTCTTTTCCTTTTTCCATCTTTCAGCTTTTTAAAACCTGACCTTTTTTCTTCAATTCAAAGAATGACCTTGCACAAGCCTTAACATCATCAAGTGCATCATGTGCCCCCTTGAACTCTTCTCCAAATAACTTCACGTGAAGCTCGGTTAATGTCGGCCACTTGTATTGACCTCTAAATCCAGGAAGCTTACAATAACTTGTGCTTTCTTTCATTGTACAAACTTTCTTTGTCGTCTTATTAGGAACCTTATTCAATCTTATTAATTCAGCTCCAAGAACATTTATATCAAATTGCATGTTATGTGCAATCATATAATCTGCTTTTTTAAGGTCGGAAAGAAGCTTATCTATAGCTTCTGCTAATGGAATTCCAAACTCCTCACACCTTTCTGTTGACATATTATTCTCAACGAAAAAATTAGGATTCTTTTCTCCAATAGCTTCAAGCTCCTTCACAGTTGGAATTGTCCAACCATCTGGCTTAATTAAGTGACTACCTTCGCTGATAAGTTTTTCATTCTTATCGTATAGTTGCCATCCAATTTGTGTAATTCTTGGCCAATTGTTTACATCCTGCACTGGTGCATTGAAGTTCTTAGCCTTTCCATTTGTTTCTGTATCAAAAAATAAGTACATAATTTATTTGTTTTTATTATTCTTCACTAAACATGACAGTATTATCAAATTTAAGATTTTCACAATATTCCTGGTATGATAATCCTTGTTCTTTTGATATTCGTCTAATATCATTTCTTACGAATGTCAATATTTTTCCGAGCCAATTAAGTCCCTGCCATGTTGTTTTGTCCTGTGCAAATGGATTCTCCGCTCCAAGACCAATGCCCCAGCGCTTATCATATGGAGAAGCTTCGACCATTATTGTTTCTCCAGTCTCCATAAGCTCATCAAGCATTTCAGGATTCTGTGTAAACTTAGCCATATTTGCATCGTATACAATTTTCTTGCAGTATTTAACCCAGACGCTATCATTAAATCCCTTTACCGCACGACCAATAGCCTTTTGCTCCTTCGGATTTTTTGTTTCCATTATCTTCTTAGCAGAATCATAGTCGCCAAACATGAGAGCTTTCTTGTACATCATGTACTGCTCACATGTTCCAAACTCAACTCCATCAATTATAAATTTAGAAGGAGCCCAATTAGAAAAAGTGCCACCCCAAAAGAATGTAAACTCTTCTTTTTTTTCTGTTGTTTCCATTTTACCTCCTTTTTCTTCTATCTCTACTGTCACCACTAAGAAAGACAACAAGAGTAACTACAATTATCATAATTGAGGCTGAAATCCATATTGGACTTAACACCCACCACCATGACCAATCAATCTTGTCAATCAATTTAAGGACAATAAAAACTATTGTTAATAGTCCAACGAAACCAATTCCGCCAGAACTTGCATTTGAATTATTACTCATTTTATTTTTTATTTTCGTGCAATTTACAAATTTCATCCCAGTCTACCAAAACTGGCTCATTCGTCAAATAGTATTGTAGGTTAAGAACGCTGCAATTAATCAATCTTGTTACTTTGTCATCAACAACTTTGTCATCAATTCCATAAGCCTCATGAATGTGACCGAATGCAAGAATCTTAGGCTTTATTTCTTCAATCCTCTTTGTCAAACTTGGACATCCTACTTTATGTCCAGATTTACACAGGTCAAGGTCAGTTCCAGCACAAGGTCCGTGTGTAATTACAATATCTGCATCAGCTGGAATTTGGTCCCAAAAAGCAACAAGGTCTTCTGGCATCATATTAAATGCCCAGTTGTGAAACCAAGGAGTTACAGGGCTTCCCCAAATCTTAATTCCCTCTATTGTTACATCAGAATTCTCAAGATAAATAATACCTTCGGGTATAATGTCAAGATAGCTATTGTCCTCCAGTTTATGATTCACACTTCTTGGGTGCTTCGGGTCAAACCAGAAGTCATGATTACCAGCAATCATCACCTTGTACCTTACTGGCTGCTTCACATACCAATGCATGAAGCTCTCGACTTCATGCCTGTGTCCACGCAATGAAATATCGCCACAACAAATTGCTAAGTCAGCTTCTGGCAAAGTCATCTCATTGTGGAATCCATGCGAATCTGAAAAAAATACTATTTTCATACTCTTATATCTTCATCACCATCCTCAGATGGTTCTATTTCTTTTGCCAGGTACTTATGACCTGAGCCTGGTTTAACCTTCTCAAGAGCTCTGTATGCACTTGAAGATACGTGCATATAAAGTGGGTCAGCAAATAAACATAAAATGTCAAGCTCTGGCATCTGGTCCCACATGAATCTAAGTTGATTATATTCATAATCGAAGTCATGTCCATTTCTAAGACCACGAATTACAACAACATTTTTTCCAGTCTCTTCTTTTTTCTTTTTTACGTACTCTGTTAAAAAACCAATATAACCCTCAACTTTTTCTGAGTTTAACTGTTTTTTTATAGTTCTAACTTTACTATCAGACATAGAAACCAACATCTCCATTATTGGAACATCGACTTTTTCTGGACTAATTCCCACAGCTATAATAACGTTTCCTTCTCCAAATATTCTCTCAGCTTTCTCAAGAATATTTTGATGGCCGATTGTAAAGGGATTAAAGCTCCCTGGATAAATTGCTATTGTATCTTTCATAAAAATAATTTACAAGCCAGAACAAGAACCCTTTCCAAGCTTCTCTTCCATTCTTTTTAAAATCTTTTCTCGAACTTCCTTAAATTGAATACATAGCTCCTTCAACTCTTCGTCTTCTATGTTTTCAAGAGTCATCCAAGAATTAATGGCATAGTCCAGGCCCTCATTTATCATGACGGCCCGAACTTCTTCCATCGTATATTTTGAATCGTCAGAGAAACCCATGACTATTACTTTTTATTGTTTTTAAGAACGTGGTCAATACAGCCATATTCTTTAGCTTCTCTGGCAGTCATCCAATGGTCTCTATCGCAATCTTTCCAGATAGTATCGTAATCTTTACCAGTGTGCAAAGCAATTATCTCATAAAGCTCTTTCTTAAGCTTCTGAATTTCTCTTGCTGTAATTTCAATATCTGAAGCTTGTCCTTCCGCTCCACCAAGAGGTTGATGTTGCATATATCTTGCATGAGGAAGAGACATTCTCTTTCCCTTTGTTCCAGCACAAGCAAGAACGTAAGCCATTGATGCCGCAATACCTGTGTTAACAGTTGATATTGGTGAAGCAACATATTGCATAACGTCATAGATACCAAGACCAGCATATACACTTCCTCCTGGAGAGTTGATGTATATCACAATGTCTTTCTTAGAGTCGATTGACTCAAGATAAAGCATTTGAGCGTTTACTACGTTTGCAACTGTGCTATCAATTCCCATTCCAAGGAAGATGATTCTGTCCATCATGAGTTTATCAAATACAGACATTGCTACAGCATTCATTTGCCTTTCTTCTACAACGTTCGGAGTCATAGCAAATGGTGTTTTAGCTATTGATTGGGGTATAAACACATTGTTGTTGTTTATAATTTTAGAATATCCATCAAGTGTTGTACTTGAAATTCCTTTATCTCTCGCAAATAGCTGAAAGTCTCTCTTTTCGTTTTTCATTTTATATCTCTTTTTATTTGTTAATTACTATTTCTAATTTTTACCAGTGCTTCCAAAACCACCTTCTCCACGCTCCGTTTTTTCAAGAAAATCCGCAACTTCCCATTCAATAGTTTCATGTTTTGAAATTATCATTTGAGCCACCCTTTCTCCGTGTTCTATAACTTCTGTCTGATTAGATAGGTTAATTAAAATAACACCTACTTCACCACGATATGTGGAATCAACGGTACCTGGAGAATTTAAAACTACTAAACCTCTTTTGAGAGACAATCCACTACGAGAACGCACTTGTCCTTCAAACCCTAAAGGTATTTCCATAAAAAGTCCAGTAGGAATTAACCTTCTCTCCAAAGGCTTAATATGCACAGGGGAATCGAGATTAGCTCTTAAATCAAAACCAGCATCTCCAGAGTTGGCGTATGCTGGTAATTGGTTGTTAGATTTGTTGATTATTTTAATTTTCATAATTTAATTTTTTACAAAGATATATAAAAATATATTACAAACAATGGGAACAATAGATTTTCTACACTATTTATTATAAATATAATTTATGATTACAAAATGCTCGATATGTGACAAAATAATGAATGTTAAGCCTTTCAGGATTAAAAGATTAAAAAATGGAATAACTTGCTCAAAAACATGTTCTTATAAACTAAAGGAATCTGCATACATGGGACGAAATAATCCTAATACTAAATTTACAAACTTAAATGATAATATTTTTGATAATATCAATTCTGTAGAAAAAGCTTATTTATTAGGATGGATTGCGAGCGATGGTAGTATAAATAAAAACAATTCAATTACTATTGCTATACATAATAAAGATAAAGATTGTTTATTTAATCTAAAAGAATTAATCTGTAGTGATTTAGAAATAAAAATTAAGAATGATTCCATGATATATTTTACAATTAATTCTAAAAAAATAGTAAACAATATTTGTGAATACTTAAATATAAGCCCTGGTTCTAAGCATAATAAAATAGAATTGCCTAAATTTAAAAACAAAAAATTAACCTGGGCATTCTTGAGAGGATTTTTCGATGGAGATGGTTCTATTCCAAAATCTACGCACATCCACAAAACACGTTGTAGTATTACAAGTAACTCTAAAAAAATGTTATCTCAAATAGAAGATTTTTGTAAAATAAAATGTTATAACAATAAAAAAGATAAATTAGAATTTTATGGGATTAATGCAATTAAATTTATGAAAAATGTATATGAAAACAGTAATGAAAAAACAAGACTAAAAAGAAAATATGATTCTTTTTTAGATAGATTGGAGAATTTTTAAAATCCTAAATAATAATCACTGTGCTTCAGATAAAATTTTGTAGCCTCATACTTCTTCATATCAAGCCATTGATTAAATGAAATCTGAGCATCTTTAATTCCACCTTTATTTGCTCTCCAGTCTTCTCTATATCTTCTTTGTGCCTCTCTCATATCTACAGTAAATCCAACAGCAACGAATTCAAAGGACTTCTGTTCCTCCTTCATCTCGTTAATGTATTTCTGAACCTCAGAATTTAATTTTTCCTTATGTTCTAAGCCATCAATCATAATCCTCTATTTTCTTCAATTACAAAATCCTCCCCTTGTATTATAAGAGAAGTCGATGCTATTTGTGGATTGTTTTTATTAACTATAGCAATCTGGACTTCATTATGATGATACGTAAATAGATTATTGAATCTTTGTTTTACAGGAACAAGTAAGCTCCAATTTGTATGTGGATTTCTTTCATGAACTAAAGATGTCATGTCATGAAATATAAAAACATTTTCTGGCTTATCGTAGACAAAAGGATACATTTCCTGCGGCATCAAATCGAGAATTGGCTTGTTAATATCACCACTGAAAATTACAACAGCATAATCATCTCCAGTATTGAAGTGAAATAAAAGTCCAGAATTTGGAAAATTATTAACAGGCCAATGATAACCAGTCGTTTCAATTTTTGTAATACTTATTCCCTCATCTTCTATAAAGATATTTCCAACATTAATCGTATACTGGTCTTCTGGGTGTCCACACAAGTCAAGATATTGCTTAACTCTTGGGGCTACAGTTTCATGACATTCTATAATTGTTTTCTTGTTATGAATAAATAATCTTTCATAAATAAGTGTTGAAAGGCCTGAGATATGGTCAGAATGTGTATGGGTTATAAATACCCTATCTATTTTATCAACTAAATCGTTTTTTTTCAAATAAACATAAGATGTATAACCACAATCAATTAGCATTTTTTTTCCTGCCTTTGTTTGAAACAAAGCGCTTGATTCGCCTTCGTCTATATCGAAAGCACCTCCAATACCAAGAAATTTAATGTCTAAAATTTTGTTTCCCTTGTTTTTTCCAAGATAAAATTCTTCTGCTCTTTTTATAGAAATCATTTTATTATCCTTTAGTTGTGCAAACTTAATCATTATTTCTGTATTTAAAAAATTTTTTCATATTTATAATTAAATACTCACGAAAACCATATAAATGAAAACTTTGCAAACCAAAATAACATACATATACTCTCTTGTTAGTTCTGATGAGCCAGAGAATATTAGATATATTGGCAAATCAGACACTCCAAATATAAGGTTAAAAAAGCATATACAGGAGTCTAATAGAATTAATTCAACTCATAAACACAGATGGATTAACAAAAAAATATCAGAAGGACATACCATAAAAATTAATATTTTAAAAATAGTTGAGCATAAATTTTGGGAAAATGCCGAAATGTTTTTTATAAATGCATTTAGCAAATGTGATTTAACAAATTTTGCAAATGGAGGAAATGGAGGTTGTCCGAGTAAATATTCATTAAGCTATAGTGATGCAAAAAAATGGGTAAACAAAAATTTAAACGTCAAAAGCAGCTTGGAATGGCGTAAATTAATTGGAAATGGTGCCATACCTGACTATATCCCTAATTCTCCACAAGATGTTTATAAAAAAGAATGGGTCAGTTGGAATGATTTTCTTGAAACTAATAATAAAAGGCCTTCTGACTATAATTACATCCCCATTAATGATGCCAAAAAATACATCAAAAAAAACTTAAATGTTAAATCTAAATTAGAATGGAGGAGCTTGGTTTTAGATGACAAAATTCCAGACAATATTCCAAACAGACCAGAAAGATATTATAAAAATAGAGGGTGGACATCTTGGGGCGATTTTTTTGGAACTGATAATGCTGGAACTCAAAAAGTAAACTACATAAAATATGATGACGCAAAAAAATATATTCAAGAAAATTTCAAAGAAACAAAAACTGAGAAAACATGGAGAAAATTAGTTAAAAACAAATTAATACCAGATTTCATCCCAGGAACCCCACAAAGGTATTACAAAAATAATGGATGGATTAATTGGTATGATTGGTTTGGAAAATAATTAAAATACTTCAACTTTTGTTCACAAATCTTTTATAAATTCATATCTCAGTCATTGATTTTATTTATATTAAATATATAATATTGTTATAAACAATCAAAATATTTACAATCGTTATAAACAAGTGCTACATTTCTTTTCCAAATAGAGTTACTGTGCAAATCTTTTATACTTTATCTACCAAAAATAAACCAAGTTTTTTCATGCCGAGCTCTAAATCTTCCTTGAAATTGCTGAACATCACCATGTTTTCAGGATTCCCTTCAATTCGATGAGTTGCATAAAGATTGTTAATCATCTTGCAATGGTCTAATAGGGAATTTAAAAGCATATTGGGCTGTAGATTATATAAAGCCTTCATATACTTAAATTGAAGCTCTGTGCTATTGAATTTATCAGTCTTCATAGCACGAACTCCCGCACTTGTAAGTCGGGCCAGCGTATAGGACAGATAAAGGCCTGGAGAATTCTTTGGATTGCTTAACAATTCCATATCAATTTTCTTATCCTTTGTCGGTTCAATCTTCAATATGAATCCAGCAAGAACATTGTACACAAGATTCCAATCATTATCAAACTCCTTTAGACAATCCTCAAGAAGGTCGGAGAAAAATATCACATTACCCTCACGACTTGACATCTTGGTCTTTAATTTAACCAAGCCAAGTCCAATATGATTTGTATTCGGATAAAGTTTCTTTAGCGCAGAAAAATGACCGCTCTGTTCATAACCCGTCAAATACAATGTTGGTGCATTTAACATTTCAGCAAGAGCTACATCCTGGTAGAAATAACTTGTTGAGCCGTCACTCTTAATTCCTACCACTTTTTCTTCACCAGTGTTAAATACTTTTGTTCCCAAATATTCTGCTTCACCGTCTTCAAGTTTATCTCCAGTATATTTCACTTGTGAGGCATAAAAAATCTCAGAAACATTCAATCCAAAAGTTTCACAATACGTCTTGTACATATTGAAGGCTTCGTGCTTTTCTACACTTCCGTCAAGCGTATCACCAAGTATTGAAATAAACTGTTCTCCAACTTCCATTGCCTGAAATGTCTTTGCAATGACAAAATTTGACATATGACCTACATGCAGGTGCTTATTTAAGTTTGGACTAAACCCGTCAACATACTTATATTGACTGAATTTTTCAAAGCACTCTGAAATATCATAATTATTTGGGACCAGGATATTTGTGTAGCCATCTTTTCCTTTTTGAATTATGAATCCCCAGGAATTTGCCCAGTTGGTTATTTTTTCACTCGGTTCTCCATACACACAAAATCCAAAACCCATCTCTGATGGCAAAGTGCGAATATCATTTATGTTAATTTTATTTTCAATTATTGTATTCATCTTTTAATCTTGTTATTTTAATTTGACCTTGGCTACGTATTAAGTAATCCCTTTTTTCTGCACCTTCTGCTCCAACAAAATCTTGTCTTAAATGTTTGCAGTTATCGCACATATAGTGTCCATCACCCCAGCATTTACCCTGTGGTGTTCCTTTTTCAAAATCACTTGAGGGGCATTCCTCATCAATTGGTCTTGTTTCCATTAATTTATATTTTTTTGATAAACTGGAATCTCTCCAAGATTTAAAAATTCCTTCTGAGCAGATTCTATAATATATCTCGAATGTTCTTCAAACATACCCATTGCTTTTGTTGCATTAATACCAGCCTCATGTCTTGGATAGAAATTGACAGCTGTTCCAATTGTCATGTGAAGACCAAAGTAAGGTCTATCTCTTAATCCAAGCTCACGTCTGATAGAATGCAATTCCTCTCTATTTTCATATGGAACCGTTAGCCACCATGTATGATAATCACCCATTCTATTTTTAATTCCAAGAAACGGGTCAACATTCAATACAACCTCAACCTTCTTGCCATTCCACTTTTTCTTAACTTCTTCCCACTTACCATTCGTCTCAGATTCCTTATCATTGATGAAAGTTACGTGCGCATCACGAAGTGGTTTATGAAGTGGCATATTAAATCTTTTTTTGATAAACCAAGCATAGTACTCGGTTATCCCCTTTTCATCCCTTCCAAGATTTGGCTCAAGTAATACCATAGCAACTTTTTTCCACTCAGATTGACGCTCCTGCTTATTAGTTACGTTATCTGGGTCGAACAAAATAGTTCCTGATAGCTTAATACAATTATCCATAAATCAAAAATACAAAAAAAAAGAGCCCAATTAGAGCTCTTCTTAAAAATTTCACTTTAATCGCTTATGCTTCTTTTTTTACTATTGTCCATATTCCGACATTTTCAGTACTGAATACAGCGCAATCACTTTCATAAGCGAGTATTATTCCATTATCAAGAGTAAAACTCATATCAAAATCCTTTCCCCTCACAGTAAATTTAGCTCCATCATTTCCAACTGGAGTTACAATTATTTTTCTAATCTCAGTTGTATCTCCCTCAAAAATTAACTTACCTCCAATATATTCTTTGTTCTCAGAAAGAATACAACTAAGACCAGCTATCTTAGTTCCGTTTTTCAAAGTTACAGAACTATCATTCTTGCAGGACATAACTCTTATTTCATATCCTGGAATAGTTGCTGAACCAACAATGTATGGAATATATCCATCACCTATTGGATTATAAATTGTTGGTGTTACCGCTTTAACTGTATCTGGCTTTTGAGAAAAGCTAAAGTTGTAAAATAGAATGAATATTGGCAATAATAGAATTGTTTTCATTTGTTTATGAATTTAGGGTTTGTTTTGCTTTTTCACTAACCAGTTTCATATCAACTGGCAGTCCTTTAAATGCGGCCATAATGGCTCCAATGTTATTTGCACCACTACTAACAACTTCCTTCAATTTATTATCAATCTCCGCCTCACTCATCTGCTTTGGCAAATAAGATTCAAGAGTTGATAGCTCCATATCACTCAAAGAAGAAACGCCACTCTTTTCTATACTCTTACTATTAGCCTTAAGCATAGATTCGATTTTAGATATTACTTCAGAGTCACCTGGCTCCTTATTTTCTCTTGTAATCTCACCCTTAAGAACACCAAGAAAATTTTTCTTTTCTATATCACGTGCCTTAAACGCAGTTGCAAAATCGTTGTTTATTTTTTCTAATAATGTTGACATATAACTTTTAATATGAGAAGCGAAGTTAATACAAAATTTTAAATCTCCAAAAATTATTTTTTGTTTTTCTTAACATTCTTACCATCAACCCTCCTCTGGATAATAAATTCACGTTTCCCTGAGCAAAATTTTGCCCACTGATTTTGTCCGAGACGTTCTTTTAGGTCATCTGGAGTAATAAATCCATGCCACTTCATAGACTTACCAGAATTCTTGTTAAATTCCTTTTGATATTCCCAACTAAGAACAAGATAACCCTCCTCTTTAAATTTATACTTTTCATACTTCTTTTTTTCTTCCTCAGAAAGAGTATCGGGGTTTTTGCTTACCTCAATTTTGTAAACTATATTTTGTAGGGGCTTCTTGTTTCTTTCAACTCCCTTATTGGCATGTACTTTACTCATAACTTATTCGTCATTTCTAAATTTTTGAACAGGAACTCTTTTTTGGAGAGCTTGGCATTAATTTCACTTTCAATCTCAGCCTCAAGGTTTTCAATCAGTTCTCCAACATTTGGAACCTTTACCTTAATGTCATTCAATCCATCAAGCTTTTCTATTTCTGGAATTCCATTAACTCTTGACGATGAAATAATGTCCTCTGAAGGATTGAATCCGTAACTTCGAAGTTCAGTTATGATTTGAGTCAAATTTGCCTTATCATCCTCATTACTCTGAACCACATCAGGAATGATTATGTAGGCATATGGCTTATTTAATTTAGTTAACTCATCAGACTTAACCAAGCCATCTTCCATACTCTTTCTATCTTCCTTATCAAGCCTTGCAGCTCTTCCGAAAGTTTGCATGAACTTGCTTTTGCTAAGAGTTCTAAGTGGCATAATTCCAGAAATGCCTGAGACATCAATTCCTTCTGAAAGCACATCATAGTGGAGCACAATCATCTTTTTGTTCTTATCTGAACCCTCATTCTTAAGTCTCTTCAAAAACTCTTGTCTCTTAACCTTTTCTCCATTAACATCATTTCCAATTTCCTCATGAGATGCAACTGCATATATTGAAACATCATCTGCTCGTAATTGACGATATTCATCACTGGCAAGAAATTTCTTGATGTCTTGAGTTCCCTTAACTGAGACAAGCATCTTTGGAGAAAGTTTATTTCCAATAGCAGCCTCATGCTGATAAAATCCCTCAAAAATAATCTTGCTAATACTTTTCTCATAGTCTTGACTTGAGTAAACATCATCTGTCTTAACGATATGAAGCCTTGGTCGAACCATTTTACCTATTTCAATAGCTTCTCTTGGAATCATTGAATAAATAACATCTCCATAAATATCTTTGTTATTCATTCCTCTTCCAAGGTCTGACGGAGTGTGAATAGTTGTTGCCGTGAAGAAATAGCATCTTGATGATGTGAGTGTGTGCAAGATGTCATGGAACTGCTCCTGCACCAAATAATGAGCCTCATCATTCATGGTGATAGATATTGGTTGCTTGGTGAACTGAACCCTGGCAACTTCAATCTTATCTGCTGAATTGTATGTAGAAAATAAAATAAGCGGCAAGTCTTGCTCCTTAGCCTTATGCATCATTTCTTTGATGCCATCAATGGATGTTCCACTACCAATTTCTGAGAATGGAATATTATGACCATCAGCATTGGCTTCAATCCGCATATCTTCAAGTTCAGATTCATCAGTCTTTCCTCCAGAGTGTACAAATGCATAACGAGCCTCAATTCCATGCATAACAAGAAATCCATAGACTTCCTTAAGAAGTTGGTAAGAGAGCATGATTCTTGGAGCATTCACAACATACAACCTAAATTGTCTTGGATTCATGATGATGTCATTTGCTATAACCGAAGCTTGAACGAAAGTCTTCCCCAGTCCTGTTGGGAGACAAACAATACCTTTTGGATTATAAAAAGTTGCTGTAGCAGCATCTTTCTGGTATGGGTATAAAATATCTAAAACGTTCATGACTCTGATTTTTGAGATTCAACAATTTCTCCAACTATTTCTCTGCACTTATTCCAGAATGGCAGGTTGCCATCAACAATACTTCTTAGGTCATTGTAGCCAACACAACGAACTTTTCCTTTGAACATCTCAGAGTCGGTGTAAAAATGTAATCCTTCTGCAGTTGTAAATACAAAATGACGATAATTCTTTGGATTGCTCGCATCAGAAACAACATTGTGAGCAAGCATCCCATCAGAGAATAAGTTTGATAGGCTGTCCTTGGTTGCGGTGAGCTTTGTCTGTGTGTTGGAACGATATTTCACCTGAACAACGCAAGGCTCAAGAAGGATGTTCACTCCAATACCATCAACACCATTGTCATTTGACTGGATGGGTGTATAGTTATATACACCCAAGCGATTGTCAACTGGATGGAGAGCCAAAAGCAGTTCAACAAAAAACTCAAATCCATCACCAAGATACATATTTGGGTCATATCGAAGGGGGTCAATCGTTGAGTGGTCCTCAAGTCTTCGCATAAACTTGGACATCTTATCAACTCCTTCGAATAGTCTCACAAGGTCATGTGACTTAGTTTGAAACTGGTGCTGCAGATTAATATTCATAATTATCTATACTTTAATTCCACACAGGATTCTTAACTTCAAAGCCATAAACCTCGATTTGACGAGACTTCTCAATTCTTTGTTCAAGCGGGAGTTGATTCCAATGTCTTAATAAGTCTCTTGAGTAACAATATCTTTCAAAGTCGCTCATTGACATATACTCTGAGCCTGGTAGAAAATATCCTGCCATCTCAATCATATCCTGCTGTGTATTAAGTTGAATCTCCATGATTTATTATACGTTATAAAACAAAAAATGTTACATAATCAAATTACTCTTGTTCTGGTGCTTCTGGAGCTGAGTCTCCACCATTATCTAAGTATTCACTGTCTGATTTGTGGTCAGAATAATCAATTTCATCTCTTGTGTAGTTAGATACACTTTCTTCAGATTCTTCTTCACACACTTCGCAGTCTTCATCATTTTCATCAACTCCGAATCCAACTTTCTTAGAATTATCTTCACCCTTAAGCTCTGAGCTCTTAAGATAATTTGCATTCTTAATAGACCTAACAGTCTTAAGTTCATGCTCAATCTCATTGATAATCCAATCAGAATCATAATCGACAATATCAAGTGTATCAATTTTTCTCATAATCATCTTAACAGATGAAAATACGTGAGAACCAGTTAACTTTGAATCGAAGAAAAGGTCCACAACCTTTTCGTTAGTGAAATTTTGAGAAGCTTTATGGCTTTTGCCTATTCCAAAATTATGTCTAAGAGATTTCAAGATAATATCTTTGATATTCTCTTTTGTAATTGTGTCAAAAGACATTATTTTATCAAAACGTCCTGGTCTTTGAGCGGCAAGGTCAAGTAGGTCGAGTGAGTTTGTTGTTGCAATAATACCAACTCCTGGGCTAATTTTATCTGTACCATCAAGTGCATCAAGGAAAGTTCCAAGAGAACGTGAAAAACCACCTTTATTTCTTGAGCCGAGTGAAAGGTCAAGGTCATCAAATATAAGAAGACAAGGTGAAAGAAGTTCAGCTAATTCAATTTTCTCCTTAAGCAAATCACATACAACTGTCTTAATAATTGTTACACCTCTACTCTTAAGAATATTTGAGATTGCTAAGGTAGCCTCGGTTTTACCAGTACCTGGAGTACCAGCAAGAAGGTATCTCATGATTTCACCCTTCTTTTCAAAAAGACCAGTGAATAACATAATGTCTTCCATCGTTTCCTTAGGAAGATATATGTCACCATAATCTCTCTTTTCAAGAGCTCTCTTGTCCCAAGCCAATTCATTGAATGGCATAATGAAATAAGAACCCTTAAGATTTGAGTGTGCAAGTGCTCCAAATACAATTTTCTTGTAAATAAATTCAGAACTTATGTATGAAGGCTTATTTGATGTGAATGATATTGTGCTCACCCAATTTCCATCTACCTGAAATCTTGATAAGACTACGAATAAAGTGAATTCATCCTTATAGTCTAAGTCTACCTTGTAGTTAAGACTTCCGTGAACTCCTTCTGGAAGGTTTTCAACAAAATTATTTCTTCCATCAACAAAACCTCTTATAGTGAAGCCTTGTTCTTTCTGCATTTTTTTGCGGTCATTCAACACATTGAAGTAATCGAAGATTATCTTCAACATTGGAGTGTTAATCTGTTTATTGTGATTTAATTTTGATGAATACTCATTTCTTACTTCATGAAGAACATCTTTTTTAAGTTGTTCAAAATTTGTTTTCTCTTCCATAGTTTATATTTATTTAGTTGTCTCTTTTATTTTTAAAAGAAGAGCTCTCCAATCTCTCCTTATTTACAAAACCCTTCTAAAATTAGAAGACCTCTGTTTTAAATTTCTCCATGTCAATGTTCATCCTAAAGGAATCTTCACTTCCATTTCTGTTTTTTAATATTCTGAGTGTAAAATTATTTCTTTTTCTCCAGAACAACAAAAAATTTATCACTTTTTTTAAAAAACTTTTTCGCTCCCTCTGAATTCCAATTACAAAGTCACTGTCTTTAAGTAATTTAGATGATTTACTAAATTCCGAAACAATATCAATATTCATAAATTCTTCAGCCCTTTTTTCCATTTCACTCTTATTTTGAATCGCTGTCAAAACTGGGCCGTCAAGAGTCTTAACAATAATTGGAGTAACACCCTCAGTAAATGCGAGTGTAAGCATTGATGCAGATACAAGGCTTTCATCTTCACCTAAAATCTTAACATATGGAATTATATCAACAAATACATAATTGACTTTACACTCTTTTCTGACTTGGTTTAGGGTGTCTCTTATGTAATCAAACCAATTTTTACCACTTGGAATTTGGTGAACATCAAATATAGCATTCAATCCAGTTATTTTCTCTGGATTTGGTTCGTTCTTAAGTGCCTCCTGCAGAAAGTTTCCAATCTTAATCGAATCATGATTAAATGAGAAGTAGATGATATTCTCTCCCTGCTTCATGAGGTCAATCATTTGAGACACTGGTACCAATATACTTTCTTCCATAGGAAGAGCCACAAGAGTTACCACCCTATTCTTCTTGAGAGAATCTGCTGTGTAAATTTTTTTAAAGTTATTCATCATAATATGGTTTACAAATTTCAATTACTTTTTTGCATGTTTCAACATCAAACATTCCGATGTGAGTAATGTCAATATTTATATCCAATTGTTTCGACAACCAAATATAGGCTTTTTTTCGATTACTTGTATCAGGGATGTAAACATTGTATATTCTATTAATCTTCTTATTTTGCCAAATTGGGTCAAAATATTTATGCGCCTGCTTTTTCCAATACCTAAGTTGACTATTAGCAAGTCTACCAAGAGAATTTGTAGTTCCTGGGTGACATCCAACAAATGAATCACATGTTGGATAATTTTCACAGGCATGTACTGGACCAAAGTCCTGTCCATTATAAATAAAAGCACTGCTATTGTGTAAAACAGTATTTCCATTACAATAGGGACATTTTAATTCTCCCAATTTACTTCTTATTTAACAGTGCAACATCGTTTCCTTCCCAGACAACAATTCCAGCATTTGTCTTATAGAGTACAGACTGAGAGCTAACAAGGCCGCATTTCATTTCGCCTATTCTCTCAAAGTCATTCGTTCTATAAATCTCAATACTATCATCAACTGGCATAAAAATCAAGCCCTCCTTTTCTTGTTTGCCTTTGCTATCAACATTTGGCATAAAGGCAAAATGAGACGTAGCATCAAAATCTCTGTTAGAAATTTTAATCTTCAACCCCTCTATCTTAAAGAGCTTCAATCTTATTTTCTTCTTCTCAATGTATTGTATCATTCCAACATTCTTATCCTGATAGATACCATTTAATTGCTCTACTGGAGATTGAACTATAGATATATTTTTTCCAGAATTATAGAAAATATTCTGCTTACCAGCAGAATTGTGTATAAATCCGTTATGATTTGAAAAGCCTTTTCCATATACACCCACATGCTCTGTCACAACAGTTGATGCACCTATTTGGTCAATGAATATTTTATACATATCATCAGGACCAATAACTATCAATATATCTTCCATCTGAGTAATAACATGCATAGGCGGAAACTTAAAGTTTTTCATAAGCTCAACTTTACCATCTTTATTATATCTCCAGAGTTCATTTCCTTTTTTTAGAAGTATATTTTCGTTTCCAATAAAAATTTTATCGTACTCAGATTTACTTATCCTATGCTTAAGGGATAAATATCCTTTATTGCTTGAGTCATAAATAATAAACTCTGAAGGAGTTTCTATTACACCCTGCTTAGCAAGAAAATGAATATTCAATACTTCCAGGTCTTGATTTACCATAGTAATTATAAGCTCATCCTGCTCGTATTTTTTCACAAGAGACGGCTTAGCAAGAGGGCTTGTAGCTATGATGGTATTATTTACATCATCAAGTGATAATAAAAACCTGTCTCCATTCAAATATAGCCTCTTGAATTGTTCCATAAAGTTTTTATCCTGAATCGGCTCATAACACTTAGGAATTGTTATGGCAGGGTCATTAATAAAGACTGGAAGCTTGTGAATCATTCTATCACCTATTTTCTTGTACACATTATGCATCCCCTTGAATGGGTGCAAAAATGCTAATAGGTTGAATGATAAAATTGACAATGCGAAGAAATCGCTTTCTTTGGCTACCCTACCTTGATAGTAATAGTCACGTATTTCGTCAAGTAAAATATGTGAGTGTGGAAACCCAGGTGTTTGATAGGAGTCGGTATCAATAAACTTAACAACTCCTGAATTATTAACAAGAATGTTGAATGGGTTTAGGTCACCTATTACTATTTCTTCCTTATGAGCATATTTGACCGCAGCAATTAGACGCTCAATTATTTTCATCTTCACCTTTTTGTCAATCCCGTTATTCTTGCAGAATTTTACGCTATACAAGTTTGAAAGGGGAAAAAAGTTCTGGTCAATGTACTTCATTGTATAACCAATAACCTCACCTTTTGAATTATATAGTAATTCAATTGGTGCCACAAAATAATTTGGGTCAAGTCCAGATAAAAACTGAAACTTTTTTATGTTGATTGGGGTTATTCCTGGGTGATAAATCTTTGCAACCGTGTTTGAATCTATTTCATACACCGTTCCTTCACCGCCCTGGCTTATTTCCTTAGATGGGTCTATTTTTAATTTGCCCGTTTTAGTTATTGCTGTTATCATTTTTTTCTGAGTTAATAATCAACCTAACTATGCTAACATCATCCTTGTGAACTGTCTTATGGACTTTTCTAAGTATGTTTATTTTCTTTGACAGCATTATTTCGCTGTCTATAAATTTTTCATCTTCAAATAAAAACTCGAAGACGTTTACATCAGTCTCAGGCGTTGTAAAAGTCAATACACCATCAGTTGATATGGCTATATTTTTTGGGTCAACAAATTTATATTTCCCAACAAATTTTTCATACCACTCATTGAAATAAGTTTTGCTTTCTGTTAACCCACTCAATTCGTAAGCTATGTAGTCTGGTCTGTTCTGATAATCTTCTGGATATTCATTCTTGAACTTCTTATTTTCAAGTATAAAATATTTACCATCACAGAATATAACCCCATCACCCACATTAATTACCAATGCTTCTCCATGAACTTTATCGTACATTAAAAGTACAAATGTTGAGAGTAGGTCTAATGGCTCAATTCCAATAATCACCTTTGACTCTATTAATTTTCTGACAAACTTTTGCATAAGAACTTTTGCCTTATCCTCTATTGTCTCTCCGTATAGTGGCTCTTCTCTTGCTACTTGTCGGAATAATTTTCCATATAGAGCAGATGCAAAGTGAGATTCTCTGCCACCACTGCACCCATCAAGTACGACACCAAGAAAGAATCGTCCATGGTCTACAAATGTGGTAAAATCTTCACAAAATACAGGGTGGTCTTCACCTTTGCGAATGACTGTATGAATTTTCATTTGAGTCTTTTTTATTTTCCTCTTCTTGGTCATCAAAGACAACCCACTGAAGAGTTTCAATTTCTTTTTTAAGAATCTCGTATTCTGATTCTATTCTTAGAAAATCAACCTGGTAGATTTCTCCACCTTCCTGCTTTTCTTCTATAGCAGAAAAATAAGCTTCCTTGGCCTGCTCAAATTCTGGAGTAAGCTCAGCTATTTTCTTTATTATTTCTCTTCTTTTTTTCATTACAAAAAAAGGGAGTCACGAAGGACTCCCTTTCACCTTCTTATATGTTTCTTTGTTCTTAGAAGTTAGGTGTAGAAATTGCTTGTCCGCCATTGCTTGCAGAAGAAACCGAGCTTGAGATGAAGTTAATCATTTTCTTAATTTCGTCTGGTGTGTTGTCAATAGTAGCAACATTCTTAATACCCATATCGGCAGCAGCTTGAGTGAAGTAAGTCTCCATTCCGCTACTTTTTCCAATACCAAAAAGAATTGCCTCGAAAGAAGCAAAATTTCTTTCCTCCTTAAGAAGATTATTTATGATGTCCTTAACATCTGAAGGACTACCAGGTCTGTTGTTATCACCATCGGTGATTACGAACAATAAGGTTTTGCAGTTTACACCTGCATTCTCCAAACCCTCTCTGTAGTCGAGAGCATTCTTAAGAGCAACTCTTGTTCCTTCAAATAAGGCGGTCATACCACCAATAGAATTTGTGAAGTCTATTGTAGGAATTTGGTCAATTGGTTGGAATCCACTTCTAACTTTAACGTCAGATTGAAATTCTACAATTGAAACGAACAATTTCTCAGCAACATGAGATTTTTGCATTCTCTGCACAAATTCATTTATACCTTTATTGAGTTCGTCTACATATCCGCTCACCGAGCTTGATACGTCAATAGCAAATACAGCATTAATTGTATCTTCTACTTCTACATCATCTGGATTGAAGTTTCCAAAGTTGAAGTCGTAATTAACGTTGTTATCGCTTTTGTTTTGTGTAGTTGAGTTCATGTTATTTATTTTTAATTATTCAAAATCTTCTAAAATAAAATTATAATTTTTATTTTGAAGTGAGTCCAAACTTACTAAGACAAGTTTACTAAGATTATCTTCCACTCCATAAGAATTGGCTGCAATAAATTTATATGTAACATTAATTGTGTCAGAACCACTTTTTTGAAACATTTGCATTTTAACAGGTTTAAAAGTTCTTTCATTCATACAATTTCTCTTAGCAAGAGAGTTAACTCTTTCTGCAACATCATATAAATTTGTAAATGAAATAGAATCATTCAGATTAAATAGTAGTTCATACTCTATTTCCGTATTTTTACCAGTCCCATCCTCAACTTGAATAGTTCCAGTGCTTGGAACTTTATTGCTTTCATCTTTCTCTATTTCTTTATTTTCGTTTACACATGAATATAAAGCCACGCAACACATCATTAGTGTCATCATCATTAATTTGATTGTTTTCATTTTAATTTGTTTTTACAATTTTGTATCAATTATACGCAAATATATCTCATTTGTTTCAAATTTACAAAATTTCTTCATATTTATAGATAAATGAATAAATATGAAGAATCAATATACAACTAAAACTAAAGTCAACTATTCAATTGACAAGGGGGTATCAAGTCTTTTTGATACTCTCTCAAAAGAGAAATCAATTAATAAATCTGCATTGATTGAGAATTTTATTAAAAAATGGATTAAAGAAAACTCACAATGCCATCCCACAACAAATTAAATATAGAAGATTTCGTTAATAGGTCTACAAGTATACATAATGGCTTGTATGATTATTCTTTTGTGAATTATATCAACAATACTACCAAAGTTAAAATTATATGCCCTAAACATGGTATATTTGAGCAAACGCCTAAGAATCATCTAAAAGGTTCTGGTTGTAAAGAGTGTGGTAAAATTAAATGTATTGACTCCAAGAAAATAACAACCAAAGAATTCATATTAAAATCAGAGCGGATTCATAATGACAAATACGACTATTCAAATGTTGTAGTCAATGGTGTTCGTAATAAAATTAAAATTATTTGCCCTATTCATGGAGAATTTAATCAAGAGGCTCACAAACACCTAAGTGGTCACGGATGTAAAAAATGCACTATAACAAACAATTATCACTTCACTAAAATGAGCAACGAAGAATTTGTTTCAAAATCACAAGAAATACACGGAGATATTTATAATTACTCATTCTCATTATATAAAGGTAGTAAAGAATTGGTTGATATTGAGTGTAAAAAACATGGAGTATTTAAGCAATATGCGGGAGTTCATATATTAGGGCATGGATGTCCCTCTTGCTCTCAATCAAAAGGAGAGAAGGAAATTTCAAAAACACTTAAATCACTTGACATTAATTTTATTGAACAGAAGACATTTAATGAATGCTTAAATAATAAAACTGGTAGATTTTTGAAATTCGACTTTTATGTGCCATGTAAAAATTTATTAATTGAATATGACGGAGAACAACATTTTAAGTCAATAGATTTTTTTGGAGGAACTAAAGAGCTTGAAAATAGACAAAATTTAGATAAAATAAAAAACCGTTATGCAATTGATAACGGTTTTAAATTACTAAGAATTCCTTATTATGAAAAGGAAAATATTTCAAAAATTATACAGCAGAATGTTGATGTGAATTAGTCAAGACTTCCTTATCAGAAGTTGTGATTCTCACACCCATTGATTTTGCCTTATCCCAAACATCTTTACCAAGACCATCAAACCCTGGAACATCGGACATACAGTCATCCAACACAACAAGTTTTTTAGTTAAATTAGGTGCCTTATTAATCATTTGCTTCAGAGTATTAACAACACAGAAATTTTTAGCCTGACCTGCAAGGTAAACAACATCATACTTTTCAAGAATTTGCTGAAGTGGCAAATTGTATTGAGTTTCTGGTCTGTTGTCAATTGGAACTTGTGCCTCAAATGCACCAAAGTGCTCTGTATCGGGATGAGTTCCTTTTGTTACAAACTGGATTGACTTACCACCTCTTGACCAAGAAGTGATGGCATTGTCGATTTTTTCATCAAGACCATGACCCCATGAACCAATTCGACAGTGTTCTGGCCAAATTACATGAACATACTCACCTTGGTCTTTTAGGGCTTGTAAGTATTCACGAGCATGCTGTGGCTTAACAGCACTCCACTTACCACTTTCAAGGTCATCAACTGTGATTGCTGTAAAAGGGTTGGGGTGATTTCCATCTTTATCTCTCCAATAACCTGGGTGAGCGATGTCATTTACTTGATGTGAGTCAAGTGTACAACCGATATAATCAATTGCTTCTTTGTTTTTTAGAATCCACTGAGATAATCTCTCATTGTCTTCTTGTGAACCTGGAACGAAAAGCTTTCCTTGCGGACTGCAGAAATCATTCTGGGCATCAATAATCAAAAGTGCTACTTTTTTCATGATTCTTTTTTTTTACGAAATTATACATTTATTTTACTTTATCCAAATTTTTATTTCTAAATTCCCTTAATTGCTCAACTAATTTCCTTTCCTCTTCTGAACAATCTTTTGGAATTTCAAGAACAACTTCAACTATCAAACTACCAAAAGCATCTTCATAGCCAGGGATTGAACTTATTTGTGGAGCAAGATTTAGTATTGGCATACCCTTTCCTTTAATTCTATAGGTTCTACCAATTTGTGTTCCTGGTTGAATATCGAATCTCACTGAGCCACCAGTTATTGTTGGAATCTCCACTTTAATACCAAGCACAAGGTCCTCGTAATTTACTGATTTTTTATAAATCAAATCCAAACCTTTTCTTGAGAATAATCCATGAGCTTTTTCTTCTACAATAAATAAAACATCACCACGCTCTCCACGACTAAATTTTGAGTAGTGGCCTTTTTGTTTTACTGGTATAGCATCTCCGACAGACACTCCTCTTGGGAATGTTATTTTTGCTTCTTCTACATCAACCTCTACTGTGCTACCATTACATTTTGTACAGGTTTCTAAAATATTTCTACCCGAACCACTGCACAATTCACACGTAACAATTGTATGCACCACAGCTGCTCCCTTTTGAATTACTTGAGACCTTTGACCAGAACCTCCGCATCTTATACACGTCTGAAAGGCACTACCATCCTTTGCTCCATTTCCACCACACCCCGAACACTTTTTAACTACATCGTATGCAATTTCTTTTTCACATCCATTATAGCACTCCTCAAGTGTAAGTGAAACTTTTACATGAATATCTTTGCCCTTAATTTGTTGTCTTTCGAATTGCTCTCTAAAACTATTAAAAGCACTCCCAAATCCATGAAAGTGGCCGCCAAATCCATCACTATGTGAATTTGTTTTTCCAGCACTTTCCCAATTATGGCCAAACATGTCATATTTAACCCTTTTATCTGGGTCGCTCAGAACTTCATTGGCTTCATTTATTTCCTGAAACTTCTTATCAGCACCCTCTTCCTTATTCACGTCAGGATGAAACTTCTTAGCCAACTTTCTATAGGCCTTTTTGATGTCATCATCAGATGCATCCTTATTTAATCCAAGTATTTCGTAATAATCCCTTTTCATTATAATCTTGGGTCAAGTTCTTTTTCATTTCTTTCTTCAATAACCATTTCACCATAGGCCTGGATAAAATGCTCGTTTTCCTTTGAAATTAGTCTGTATGGAATTTCAAGTATTCTCTTTCCAATTTCCCATTCTTTAACAGAAACTTCAAGTTTACGCTTGATTCTTTTTCTCTTAATTAGTTTTTCAAGCTTAAACTCATTCTGATAATCTGGACCATATACAATAGTGAGGTATCTTGGATTTCTCACCTTAATTGAAGGGGCAACACCCTTAACATAAACAGTGAGTGGCTTAAGCATTATTCCCTCCATTTCTTCAACAACCGTTGTGTGATTGTAGAATTCTCGAAGCTTATTAATATCTTCCTCACTTTCAAGGTCAATCACTAAACAAGAATCGGAGTTAACACCTGAGTATATATCGTAATTTGATTCATCAAAGAACAGTTTTTCACTTCCATCCTCATAAACTTCCTTAAGAATTGAAAAAACTTTAAAGTGCGGAGTTCCATCTGCACCATAAATTTCAATCTGGCGTGAGTAAACTCTAATAAGTTCATAAAGTTCATCAAGACTAACAAACTCTCTCATGTAATCTTTAATACATCTGAAAGTTCTTTCATTATTTGAACCCACTAATTTAATCAATTCCTCTCGTGAAGTATTGTGTGATATTTTTTCAAAATTAGAATCCTTATATGGGCCATTGTAAATATTTGACAATGCCTTTTCGAATCCAGTTTTTTTCAAGAACTCAATTTCACTTGTTACTGCCTTGTCAACTGTCATAAAGTTTGTTTCAATCAACCCTTTTCCAATTGCAGACCATGGAAGGAGTTCGGCATCCAATATTAACATATTGGTGTTTTTGCTAAAGGCCTCCTTTACGTAAGGAAGTTCGTATAGCGGCTTATAAGCCTCTGTTAAATCAATTTGAGTAGGCTTTATTATAAATCCACCCCTGGAAGTCGTGTAATTATTCTGTGGGTCCTTGAACAGATAAATATTTGCTCTTGAGCCCATGTACTTAGGTTGAGCTACAACTTTATTTACACCCTTATTCTTGTAGTATTTAATTGCTTCATCAAGTGACTCAATTTCGCTCTCATTTAATACTACATTTTTTTCTTCATCAAGTTTCAATACCTTATCTGCTGGACAAATAGTTCCAGATATAAAGTTCACCTTATTTTCTGCAGCAGTTAATACCCTTCCCTTCTCACGACCCTCAAGTGTATCAATAGAAATTTTTGCAGGAGGAACCTCGAAGAAATATTTCAAATCCTTCTTTTTAATTTTTTCATTACCACTGGTTGAAACATGACTAATAAAGTGACGACCACTCTTATTGATGCTGATGGAAGTAAGTTGACCTCCACTAACAGCTCCTGTGTCAATATTTATTTTGTTTTGAAGCTTTGCCAACCCTTTAGATGATACGTGACCAAATACATGATAAGGCAGTGTTCTGCTTGATTGATTTCTGAAAAATTTAAAGAAGTTAGAAACTACGTCCAAATATTCCTGTGGACTCTTAAATTCGACTTCCTTTGGATATACAATGTTTATTTGATTCTTTTCGGATACTCCACCAATTTTTCCAAGATACTTTTGGTCGCATGGAGCATGTGTAACTATGAAGTCATCATGCTTTAAAAATGGTTTCATTGATTCAAATACAACAAAAAACTTTTCTCTCAAATCTAAGTCAGACTCAAATAATTTAATGCTGTCAAAATAGGTATCAACAACCTCTTTTGGAGGCATCTTATCCTTTTCTATTTTTCCCTTAAGATACTTGTATACAAACTTCTCGTGATTTCCAATTGTCATGATAAAGATGTCAAGATTGTTATAGACAAGTTCAATTACCTCACCTACACCATATCCCTTATCAACCAAGTCTCCAACCAAGATAATTTTCTTGTTGTTTTCTGGGTGTGATATTTTTCCATCCTTAATTTCAAATCCATTTTTCTCTATAAGAGCAATGAACTCTTGATAGCAACCATGAACATCTCCAAATATTACGTATTCAAAATCTGGAGAAAGAATGCATTCTAAATACTTATCTTGATTGACAATATTAACCTGGTATTTATCAAAATCACGACTCTTAATTTTGTAAATGTCTCGAAAAGTTCTTTTGTTCACCTCACTCATTACACTTTCTCTCATGTAATCAATTTGACGAGATGTCACAGCCTTACTCTCTTCGTCTGTGATATAATCGTAATATGGAGCTCTACCTTTATAGTCGAACATTACAACAACCAGATTATAATTGTTGTCGTCAGCAATGTTTTTTATGCTGTCACGAAAATCTTTACTAAGACCAGTCGAGTCAACAATTACGAAGTCTGTGTTAATTGGATATGATGTTAATGCACGAACTTTGGCATCAAGAAGATTAAATGCCTGTTTGCTGGCAAATAACATTCTTTGGTCTTTTTTTGAAATATTCATGTCACCCAATAGTTCTCTTCTAATGTTGTCAGAACTAATGTGTGATACAGTAACACCCTTATTAGTAAGATATGGAATCAAATTTTTCTCAGCAAAATAAGTCTTACCACAACCACTCGGACCAATAAGTAGAATGATTGTATGCATTCTAAGGTCGATAGTTGTAACTTCCTTATCTACTGACAATTCTTTATTTAGAATTTGATTCTCCATATCTTTTATACGTTAATTTTCAAAAAATGTTTACTTAAACTTGACAATAATTCCCTGACTCGGAGTAATTCCGTCCACAATGTCACCTATACCAAACCATTGGCTTGAATATGTTTTTCCATTCTTACCAAGACAATCACTCATGAATTTTTGAAATTCAAGATTATCCCACTCAAAATCATGGTCATCATGTCTCATTCCAGTCATAAAATAGTTTTTGTTAAATCTCACATCAGGAGTTGTAACAATAAGGTTATTTATGTTAGGAACTTTCAGTATTTTTTCAATAAGTTCACTGGCCGCCTCTGGTGTCATGTGTTCAATTACCTCGGTACACACAATATCAACTGGAGAAGTTTCTTCTCCTGTGAAATTGTCACTTTGAAGGAGGTCATCAATGGTCTTGAAAAAATGGACATTTTTCATCCCCTTATTTTTTACTCTTCGCTCCGCATCAGCACGAACTTCATCATCAATGTCAACAGCAAAATACTCCTTACCCTTCATGTACTTGCTAAATCTTGTGATGTACTTACCTTCACCACACCCAACATCAAGGATGTTATTGTTAAATTCAAGTCTTTCCTCAATTGCCATCTGACGAGCTTGCCAAGTATCACCGAAAGTCATCTCGATTTTATTCTTTCTATTTTTAGAAAGCTCATCCTTGATTACTCCAAATCCTTCAATATCTTTGTTGAATGTATTCATACCTCTGATGAATCGAATCTTGAAGAGGTATCTCAAGAAATATGGGGCATCAATTACATTCATGCAACGAATGTATTTGGCAATATTTTCTTCACCAATGAAGTTTGGCTCATTGTTTACAATGGCATTAAATATACCAAACAGGCTAACAAAATTAAGCAATTCGTATATAGACTTTTTAGTCGTTATAGTGATTTGATAATTTTTACCAGAAATTAATTCAGCATTTACTTTGTAGTCTGGGAAATAATCTTCAAATGCAGCAATGTATCTTTCATTCTTAATATTAATCATATTGATGAAGAAAGTACTTGTGTTTCCGCCTTCATCTTTTCGGTTTCCTTCTGGAGTTGAGAATTCATTTGACTTAAATGCGCTTCTGAACATTTCGTCAATAGCATTTACAACAAATGAGGCTGAATTATATCTGGTTGCATTAAGATGCTCGTATTCTTCTCCCTCATATGCTGGGAATGAAATTTCATCACTTCCGTCTTTAAAAAAGACATTATATGAGTTATCTGCACCTTCGGTGTAATAACCAAATATAACACCTTGTCTCAAAGATTTTGCTGACAATCCACTTGTTGGATTTTTGCTTATGATAAATGAAAAATCTTTGTTATCACTCTTAAGTTGAACTATGCTCATACTATTAAACCTTTTTTAAAAATTTCTATTTGCTGCTCTGTGTAATTAAACCTCTTCTTTAAAACTATTTCCCAGTATTCATAATAGTTTTTCTCAAATTCATCAATAGTAATAAATTTGGGCTTACCTTTCTTGTTATAAACTTGAATCAGGTGCATCGACTCTTCTTTGTAATTAGATAACCACCTCAAAGTAGCTATTGTGCCCTCCCTGTCTTCTGGGTTAAAAGGAGCCTCTGGAATCAATTCAATATAAGAAGTTTCCCTGCTAATCTTTTTTTTTAAAGATTGCTCATAAAGCTTAAACATCTTTTCAGATTCCTCATCCATAAAATCAAGAAGATACTCAAGAACTTGCTCGGTAGTCATTTCAGCAACTCCAGGCTGAGAAATCAAGCCTTTTAGCTTGTTTCTGGCCATCCTGGATGCTGCCGAAAAAGAAGCAACCGAAACCATAGCGTTGTGAATAAGATAGTCTTTGTCGAATTCGTCCATAAGCATATCTTATACGCTAAAACTAATAAAATGTTACTTATTTATATCAAAAATAGAATCTAAGGAAACAGTAGAAGCGGTTAAAAATAATCAAAAACAATACTATTACAGAAAAATTAACAACATCCACATCCGCCATCAGAACAGCTATCCCCAATTGAACCGCCCTTCGATATAACCCTGTTGACATTGTTATCAATAGATTTTTCTCCGTATTTTTTTTCAAGCTCTTCAGCAAGTATTTCGTACTCCTTTTTTCTCCTTGGTGCCATACCAAATTCTCCAGCAATTATCTCTTTCACTTCATTTATAGCATTGTTGAAAATTTCGTTAGCAACTTCTCTGGATTCTTTTTTAGACAAGGCTTCGTAAATCTTATCTGCAGACTTATTATCTTCAAGAAAAGCTTTCATATTGTCAAACTCCAATATGTGATATTGAATGAAACACTTCTGAATAGCTCTCTTAAGGCCTTCTTTTTTCTGGTCATATTCATCATCATGTCCAGAATTAATCAATTGTGGCTTAACAAAATATTCCTGAAAGAAATTGTTTAGCTCTTGGTTTATTTCTTCTCCGTACATAAAAATTTATTTTGATGGTGTTGTTTTATTAATCACTCTTGTTACATTATTTTCTAACTGCTCCTTGCTGTACATTTTATCAATGTATTCGATATTTTTTTTATGGTCCATATTTTCATCATCTTCACGATTATAATTAGGACTTTCCATAATTGGAATAAATGCTCTTTTCATTATCCTGGCAATGTTATAGGCATCATCACCACCTCTGTGAGGAGTTCCTTCAAATTCCAACCCAAGTTTATCGAGAGCTTGATTAACTCCAAGGTCAGTTTTTATTCCATAAAGAAAACTGAATAGTGGCTTCATGTTTATATGAGTTCTTCCAAATGGATTTCTGATTCCCTTTAAATTACAATTTGCCTCGATAATATTCTTATCATACTCACCCCAACTAAACCAAACTCTATCTCTTGACTTATACTTTTTCTCAAGTATCTCACAAGCTTCTGAAAAAGAAATTCCATTCTCATTTACATATTCTTGAGTGATTGTTGTAAGTTCTGTGCAGAATTTTGATATTGTTGAAAATTCTGGCTTGACAATAATTGTGTCTCTGAGTCTTATTTCCTTTGTAACATAATCAATTCCAGATATTCCTATTTCTATAATCTCATTGTGCATTCCATCTGGTGTCTTGTGGTCCCAGCATGTAGCTTCAAAGTCGATTATTAAAACAATATCTCTACTCATTTTCCCCTTTTTATTACTACTCTTTTTTCCTCTTCTTTTGTAGTGATTTCTATTGTCTTTATTTTCCATTTTTTATCTAAATTTCATCATTATTTCAGAATTATTAGAGCCTCTAAGTGCGTTTATATGTTGAATATACTCACTTTTTTCATGAAATCCAACAATTCTAAAATACTCAACTCCCTTATAAAAAATAATTACTGTAGGAAGAAATTCAATACAGTATTTTTTGTGAAGCCCATCCTCTCCGTTAATATCAACCTTCATAACTTCCACATCTGGAAATTCTTCTTTTATTTCATCCATTATAGGAGAAAGTTTTCTACATGGACCACATCCTTCCGCCCAAAAATCAACAATAAGAATTTCATTTTTATTCTTAGCTTTTTCAATTTCAATATCACCAGTGTGATGATAAAATCTTGACAACACAAATAATATAATCAAAGATATTCCCATAGCTATCAGAGAAATTGTTATTATTTTTTTCATTTTGACCTCCTTATATATTTTGGTGGAACTTCATCCACCAGATAAACTCCGTTTTCTGATTTGTAAATTTTATATCCATCTGCTCTTAATCTCATAGCCTCCACTTCAAGTATTTCAAAACTTCCTCTTCTGGACCCAACAATTGCTGCAGTCTCTTTGTCTGGGCTCAGATGAACATGATGTCTTTTCATTTTTTTTAATCCTTCTTCCATTATTATATCAACTACACCCACTGGAGCTCCATGATATAATATTTGTGGAGGAATAACTTCTTCGAGCTTTAGGTCAACTTCAATCGAGTGACCTTGATTTGCTCTAATCTTAGAAAAATCATCACTAAAAGCAAATCTCTTCTTATCATTGTTTTCGACTACATATTTTAATTCTTCAAGGTTAAATTCAATCTCACCTTTTGCCTTCTCAATCAAAATATCAACATCGGCCCAACCATCCTTAGAAAGTTCAATACCAATATCCCCTGGCTTATGTCTGAGCCAATATGATAGCGCTTTACTTATTTGTTTCGCTCTTTTTTCGTTCATCTAATTTTTCAATTACTTCTTTTATAATCTTCTTCTTTGTAGAATTACCTATCCCCTTTACAGTCTTAAACTCTATATTGTTGTTAATAAGAAAATCAAAAACTACAGTATCAACTTTTTTTGCTCCTTCAGAATCCTGGTATCTACCTTCTTGTTCATATGGAACCTCTTCATCTCTCTCAATGTAATAAGTCATGTTATTATACTTATTGAACTCTTTTACAATTAAGGCCCTTAATTCATTACAATTTGATGAATCATATATACTTGAAAGGATAAATGGAGAATCAGTAACAATGACATCTACCTCATCCTTCATGGTAAATAACTGATATTGCTGCTTACCAAAAATATATATTTGGCTTTGCACCGCTTTCTGAGATTTTTCTCTAAGCTTCTTCTTAATATACTCTGGGGATATTTCTGTACTTATAAATTTCTTCTTAAATTCAGCAAATAATTCTGAAGTTAAAATTGATTTACC
>JACCDT010423912.1_pt1 | contig 40288 bp, 33 predicted proteins | sample 7446291 | NCBI WGS metagenome assembly JACCDT01 (sample SAMN15323446, study PRJNA562643) | freshwater metagenome | isolation source: river surface water | place: USA:Blue River Watershed | collected 2017-08-17
CCTCGACAAGAAGTTCGGTTCTCCGACGGTCACCAAGGATGGTGTGTCGGTCGCTAAAGAGAGCGAGCTCGAGGATGCTTTTGAGAACATGGGTGCGTCGATGGTGAAGGAAGTCGCGTCGAAGACCTCCGACAACGCCGGCGACGGCACCACCACCGCAACCGTGCTGGCACAGGCGATCGTGCGCGAAGGCATGAAGTATGTTGCCGCCGGCATGAACCCGATGGATCTCAAGCGCGGTATCGACAAGGCTGTGGCTGCGACCGTCGAAGAACTGAAGAAGATCGCCAAGCCGTGCACGACCTCGAAAGAAATCGCGCAAGTCGGTTCGATCTCGGCCAACTCGGACACCTCGATCGGCGAGCGCATCGCTGAAGCGATGGAAAAAGTCGGCAAGGAAGGCGTGATCACCGTTGAAGACGGCAAGTCGCTGAACGACGAACTCGACATCGTAGAAGGTATGCAATTCGACCGCGGTTACCTGTCGCCGTACTTCATCAACAATCCCGACAAGCAGGTCGCCCTGCTCGACAACCCGTTCATCCTGCTGTACGACAAAAAGATCTCGAACATCCGCGATCTGCTGCCGGTGCTCGAGCAGGTTGCCAAGGCTGGCCGTCCGCTGCTGATCATTGCTGAAGACATCGAAGGCGAAGCGCTGGCAACGCTGGTGGTGAACAACATCCGCGGCATCCTGAAGACCTGCGCAGTGAAGGCACCGGGCTTCGGCGATCGTCGCAAGGCCATGCTGGAAGATATCGCTATCCTGACCGGCGGCCAGGTGATCGCTGAAGAAGTCGGTCTGACGCTCGAGAAGGTCACGCTGAACGACCTGGGCCAGGCCAAGCGTATCGAGATCGGCAAGGAAAACACCACGGTGATCGATGGCGCAGGCCAGGCAGCGGCGATCGAAGCGCGCGTCAAGCAGATCCGCGTTCAGATCGAAGAAGCGACCTCGGACTACGACCGCGAGAAGCTGCAAGAGCGCGTCGCCAAGCTGGCTGGCGGCGTGGCCGTGATCAAGGTTGGCGCTGCCACCGAAGTCGAAATGAAAGAGAAGAAGGCCCGTGTCGAAGACGCACTGCACGCTACCCGCGCAGCCGTTGAAGAAGGCATCGTGGCCGGCGGCGGCGTGGCTCTGCTGCGTGCCCGTTCGAGCCTGACCCTGAAAGGCGACAATCCGGATCAGGAAGCGGGCATCAAGATCGTTCTGCGCGCAATCGAAGAACCGCTGCGCATGATCGTCACCAACGCGGGCGAAGAAGCGTCGGTCGTCGTGAACAAGGTTCTCGAAGGCAAGGGCAACTTCGGCTACAACGCAGCTAACGGCACCTACGGCGACATGGTCGAAATGGGCGTGCTGGATCCGGCCAAAGTGACCCGTTCGGCACTGCAAAACGCAGCGTCGATCGCCGGCCTGATGCTGACCACCGATTGCATGGTGTCCGAACTGGTTGAGGACAAGCCGGCAGCCGGCGGTATGGGCGGCATGGGCGGTATGGGTGGCATGGGCGGTATGGACGGCATGATGTAATCGTCCGACGAAAAAAACCGCAGTTCGAGGAAGCCCGCAGCAATGCGGGCTTCTTTGTTTTTGACGAAAAAAATCCTGCAGCAATGCAGGATTTTTTTATGGCTGTTCGTTTGATGGACATCAACGAACAAATTCCTCCAAACGCGATGGCTGTTAAGCGGCTGGCACTAATCGAACCCGAGCACAAAACCGATAAACGCTCGTTCGTTCGACTGAAGGAGACCACGCCATGCTTCACAAATTTTCGAGAGCGATCTCATCGCATCCGCAGGCATTCGTACCCAAACGAGCCATCAGCAATGCAAGTACCAGCCTGGATCAACTGCAGCAAACCATCCGGAAAGCCGGCGCTTCGCCCAATCCCATGCCGATACTGCGTGAAGTACGTGCCTCTGCGTTGTACGCCGAAGTGGTTGACATGATTGAAGCTGCGCACAGCGCCGTCGGTGATTCAGAGAATGCTCACCTCGATCCGCAAGCGCGGCTGGCTGCGGCAGGTGACGCGATTTGCTACGCACTGCATTCCGTTACCAAAATGAGCCGGTATTACGACATGAATTTAGTGACCAGACGTGCCGGCAACCAAGCGGACGGCGCTGGCGATGCCGAAGCGAACAACCGGGTGTTCATGGAGCAAATCAAGGACGATCATGTCGACGAACTGAAATCGTCGTTTGGCGAGTCATGGGACGCCAATAGCACTGTGCGCCAAGCCGCCATCTTGTCGGCATTGAAACCGGAAGTTGCCGCAGGCCTTGGCCTTGCCGCCACGCCTGAGCTGAAGGACTTGGCGAAGACATGGGGGCCGATTTCGCCACACATTCAACTCAACGAATCCGAACTGCTTGCGCTGGTTGATTATGTCCATTCACAAACGGAAATTTTCAATGCGGTGAACGGCTCAGCGCTGCTGCAGGCGTACTACGGCGACAAATTACTGTCCGGCGTGACCCAGGTGTTTTCAACCGCACTGCACAGCGCGATCACAAAGCTGAGCGAACATCAGTATTTTGGTCTCAGGGATGTCGTCACCTATAAAGGCGTGAAACTGACTAGCTATTCCGGTCCGTTCCGAAAGGCAGCGCTGGAAGCCGCCGTGGGCAACGGCAAACTGATTGCCTTCCCCCAAGTACTGTCGGCCACCCGTGACCCGATGCGGAGTTACGCTGTGGCAAAACATGATCAAGGCTATTCGCTGGAATGCGAGATCCTGATGGCACGTGGCGTCGATGCCGACCCATTCCATGACACCGACACGATGGGTGAAATGGAGGTGATCGGGCCGGCAGGCCAGAAATTCGTCGTCACCGATAAACAGCAAACCGGCTTTTCTGACCCCAATCGGGGAGGCATATCAGTGATCGACAGGTATGTGCTCAAGCCGGCGCATTACGACCCCGCTGTATAACCCTATCGAAATGGTGCTCGCTCGCCTGATCAGGACTGCCAGGCGGGCCTGCGCTTTTCGATAAAAGCCTGCACGCCTTCAAGCGCTGCCTCGTCCATCATGTTGCAGGCCATGGTTTCACCGGCCAGTTGATAGGCGGCGCCAATGCCCATTTCCAGCTGACGATAGAACATCTGCTTGCCCATAGCGATCGCGACGGCGGGCTTGGCGAGGATACTGGCAGTGAACCTGGCCACTTCAGCATCCAGGGCTTCGTGGGCAACGACTCGATTCACGAGCCCGCGCTCGAGCGCGGTCTGCGCATCAATGAATTCGCCGGTCAATAACATTTCCATTGCCTGCTTGCGCGGCACGTTACGCGCCAGTCCGACTGACGGCGTCGAACAAAACAGACCGTAGTTCACGCCAGAAACTGCAAAGCGCGCATCGGATGTTGCGACGGCCAAATCGCACATCGCCACCAGTTGGCAACCTGCGGCGGTAGCAATCCCCTGTACACGTGCAATCACCGGCTGCGGCATCTGCTGAATCGACAACATCAGCTTGCTGCACTGAGCGAACAGCTTCTTGTAGTACTCAGCCGAGGGCGATGCCCGCATCTGCTTCAGATCGTGGCCCGCGCAGAATGCCTTGCCATTTGCCGCCAGCACCAGCACACGAACCGACGCATCGACGGCAATCGCGTCGATCTCCGCCTGCAGTGCCGACATCATTTCCTCAGACAGGGGATTAAAGCGCTCGCCACGGTTCAGCGTCAGCGTCGTGACGCCGCCGCTGTCCGAGCGCAGCACATAGGGGGTATCAAGCTGGGGTGAAGCCAGTGCCATGGTATCTCCTCGGGATGTCATTCTTCTTCGTGTTCGTCGCCCTGCGGCTCGCCGAGCGACGGCGGCTCGACATAGCTGGCCAGCAGCTCGACCCTGCTCTGCGGTGTCTCCAGGCTGATGCGACCGAGTGCGCCGCTCCGGTAGTCCAGCAGCAAGGTGTGTGCAGCCTTCTCAACGTCGAACTCGCCGCCGCGCAACCGGTAGCCGCGCCGCGCGGCGATGGACTCGACAACGCCGATGCCATCCATGCCCTCCGGCCGAATACCATAGCGGGTCGCTAGAAATTGAGGATAACGCTGCAGCAATATCTCGGCAAGAAAGGCCGCGACCTCTTCCTCGATGATAGCGTTGACGCCGATCGCGTGGCTCGCCGCGAGCATCAATCCGTCAGTCGGATGCTCGATCTTTGGCCACATCATGCCGGGCGTATCGATCAGCACGATGTTATCGCCCAGAAAAAGCCGCTGCTGCATTTTCGTCACCGCCGGTTCATCCCCGACTTTGGCGACGCGCTTTTTTAGCAAGGCATTCATCAGCGTGGATTTACCGACGTTCGGAATGCCCATGATCATGACGCGCAAAGGCTTCAATGGTGTGCCACGATGCGGTGCGATTTTCAGGCACAGTCCCGGAATCTTCGCCACCTCGGCCGGCTTGCGGCAAGACAAGGCAACCGCATGCACCTGCGACTGAGCGCCGTAGTGGGCCAGCCATGCCTGAGTGGCCGCAGGATCAGCCAAATCGCTCTTGTTCAGGATCTTCAGGCAGGGACGCTGACGCGCACGCCGCAATGACTCGATCATCGGATTACTGCTGGCCTGCGGTATGCGTGCGTCGAGCACCTCGATGACCAGGTCGACTTTTTCCATCGACTCCGCCGCCTTCTTGCGGGCGGCGTTCATATGACCGGGGAACCACTGGATGGACATGGGGAAGATCTATTGCGCTGGTTAACGCGCTATTGTACCCGCGCGCCGCAGGCGCCCCGGCGTCAATCCAGACCGGCCAGGGCCTTGAGGTGGGCGACCACGCTGCGGCCCAGTGCGGACAATGCATAGCCGCCTTCGAGACAGCTGACGATACGTCCGTTTGCATGCCGCTGCGCCACGTCGACCAATTGGCGGGTAATCCACGCATAGTCGGCCTCAACGAGTCCCATGGCCGCAATATCGTCCTCGCGATGGGCGTCGAAACCAGCGGAAATCAGGATCAGCTCCGGTCGGTGCGCATCCAGTGCAGGCAGCCAATGCTGCTTCACCAATTCACGCACAGCATCGCCGCGCGTGTAGGCGGGCACCGGAATGTTGACCAGATTGTCAGGGGCCGTGCCCGCCGGATGCACGCCGCTGTACGGATACAGCGGATGCTGAAAAAAGCTGACCATCAATATCCGTGGATCGCCGGAACACGCGTCCTCGGTGCCGTTGCCGTGATGGACATCGAAATCCACAATCGCCACTCGCTGTAAGCCATGGACATGCAACGCATGAGCAGCAGCAATAGCGACATTATTGAACAGGCAAAATCCCATCGGCAGAGACGGCGTCGCGTGATGACCGGGAGGGCGGATCGCGCAAAAGGCATTGTCGATATCGCCCCTGATCACGGCATCTGTCGCTGCGATGGCTGCTCCTGCTGCGCGCAAAGCGGCTTGCCAGCTGTGCGGATTGAGCAATGTATCGGCGTCGAGCGGATGATATTCGCCGGCAGCCGGCAAATGATCACGCACCATCGCAATGGCTGCGTCGGTATGCACTCGTGCCAGCGCCTCGACCGGGGCGACCGGCGCCTCGCGATAGTCGAGCAGATTCGCCAGACCGCTGGCAATCAACTGATCGTCGATCGCTTGCAGACGCGCCGGACACTCAGGGTGCCAATCGCCCATTTCATGGCGCCTGCAGTCGGGATGGGAAAAGATTGCCGTGGTCATCCCTTCTATTATGCATCAGCGATGCATGCTCTATACTTCGTCGGGCATGAACGTCAACGTTCGTGCAGCTCCTCCCAAATGCTAATTGATGAAGACCTTCTCTTTACCGGTCGTGCTGGCGACCTTTGCTGCCCTGTCTTGCCCTCCCTGTACACCTGCGTTGGCCGGCCAGTCTTCGACGGCTGGCAGCCACGCCAAAAAGGCGGTCTCCCCGAAAAAACAGGCAGCTAAAAAACATCCACAGCTTGCGGCAGCGGATGATGAGGCTGCGGAATTCACAAATTTTCTGCAATGGCGTTCGGTCAGCGAATTCATTGAGCAGATGGGCGATGAACACGGCTTCGATCGTGCGGAACTGGAGTCCCTGTTCCGGCGCGCGCAGTATCTTGACAGCGTCGTGCGCCTGATCAATCCGCCGCCGGCCGGCAAGGCCAAAAACTGGACTGCCTACCGTGAGCGTTTTGTCGAAGCGCGCCGCATCAAGGCGGGCGTGGCCTTCTGGGATCGCTATGAGGCGGCGCTGCAGCGGGCCGAAGCAGAGTTCGGCGTTCCGGCCGAGATCATCGTTGGCATCATCGGCGTTGAGACCATCTACGGTCAGACCACCGGCAAATTCCGCGTGCCCGATGTGCTGGTGACGCTAGCCTTTGCCTATCCGGCTACACAGAACCGTGAAGCACGAATGGCGTATTTTCGCGAGGAGTTGACCCAGACACTCTTGTATGCGCGAGACAATGGCATCGATCCTTTCAGCCTGACCGGTTCCTATGCCGGTGCCATTGGATTACCGCAGTTTATGCCCGGCAGCGTGCGTAAATACGCGCTGGATTTTGATGGCGATCATAAAGTCGATCTGCGCAATTCTGCGGAAGACGCGATCGGCAGCGTTGCCAGTTTTCTGGTGCAGCATGGTTGGACCACGGGACAACCCCTGACATTCTCGGCGCAGGTAAAGCCCGGCGAGCGGTGGCCAGAATTGATCGGCCAGGGTCTGGAAGCCAAGTTCACCAAGAGCGAGATGGAGGAAGCCGGTGTCGTCGTGCCGGAGACCGTACCGGCGACACTGCGCTATGGACTAATCGATCTCGAAGACGATACCCGGCCGGTACAGTATTGGCTGGCTACCAATAATTTTTTCGCCATTACCCGATACAACCGCAGTTATTACTATGCAATGGCAGTGATCGATCTGGGTCAGGCCATTGCCCGGCAACGGTCCGCCCGATGAGCGGTTCTGTACCATTGCAAGGCTCCACGACAGATGAACAGATCATCGCGTCGACGCGCAGCTGGGTCGAACTTGCTGTTATCGGTCTGAACCTCTGTCCGTTCGCGAATTCGGTGATGCGCAAAAATCAGATAGCGTTCCGAGTCAGCCGGGCGCGCGCGGAAGCCGAAGTATGGCCGGATTTGTTAGCGTCGATTGAATCGATGCTGTCGACGCCGGCCGACGACATCGATACTTTGCTGCTGATTCTCCCTTGGGCGTTGACCGATTTTATGGCGTTCAACGACTTCGTCGGCGATGCCGAGGCGCTGCTCGACGCTAACGGTTTGGGTGGGGTGCTGCAGATTGCCAGCTTCCATCCCGATTACCAGTTCGCCGACGCCGCAGGCGATGACCCGACCAATCACACCAACCATTCGCCCTTTCCGATCCTTCACCTATTGCGCGAAGAGAGTCTCGACAAGGCCATTGACGCAATGCCGGATACCGACGCCATCGTTGAGCGAAATCTAGAAACGATGCGCCGTCTGGGCCACGACGGCTGGCAAGCATTGCAGGAAAAAATGCGCAAGCTTGCAGGTAGCTGAGCTGTTCTGGTAAGCCATCCGACCGGGATAGCTTCGTAAAAAATCGCCGGTCATCCTTCTGCTGCGCGACATGATGCCTCTTTGTCAAAGGTGCGTCAGCATCCCGACACTCCCGCCCTCACGTGTGCCGAACCGTCCTCAGGGGCGAAACCTATTGGGTGAAAAATCATCCGACACGCACGATACCGCTAGACAGCGGGCAAATATTGTCCATTTGCATTGACGATTATCAAATCAGTATGTTTTTTTCTTAGCTACAATTTTAAATTGTCAAAAAGAAACATTCAGATACAGATTTAACAATTCTTCACCATTTAATTGTGCGGCCGTCCAATGACTGCGCGATTATTCGATATAAATCATGGATTTAGTTCTAACGTGATTCGGTCGACATGAGTGTATTGCATTGTTTCTTTCGCAAAAAAAATTTACTTTGTTACTAACACCCAATAGAATTTTGTTAGTTATTTGAGAATTTTTTCGCAGATCGGCCGCAAAGGTTTCCGAAAGGCGTAACGAACTCCGGTTCGTTCCCGACTTCACCGACCGGCGCATTTGATTCACTCTTTTGGGAACAGTTACGCACATGACGACACAGTTTGACCCTCAAGACAGCAACCGTCTCGCAGACCAGGTGGCCTATGACCCGAACAATCTACTGGATTCGCTGATCGAAAAACTGCACCTGAAAAACGATGCAGCGTTATCGCGCGCCCTCGAAGTCGCACCGCCTGTGATCAGCAAGATTCGTCACCGCAGATTGCCGGTGGGTGCATCGTTGCTGATCAGGATGCATGAAGTCAGTGATTTATCGATCAGAGAGCTGCGTATCCTGATGGGCGACCGCCGGGAAAAATTCCGCATCAGCGATAAGCAGTTCAAGCCGAAGCCTGCCGAAAAATAAGCAGTAAAAAACGGGAGGCCGGTGTGTACCGGGCTCCCGTTGTTGTTTGTAGATTGCGACTGAATTTCCGTCGACTGAATTCCAGTGACGCCGACTGAAGCAGTGTCAGCCGGCGAGATCAGGCGGGAAATACGCCTGTCGACAAATAGCGATCACCGCGATCGCAGACGATGAACACAATCACCGCGTTTTCAACGGTGCGAGAAATCCGTAGCGCCACCTCGCAAGCGCCTGCGGCGGAGATACCGGCGAAGATACCTTCTTCGATCGCCAGGCGTCGCGCCATTTGCTCTGCCACAGACTGACTGACGTTCTCCACCTGGTCGACTCGGCTACGATCAAAAATTTTTGGCAGGTAGGCTTCCGGCCACTTGCGAATGCCCGGGATCTGCGAACCTTCCTCTGGCTGCGCTCCGATGATCTGAATCTCGGCATTTTGTTCTTTGAGATACCGCGACACGCCCATGATCGTGCCCGTGGTACCCATCGCGCTAACGAAATGGGTCACACGTCCCTGGGTATCGCGCCAGATTTCCGGTCCCGTCGTTTCGTAATGAGCCCGCGGGTTGTCCGGATTGGCGAATTGATCAAGGATCTTGCCCTTGCCATCCTTCTGCATTTGCTCGGCGAGATCGCGCGCGTACTCCATGCCGCCGGCCTTTGGTGTCAGAATAATTTCTGCACCATACGCGGCCATGCTTTGCCGACGCTCGAGACTCAGGTTTTCAGGCATCAGCAGGATCATCCGGTAGCCCTTCATCGCGGCCGCCATCGCCAGGGCAATACCCGTATTGCCGCTGGTTGCCTCGATCAGCGTATCTCCCGGCTTGATTTCGCCGCGCGCCTCTGCACCCTGCACCATCGCCAGCGCCGGCCTGTCCTTCACCGAGCCGGCAGGGTTATTGCCCTCAAGCTTGCCAAGAATGACGTTGTTGCGCCTCGCGGCATCGTCGCCGGGAATGCGCTTTAGTTGTACCAGCGGAGTATTGCCGACCAGATCCTCGATCGCGTGGAATTGCATGGCGTTGATATGTAGACAAAAAGGACCAAACCGCCATTGTAATTTAATCCGCCACCCGGCTACGGCGGTTGCCAACTGCCGCAGCCGGGAAGACCCTTTATTTGGCAGCCGGCGCAGAGGCGGCACGCTCTGCGGTCTTGTTGCCCGCAACGGCCGGTGTCGACGGCTTGGCGGCCGCCGTATGCTGCTGACCATTGACCGTCAGACCTGCGGCGGACAGCTTGACCGCGTTGCGGCCGCCGATACCTTTGACGCGTTGCTCGAGGTCAGGCCAGTCCTTGAAATTCCCGTGCTTTTCGCGTTCGGCAATGATGGCCTTGGAGGTCGATGGACCAACGCCGGCGATGCCATCCAGCGCTGCCTGGTCGGCGGTGTTAACTTCGACTGCGGCGAGCGCCGTACCGGCCACCAGAGATGATGCGGCAATCAGCATTACGATTTTCTTCAGCATGATGTACTCCGAAAAGTTTTGATCGGGATCTGCAAGCGTGCGAACCACAGCCATGCAGCTGCACGCCGGGATGCATTAAACGTTAAGTCCGCGGCTCTGCGCTGTGAAAATGAAATGATTGTTTTGCATCGAGCGGCACAGTTACCCGCTCGATTCGCGTCACAACGGGAACGGCGACGGATCCGCGTCAGGATCGATAAATAGTTCGTCATAGTCGACTGTCGCCGTGCCCAGCTTGCCTACGGCAATCCCGGCCGCTCGGTTGGCAAGCTCGATCGCAGCGCGGCAGTGGACGCCACAAGCCAAGAGGCTGGCCAGCACGGCAATCACGGTGTCGCCCGCGCCGCAGACATCGAAAACTTCGCGCGCCTTCGTCGGCGAATGATGCACGCCGGCGTCATCGAACAAGGTCATCCCCTCGGCCGATCGTGTCAGCAGCAGCGCACGCAGGGACAACGATGCACGCAGTTGTTGCGCCCGCACGGCAAGATCTTCCTCGCTGTGCCATGCGCCAACAATGCGGGCCAGCTCGTCGCTGTTAGGCGTCAACATTGTCGCTTGCGCATAACAGGAAAAATCGTCGCCTTTGGGATCGACCAGCACGGGACGCCGACAGCGGCGTGCAGCGCGAATAAGCGACTGTGGATTGCTAATGCCGCCCTTTGCATAATCCGACAGCACGACCAGATGATGCCGGCGAACGAGCCGGTGCAGTTCTTCCGGATCCAACGCTACGCAGGGCGTGCGCCGCTCGCCGTCGAAATCGATCCTCAGCAATTGCTGCTGTCCTGCGAGCACCCGCAATTTGACAACCGTCTGCCGGTCAGCATCCACCTGTAATGCGTCGCCGATCGCAGCGTGCTCAAGCAACCGGCGAACACAAGACCCCGCCTCGTCATTACCGATAACACCAACCAGAGTGACGCAGGCGCCGATGGAGGCAATGTTGCGCGCCACATTCGCCGCACCGCCAAGCCGGTCTTCACATCGCTGTACTTGCACCACCGGTACCGGCGCCTCAGGGGAGATACGGCTAACGTCGCCAAACCAGTAGCGGTCGAGCATGATGTCGCCGACCACGAGCACGCGTACACGTGCCAAGGTCCGGCGAGAAAGGAAAGGAAATGCCGGCAGGCTGGCCGGCGATCGGTTCTTCAACGTCGCCCCCTCGACAGGGCAACCGCATCAGCCCTGGTTCAGCACCGACAGCTCTTCACTACGGCGCGGCGCATAGCTTTCCCACTGGCTGCAGCCAGGGCATTGCCAGTAAAACTGCTTGGCCTTGAAGCCACAATGGCTGCACTGGTAGCGTGCAAGCTTCTGAGCGTAACCGCCGACCAGGCTCTTCATCATCGTGAGCTCTGGTAAGCGCTCTGGTGGAGCGTACATCAGCCGAGCCTCGATCAGTTTATCCAGCGCCAACAGCGTCGGCATGCGACGTAGTTCATCAGTGACTAACTGATTTGCCGCTCCCGGGCCGGCCAGCTCCAGTTCGGCGCGGAAGACCACCTCGAGCAAGTCAATGGCGGGGGCTTCAGCCAGATAACCTTTCAGCAGCCGCAGTCCTTCATCGGCGCGGCCAACGGTACGATAGCCATCCATCAATCGCTGCGCGACGAGGCCGACGTGCGCGGCACTTTGTTGCTCGACGCGGCGCCACGCGCGCAGTGCGCCTTCGGTATCGCCCTTGGACAGCAGCGCGTCGCCCACCAGGATTGTCGCGCGCACATTGTTGCGGTCATAGCTGAGTGCTTTTTCTAGCGTCGCCAATGCGGCGTCCGGATTCACGTGCACCAGCTCGTCCTGCGCCAGCTCGCAGTGAAATTGCGCAATCTCTTTCTGGAAGGCGCCGGCGCCGGACGCTTGAAGCGCCAGCGTCGCATCGATCGCGCGCTTCCATTCTTTCTCGCGCTGATAAATCTCCAGCAAGGCGCGGCTGGCCTGCGATGCGAACTGCGTCTCAGCCAGACGATGAAAAGTTTCCTCCGCACGGTCCAGCAATCCGGCCTTCAGGTAATCCTGTCCCAGTTCAAAGCACGCCTGCGCCGACATGTCGGGCGAGAGATCGGGACGTGACAACAAGTTCTGATGGACGCGCACTGCACGCTCGATATCACCGCGGCGACGGAACAACTTGCCGAGCGCGAAATGCAACTCCGCCGTTTCCGGATCGAGGCGGGCAATGTCGACGAATACGTCGATGGCGCGGTCAGGCTGCTCGTCGAGCAGCGCATTCAGGCCTTTGTAGTAACTGCGGGGTAAGCTGCGCGATTCGGAAATCACATGTCGGATATCCACGCGCGCGGCGATCCAGCCCAGCGCGAAAAAAAAGGGGACGCCAAGCAACCACCAGGTTTCAAACTCCATGGTGATTCCTCACAATCCGACCTGCTCGATCAATGCTTCCGGCGCAGGCGGCTGCGAACGGGCGGAGGCGATCTCTGCGGCCTCTTTTTTGTATTGCTCAAATTCTTTGCGACTGCGCGCGGCTTCACGACGGTAGCGCAGCAGAGTTCCGGTCATGCCGAGCACGCCCATGGCGGCGCCGCCCACCAGAAAGGCAAGCAGCAGCAAGATCAGCGGCGCCTTCGTCTGCACGTTCCAGAACAGACGAAGCACCACTTCATCCGTGTTCTTCAAAGCGAAGTCGAAGAACACGATGAACAGCACAACGGCGACTAACCTGACCAGTATTTTCATCGTCAACATGCCAGAATCGGCATTGCCATAATCGTGGCGAAATTGTACGCGAAAAGAAACAGCGTCCTGAACGTGCCGGGCGCCGCTGCGCAACTTGCGCGAAAAAAAAAACGGCACCCGAAGGTGCCGTTCTGCTCAATTGCCCGAAGGCTCAGTCGTCATGAATCGGATGGCCGACCATGGCGTCCACGCGCTCGCGCAATTCCTTGCCCGCCTTGAAGTGCGGCACCCGCTTGCCAGGCACCACGACCGTTTCGCCGGACTTCGGATTACGGCCGATGCGAGGTGGTCGGGTGTTGGTCGCAAAGCTGCCAAAGCCGCGGATCTCGATGCGTTGGCCTGCGACCAACGCATCGCTCATCGCGTCAAGCAGCGTCTTGACCGCGAAATCCGCATCCTTCGCTACCAGCTGCGGATAACGCTCAGCCAGACGGGCGATCAGCTCCGACTTGGTCATCGGTCAGGCCTGTATCAGCCTTTGTTGTCGAGCTTGGCCTTCAGCAGCGCGCCGAGGCTGGTCGTGCCCGATGCCGCAGCGGAGTCGCTGGACATCTTCTGCATCGCTTCCTGCGTCTCGGCATTGTCCTTCGCCTTAATCGACAGCTGGATGCTGCGTGCCTTGCGATCGATGTTGATGATCATCGCTTCGACCTGGTCACCGACTTTCAGGTGCGTGCCGGCATCTTCGACGCGGTCGCGGGCAATTTCCGAAGCACGCAGATAGCCTTCGACTTCATCGTTCAGCGCGATCACGGCGCCTTTCGGCTCAACCGACTTCACCGAACCCGTGACCAGCGAACCTTTGTCGTTCATCGCGGTGTAGTTGTTGAACGGGTCGCCTTCGAGCTGCTTGACGCCCAGCGAAACACGCTCGCGCTCGACGTCGATTGCCAGCACAACCGCTTCCAGCTCGTCACCCTTCTTGAACTTGCGCACGGCTTCTTCGCCGGCTTCGGTCCACGACAGGTCGGACAGGTGCACCAGACCATCGATGTTGCCCGGCAGGCCGATGAACACGCCGAAGTCGGTGATCGACTTGATCGCGCCCTTCACTTTGTCGCCCTTCTTGTGCGACATCGCGAAATCGTCCCACGGGTTGGCCTTGCACTGCTTCATGCCCAGGCTGATACGACGACGCTCTTCGTCGATCTCGAGGACCATGACTTCCACTTCGTCGCCGAGCTGGACAACTTTCGACGGAGCCACGTTCTTGTTGGTCCAGTCCATCTCGGACACGTGCACCAGACCTTCGATGCCCTGCTCGACTTCAACGAACGCGCCGTAGTCGGTCAGGTTGGTGACCTTGCCGAACAGGCGGGTGCCTTGCGGGTAACGACGCGACAGACCGGTCCACGGATCGTCGCCGAGTTGCTTGACACCCAGCGAGACGCGGTTCTTTTCCTGGTCGTACTTGAGGACCTTCGCGGTGATTTCCTGGCCGACCGACAGCACTTCCGACGGATGGCGAACGCGACGCCATGCCAGGTCCGTGATGTGCAGCAGGGCATCGATGCCGCCGAGGTCGACGAACGCACCGTAGTCGGTGATGTTCTTGACGATACCGGTAACGATGGTGCCCTCTTTCAGGGTTTCCATCAGCTTCGCACGCTCTTCGCCCATCGACGCTTCGATGACGGCGCGACGCGACAGCACGACGTTGTTGCGCTTGCGATCCAGCTTGATGACCTTGAATTCCAGGGTCTTGCCTTCGTACGGCGTGGTGTCCTTGACCGGACGGGTGTCGACCAGCGAACCCGGCAGGAACGCGCGGATGCCGTTGGTGAGCACGGTGAGGCCGCCCTTGACTTTGCCGCTGACCGTACCAGAGACCAGATCGCCCGACTCCATCGCCTTTTCCAGCGCGAGCCACGACGCCAGGCGCTTGGCCTTGTCGCGCGACAGGATAGTGTCGCCGAAACCGTTTTCGAGCGACTCGATCGCCACGGAAACGAAGTCACCGACGTTGACTTCGACTTCGCCGCTGTCGTTCTTGAATTCGTCGATCGGGATGAACGCTTCGGACTTCAGGCCGGCGTTAACGATCACGAAGTTATGGTCGAGGCGAACGACTTCCGCAGAAATGACTTCACCCGAGCGCATGTCCTGACGCGACAGCGATTCTTCGAACAGGGCGGCAAAGCTTTCAGCGAATGCGGGAGTTTGAGTAGCAGTAGACATAAGAGTAGAGAGTTGGCCAACCGGGCAGATGCCTGGATTGGGTCAAGTTTTTCAACACCCCCCGATGCATTGCGCAGGAGGGGCACCAGAGACAGCAGTACAGCGTTACTACAAGGCTTCAGAACTACGATTTAAGGCTTCACCGTGCCGGACCACCAGTCCAGCACCTGCGCTACCGCGTCTGCGACCGACATGGCCGACGTTTCCAGCAGCAGCGCACCGTCGGCAGGTTTCAGCGGAGCGACCGCGCGTTGGGTGTCGCGCGCATCACGATCCTTCAGATCCTGCAAAAGGGCGCCCATATTAGCAGGAAAACCTTTTTCAATCAATTGCTTATAACGCCTTTCCGCGCGCGCCTCGACGCTGGCGGTCAGAAACACTTTGAGTTGTGCATCCGGAAAGATCACGGTGCCCATGTCGCGGCCGTCCGCGACCAGGCCCGGCAGTTGCCGAAAGCCGCGCTGCAGCGCAAGCAACGCAGCGCGCACGGCGGGCAAGGCAGCAATTTTCGATGCAGCGTTGCCCACCGCTTCGTGCCGAATAGCGTCCTGCACTTCGCGCCCGCCTAACAGAATGCGCTCGCGGTCGAAGCGCACGTCGAGCGCCGCAGCGAGGTCCGCCAGCGCCGCCTCGTCGGTCAACGCCACGCCCGCTTGCTGCGCCGACAGCGCGGTCAAGCGGTACAGCGCACCCGAATCGAGAAAGGAAAATCCCAGTGCCTCGGCCACGCGACTGGCGACCGTGCCCTTGCCGGACGCCGTCGGTCCATCGATCGTAATAACCGGGATGCTCATCTCAGCCACGCTGCACGATACGTTCAAACGCATCGAAATAATCAGGGAAAGTCTTGGCCACGCACTTGGGATCATTGATGCGCACCGTGGTGCCGTCGCGCGCCGCGCCGTTCAGCGAGGCCAGCGAGAAGCACATCGCCATGCGATGGTCATCATAGGTATCGATTGCCGCCGGCTCCAACACGATCGGCGGCGTCACGCGCAGGTAATCGGCACCTTCTTCGACCAGCGCGCCGAGCTTGCGCAGCTCAGTAGCCATGGCCGCCAGACGATCGGTCTCTTTCACGCGCCAGCTGGCGATATTGCGCAGCATACTGGTGCCGTCGGCGTACAGCGCGGCGACTGCGATCGTCATCGCGGCATCCGGAATGTGGTTGAAGTCGGCATCGATGGCCTTCAGCACGCCAGTGGATGTCGCCTCGATCCAGTTGTCGCCCATCGTGATCTCGGCGCCCATCTGCTGCAAGGCTTCGACGAAACGCACATCTCCCTGGATACTGCCTCGACCGACGCCTTCGACCCGGACCGGGCCGCCGGCGATTGCCCCGGCCGCCAGGAAATACGACGCCGACGACGCATCGCCTTCCACATGGATCGCGCCCGGGCTTTGGTAACGCTGCCCCGCAGGGATCGTAAACGACGACCAGCCATTGCGCTGCACATCGATGCCAAAGCGCTGCAGCAGGTTGAGAGTAATCTCGATGTACGGCTTGGAGATCAGCTCGCCAACCACGTCGATGGCCAACGGCTCATGCTTTGCCATCAGCGGGCCAGCCATCAGCAGCGCGGTCAGGAACTGGCTCGATACATTTCCGCGTACCTGCATGCGCTGCGGATGCAGATGGCCACGATGAATATGCAGCGGCGGGTAGCCGGGGTTGCCGGTGTAATCGATACGGGCGCCGGCAGCATTCAGCGCGTCGACCAGGTCGCCGATCGGTCGCTCGTGCATGCGCGCCACGCCATGTACCGTGTAGTCGCCGCCGATCGCGGCCAGCGCTGCGGTAAGCGGACGGATCGCAGTGCCGGCGTTGCCCATAAACAGATCGGCCGTGTGCACCGGCCAGGTGCCGCCGGTGCCGGTGACGGCAAAATCCTGGCTCTCGCCATGCTGCTGCCATTGCACGCCGAGCTTCTGTAATGCCATCAGCATCACATGCGTGTCGTCAGAGGCGAGCAGCTCTTTGATCTCAGTCGTGCCTTCGGCTAACGCTGCCAGCAACAGCATGCGGTTCGAAATGCTCTTTGAGCCCGGCAGCTTGACCGTGCCGCGCGCCAATGACGCAGGCTTAAGGTCGATATGGTGAGGATAATGCTTCATTAGTCTCCGCCCTGCTCGTCGGCACGCGCCTGTTCGGCCGCCTCGATCGCAGCGATCCATGCCTGCCGCGCAGCTTGCGCGCGGCCATAAATTTTTTCCAGTCCGGCGCCGTCCGCGCTCGTCAGCAACGCGCGCAACTGCGCCAGCTGCGCACTGTACGCATCCAGTTCCGCCAGCAACGCCGAACGGTTCGCCAGCGATATATCACGCCACATCTCCGGCGACGAGCCAGCGATACGCGTGAAATCGCGAAAGCCGCTGGCAGCATACTGGAACAGCCGCGCCGCATTGTCGCGCTCGGCAATGTCAGCGACCAGCGCATACGCCAGCAAGTGCGGCAAATGGCTGACGGCCGCAAATACCGCATCATGCTCTTGCGCGGTCAGCCGGTGAATGATCGCACCGCACTGCTGCCAGGCTGCCGCAACTTTGTCGACGCACGTATCAGCATTTTCCGGCAGCGCAGTCAGTACCACTTTTTTGCCCCGATACAGCTCTGGCAGTGCTGCCTCCGGACCATTCTGCTCACGACCCGCGATCGGATGTCCGGGCACGAACTGATGGATCTTGTCGCCCAGCGCCGCGCGCGCGGCCGCGACGACATCGCTCTTGGTGCTGCCTGCATCGGTCACGACGGTCCCCGGCTGCAGATGGGGCGCGATGTCGCGCAACAGCGCTTCCGTCTGCGCGACTGGCGCCGCCAGCAGCACGAGATCGGCGCCGGCGACAGAGGCCGCACTTCCAATGCTGTCGATGATACCCAGCGCACGGGCGCGCTCGAGCGTCTCGCGGCGGCGGCCGACGCCGACCACCTCGGCCACGGCCGACGCCTGCTTCAGCGCCAGCGCGAACGAACCGCCGATCAGGCCGACGCCAAAGACGACGATGCGTTGAAATGTCTGCATCGGTTCAGCCAAGTACCGCCTTCAGCGCTTCGAGGAACGCGGCGTTCTCTTGCGGCAGCCCGATCGACACGCGCAACCACTGCGGCAGTCCGTAGTTGCGAACCGGCCGCACGATGATGCCGCGCTTGAGCAGTGCGAGGTTCACGCGGCTACCCGCCGCGTCATCAGCGCCGGCACGGAACAGCACGAAATTGCCGAACGACGGCACATACTCAATGCCCATTTCTGCAAAGGCTGCTGTCAATTGCGCGTAGCCTTCGGCATTCACTGCCGCGCTTTTTTTCAGGTAAGCGTCATCGGCCAGCGCGGCGACCGCAGCGGCCTGCGCCAGCGAATTCACGTTAAACGGCTGGCGGATACGGTTGAGCAAATCGGTCAGCGCAGGCTGGGCAATGCCGAAGCCGACGCGCAGGCCGGCCAGGCCATACGCTTTCGAGAAGGTGCGCGAAACAATCAGATTTGGATAGTCGCGCACCCAGGCCAACGCATCGTAACGTTTGTCCGCTGGCAGATACTCGGTGTAAGCCTCATCAAGCACGACGACGACATGCGATGGTACCTTCTTCAGGAAGGCGGCAATCTGAACGCCATCGATAAAGGTGCCGGTCGGATTGTTGGGGTTGGCGATAAACACCAGCTTGGTATCCGGCGCAATCGCCGCAGCCATGGCGTCGAGATCATGGCCGAATTGCTTCGCCGGCACAACGATCGCGCGCGCACCCACGGCCTGCGTTGCCAGCGGATAGACCGCAAACGAGTACTGAGAGTAAACCACCGATTCGCCCGGCTGCACCAGCGCACGCGCGGCCAGCTCGAGGATGTCATTGCTGCCATTGCCCAGCGTTAGCCAGTCGGCCGGAACACCGAATTTTTTCGTCAGCGCGCCCTTCAGGTCGAATCCATTCGAATCGGGATAGCGCGCCAGATCGCCGAGCACCTGCTGCATCGCTGCCTTAGCCGACGCCGGCAGTCCCAGCGGATTTTCGTTCGATGCCAGCTTCACGATGCTCGCTTCGTCAAGGCCGAACTCGCGAGCGACCTCGGAGATCGGCTTGCCGCCCTGGTAAGGCGCGATCGCACGGACGTAATCAGGACCAAAAGTCGTCATGGCTTCACACTCATCAATTCGTCGAAGGTTCAGAAAGATTGCTTTCAGAGGCACTGCGCTCAAATGGACGGCATTCAGGCGGAATGCGGGTACGAGCCCAGTACCTTGAAGAAGGCTGCCTGCGTTTGCAGCTCGGTCAGCGCCTGCGCAACCTTCGGATCGTCGGCATGGCCGTCGACGTCCACAAAGAAGTAGTACTCCCAGCGTCCGGTGCGGGCCGGGCGCGATTCAAATCGCGTCATCGATACACCATGCCGGGCCAGCGGCGCCAGCAATTCATATACTGCACCGGCCTTGTTCGGCACCGACAGCACCAGAGAAGTCTGGTCGCGTCCGGACGCGCCTGGCCTGAGCGTGCCGATCACGAAAAAGCGCGTGCGGTTGTGAGGGTCATCCTGAATGTGGGCGTGGACGATCGCCAGCCCATAACGCTTCGCTGCCGCGTCGCCGGCGATGGCCGCGACCGTGCCGTCCTCGCTGGCCATGCGCGCGGCTTCGCCGTTTGACGCCACTGCGCGGCGCTCAAGCTGGGGGTAATGTTCGTTCAGCCATGCTTGGCATTGCGCCAGCGCCTGAGAGTGCGCGCAGACGCGCGTGATGCCGTCCATGCTGCCGCTGCGCGTCATCAGGCTGTGCTGCACCGGCAGCGCCACCTCGCCGCTGATGGCCAGCGTGGTCTGCATCAGCAGATCGAGCGTGCGATTCACTGTACCTTCAGTCGAATTCTCGACCGGTACCACACCGAAATCGGCGGTGCCCGCCTCAACAGAACGGAATACCTCATCGATCGATACGCAGGGTAGCGGTACGACGGCCTGCCCGAACTGTTGCCAGACCGCTTGCTCGCTGTAGGTGCCGGCGGGGCCAAGGAAGGCGACGATCACACGCTTTTCCAGTGCGCGGCAGGCCGACATCACCTCACGGAAAATCGTCTGTAAATCCGTTGATGCCAGCGGACCCGGGTTGTCACGAGCTACGCGCGCCAGCACCTGCGCCTCGCGCTCGGGGCGGAACACCGGCGCATTGGTCTCGGCTTTCACGTGGCCGACTTCCTGCGCCACGCGTGCGCGCTGGTTCAGCAGCGCCAGCAGCTGCGCATCGATAGCATCGATCTGTTCGCGCAGCGGCTTGAGCTTGTCATCGATCATTCAGAGCTTGCCTGTCGTTTTGATTATTTTTTCGGCGCGGGGTCTCAAGAAGCGTCGGCCTCGTCCGCACCGGGTTCTTCTTCCGCATCCGCCTCCATGATGCGCTGCAGACCAGACAGCTTCGCGCCGTCCTCGACCGCGATCAGTGTCACGCCCTGCGTTGCACGGCCCATCTCGCGGATCTCGGACACACGGGTACGGATCAGCACGCCGCCGGTGGTGATCATCATAATCTCATCAGCCGGCTCGACCAGCGTGGCCGCAACCACCTTGCCATTGCGCTCAGACGTCTGGATCGCAATCATGCCCTTGGTGCCGCGGCCGTGCCGCGTGTACTCGGCGATCGGCGTGCGCTTGCCGAAACCGTTCTCGGTCGCCGTCAGCACCGATTGCTGTTCGTTCTCGGCGACCAGCAGCGCGATCACTTGCTGCCCGTCTTCCAGGTTCATGCCGCGTACGCCGCGCGCGGTGCGGCCCATCGGGCGCACATCGTTTTCATCGAAACGCACGGCCTTGCCAGCGTCGGAGAACAGCATCACATCATGCTTGCCGTCGGTCAGCGCGGCACCGATCAGGAAATCGCCATCATCCAGATCGACCGCGATGATGCCCGCCTTGCGCGGATTGCTGAAGTCGGACAACGGCGTCTTTTTGACGGTGCCAAGCGACGTCGACATGAACACATAGCGATCGTCAGGGAACTTACTGTTCTCGCCGGACAAAGGAAGCACGACCGTGATCTTTTCGCCGTCCTGCAACGGGAACATATTGACGATTGGCTTGCCGCGCGAGGCGCGGGAACCCTGCGGGACTTCCCATACCTTCAGCCAGTACATCCGCCCACGGTTGGAGAAGCACAGGATGTAGTTGTGCGTGTTGGCGATGAAGAGCTGATCGATCCAGTCATCTTCCTTGGTCGCGGTGGCCTGCTTGCCGCGGCCGCCGCGCTTCTGCGCGCGATATTCCGACAGCGGCTGCGACTTCATGTAGCCCATGTGCGACAGGGTCACCACCATGTCCTGCGGCGTGATCAAGTCTTCCGTGCCGAGGTCAGTCACATTGATCTCGATGGTCGAGCGACGGCCATCCTTGTTGCTGTCGCCGTATTCGTTCCTTGCCGCGACCAGCTCATCGGAAATGATGGCTGTCACGCGCTCGGGACGTGCAAGAATATCGAGCAGATCGGCGATCTGCGTCATCACTTCTTTGTACTCGTTGACGATCTTGTCCTGCTCGAGGCCGGTCAGGCGCTGCAGGCGCATCTGCAGAATTTCCTGCGCCTGATCGTCGGACAGCTTGTACATGCCGTCTTGCTGCAGGCCGTAGTGGCGCGGCAGGTTCTCGGGGCGGAAGGCGTCGATGCCACCGGCCGCAGCCGTGTCGGTACGCGACAGCATCTCGCGCACCAGCGACGAATCCCAGGAGCGCGCCATCAGCTCGGCCTTGGCGAGCGGCGGCGTCGGCGCCGCCTTGATGATCGCGATGAAATCGTCAATATTGGCCAGCGCAACGGCCAGGCCTTCCAGCACATGGCCCCGCTCCCGTGCCTTGCGCAGCTCGAACACCGTACGGCGCGTGACAACTTCACGGCGATGCGACAGGAAGCACTCGAGCATCTGCTTCAGGTTCAGCAGCTTCGGCTGGCCGTCGACCAGCGCGACCATGTTCATGCCGAAGGTGTCCTGAAGCTGGGTCTGCTTGTACAGATTGTTCAGCACGACTTCCGGCAGCTCGCCGCGCTTGAGCTCGATGACGACGCGCATGCCGGACTTGTCGGACTCGTCGCGAATGTCCGAGATACCATCGAGTTTTTTGTCGCGCACCAGCTCGGCGATACGCTCGAGCAGCGACTTTTTGTTCACCTGATACGGCAGCTCGTCGACGATGACGGCGGAACGGCCGTCACGGATGTCTTCGAAATGCGTCTTCGCGCGCATCACGACGCGCCCGCGGCCGGTACGATAGCCATCGCGTACGCCCGAGATACCATAAATGATGCCAGCGGTCGGGAAGTCCGGCGCGGGGATCAGTTCGATCAGTTCGTCGATCGTGCATTCCGGCGTCTTCAATAAATGCAATGCGCCGTTGATAACCTCGGTGATGTTGTGTGGCGGGATGTTCGTCGCCATGCCGACGGCGATGCCCGACGAGCCATTGATCAGCAAGTTCGGAATGCGCGTCGGCAGCACCGACGGCTCTTTTTCCTTGCCATCGTAGTTCGGCACGAAATCGACGGTTTCCTTATCGATGTCGGCCAGCAGTTCTTGCGAAATCTTGTCGAGGCGGCACTCGGTGTAACGCATTGCGGCCGCATTGTCGCCGTCGATCGAACCGAAGTTGCCCTGGCCGTCAACCAGCGTGTAGCGCAGCGAAAAGTCCTGCGCCATCCTCACCAGCGTGTCGTAAATGGCCTGGTCGCCGTGCGGGTGATATTTACCCATTACTTCACCGACCACACGCGCGCATTTCACATAGGGACGATTCCAGACGTTGTTCGTTTCATGCATTGCGAACAGCACCCGGCGATGTACCGGCTTCAGGCCATCCCGCACGTCGGGCAATGCGCGCCCGACAATCACGCTCATCGCGTAGTCGAGATAGCTCTTGCGCATCTCCTCTTCGAGGGAAATCGGGATGGTTTCTTTGGCGAACTGATCCATTGGCTGGCTGGTAAAAAGACCGGAAGTGACGCAGGTGATCGCCAGCGGACATGCAATCTATGCACGGGCTGCCGAACGCGATTTGTAAACACGAAATTCTACCATGCGCCCCCTGCCCTCCCCCACCCTTCCCGGCATCCGGCAGCGCCCGACGCCTGGGCCGTCCGGTGAGCAGTCGTTTGATTTTTTTAAAAGACTCCGGGCGGGTCGATTTCGCACCAACCGATCGCGATTGTGGTCAGAACAGGGAAGTCTGTGCCTCTGAATTTCGTTTCGTCAGGCGGATGGCAAGGCGGTCGCGCCCCAAGCGAGCATCGTTGCCAACGCCAGCGCCTTGGCCTGACGGGCAATTTGCCCCCGTACCGAGACCCGCATTCAGATCCGCATTCAGACCCGCATTCAGACCCTCACTCAACCGCGCTCAAGGAGAACCCCGGATGAGTATTCCGACCAAACATTGGCTGGCCGCATTCGCATTGACCTTCACACCGGCACTTGCTCTTAGCGCCGACCACGCTGAAGAAAGGGCCGTCGTGACGGATTCGGACGGCCAGCCAGTACGCGGCAGTGCAGCCGAATGCTGGCGCAGTAGCGTGGTCTCGTCAGGCACGACAGCCAACTGCCCTGCTGCCACGCCTTCGGGCATCGAGCTGAGCGCCGGCACAACGTCGTCCGGTGCAGCAACGACAGGATCCTCGCAATCCGGGCTCGCGGCAGCGGCCGTGGCTGCAAATTCGGCACCCGCACGCCTCCTCACCGCGCCTGGCTATGTGACCGATTCGAACGGCGTCATCGTCGTGGGCAGCCAAGGGGAATGCTGGCACACCAGCCGCTGGTCGCCAGAGCTGGCGACCGTCGTCGGATGCGACGGCGTGCTGGCCAGGGCGGTGCCTGTCCCGGCGCCTGCACCCAGTCCAAGACCACGCCAGCCTGAAGAGCCGCCAGGAGCAACCAACGTCTCACCGGCAGGGCAAGAGGCTCCGGTCCCGCCAGCGGCCGCAAGTGCGCCGGAGCCAGTACCACCGGCCGCTGCAGCGCCGCGCGGCCAACCAAAGTCACCCGCCATTATTCCACCCGCGCCCTCAGCACCTGCGCCTTCGGCTGCCGTACCGTTTGTCGATAACGGCGAACCTAAGCCTGCCGGGCAACGCCCCGCCGAACCGAGCGCCAGCAAGGTCACGCTCGACACGGACACCTACTTTGACTTTGACAAATCCACGCTGAAGCGCGAGGGGAAACGCCAGTTGGACAATCTCTCTGCGCGGATCCGCGAATTGGATCTGGAGGTCATCGTCGCAACCGGCCATACCGACTGGACCGGTAGCGATGCCTATAATCAGCGCCTGTCAGAGCGACGTGCACTCGCGGTAAAACGCTACCTGGTGCAAAAAGGCCTGCCAGGCAACCGTATATTTACCGAGGGTAAAGGTGAAAAACAGCCAGTGGCGTCGAATGCGACGCGAGCCGGGCGCGCGCACAACCGCCGCGTGGAAGTCGAGCTGGTCGGAACCCGCAAGCGCTGATTTATGTGTCGGTCGTCGCTGACATTCCCCAACCTGACCGCGCGCCAGGTCATTGAACGTGCAAGATTTGCGCCCGATTCTTGCACTGGCGCTAGTATTCCAGAGTAAAATATTAATCTGTCAGAACTGTTATGCCCGTCAGTTGAATACCCGGCGCGGCAAACGTGCCGTTGCACTGTGGCCTACAGGTTCAAATATTTATAATTTCACCAACAAATCGGGAAAAACAACATGAATATCTCTCTGCGCAATATCGCGCTGGCTTTCGCTATGCTCACGGCAGGTACCACCGCCATGGCGCATGGTGACACGCAAGGCTATGTGGTCGACAGCTCCAAAGAAATCGTGCGCAGCGGCGCTGGCCTTTGCTGGCACAGCGGCTTCTGGACGCCGGCTGATGCGGCCGAAGGCTGCGATGGCGCGATCGCCAAGTCCAAGGATTCGGCAGCTGACAAGTCGGGCGCAGCTGCGCCGGCCTCGAAGTCGAACTCCGGCTCGGCTTCGTCGTCTTCGTCGTCGTCCTCTTCCTCGTCGTCTTCGTCGGCAGCCGCTGCTCCGGCCTCTGCCTCGGCAGCCGCACCGGCTGCGGTTCCTGCACCGGTGGCCGTCGAGCCCAAGGCAGAGAAAGTCAGCTTCTCCGCTGACGCGTTCTTCGATTTCGACAAGGCTGTGCTGAAGGCGGAAGGCAAGGCAAAGCTGGAAGACCTCGTCTCGAAGCTGCAAGGCACCGACATCGAAGTGATCGTCGCCACCGGCCACACCGACTGGACCGGCACTGACGCCTACAACATGAAACTCTCGATGCGCCGTGCAAAGGCGGTCAAGGCATTCCTGGTGTCGAAAGGCATTCCGGAGTCGCGCGTGTTCACCGAAGGCAAAGGCGAGCGTGAGCCGGTCGCTGACAACCGTACCCGCGAAGGCCGTGCGAAAAACCGCCGCGTGGAAGTCGAAGTCGTCGGTACCCGTTCGAAGTAATCTGTCTGCCGACCGAACCCCCGCCCGGGGTTCGCAAAAAAAGCCGCTGCTTTGCAGCGGCTTTTTTATTCGTCCCGAAGTTTCCGTTATCATCGCGGGATGAATGCCGACCCTCAAGAACTCCAAAAATTCAGCGACCTCGCCCACCGCTGGTGGGATCCCAACTCGGAATTTCGGCCGCTGCACGAGATCAATCCGCTGCGCCTTGAATGGATCAATGCGCTTACGCCACTGGCTGGCAAACGCGTGATCGACATCGGCTGTGGCGGCGGCATCCTGGCTGAATCCATTGCAAAAAAGGGCGCGAACGTCACCGGCATCGACTTGTCGGAGAAAGCGCTGAAAGTCGCGGACCTGCACAGCCTTGAGTCCGGCGTAGCGGTGCGCTACGAGCTGATCGCCGCCGAAGAAATCGCAGCGCGCGAGTCAGGCCAATACGATGTCGTGACCTGCATGGAAATGCTCGAGCACGTGCCGGATCCCGCTGCCGTCGTGCAGGCCTGTGCCACTCTGGTCAAGCCGGGCGGGCATGTGTTCTTTTCGACGATCAACCGCAACCCCAAGTCCTACCTGTTTGCGGTGATCGGCGCCGAATACATCCTGCGTATGCTGCCTCGGGGTACGCACGACTATGCGAAGTTCATCAAGCCGGCCGAGCTGTCGCAGTTCTGCCGGAACGCGGGGCTCGAGGTTACCGGGATCAAGGGCATGACCTACAACCCGCTGACGAAGATCTACTCGCTGAACCGCGACACGGACGTCAACTATCTGATCGCCTGCCGCAGGCCGGCCTGAAGTACGACGGCAATGACGATTCAGCTCCCTGCACCGAAAGCGGTGCTATTCGATCTCGATGGCACGCTGGCTGACACGGCACCCGATCTGGCTGCTGCGGTCAACAAGATGCGCACCGATCGCGGCCTGGCACCGTCGCCGTACGAGCGGCTTTGGCCGGTGGCGTCGGCCGGCGCGCGCGGCCTGATAGGTGTCGCCTTCGGGCTGACCCCGGCTGACCCTGGCTTTGACGCGTTGCGCAGCGAATTTCTCGCCAATTACGCTGCGCGCATTGCCGAGTACACCACGCTATTCGATGGCATTCCGTCACTGCTGCAGACGATCGAATCGCGCGGCCTGCGCTGGGGCGTGGTGACCAACAAGCCAGCACGCTATACCGACGCGCTATTGCCGCTGATCGGCCTTCAACATACGGCCTGTTCAGTCTCGGGCGACACTACGCCGCACCCCAAACCGCATCCTGAGCCTTTGTTCGAGGCTTGCCGCCGGATGTCGCTACAGCCCGCCGACTGCTGGTATGTCGGCGACGACCTGCGTGACATTGACGCAGGCAGGGCGGCCGGTATGCCGACCATTGCGGCCGGCTGGGGCTACTGCGGGCACAGCGAGCCGGTCTCATGGAACGCAGACTGGATCGCACCGCAGCCAGCGGATATCGAGAAACTTCTGATCGCCTCTTGAAATCTCAGGCGATGGCAGCATCTGTTGGGCTACAATGCGTTACTGCTGATTGGGGGCGACCTGGTTTCGACAGGGGTTGCAAAGCAGCGCAGGGCATACCGAGGACTGGCTACCTCGTTAATCCAACCGGAAATGCTTAAATGCAAACGATAAGTCTTACGCTCGCGCAGCGTAAACCTCTAGAAACCTAAGAACTTTCTAGCTCTACACCATCTTGTTCCTGGGGTGGGCTGGCAACAGCAGTAGAGTCATACACAGGAAATCGCGTTGCGTCGGGTTACTTGGCGTAGCGTTAAATTTAGGTAACTCGCCTTGTTGCAGCGTGTGCGTCCGCGTCGGCAGGGTTAAATCAAATGGCAGCACTAAGTATGTAGAACTGTCTGTAGAGGACTTCTGGACGCGGGTTCGATTCCCGCCGCCTCCACCACCCCAACATTGGAAGTCATTTCAAATAAGCCGGAAATCCTGAACCCCAGGATTTCCGGCTTTGTTATTTTGATCAAGGTATACCGGCTATCCATTGAATTCGGGCAGCATTTAAGGGCATCATTGCACGCGTTGCCAATCTCTCTGATCGTTCCTGCCTAGTGAGAACGAATACGCCGACCCAGCATGCGAAAAGTGAATTGCAGTCGCTGCGAACGCCTGGCAGAGCACCCATTGGCGTCTGACGCCCGGAACCTGTTGACATGCTCACCGACATCAACCTCATTCGCGATATCGTCTTTCACGTTGGCTGGCGCGATCTGCTGATCTGCATTTTGGTATTGACGCCGATCGAGCATCTGCTGCCTCTCTACAAACAGGCACAGTTTCCGCGACGAGGCTGGCTGACCGACATGGGACATCTTTTTTTATCCGGGATCCTGATTCGGTTCGGCATGATGATCTTGATATCCGGATCAGCCGCCATCGGTGCCATGGCAGTGCCGTCCAGCGTGCAGGCCTGGGTAGGCGGCTTGCCCCTGTGGCTGCAGGTGATTCTTGCGTCATTGATCGCTGACCTCGGTGTGTACCTGGGTCATCGCGCGATGCACGAGATACCCGGGCTTTGGCATTTTCATGCGATACATCACAGCAGCGAAAACCTGGATTGGCTCGCGGCCTATCGTGTGCATCCGGTCGATCAGATGATCATTAAAGGCGCGTCGCTGATTCCGATGTATGCGTTCGGTTTTTCCGCCGAGGCGCTGCTGATCGCTGTCATTATCTACAAGTGGCAAGCATTGCTTGAACACGCCAATATCCGTATTCCGCTAGGCCCGCTTCGTTTCGTTCTCGTGGGTCCGGAATTTCACCACTGGCACCATGCCAACGAGCGCGATGCGCGCGACAAGAATTTTTCGGCGCAATTCCCGCTGTGGGACATTCTGTTCAGCACGCTGTATCTGCCCGGACAAATGCCGCAACACTATGGCGTTGACGATCCTGTACCGTCGACATGGATAGGTCAGATCGTTTATCCATTTCGTCGCAGGGACAAGTCAGCGGCCATGGCAGAAGTTGAGAAAATTTGAGCGGACAGTGGCGGCCTGTCGCAATGAATGACTATAAAAAATCGCGCTCGCCGCGCAATTGAACCGTACGTAAATCGACTTTGATGACTGGCGCCACCGAACTCATTCACTGGCTTGGCAAGAGATATCTGTATCTGTCGCTCGCTTCTCCATCCCTTTGCTGTGCTATGCGCTTCAGTATTCTCTGGGATACGGCTTCGGCCCGTTGAAATATATTGCGACGACCTATGCGGTCAATTATGTCGACTATGGGTTCACACGAAGGGGCCTGATCGGCACCTTGCTTTGGTAGCTGCCGTTTAAAGATTACGGAGTCATCGCACTGGCCGGTTCGGTCATATGCTTTCTGATTTTACTGACCTTGTTTGACCGGGTAATGCGCCACATCCCGGACACGCTGACCCGCAACCTGCTCAAGATCGCCTTTGCGATCAGCCTATTCACGGCATTTCAATTCGCTTATGAAATCGGCCGGCTGGATCTTCTGAACATCATCATTTTAGTCATTGCGCTTTATCTGGTGCATAAGCGCCGCTGGGTCTCGGTGCTATTGCTGACGATCGCAGGGATGTTAATCCATGAGGCCTTTGCATTTTTTTGCGCACCCTTGATCATGGCGTCGCTCTGGCTGGCAAAAGACGATACGACATCAGATCACTGGCTGTCCAAGCAAATTTACATCGCTATTTACAGCTGCACAGTGGCTATCACGTCGCTGCTGATCGTCAAGTTCGGAAACAATCCTTTGGTGCTGACACTTTCCCCCGGTGTCGGCCAGGAAGCGTGGAACCGGCCGCTGGTTCAGCATGCGCTGACGCGATTGAGTCCGATCGATCTCATGCTGACGGCGATGGTCGTCAGTTACAGCTATATCTGGCTTGTCTCTTTTTACAGATCCAACAACGGCAGGCTGGACGCATGGTTTATTGCAGCTTTTGCGCCGCTCATGCTTTTTGTCGTAGGCTGGGATTACGCGCGATGGAGCGGCCTGATCTTCGTCGTGGTGCTGATCGTCATTGCCGTCAAAGCGATCACCGAAGGTTGGGTTCTCGGCTTGCGAAACATGCGATTTGGCGCAGCGTTTCTTTTGCTACCGCTCGGACCGATAGGTAGTGAATAAATCTACCCGATCTTGCGGTCGTCAGCAGCGATATTTCACGCCGTACATACCCTTTGGTGAGAGGACGGTAACAGAATGCGGTGTAGCCCAGCCTTGAATGCATATGGCCAACACAGCGTCGGCGGGTAGGTCGCAAGCAAATCAGGCTTGTCACGTTACACAAAACCCGAAAATTAATTGCCGCTCGTCTGAAACACTTTCGAAAATTCAGTATTACCCTTAACGAAAAGGCCGTTCACGGTAGTGCCAAGCGATAAAACGATCGCCACGATCACTCCGGTAATAGATGCGGCGAACAGTGCATATTCCACTGCAGTCGCTCCCTGCTCATCAGCAAAAAACGCTTGTAGCTTCCGTTTCATTGCAATCATTAAACAACCCTTGTTGAAATGAACACATAGCATACTACGTGATTAACCATGGGCAAGAATATTTCCCAAGATATTCTCAAACAATATCTAGCATTACATTAAAGAAATATTTTTTAGGATATCCGTCGATTCAAGTTGTTCATCCCAGCAGCATTAAAAATGCGCTTTCCGGCCGGGACTCACTTCGAGCGACAGTGCAACCCTTAGCGGATCGCACCTTGTGTACGCAGCCAGTTCTCGAAATCCCGGGCAGGCAACGGTCGTGCAAACACATAACCTTGCCCATCCTCACAACCGAGATCCCGTAGCATACGGGCCTGTTCTTCGTCCTCTACGCCTTCGGCTATCGTTCTCAGGTTAAGGCTGCGCGCCATTTGCACCACCGCCTGCACAATGGCCCGATCCTCTTCGTCTTGCAAAATGTCTCTAACAAAGGACTGATCGATTTTCAGTGAGTCGACGTGGAAGCGTTTCAGGTACGACAAGCTGGAATAGCCGGTGCCAAAATCATCGATCGACAAACGCAGGCCACGCGATTTCAGGCGACGCAAACTCATCATGACGGAGTCGACGTCGAGCATGAGCGTCGACTCCGTCAATTCCAGTTCGAGCCGTGCGGGCTCGAGCCCGGCATCATGCAAAGCAACGAATATCGATTCTTCGAGTTGCCCATGCCGGAACTGCGCGCCTGACAAATTGACGCCAACCACCGCCTTCTCCCATCCGGCATCGCGCCATGCGGCGACCTGGCGGCACGCCTCCTGGAGTATCCAAGTGCCGAGCGGCACGATCAGTCCGCTTTCCTCGGCTGCCGGAATGAAATTGGCCGGCATGACCAATCCGTGAGCCGGACGATTCCAGCGAACCAGCGCTTCTGCAGCAACGACTTTTCCGGTCAGAAGTTCGACCTGCGGCTGAAAATGCAATTCAAACTCGTGATGCTCCAGCGCGTGCCGCAATGCGTCGCGCGTCTGCACGTAGCGCAGCATCGCGGAATTCATTTGCTGGTCGAAGAATCGGTAGGTATTTCGTCCGTCCAGCTTGGATTCATACATCGCCGTATCGGCATTGCGCATCAGCGTCTCTGCATCGCTGCCATCCTGCGGGTAGATGGCAATGCCGATCGAGGATGACGTATGTACGCGCAAGCCTTCCAGATCGAAAGGACGTGCCATATTGGACAGGACTTTCTCGCAAACGCTGACGACGTCTTCCTGCTCAGCCACGTCCTGCAGCAGGATCATGAATTCATCGCCAGAGAGCCTGCAGAACATGTCCTCGGCGCGCAGCAGCTCCGTCATCCGGCGTGCCACTGCCTGCAGCATGGCATCGCCGACCGTATGCCCATGAGTATCGTTAACGTATTTGAACTTATCGAGATCCATATACAAAACAGCAAATCTCAGGTGGTGCCTCTGCGCCAACAACACCGCTTGCCGCAATCGATCAAGCCCGAGCACCCGGTTCGGAAGGCCGGTCAACGCGTCGTGGAACGCCAGGAAATCGATACGAGCCTGAATCTGCTTTTTCAGGGTGATGTCTTCGACGACCTCTAGCCTTGCATCAATGTCGCCATAGGTGGCGGGAGATGCATTGACGCGAACGTCGATGAGACTGCCGTCTTTGCGCCGATGCCGCTGCTCGCCATCATCGGCATGGGAATCCGCCAGCACGATGTCGCTACGGCACATGGTCAGCCAGGCCTCGCGCGGCCAGCCATAGTGCGCGATCGCACGATCGTTGACCAGCAAGAAACGCTCAGTAGCCGCATCGTAGAGCCAGGTCGCCAGCGGATTCTCGTTGAACAGCTGAAGATAGCGCCGCTCGCTGGAACGCAGCTCGTCGTTCTTGCGTTGCATGAAGGCCGCGCGCCCCGTCATACCCAACATCAGCGCTTGCAGTAAGGCGGCAAACAACAGGCCGGCGGCACCGACACCGGACACAAACCAGCCGCGCGTCTGCTTTGCATACTCAGGATTCGGCGCGAGCACCAGTTCCCAGACGCGATCAGCCACATTGATTTGCGCCGACCAGGACCCTTCGCCGGCGCTGAAGGGTGCGGCGTCCAGCGCACTGGTATCAGAACGGTACAGCAGTGAGCTCTCTTGCGGCGCGCCGGTATCGCGCAGCTGCATCACGAGACCGGGCGGCACCATGCCTTTGAGAGCAATCTCGATCAGTTCATCGACCTTCAGCACGCTGACAGCAAAGCCGACAGGCAGTGCCGAACGATGCAGGCCGTCGGTCGCGGCCGCCCGGTATACCGGATACAGCTCAAGCAGGCCGACGCGCCGCCTTTGGTCCTGCACCAGCCAGACGGGCGCGGTGATGGCCATTTTGCCGTGCTCAATCGCGCTCAGGATCGCCTGCCGGCGTACGGGCTCCGAAAAAATGTCATAGCCAACGGCAGCAAGATTCTTCTCCATTGGTACGATGAAGCGGACGGCAACATGATGCGGCGCTGGCATGGCCGGCACCAACTGTCCCTGTGGGTTTCTCTCTTTGATGCGAAAGCCGGGAAGCGCTAGCGACGCGCCGATCCGCGCCTCGTAAGACGCACGTTCTGGTTCGTTGACCAGATCATTGAAGCTCAGTGCAAAGATGTCGGGATTTTCATGCAGCGCGTACCGGGTAAAGCGCTCGAACTGCGGAAAGGTGAAATCCGGTGTCGCCACAGTGAAGTTGCGTATCGACGCCAACACCTCGCGATGACGGATCAGATGGTCGGAGATACGGCCCGCGATCATCTGTCCGTCCGCCGCCAGCCGGCGCGCTTCTGCCTCGGACTCCGCGCGCGAAGCTGCGTAGAACACCGCTCCTACAATGGTCAGCGTCAGCAACATCGGCCCGACGACCCGATAGCGCCGCTGCCGCCACAGCGATCCTGGCAAAAGAAAGCACAAAGTCAGCGGCGCGAAGATCATCACGCCAAGCAAATCGCCCGAGTACCAGTTCCACCAGGTAAAGTCAGCCTCGGCCGTGCTGATCACGCGCATCGCGACCAGGCACACCGCACCGAGGCTCGCCGACACGGCACACGCCACCAGGCCGCCCCAGAATATGAAAACAAACGCGTCCTGCTCGCGCTCCAGGGTACGCCAACGCTCGCCCTGAAGGCGCTGCACCAGCCAGGCGCCTGCCGCCGCCTGCGCAGTCGCGCCGACGCCAAGCAGTGCCGCCAACAGGATCGCGCCAGAATCCGGCGATGTGCCGTGCAGGGAATGCAGAAGGTTCAGAACAAAAGAGCCGATCCATACCCCGGGAAGGACGCGATAACCTGCGGTAAGCACAACGGCAAGCGCCAGTCCGGCCGCCGGAAATACCGGGCTTGCAAAGCCTGGCGGAATGGCAAGCGACAGCCCCAACCATCCGAGCGCGATGTAGGCAACACTGAGCGCTGCAATGCCGCGCTGAGAGAATCGATCTGTAGACAATATGTATTCAGGCGCTCAAGCCCGCGCAAGATTTGTGTCACATGGGATTACCAGCCGATGGCGGCTAGATTGATTATAAAGTTCGTCAACGATGTGCAGGTGAAAATGCGCCGCAAGACTCACCTGCACATCGCGCGGGAAAAAAAACAGCCTGCAGTGCAGGCCGTTTTAGGTCGGGCGGTGACAGCGTGGATCAGTCTTTGCGATCGAACCTGTCCAGATCCATCACCTTTGTCCATGCCGCTGCGAAATCGCGTACAAATTTCTCCTGTGCGCCTCGCTGGGCATAGACTTCGGCCAGTGCGCGCAGCTGCGAGTTCGAGCCGAACACCAGATCCACGCGGGTCGCGGTCCATTTGAGCTCACCGGTACGGCGATCGCGTCCCTCAAACGTATCCGCCTTGGCGGACGCAGGTGCCCATACCGTTCCCATATCGAGCAGGTTCAAGAAGAAATCGTTGGTCAGCACCTGCAGCCGCTTCGTCAGCACGCCGTGCCGGGTCTGCCCGGCATTCGCGCCCAGCACCCGCAGTCCGCCGACCAGCACCGTCATCTCTGGCGCGCTCAGCGTCAGCAGTTGTGCGCGGTCCACCAGCATGTGCTCGGCCGAAATCCGATGGCCACCGCGCTGGTAATTGCGGAAACCGTCGGCGACGGGCTCGAGCACCGCAAACGACTCGGCATCCGTCTGCTCCGGCGATGCGTCGGTGCGCCCGGGCGTGAAAGCGATATCGACCGCATAGCCCGCCTCGCGCGCTGCCAGATCGACTCCCGCGCTGCCGGCGAGCACGATCAGATCTGCGAGCGAAATCTTTTTCCCGTCGGTGCGCGAGGCATTGAACTCCGTACGGATGCCCTCGAGCGCAGCCAGGACTTTACCCAGCTGCTGCGGCTGATTGACCTCCCAATCCTTTTGCGGCGCCAGACGTATACGCGCGCCGTTCGCTCCGCCGCGTTTGTCGGAGCCTCGGAAAGTCGACGCCGATGCCCAGGCAGTCGAGACCAGTTCGGCGACGGACAGGCCGGCACTCAGCACCTGCTTCTTCAGCGCAGCAATGTCAGCAGCATCAACGAGCGAATGATCGACGGCCGGTACCGGGTCTTGCCATACCAGGTCCTCTGCCGGCACCTCAGGGCCGAGATAGCGCGCCTTCGGGCCGAGGTCGCGATGCGTGAGCTTGAACCACGCGCGTGCGAAAGCCTCGGCGAATGCATCGGGATCGCGATGAAAGCGGCGGGCGATCGGTTCGTAGGCCGGGTCGAATCGCAGCGACAGATCGGCCGTGGTCATCATCGGCGGATGCTTCTTCGTCGGGTCGTGCGCATCGGGAATCAGGTGCTCATCGCGGACGTTTTTCGCGACCCACTGATGGGCGCCGGCCGGGCTCTTGACGAGCTCCCATTCGTAACCGAACAGCATGTCGAAGTAGCCGTTGTCCCAGCGGGTAGGATTGGGCTTCCATGCCCCCTCGATTCCGCTGGTCGTGGTGTGCACGCCTTTACCAGAGCCGAAACGGTTGATCCATCCGAGGCCCTGCGCGTCGATGGGCGCGCCCTCCGGCTCCGGACCAACCAGCGCGGGGTCGCCGGCGCCATGCGCCTTGCCGAAGGTATGGCCGCCGGCGACCAGGGCGACAGTCTCTTCGTCGTTCATCGCCATGCGCGCAAACGTCTCGCGCACATCGCGGCCCGAGGCGACCGGATCCGGGTTGCCGTTCGGCCCCTCAGGGTTCACGTAAATCAGGCCCATTTGCACGGCGGCGAGCGGATTGTCGAGCTCACGGTCGCCGCTATAACGCTGGTCGCCAAGCCAGGTAGCCTCGCTACCCCAGTAAATGTCCTCCTCCGGTTGCCAGATGTCGGCGCGGCCGCCGCCGAAACCGAAGGTCTTGAAGCCCATAGATTCGAGTGCGCAATTACCCGCCAGGATCATCAGGTCCGCCCAAGAGATCTGGTTGCCATATTTCTGCTTGATCGGCCACAGCAGGCGGCGTGCCTTATCGAGGTTGCCGTTATCGGGCCAGCTATTAAGGGGAGCGAAGCGCTGGTTACCGGTACCTCCGCCGCCACGGCCATCGGCAATTCGATAGGTGCCGGCGCTATGCCAGGCCATGCGGATGAACAGGCCACCGTAGTGGCCCCAATCGGCCGGCCACCAGTCCTGTGAATCCGTCATCAACGCATGCAGGTCTTTTTTCAGCGCAGCGTAATCGAGTTTGCTGAATTCCTTCGCGTAATCGAATTCGGGCCCTAACGGGTTTGATGCTGGCGAGTGCTGGTGCAGTATGTTCAGGTTCAGCTGCTTCGGCCACCACGCGTGATTAGACTGCGCACCAGCGACTGCTTTGGTGCCGTGCGTACCGGTGAATGGACATTTCTGCTCGTTCGACATGCGTTGCTCCCTTCCTTCATGAATGTTGCGATCGCTTCCGATTCTATGGAGATCGGATTAATGCTTCTATTTAATTTAATTAAATTTCTTGATGTATTTTCCCTATGCCAGCGGATACTGGCCGGTCAGCATGCTTCGCTATGCATGCCAGCGACCTGATACGTTGCGATCCGTTACATTACTGCGCTGCGGGACAGCCAATCGGCGATCGCCGCGTCGCCACTTCAGGTTCTGAAAAAGGCTTGCAACATATCGATGAATGCCCGAGTTTTTGCCGGCATCAATTTTCGTCCCGGGAAAACTGCAGACACCACCGCACTCTGCAAACACCATTCGGGCAATATCCTTCGCAACACGCCGCTGCGCACAAAGCTGACGGCAAAATCGTCCGGCACTGCCGCAATGCCGACACCCGCCCCCGTGGCCCGAATCAGAAACTCCGGCGCGTTGGCATTCATCTGACCAGGCGGCAGCCCTTCCCAGCGCTCGTCGCCACGCATCAGTACCCACGGCATCGGTTCACCATGGCTGGCAAGCACACGAACTGCGCGATGCTGCATCAAGTCGTCGGGATGGGCCGGCTCGCCATGCTCGGCAAGGTAGGCTGGCGCCGCATACAGTCCGGTCGACAGTTCACTCAGGCGGCGCGCCGCGAGCAGGCTGTCGCTGGCAAGATCGCCGACACGAATAGCAAGGTCGAAGCCTTCGCCCAGCAAGTCGACGCGTCGCGGCGACAGGTCAAGCTCCAATTGAATGCGCGGATGAAGTGCGACGAAGGCGGCCAGCGCGTCGACAAGGAGCAGATTCGCGAAATCGCTCGGCATCGACACCCGTAATCTACCACTGGGCGCTGCCTGCCGGTGCTCGCTCAGTGCTTGCACCGCCTCGACTTCCGCTGCCACCTGGCGAGCGTGCTCCAGCAATTCAAGACCGAATTCGGTGAGCATCTGCCGCCGAGTCGTCCTCAGTAGCAGTCTTTCGCCGACCCGCTGCTCCAACGCCGACAAACGCCTTGAGACGGTCGATTTCGGCAAGCCGAGCCGCTCCGCCGCCCGACTGAAACTGCCCGACTCGGCGACCTGCGCAAATATCAGCAGGTCATTAGGATCGATATGCTGGGAATATTGTTCCATATTTGGAACGATTATATCCATTTCACCCGATTTTTCAGATGATTAAACCGGAATAAAGTAGCCCCATTGTGACTCACCGATGGAGACCTACTAATGAACATTCTGCAAATTAACACCAGTTCCCGCCGCGAAGGCGCCAATTCCAGCAAAATTGCGAGCCAGATCGTCGAACAACTGAAGGCGCGCCATCCGCAAGCAACCGTGACCCTGCGCGACCTCGCCGTTCAGCCTCACCCGGTGCTGGACGAGGCCGCCTTGGGCGCACTCTTCACGCCGGCGGAGCAACGCACGCCGGAACAGGCAGCACGCGTCGCACTGGACGATGCCTTGATCGCTGAAGTCCAGGCGCACGATGTGATCGTGCTGGGCGTGCCGATGTACAACTTCGGCAACTCAGTGCAACTGAAAACCTGGATCGATGCAATCGCACGTGCCGGCGTCACTTTCCGCTACACCGAGTCGGGACCGGAAGGCCTCGTCAAAGGCAAGACCGTTTACATCGCTCTTGCCCGTGGCGGCATTTATCGTGACACGTCGAACGACGCGCAGGTGCCATATTTGAAGAATGTGCTGGGCTTTCTCGGCATGACTGATGTGCGCTTCGTGTACGCCGAAGGTCTCGCTATGGGGCCGGAAGCTGCCGAAAAAGGCTTAGCGCAGGCACACGCGGACATCGAGGCAGCGCTGCTCTGAGCAGATCCGCGAGATATTCGGCGGACTCCGCGATGCGAAGCGATGTGAATCCGAGCCAGTGAGAATTACGCGCCATGGCTATCATGGCGCGTAATTTCGCTAATCTCTCCGGGAGCAAACCAAGCATGGATTCGGTACAAACCACCGGCAACACCTGGACTCGCGAAATTGCAAAAGACGGTGCGTTTGAGCGCACACAAACCAGCTTTCGCGCCACCGTGTCCGCCGCCCCGGCCGCACGGCATGCCGCGCAGGCGGGTCGTTATCATCTTTACGTCTCGCTGGCCTGCCCTTGGGCGCACCGGACTCTGATCGCTCGTGCACTGAAAGGACTGCAAAGTGCCATCAGTGTGGATGTCGTTCATCCCTACCTGACGGACAAGGGCTGGTCGTTCGACACGGACTTCACTGGCACAACCGGCGACTCGCTCGGCGGCAGGACCTACCTGCAGCAGGTGTATCTGGAATCGGCGCCGGAATATACAGGGCTGATTACCGTGCCCGTGCTGTGGGACAAACAGCTGCAGACGATCGTCAACAACGAGTCCGCTGACATCCTGCGCATGATGAATTCGGCGTTTAACGCATTCAGCACCAGGCCAGAACTGGATCTTTATCCGGAAGCGTTGCGCGACGAGATTGATGCAATCAACGAGTGGATCTACCCAAGCATCAATAACGGCGTCTACCGCAGCGGCTTTGCGCAAAGCCAGCGCGCCTACGAAAAGGCAGTCGATGAGCTGTTCGCGGCGCTCGATCGTGCTGAAAAGCTGCTGACGGCACACGATTATCTGTGCGGCGGCGTGCTCACCGAGGCTGATGTACGACTGTTTACGACGCTGATCAGGTTCGATGCGGTCTATCACACGCACTTCAAGTGCAACCGGCGCCTGATTGCACAATACCCTGCATTGCACCGATTTACGGCACGGATCTATAGACTGCCCGGCGTCGCAGAGACGGTGAACATGGAGCAGATCCGCTTTCATTATTACTACTCGCACCGGCACATCAATCCGACCGGCATCGTGCCGGCAGGTCCGGATGTGCTGCAGCAGCTGGACGCCATCCTTCTCTGAACACGCATTCGACGCAAAGGACACGACATGAATAACCAAGACAGCAACACAGGCGTCACCCGCACACGAAATGTCGAGCAGCTGATCGCAGGCCAGGAGACCTCTGACGGCGCCGGCGTCAAGCTGACACGCGTGCTGACCAACAATCTTCAGCGCCGCCTGGATCCCTTTTTGATGCTCGATGCGTTTGGCAGCGATAATCCGAACGACTACATTGCCGGCTTCCCCGACCATCCACATCGCGGGTTCGAGACCGTTACCTACATGATTGCGGGCCGCATGCTGCATCGTGACAGTGCGGGGCATGAAGGCCTGCTGCAAAACGGTGGCGTTCAGTGGATGACTGCCGGGCGCGGCGTGATCCACTCTGAAATACCTCAGCAGGAAGAAGGCGTGATGGAAGGCTTTCAGCTGTGGCTGAACCTGCACAGCAGCGAAAAAATGAAGCAGCCCTGGTACCGTGATTTCCAGCACGGCGAGCTGCCGAAGCTGGTCACTGCGGACGGCGTCGCGGTGACCGTGATCGCCGGTGAAAGCGATGGTGTGGCCGGGGCAGTCACGCGTGATATCACGGCACCGCTGTACCTCGACGTGCACCTGCCCGCCGGTTCACGCTTTGCTCAAAAGTTGCCGCCAGGACACAACGCGTTCATCTACGTTTATCGTGGCGAAGCAACGATCGCCGACAAGACTGTGCCGCTCAAGCGGATGGCGATCCTGGCGAATGACCCGAACAGCGATGGCGTTATCATCGACGCCGATGTGGATTCCAAATTACTGCTTATTGCAGGCAAGCCATTGCATGAGCCAATTGTGCAATACGGGCCATTCGTCATGAACAGCGAAGCTGAGATCTATCAGGCACTGAGCGATTTTCGTGCCGGCACGCTGGGCGAGGCCGCTTAGAGATTTCGAGCAGATGGCGATATAAGGATAATGCTCGGCTATTGCGAATCCGGGCCAGTCATGCACATCCGGAAATCTTCGCCTCAAAAAAAAGCTCCCGCCTAGGCGGGAGCTTTTTTCGTATCGGGCCCAGCGAGAACCACTTGCCGGACATTCCCGGCACATAGCGTGCCGGTACCGTAACGAATTAATTGTTTTCTTCGCCTTCGGCTTTTTCTTTGGCCAGGCCGCTGTTAATCATCTCAGCACGCAACTCATAGGCCAGCGCTTTTGCTTCGCTGCTGACGGCAATGCTTTCTTCCATCTTGCTGCGCATTGCAGCTGCGGTCGAGCGCGCATTTGCAGCCATACCAGCCGCATCATACGCAGCGACTTCAGCTTTCTTGGCAGCAATCACAGCAGCTTCGAGAGCAGCTTTCTGGCTTTCTGCGATTGCCAGTGCATCTTTGCTGGTGCCAACGGCAGCGTCCGCCGCTGCAGCGGCTTCTTGCGAGCGCTGGACAGCATTTTGCGAGTTGGCTTCTGCGGTCTTCGCGGTCTTCACAGCGTCTTGCGCAGTGCTATTGGCGCTTTGCGACGTCGCCACAGCATCCTGCGCTGCGGTGTTGGCATCGGCGGAGGTCTTCACAGCTGCGTCAGCAGTTTGGACAGCATTCTGCGAACGAGTAGCAGCATTGTCTGCCACAGCACGGATTTCGGCGATTTGCGCATCGACGCTGTCTTTCAGCGCTTCCAGATCTTTATTGGTGGCGCAGCCGGTCATCAGGCCGGACAGAATTACCACCGCAGAAAATCCTGCTACGCGACCCAAAGTTTGTTTCATCTTGTTCTCCTATGCAGTACTAGACAGTAAATAACGAATCAGAAATCCGATTGACCTGCGCGCAAAACCTCACTGTTGCCAGCAAATTTTGCGTGGCACTTTGCCGCAAACGTAACTTATTATAAAAAATTGAAACCATCAA
>JACCDT011719829.1_pt1 | contig 40191 bp, 59 predicted proteins | sample 7446291 | NCBI WGS metagenome assembly JACCDT01 (sample SAMN15323446, study PRJNA562643) | freshwater metagenome | isolation source: river surface water | place: USA:Blue River Watershed | collected 2017-08-17
CCCGATTCGGCTGTCCGTCAGGCCCTAATAAAAACCGGCCCACCCCGCCCCCCCGTCGCTAGGACTCCACGATCACGACGTGGTCCAGCAGCGGCATGGTGAGGCAGACCGTGCCCTCGTGCGCCTCGACCTTGATCATGCTCAACAGCTCGTCGCGCTCCAGGCCGCGGAAGACCTCGAGCACCTCGCGAAGCGCTGCAGGAAGATGCTCCGCGCCTTCTCCGGCGCCCACGGGTCGATGAACTCCGCCCGCGGCGGCGGCATCGGCGCCCACGGCACCGGCGGCGGTGCTGGTCCATTTTGAGCCTCGGTGGTCTGTTTTGACATCCATCACCGCTCCGCCCGCGTGCAGCCGTTCTCGTGGCACTCGTAGGCACCGCAGCCGTCGGGCTGGCAGGTCAACTCCGGCGGAGGCTCGGCCGCCCGGTCCAGTGCGTCTCGGTATGCGCGGTCATAGACGCGGTACTCCTCGTCGGTGCTCACCTTCGCATCGGGCGCGAAGTACGAGGCCGAACTCCACCACTTGCCGTCTTCCTTCACGAGGTGCCGAGAGGCGATCAACTGCCGGACGTAGGCGTCTGCGGCGGTCTGGATCTCCGTGGTCCGTTCCTGCGTCAGCATCACAGCAGCTCCTCTCCGGTGTAGTCGCTCCACGCTCGACGGGCGCGGGCCCATCGGCCGAGCAGTTGACGTGCGTTGGTGGCGTCGGCCGCGTCGAGTTCATCGGCACGCAGGCGCAGGGCGTGGTCAGCGGGCAAGCCGTCAGCGTCGGCGCGGGCTCGCATGCGATCCGGCAGGCCCGGGGCGTCTTTCGAGATGTCACCCGGCATCGCTCGCCTCCGCCGGGAGCAGGTGCCGGATCTCGGCGGCGCAGTGCTTCATCATCTCCGCCACGCCAGTGAGAGGGCGCTGCCGCGATGCGATCTCCTCCTCCCACTTTTTGACCAGCATGCGGAGGCTGGTCAGGGTGCGGCCCTGCTCATACACCGACTCAAGCAGGTTGCTCGCCGCGTCTCGCGCGCTCCCGGTGCCGTCGCAGACGACGCACGATCTGCTGCTGTCGGCAAGGTCCTTGCCCTTCCCTCCGCAGGTGGGGCAGTGCGCGGGGTTCGGGGTGATGATCTCGTTGTCACTCATGGTCCTTCGCTCCTGAACGGTGTGCTGCCCTCGTTGGTCCGGGCGATGATGTAGACGATGAGCCCCGCGTCGCTGACGGTGGCCCGGAAGCCCATGGGCAGCAGGTCCGGCACGGGGCACGGGTTGCTCATCCGCGCGTTGCCCCGCATCTCGAACTCGACGCAGGAGATCGCCATCTCCCAAGGCTCCGTCTGTGGATAGTTGTAGTGCAGCCAGTAGCGGCACCAGGACTGATTGCCGAGCATGCGGGCAATGCGCTGGAGTGATCGCCCTCGTCCATGAGCACCTGGACATCGCCGCGCGCCTGCAGCGCCTCGTCGGTCGTGACGAGCGTCAGGGCCTCATCGTTCGTGCCCACCTGCCCCCAGGCCTCCTCCGCGGTCGGGCGCCCGTCATCGTGGCGGATCCGCTCGATGATGCTGGCCAGCGAGAGGCGCCCGTGGATCTCCTCCATGGCGCGGTCGATGGCCTTGAGCACCGCCGCCTCGGGGTGCTGCTGGAGCTTGGCGACCATGATCTTGATCGCCGGGGGCGTCAGCGAGGCCCCGGTCACCTCGACGGCCACGGCCAGCGCCTCCAGGATCCGCTCGTTCAACTCGGTCGGCTCGTTCACGGCATGCCCCTTTCTCGGCGGGCGCGCTGCTCTTGCAGCACCTGGAGCGCAGGGTTGGCGGCGGTCCGCTCCTGCTGGCGGGCCGCGGTCATGTTGGTCTGGGTGCCCGTGACCCACTCGGCGCGGAGCTTCTGGTAGTCCCGCAAGAGCAGGCCGATCGGGTGGCGCTGGGCCACGTAGAAGGCGGACGTGTCGGTCAGGTAGTGCGCGGCCACCGCGGCGGCTTCCTGGGCGCCCAGGTGCCGCAAGAGCTGCGCGAGCTGGCCGTTGACCTGCTGGTTGCGGACCGGCTCCGTGCCCCACCGCTTGCGGTAGGCGCCCGCGTAGGCGGTCCAGACTGGCGTGGTGGGGGCCTCCGGCGCCGGCTCACGCACGGGCCGCTGGGGGGGCTTCTCGGGCGCCGGTGCCGGGAGAAGCTCGGTTTGTAAGCCAGCGGTACAAATCGGTTGGCCCGAGATGCTCGCCCCTCGCGCGCGGGTGGATCCTTCCACCGACGGTGGATCTGGCCTTTTAGGAGTCGGAGTTGAAGACCCCGCGTCAGCGGAAAGAGCGGGCGCCTTCTCCTGACGTCCCTGTTCCCGAAGGGGAACAGGATCAGGATCCTTACCCGGGGGCATGCTGGGGTCGTGCATGCCCCTTGCTGCATGCCCCTTGCTGCATGCCCCTTCGCGCCACTCGGTCGGGAGGTTGAACCCTTCGCCGTAGCGTTCTACGAACTCGCCGAAGAACCGGCTCTTGCGCTGTTGGCCGATCTCCCGCAGCACGGCGGCGCGCTTCTTGTCCTTCTCCGCCAGGACCTCGCCGATCTGGTAGCGGGCCATCTCCGGCACCCACGCCACCTCTCCCGCTTCATCGTAGAAAGCGAACTCGACCGACTCGATTTTCTGGAGCGCGGCAAAGACAGCGTTTCGACCAAGACCGGTCTCATGGCAGAGCGCCACGAGCGGCAGGTAGTACAGGCCGATCATGTTGCTGTGCGGGCTGGTCATCAGGTACAGCGCCACCATCACCGCCTCCGGCCCCATCGCCCTGAGCTGGCGTCCCGTCTCGCCCGTCCAGAAGGCTGGGCTGACCGTGGCGTAGTTGCGCATGCGCTACGCCCTCTCCCGGATGCGCTCGACGAGCCACCGCATGACCCGCGGGCAGACTCCGTTGCCCAGCATGTGCGTCGCTGGCTTGTGGGCCTCGGGCAGGATGTACTCGGCGGGGAAGCTCATCCCTGCCTTCATCTCCGGGACGATGAGCATCCTCATCCGGTCCCCATCGACGACAGCGAAGCGGTCCCGGGTGGTCAGGGTGCCGAGGGGCTCCGCCAAGCTCCGGCCGCCCTGCTCGCTGCCATAGAACGCCAGCAAGAAGCGGTCGCCGTACTGGCGCCGGCCTTGCCGGATGCGCGCCAGCGTGGCGGAAGCCCGGCCGGGGCGCTCGATGGGGGACCAGCTCCCCGCGGTCCAGTCGATGATCTCGGACGCCGGCCGGCGGGGCTCATCGGGGCAGGGGAGGAGGAGGGGCTTGCGCGAGCGCGTGCCGACCACGAACAGGCGCAGCCTCGACTGAGGGACCCCGCAGTCCGCCGCGTTGATCAGCCGCTCCTGCAGCCGGTAGCCGAGGGCCTCGAGCGCGAGCTTCCACGCCGGGTAGAGCGTCCAGCGCCTGAACTCGGGGACGTTCTCGACGACGAGCACGCGGGGCCGCTTCGCCTCCGCGCAGCTCACCACCGCCCACGCCGTCGAGCGCATGGCGTCATGCTGGGGGCGCTCCCGGCCCTTCGCGCGGCTGTGCCCTTGGCAGGCTGGCGACGCCATCAGGAAGTCGTGATCGGGGACGTCGTAGAAGTTCGCTTGGAGCAGGTCCTGGCAGGCGTGCGCCGTGCCCGGGTGGTTCTGCCGGTGGACTTCCACCGCCGCCGGCCAGTGGTTCGCTGCCCACAGGACCCGGGCGCCGGCCTGCGTCGCTCCTGTTGTCGAGCCGCCCGCGCCAGCGAAGAGATCAACGGCCCGCATTGGACCCCTCCCCGAGCAGCGCCGCGCGCAGCACGGCTTCGGGCACCTTCGCCAGCGCCTTGCTGATCAACTCGATCCGCAGCTCCCGCGGCAGGAGTGCCAGCGCCCGGGACAGCCGCTCATCGAGGGCCCGCCGCAGGATGGCGAGCGACTCCTCCCGGCTGCGCAGGATGAGGGTGCGCTCGTGCTTGCTGGCCTCGGTGTCCGGCAGGCAGCCGCTGACGTGGCCGGGGATGCCAGTGATCACGCGGTGGCAGCGCCGGCAGAGGCTGACCGTGAAGTGATCGGCCACCTTGAGGCTCACCCCGCGGCTGACGATCTTGGCGCCCTCGTGGTGCGGATCGCAGGGCGGTCCCTCGTGGCAGCCGGGGTTGCAGCACTCGCCGAGGCGGACCCAGGCGAGGTAGGCGGGGCTCTCGGCGGCAGGCTCCGGCTTGGCGACGGGCCGGGGGCGGGCGCTCGGTGCGAAGATGGCGAACGCTTCCGCCTCGGGAGGAAGGGGGCGCATCTGGCCGAAGGTCGGCGGGAGGATCGCGGCTACATCGGCATCGGTGCGGACCACGGGCGGGGCTGGCTTGCGTGGGGCCCATGGCGCCTTCGCCTTGGGCTCGCGCATGGAGAAGCCGTTGATGAGGGAGTAGTCCTGTCTCGCTGAGATCATGAGGTCTCCTCGTCGAAGACGAGACGCGGTGCCGGCAGGCGGGCCCGCGCGACTCGTTTGATGGTCAGGCCGGTCTGGGTGGCCAGCTGCTGGTCCGTGAGGTCCGGCGCCCCGCGCAGCGCCCGCTCGATGGTCTTCCGGTCGCGGCGCACCTCCGCCGGCTCGCGCACCAGCTCCTTGCCGTAGACGAGCTGCTGGACGCTGTCCTGCATCCACCAGAACGCCAGCTTCTGCCAACCGCCCCGCGCCCGGACCGGCGTCCACTTGCCGATCGCCACGAGCAGGCCCACGACCGCGGCTTGCTCGAGGTCCTCGCGCGGCACCGCGGCGCCGGCCCATCGCCTTGCGTAGGCCCGCGCCAGCCCGGTCTGCGACTCGGCGAAGCGCTCCACCTGGCGCTTGTAGGACGGCGTCCCTCGGGCCTCGTGGATGGCGAGGAGCGCCGCGTACTCGGCTGTGGTCCCCTCGGGCACCGCGACGGCCGCCGGAACCTCGGGCTTCTTGCCGTCGAGGAGCTGCAGGCCGATGCGCTCCGCCATGGCCCGGAGCTCCACCAGGGCGATCCGGCGCTCCTGGGCGAGGCGATCGGCCAGCTGCTGCAGACCGGGCGGCAGGGGCGTGGTTGTTACACTTCTGCCGACGGTACGGCTGTGACGATACCTCGCCTGCCTACACGCACTGCTGCACGCCTTCTGCCTCCGTCGAAGGACGCGCCCACAGCGACAGCGGCGACGGCTGGGCGTTACGTTCTGACCGTCGGCAAGGCTGTTACTGTTCTGCACGCTGGAATTATATGCGATGTGTCGAGATTTATTTACGTCAGAGTATTTAGTGTGCTCGCTTGCAGTGCTCCCGAGCACTTCCCGAGCACGACGCGAAGTCCTCGGGAGCATCTCGCGGGGCGTCCCCGTGCATGTCCCCGGGGGACACCTGGTAGGACGCCCCTGGGGAAGGGGCATGCAGCAAGGGGCATGCACGGATCCTGGATGCCCCTCGACTCGGCCGGTATCACGGGCCGAGTCCCTTCACTCGGGGTCCCCCTCGCAGTAGTAGCAGCACTCTGGGCAGCCGGGGCCGTGGGGCTCGTCCTCGGCGAGCAGGTGGTCGGCTGCGCTCATGTGCTCGGCGACATCACGCGCCGCACGGGCCCGCTCCCGGGCACGAGCCGAGGCGATGCCATCGAAGCGCGTGTCCTCGAAGCCCCTGCCGAGCTTGCGACCGAATGCCCGCAGGCGGAAGTGTCGGGGGATGGTGCGCTTCGGCCTCACGGCAGCGAGACGCTCATCTCGAGGCCGATGATCGCCGCGATGGCCACCGCCTCGTCATCCGTCAGCTCCTCGGCCGCCCCGCCCTGGCTGAAGGCCAGCCGGATGCGCTGGCGCAGCTCGGTGAACATCGCCCGATGGCGGAGCTCCGGCGTGATGGGCTCGAGGCGCGAGTAGTCCGGCGCGTGCTCCACGTCGAAGCCCACCTCGCTCCCCTCCCGGTGGTACCGCGCGTAGAAGACCGCCACGAAGGGCCCCTCCACCCACTCCACGCGCTCCAGCTTCACGTCGCCCTCGCGCCAGACGATCGCCACCTCGTCCTCGGCCCGCAGGCCGGCGACCCATGCCCGGTAGGCGTCGATGCCAGGCCGCGGGGGCTCCGCTGGCGGGGCGGCCCCCTCCGAAGGGGAGGGCATCCGGCACCGCGTCAGCGGCCCGCAGGTGGACCACGAGGCGCATGGGCGGCCGGTCCGCGGGCAGGCGGGGGCAGGCTTCTGTGGGGTCTTCAGGCCGAGCTGCTGCATGTCGTGCTCCTGTGCTGCCCCGGGCTCACCCGGGCGCTCTGCGGACCCTGCTGGGGGCCCTGTGGGATCCACTGTGGATCTCGTCCAGGAGGATCCCCAGATGAGATCTCGCTACTATCAAGGGGGCTCTCACTCTGCGCCGCCCTGCCCATTCATTCGCTTGCGCTCGCGGCTCGCGAGCACCTTGCAACTCTTGCTTTCGTACATCGTCCCCCACTTCATCCACGACGGTATGGGCCGGCCGCAGCGCAGGCAGTAGCGCTCGCCTCGGTCCATCGTTCTGCGCACCCGCTCCGGCCCTTCCGGCCTCCCAGAGTTGACCGATCCGTTGACCGATCCGTTGACTCCTTTGTTGACCGATCCGTGGGGGTGGACGTGGATGTTGATGGTCACGTTTACGTTGCGCGCCTGACCCCAGACCCTGCGCATCGACCCCGATGCGACAACGTGCCGATGGGCGAGGGGCGTCTTCGCGCGCAGGCCGTAGTTCGCGATGGTCCCCAGGCTCTGACGTAGCAGGCGGTTCCGCCTCGTCCAGGCGACCTCGCTGCCATCCACGTCCTTGATGTGCTGGCCCGCCTCGGCCGCGCCGGCGGCATGCTCCATCCACAATTCGCGCACCATCGGGCGTGTGTCGGCCGTCACCACCGCTCCGTAGTAGTGGCGGTTGCCCATGCCATCGTCGCGTCGGGCGGCGTCCTCGACCAGAAGCGCGCCGCCGAGCTGGCATCTGCTCGCGATCTCCGCAGCGAAGCCCTCTGCCGCATCGTGCAGATCGTCAGCATCCACAGCCGGGGGCGCCGTCAGCGAGACGCGGTACAGCAGCAGGTACGGGTCGCCCTCCTGGGCGGAGCACAGGAATTCAAACAGGCCCTTCGCCAGTGGCTGCGCCAGCGCGTCGCCCTCCTCGGTCCTGAGCCTATCGACGGAGACCGCCTGTCGCGGCTCGAACAGGCCGAGCTGTCCTTGCCCTCCCGTGCCTTCCCTGTGCTGCATGAGTTCATCTTGGCATAAGGATAAATGTGGACACCCTAAATAAAGAGACGTATTTCATTTGAATGAGCGAATCACCCAGCCGATCGCCTGGCCGCCCGCGGGGCAAGTCCACCAACGCCCGCACCCGCCCCACGTACATCGCCATGCCGCCGAGGGTCCGCACCCGGATCGACGACATCGCCGACCGAGCGGGCCGCAAGGTCAGTGACGTCGCGCTCTCGGCCATCGAGCGGAGCCTCCGCGACAAAGAGTGGCTGGACGAGCTGCTCGCGCCCTTGCCCGAACTGCCCACCACCAAGGAGACCCCTGCGCCATGAGCCCTCGAGCGCGCCGCCGGCAAGGCCCCCGAGATGACCACGCGGGCCAAGGTGGTCCGCCTGCACCGCGCGTACTGCATCGCCAAGAAGGCGAACTACCAGGACACCTGGAACTGGCTCTACACCGAGTTGAAGTACCGCCACAACTTCGACGCCAAGGTGCGGGCCAAGAACCGGAAGTGCTCGCCCCTCGACGTGATCGAGCAGGACGGCATGATGCAGGTCTTCTTTGTCCTTGCCAGTGACCTTCTCGTGATTCGAGAGGAGCAGGGCCCGGGGACCCAGCACTGATGCCGCCGGAGAGAGGACAGAGGGGAGGGCTACTTCGGCGGGCACGCCGCAAGGGATCGCCGCGCGTTCTCGCGGACCTTGTCGACCTCGCGGGTCAGGTAGGCCACGCGCTCCCGCAGCTCGGCCAGCTCGACGTCTCGCGGGTCGGGCAGTCCTCCCACTGGGGTTGGTGCGGCATCGACGCTCCCGCAGCCAACAAGGACACAGCACAGCAGCATCTTCCGCATGGTCGGGCCTCCGGTGGTTGGGCGGAGCGTCACCCGGCCGCGGCCTGGACGCAACCTGACCGCCTGCGCAGTGCGCGGCGCGGCAGTCGCCAATATACGTTGCCATACGTGGCCTTGGGCCGCGTCACCGACGGACCGGAGGTGTCATACCGATCCGGCAGCTTGGTGCCCATGTCGGGATGCGAAGGGGCTGCATGCTGGGAGCAAACTTTGCGCGCCGTACGATCGTACGATCGTACGATCGTTGATTCGTACGGCCGTACGCGCGAACGATCTGCCGATGTCCGACGACGAACTGAGGACGACCATCGGCTACCCGGCGCCGTTCCTGGCGAAGCTCTCGCGGCTGATGGACAGGGAGAAGGCGGCGCGGCGCCTGCCGCTGAAGACGAAGCTGAATGCCTACGTGCTCCAGCTCGCCGAGGAGCGCGCCGACCAGCTCTTGACAGGTCCGCCCCAGGTGCCGAGGACCAAGCGCAAGAAGTAGCGACGCACGAGACGAGCGCGAGCCGCCATAGTAGTATCGCTGAGACCGCCCATACGCGAGGTACTGTTGATGCCACCAGGACAAGAGGATTCGGAGGAGCAGGCGGCCTTCCAGCTCAGGATGCCGGTCAGTCGGCGCGAGCTGCTCGACCGCATGATCTCGAAGTGGAAGTCGAAGGGCGTGCTGCCCAACCGCGCCTCGCGCAACGACTGGATCAACGAGCTGATCGCCGCCTGCCTCGATGCCCCTGCCGCCGAGCAGGAGCGCATCGCCCGCCTGATCGCCGCCCGCCACGAGTAGCCTACTGGCGGCCCGACCGCCCGACCGAAATCTACAAAATCTGTGGTAGCGGGTCGCGGAGTCTCCTACATCGGAGCACCGCGAGCAAGGTTTTTTTCGCTTCCCTGTCGATTTCGTTTGACGTGGCACCACTGGTTTTAATAGCCTCAGTGGTGCGCACGGTTGTTCGTGCGTGTCGGCGGCGGGCAAGCGGGCGGGGTCTCAGGGGCGCTGACGAGGTCGCGGCAGCGGCCTGCTTGAAAAAGCAAAGGCCCGGTGTTGAAGCACCGGGCCCTGCCGGACATAGCCTTGCGGCGCTGCCCTTGTCCGTGGTGGGACTGAGGGAACTGGTACCACAGGTACCAGTGGCGCGCAAGGTGTTCTCACTGCCCGAGAGGGTGGAGGAGCGCGCCATGTCGAAGAACCTCGAGCGCAAGCTGCTGCTGCACTTCGTGGTCGGTCCGCCTGCCAAGCAGCCCCCGGGGTGCGCGCAGCGGTCCGCCTGCGGCCAGCGGCGCACCCCCCGCACGGACTTCCCCGCGTGGGGCGCCCGCACCTGGGACGCCACGACCTGCGGGGCCTGCAAGAGGACGCAAGCCAAGGAGGAGCACCCGGCCGCGCTGACGGCTGACCAGTGCCTCCGGCGCATCGAGCGCAGCTTCGCGGAGATGATGCGATGACGCCGCGCATCCTGGCTCTCCGCCTCGAAGCCGCCTCGAAGTGCCTGGAGGGCACCGGGGCACAGATCGTCGTGCTGGTCGATGACCCGGACCTCGTGGAGGCGGTGGCCATCGCCGCGCCCAACCTGTCCCCGGGGGTGTCCATCGCGGTGATGCGCCGGCCGCCGGCCGCGCCCGTGGTCGCCCAGGAGGACGTCGTCACCTTGCCGCACCGCATGGGGCATGCCTGATGGACACCGAGCAGAAGATCGCCCGGGGCGTGGTCGCCATCCTCGTCAAGGCCATCGCCACGGCCGAGGGCAAGGCCGCGGTGGCCAGGGCATGGGGGAGGGACGCAGGCGCAGCGGAGCGGGCTGCGCTGGCCCTGCGGGCGGAACTGGCAGGGGTCGAGGCGCGGGCACAGGGGCGGACTTGTGAGGCCGCCACAAAGGCGAATGATTCCGCCATTGCCGCCGCGGGCGGCCCGGTCTCAGGGGCGAGTTGTGAGGCCGCCGCCCCAGCGCCGCCCCAAGCCCCGCCGGCCCCCGTCGAGGCCCCGCGGGCGCCCGTTCTGTTCCCGTCGGAGATGGGCGGCGCCTCAGGAATTTCGCGGTGCGGTACCGCGAAACCCTTCCCCGGCGACGGCACCGCGATCCACCTGCTGAACTGGGAGGGCAGAACGCTGCCGCTCGATCGTCCGCCGGGCGCCTCGGGGGCAGGACCGCCGGAGTAGCACCGGGCCTGTCCTGACCTCTTCATGAAGTGTACTTAGGTGCCCGTTTCGGCGGGTGCTTTCAGGGGACCTCTGCGCCTGGGGCGCGGAGAAGGAGCCACCATCATGTTCACCGATCAGATCTGCGCCGACGCCATCATCAAGCACCTGAAGAAGTCGCCCATCTCCGCCGAGGACTCGATGCGCCTCTACACGTTCCTCCGGTGCCAGACGGACGAGGTGGACCTCGCCGAGCTGGGCGTGCCCAGCCCCTTCACCGCGGAGACCGAAGAGGACGAGATGGTCCTGACGTGGCGCGATGTCGCCCGGGAACTCGAAGGCAGCGACGTGATCGCCTTCGGCAACGGCGGCGTGGGCGTGATCATCTTCGCCGGGCGATGGAAGGGCGTGGCGGACCCGTCCAGGGGCTGGGCCCAGCACGGCGTCGCGGAGGCCGAGCGGCGCGTGCACGCCTGGCTGAGCAACATGGCCAGGTTCGAGCCGGACACCCTGCGCTTGGCCGCCGAGGTGGTCCAGCGCGGGGCCGATCGCGTCTCCGTCCTGCAGAGGCACGCCAAGGAGCTGGCCTACTACCGGATGGGCGTGGACCACACGCACGGGGGCGATGGGCAGGCGGCGCGCCAGGAGGCCGAGGACGCGATCTGGCGGGGCTTCCGCCGGCGCATCCGGGAGCTGGCCGGGGTCGTCGAGGTGATGAGGAATGGCGGGCCAAACACGCTACAGGGCGCGCAGGCGGTGTCCCTGTGACGGACGCCGAAGCGCTCGACATCCTGGCCGCCTTCCGAGAGGGGGGCCCCGGGGGGGAGGTGCCCGTTGGCGAGGCGGTGGATCGTCTGCTGATCCGGCACCTGCCGGGGTACGCCCTCCACGCCCTCTACCTGCTCGTGGACCAGGGCTATGTCGACTGGCGCAGCACCGAGGGGCACCTCTACCTGGCCGCCGATGGCCACTGGTACGGCGTGGCGCAGGCCCACCGGGACGAGATGCTCCGGCGGCAGGAGGCGAAGCAGGGGTGAGGCTGCTGACCGTGGAAGATGTGATGGCGCGCTTCCAGTGCGGTCGCACGACCGCCTGGGAGCACATCAAGCGCATGCCCAAGGTCCGGCTCGGCAGCCTCGTCAGGGTGACAGAGGAGGCGCTCGAGGAGTATATCCGCACCCTGACGGAGCCCCCGGCATGCCGACCGATCACCTCTACCTCCGCGGCAAGATCTACCACTGCTGGTTCTACGACTCGACGGGCCGCGTCGTCAGGAAGTCGACCGGCTGTACCGACCGCCGCGCCGCCGCCGGGGTCCGCCAGCGACTTGAGCGAGAGGCTCAAGCGGGGGGTGTGGCGCCTGCCGAAGCGGTCGCGGACGCACTAGCCTACTTCCTCGAGGCCGACGCCCTGCAGCTGTCCCAGGGCAGCCAGCGCGCGCACGGCTTCCGCTCCCTGCACCTCGGCCGGCTCCTCGGCCACCTGCCCCTGTCCCGCCTGCACCGCGACGACCTCACCGCCTACGTGAAGCGCCGCGCCGCCGGCGAGCTTCCTGACTACCCCCCCGCGCACCCGCGCACGATCAAGAGCGAGCTCGAGACCCTCCGGCGCGCGCTGGGCATCGCCCAGAAGCGCGGCCGCATCGCCTACGACCCGCGGACCCTGATGCCGGCATTGTCGGTGCCGCGACCGTCGAAGTGCCGCTGGCTGACGGTGGCCGAGTACGAGAAGCTGCGCGACGCCCTGCCGCCGCGCTGGGCGCTGTGGCTGACGATCGCCGTCTACACCGGCGCGCGGCGCGAGGAGATCGGCGCGCTGCTGTGGGAGGACGTCGACCTCGCCGGGGGCTGGGTCCGCATCCGGGAGCACGCTGCGCGGTCCCTCAAGACGAAGGCAGCGGACCGGGCGATCCCCCTGGCGAAGCCGCTCCTCAAGGCCCTGCGCCGCGCCGCGCGCTCGAGCGGCCCCGTGGTCGGCCGCTGGCACCGCTGCAGCCGCACGATGCACGACCTCTGCGCCAAGCTCGGGCTCGCGCCGGCCTCGCCGCACGACTGCCGCCGCACCTTCGCCAGCTGGATGCTCCAGCGCGGGGTCAGCGAGCGCGTGATCGCCGACCTGCTCGGCCACAAGGGCACGCAGCTCGTGCGCGAGGTCTACGGCCACCTGAACGAGCAGGCCCTTCGCGCCGCGGTCGCCACCCTGGACGGCTGTGAAAAGGGTGTGAAAGACGGGAGCGGCCGCGGGCGGTCCAAGCCGGCACGCGGCGGCACGGCCCCGTCGAGCCGCGCCGAGGCTGGCCGGGGCCGCGGGCCCGCCGCCACCAGATGATCAACATCTCAGGCCTGTGCTAGCTCAGCGACGGTGAGAGCGGCGCGGGCGGCGGCGCTGTGAAAGGGGTGTGAAACCGACGCGCGGTCACTTGCCCCGCCACAGCCGGTCCCGGCCGGGCTCCCCGGGCCCCGGCAGCCGCGGGCCCCCGGACCCCCCCGGCAGCACCGGGAAGCCCCCGCCGTGCTCCTCCAGCCACTTCACCCGGTCCTCCCGGCCGTGCCGGCACATGGGCAGGGGCAGGCCGCAGAGCACGCACGGGGTGGCCTCGTGGAGCTCGAGGAGCTTGCGCAGGTGGTCCGCCTCATCCTCCGCCACCCGGGCGCGCAGCTCGGCCTGGCTCTTCTCCGCCGTCTCGACCTCGGCGCGGACGTACTGGACCCGGGCGCGCTCCTCCGCTTCCTGGGCGCGGCCGGCGTGCTCCTGGACGAGCCCGTGGAGGTGCCGGGCCTCGCGTCGCGCCCGTCGCAGGGGGCGGCGGCCGATGAACCATCCGAGGATCAGACAGCCGCAGACCACGGCCGCCACCGCGGCGACCTGGGCTGCCTGCTGCGTCATGGGGTGCGGGCCAGCTCCTCGCGGATCTCGTCGCGGGTCAGGATGGGGAAGCGGAAGCGCAGGGGGTCGGCGGAGTCCCGCAGGCGCGTCCGCCAGGTCGACCACAGCGGATCGTCCGGCGCGATCAGCCAGTCTCCGCCCTGCGCCGTCGAGGCGTCAAAGCGCCTGACGTAGGGGTTGCGGGCCGTGTGTCCGGCCACGGTGTGAGCGTCGACGTGGGCACCGCCGATGCCGGCGCGGAGGAGCGCGTCCCTCAGGGCGTCCGCGAAGCCGCCCTCGCCGCCAGGGGCGGGGCCGTCGCCGTCCGGGTCGATGCCGTCCGCGGTGGAGCAGGCGTACAGGCAGATCGCCAGGTCGTGCCGCGCGCGCAGCTGGAGGGACCGGACGAGGACCTCGACGTCCTGGGAGTAGGGCCCGAGCTGCACGCCGCCCTTCCAGCCGTGGCAGAACAGGGCGAGCAGGCTGACGGTGCTGCACCGCTCGATCGCCGCCAGGGTCTGCTGCAGGCGGTCCACGCGGGTCCGGCCCACGTCGACCTGGACGAAGCGCTCGGGGGGCGCCCGGTGCAGCGCCGCGAAGCGCGACGCCTCGGGGTGGAAGGCGCCCGACCAGTCGCCCTTGCCCTCCGTGTTCCGGTCCGGCAGCAGGACGAGCGCCTCGGGCGCCTGGGGCCCGAGGCCGCGGATCGTCTCGCTGGCGCTGGCGACGAGGGGGGCCATCAGCCGACCTTGGGGGTAGGGCCGGTGGCGTCGAGGCGCGCGTGCAGCCCGTTGACCTTGGCATCGAGGCCGTCCACCCGGCCCTCGGTGCGCTCATGCCGCGCGAGGACCTTGTCCAGGGCGAGCTGGAAGTTGGCCTCCATGGCGACCATGCGCCGCTCGTTCCGGCTGCGCTCCTTCTCCTGCGCCTCGTGCTGCATCTTGAGGTAGGTGGCGAAGAGCCAGCAGACGATCAGCAGCGCCAGCAGCGGCGGGCCGAGGTCCTTCAGCGCCTTGATCGTCTCCGGCGAGAGGTCCTTCGCTGCGATGGCGGCGCTGACCATGCCTCCGGCCGTGGCGGCCGCGCCGGCGCCGAAGATGCGCCGGAGCCAGTCGGCCAGCGTGAAGCTGCGGGCCGGCTCGTCGTCTGGCAGGTTCGGCGGGGTGCTCTGCGAGGAAGAGGCGGACATCACTCGTCTCCGGTGGGCTGCGCTCCCGTCTCCGGGGCAGGCTGCGAAGGGGGGACAGGGGGCGTCGGCGAGGCCTCGGGCGCCGGGGGCGGCGCGGGCGCGGCCGGCGGCGGGACTGGGCCAGGCGGGGGCGGGGCCGCCGGCGTCAGGGCGCTCGGCAGCTTGTCGATCTTCGCGTCGATGGCAGCCCGGTCGCTCTTGACCCCAGCGAGGGCCACGGCGATCTCCTGGTCGGTGTCCGCCTGACGCTGGCGCATCTCCGCGAGCGCCTGGTCCGCGTTGATGATGCCGCGCATCAGGCGCTCGCCGATGTCGGCGAGCCAGCTGCCGAGGCCCGTGACGGCCGGAGCCAGGGCGAGTGCTTCGGCGGAGATCACGGGGCACCTCCGCCGGGCCCGGTGGAGTCGGCGCCGAGCGCCTTGGACACGCCGCGCAGGTCCTGGAGCGAGGGCTTGACCATCTCCTCGGTGCAGTAATCGAAGGCCTTGCGGTGCGCGTCGACCCGGGCCCGCGCCTCCTCCTTCGTCTTCGAGCTGTCGAAGATCGCCTGCTCCTCGGTCGCCGACCAGGCCTTGAGCTTGCCGGTGCGCTCCGCCAGGCCCTTCAGCGCCGCCGAGGTCGCCTTGCGGGGGGGCGTCAGCAGCGTGCAGGCCGGCAGGAGCGCCAGCAGGAGCACGAAGGCCGGCAGGAGCACCGCCGGGCCGCCGCGCATGACCTCGACCCGGCCGGGGATGGCATCGCACCCCGGGCTGTGCAGCAGCGGGCCATCGGTCACCGCGGGCGCCCGGCAGCGGGCGCAGCCGAAGGACACCGGCTCCGCCATCGTGACGCGCGCGGCGAGCTCCTCGAGCTGGCCATCGCTCCACCAAGGCTGGCGGGTGCCGGGGACGTGGAAGGTCTTGGGGGCGCTCTGGTGGCGCAGCAGCGAGGCGCGGCCCAGGAGGCCCACCACGAAGCGCCAGAAGGGCGACTTGATCTCGGCCGGGTGCGGCGCGAAGACGATCGCCACCTGGTAGCCGATGAACGTCAGGAGGCCGATGAGGGCCTGCAGCTTCTCCGGGGTCATGCTCGTGTTCTCCATCGGTAGTGGGTCTACGGCTCGTCTGGTTCCGGCTCGGGCTCGGGCTCCGGCGGGTCCGGCTCCGGCTCCGGCGGCATCGCGGGCCGCGGCGCTTGGAGGCCGCGACGGACCGCGCAGCCCTCGCAGCGCTTGCCGCCGAGCTGCTCCGGTGTGGGGGTCACGCCGGCGGGCAGGTCGATCGTGCCCACCACGTCCGCGTGCCCCACGTCCTCGGGGTGCTCGTCGTGCTCGGTGTCAGCACAGGGGATCTCGTGCGTCATGAGAGCCTCACCACTCGTAGATCCAGATGCAGCCCGAAGAGCCGTTGCCCCCCGCGCCGCTGTTGTAGGAGGAGTTGACGGCGCCGCCGCCGCCACCGCCGCCTGCGCCGTGGCCGCCGCCGTTCCCGCCGTTCCCGCCGCTCGCGCCGCCTCCTCCGCCGTAGCCGGCCGGGAGCTTGGCCGTGCCGTCGGTGCCGGCCGTGCCGATGCCGGAGCCGCTCTGACCGCCCGTGGCGCCAGACGACACGTAGTAGCCGCTGTTGGTCCCGCCGTTGCCGCCGCTGTTGGCGCTCGCGCTCCCGCCGCCGCCACCGCCGCCACCCGTCGGGCCGCGGCTCGAGTTGAGGCTGGCCCCGTTGCCCCCGGATCCGCTGGCCGTGCCGGTGCCGCCGGCGCCGCCGGCCTCTTGCCCGCTGACGGCCGACCCTGCCGTGCCCGTCGTCGAGGAACCGCCAGTGCCGCCGGTGCCGCCGACCGCGTAGAGGTAGACGCCGAAGTTGGTGGCGCCCCCGGTCCCGCCGGTCACGCCGTCGATGCTGTTGGTGGTACGCGCCGCGCCGCCGCTGCCGGCGCCGCCGATGTTGTAGGCGACGGGCGTGCTCAGGTCCGAGATCTTGTAGGTTTGCTCGGCGTAGGCGCCGCCAGCGCCACCGCCGCCGCCAGCGGCGCTGCCGTCGGCGCCCTTGCGCCCGCTGCCGCCACCGCCGCCGCCGCCGACCACGATCACGCGGACCATGGTCGCGCCGCTGGTCGGGCTCCAGTTGCCCGAGCCGCTCGTGATCTTCGTCAGCACCGGAGCGAAGGCGCCGCCGCGGGCGGCCGGCAGCGTACCGCTCGTGATCTGAGCGGCGTCGAGCTCGAGCTCGTCCGCGCCGCCGTCCTCATGGCTCGCAGCGTGTGCCGTCGGCGCCGCGCTGCCGCCGTTCGGGTTCTCGAAGTCGAACGACGAGGCCGCCATCAGTTGCGGCCTTCCCGGAAGGCGTACTCGACGGTGCCCAGGCCCGCGGTCTTCACCAGCGCGTACAGGCCGCCGATGCCGGCCGTGTTGAAGCGCAGCTCGTGCACACCGACCGCGTAGGTGGCTGCGGCGACCGCCGAGGGGATCCAGCGCGCGAGCGCCTCGTCATAGCGGTAGAGCCGAAGGTCCGCCGTGTTGACGGTGATGATGGCGCAGGCCACGAGCAGGATCGGGCTCATCGAGTCGTGCTTGCCGTCGACACCGGTGGCGTCGGGGAGCGCGTCGAGGTTGGCGCCAAGGTCTGCGAGGGCGATCGGGGCGAGGTTGGCCAAGGTGCGCTCCTACATGACGTGGGCGTTGACGTAGAAGTCGACGTCCGCGCTGGCGTTGACGAAGGTGATGCGAGCGACGAGCCGGTTGGAGCCGTCGAGGCTGGGGACGACCTCGATGCGGTCGTAGCTGCCGCCGAGCTTCCCGGTGACCTGCAGGACGTGCTTGTTGACGTCCGCGCCCGTCGGGACCGCCTGGAAGGTGACGTCGTAGTCGCCCGCGGCCGCGCCGCCGGCGTGCCTCGTGACCGAGTGGATGCCGTAGCCCCAGATCACGTTGACGAAGCCGCCGGAGAGGTGCGCCACGCTGGTCGGGATGCTCTCGACGTTGATCTGGCCCTTCGTCGTGGCGATGCCGCTGGGCACGGCGGCCGAGCCGACCAGGCGCGCGAGTTGGATGGCCCCGGGCACGCCCGCCGCCGCCGCGCCGCCGACCGCATCGACCACGAGGGCCTTGACCGTGACCACGCCCTCGGTGAGGTCGTTCACCCACTCCTGCAGCAGGTTCAGAAATTCAGCGTCGATGACGGGGACGCTGTTGGCGAGGAACGTCCGGAGCGGGGTAAGCGGCCAGGCCATGCTGACCTGAGAGGTAGTCTGAGCCCGCTAGACGCCGGTCCGGAGGGCCGCGGACTTCGGGGCGAAGGCGATGTGCGCCGGGACGTCCGTGTAGACCTCCTGGGCCGCGGTGATGAGGAGCGCGATCGTGGTCGGGTTCGTGTAGCTGAGCGTGTTGGTCGAGTCGGCGACCTCATGGACCGCCGCGTCTCCGAGGTGCCCGTTCCAGTCGCTCTTGAACTCGATGGCCAGCGTGAACAGGCCGGAGGGGTAGGCGGCCACCGTCGGCGTCACGCTCATCGCGTTCGCGTGGTAGCTCACGTCCTCAACGTGGTCCTCGAGTTCGTCGGCGACCTCGACCAGGATGCCGAACATCCCGTCCCAGTCGTCGGAGCTGTCCGGCGGAGCGGCGAGCACGGTGTTGGTGGTGTCGAGGGTGGTGTGCTGCACGCCGCTGCCGTACTGCCTGTGCGCCTCGTAGACCGTGTAGAGGATGATGATCCAGGCCGCCAGCTCGGCCTTGGTCGAGATCGACGACGGGAGCGTGCCGACGCTGTTGAAGCTGTCGGCCGTGGCGTGCCAGGTGCCGCCCGTGTTCAGCATGTGGTTGCGCAAGATCGTCAGCAGCTCGATGACGATGGGCCCCCACGCCGCGATCATGGCCGCCTCGAGCGCCGCGCCGGAGGTCAGGTCCGCCGCGGCGATGGCGCGCGCGTCGAGGGAGATGTGCGCGAGGAGCCGCCGCCCCACGGTGTAGCGGTCCCGGTGCCGATGGAAGAGCGCCTTGGCCGCGTTGAACACGTCCGCCGCGCGCGCCAGGGTCGTCGGGCTGCCGCCCGTCAGCGTGTCCGCCACGGCGGGCGTGGCCTCGTTGTAGTCGGTGCCGTCGTTGTGGGGCACGGTGCCCGCGGCGATGTCCGCGAGCTGGGTGTGCGACCAGTTGTGCGCCTCGAAGGCGCCGGTGGGCAGGCCGATCACGCGGTAGCTCATCAGGGGGCTCCTGGGATGCAGGCGTCGGGGATGGTGCCGGGGTTGTCGGGGATGGCCACGAGGTTGCCCGGCGGCAGCGCCCCCGCGCCTCGGCTGCGCCGGATGAGGAACGTGGCGCGCGTCGCGTAGTTGATGCGCCGGAGCGCCGCCAGGGCGCCGCGGAGGTCGGCGCCGGGCCCGAGCTTGTCCTCCTCGACCACGACGCCCCACTGCGCCTTCATGGCGCCGAGGCCGTCGTAGCCCTTGGAGTCGCGGCCCTCGCCCTCCACGAACAGCTCCGCGCGCTCGACCGTGTCGCCCACGTTGGTGCTGGTGAGGCTGAGCTGCCAGGTCCCGTAGATGACGTTGCCAGCGTGGGGCTTGAAGTAGATCCGGACGTTGGGCTCGAGGCCGGTCCGGGCGCCGCGGCCGATGCGGTTGACCACGACGGGCGTGGCGTCCGGCGCGCGCAGCGTCGCGGTGATCTTCGAGAGGTCCGTGGTGTTGAGCAGCAGGTCCACCTGGGCGCCGGCGCGGCTCACGCGCGCGTCGTCGCGCACCTTCCAGGTGATGACCGCCTCTGGCGGGAACGTCTGCAGGCCGGTCCAGATGCGCGTGTGCTTCGCGCGGAGGGCGCCGCGGTCGACCTCCTGCACCACGATCTGGCTCGGGTCCGCGTACTGCAGGAAGGGCTGCAAGACCGCGCGCACCATCTCGACGGTCGTGGCGCCGCGCTCGCGCAGCCGGGAGATGATCTGCGCGCGCCGCTGCGCCGGGGTGCCGTTCAGCGCCACGACGCTCTCGGTCATGCCCATGACCGCCTCCCACTCGGGGATGTCCTCGAGCACGGTGAGGGGGCTCGCCTCGCGGCGCAGGCGCTCGACATCCTCGATGCCGCGGGTCAGGAAGAGCTGCGCCTCGGCCGTGACGATGTCGCCCGGGACGTCGCCCCGGTCGAAGTCGATGACGTCCGTGATGTCGGGGGGCATCGCCCCGATGATCTCGTCGCGCAGCTCGTCGACCGTCATGCTCATGCGGTGACCCAGATGAAGGTGCACTCCGGCAGCTGCGGGTCGCCGAGGGCGGGCGGTGCGTTGTCGAAGAGCTGGAGGTCCGCCGCGGCGAAGGCGCCGCCGTTGACGCTGAAGGTGATGCCCACGCCCTGGCCCACGCTCGGGCTGTAGCTCAGGCACTTCACGCCGTCCGCGCCGAGCGCGTCGAGGGCTGCGCGCGCGAGCGCGGAGACCGCCACGACGGCGCGCCAGCTGTCGGTGTAGCGGTCCGCGTAGCCGCTCTGCTCGCTGGGGCCGATGCTGTCGATCTCGGCCAGGACGGCGAGGGCCACCGGCTCGACCGCGGGGCCGCCGGCGTACACCGGATCGTTCGCGCCGAGGGCCGCGGGGAGCGCCTCGGCCAGCTGGATGGTGCACTGCCCCGCGATGGGCGTGTTGGCCTGGAACGCGGTGGCTCGGATCTGCCGCGGGATGGGGCTCACCGTCGGGCAGTAGAACTGGAGGCGCGGCCGGTTGCCGTTGGCGATGGCCGTCTGGAGGCTCGCCGGCGGGGTGCCGTTGTTGATGATGAAGCTGAACGCGCCGGCCGCGCCGCTCACGACGAGCATGGGCAGCCCCCCATCGTCGTAGTCAAAGCCGTAGCCGACGTTCGTTACTCCCCGGATGCGCGTCCGGAAACGATCGGCGTCGGGGAACCAGGGGCGCAGCACGCGCACGCTGTCGGTGGCGATGCGCTTCCGCTCGAGGTGCGCCTGCACCGCGGCCTGCTTGAGGGCGCCCGGGTCGCGCCCGCGGCCCGTGCCGGCCTGGGTGATGACCATGTCGACGGACAGGACGCCGTTGCGGTGCGGGAAAGCGAAGCCGCGGTTGATGCCCAGGTCGCGCCCCTCGGCGTCCGTGGCCTCCTCGACCCAGCGCCTGTAGTCGACGGCCGTCCCGCCCTTCGGGGGGCTCTGCAACCACAGGATGATGCGCTCGGCCAGGGCGAGGTCCGACTCCACGGCGTAGCCGCCCGTGAGCCCCTCGGTGAGGGTGAGCGTCTCGACCAGGCCCGCCACCGGGGACAGCCACCGGAGTTTGGTGCCGGCCGGCAGGTTGCCGTCAGGCCCGAGTGTGATCGCGATAATGCTGACGGAAGCGACGGGCAGGATGAAGCCCCCCACTGCCTGCAGCATGATCTTGCTCGTGGGGTCGACCAAGAGCGTAGCCGGCCCGGCCGGTACGATGGTCCCGACCGCGCCCGTGGGCACGCCCGCGCCGCCGGCGGCGGCCTGCACGCCGTTGCGACCGTAGGCGCCGGGGGCGCGGTTGCTGGGCAGGCCCAGGCTGAAGGCCCAGTCGTCGAGGGCTTGGGTGCTGTTCCGGGGGCGCCGGACGCCGTCGGGGCCGGTCTCGAGGTAGCCCGGGACGATGTCGCCATCCACCTCCTTCTGGCCCGCCTGGACGTGCGCCAGGAGCTGCGCCAGGGCGCGCCCCTTCTGCCCCAGGTACTGGCGGGGCCCGTAGCCCCGCGTGCGGAGCGTCGGCTGCTGCTGGAAGTACGTGGTGGCCAGCTCGGCGAGCTGGTCCTCGGTGTACGTGGTGAGGGCCATCTACAGCACCAGGCTCCGGCGGGTGCGGTCCGGGTCGACCCCAGGGACGCGCCAGAAGAGGCCCAGGCGCCAGCGGCCCGTGCGGAGCCGATCGGCCTGAGGCGTGAACTCCGTGATCAGCCCAGCGGCCCGGCAGGCATCTCCGCCGCTCCGCGCACAGGCCGCCATGACCGACCCGGTCGTGCTCCGGTCCTGCTTGATCTTGTGGAAGTCGGTGCCGAAGTCGCCGTCCCAGCGGTAGTGGTCTTTCTTGCAGATCACCGACGTGAGGACCGCGTACGCCTGGGTGTCGTCAAAGCGCAGATCGCCCGACTCGTCGAACTCGAAGGTGAGCTTGCCCGGCCTGCGCTTCGAGGCCACCAGGGCGACGTCCTCTCCTGCCATCGTCCGTAGAGGTAGTCTGCGGCCTACTCGACCACGGTGACGCTGAAGACCAGGGTGGCCGCGGGGACCAGGGTGGCCGTGGTCTTGATCGTGAGCTTCGAGTCGGTGGCGCTGAAGTGGTAGCTGCCGCCGCCCGTGGACGCGCCCGCCGCCAGGACGAGAGCCGCGGCGTCGTTGGCCGCCTGGATGCTCACGCCCCGCGGCGCCCGGGTGAACTTCTTGGCGAAGGTGACCTCGGCGATGTCGCCGGGGCCGCCGGGGGTCATGGGGTCCACCTGGCAGGTGAAGCGGAAGGCCGTGTCGGTGCCCTCGGTCAGCAGGGCGATGATCTGGCCGGCGTTGCCCAGCGCCCCGCCGCCGGCGGGCAGGGCGATCGTGGGCGTGCCGCCGCGCCCGCCGAAGTGGGTGCTGCGCAGCAGCTCGTCGTGCTCGCTGACCTTGCCGGCCGCGTCCATGGTCAGGGTCGCGCCGCCCTTCGAGGTGAGGACGAGGGCCCCGCTCTGCAGGAGCTCGACCTTGTTGCCGTTGGCCGTGAGCAGGGTCATGGCGCCGTTCTCGAGCAGGATGATGCGCTGGCCGAACTTGCAATAGAGCTCGACCTCCCACTCCGGCTGGTCCTGAGGCCCGAGGCCTGGCACCTCGGACGCGACCCCCACCCGCTGCGCCGAGACCCCGCCCGGGGCGACGCCGATGACCTCGGTGCCGGCGCCGGGTCGGGAGCGCAGGCCGTAGTGCTGGACGTAGCGCAGGGGGTGCTGGTAGTCCGGGTCCGTCTCCTCCCGGGCGCGGCCGCGCACCTCGTACCGGCCCTTGACGGTACTGCTGACGGTGACGAGGGACCAGCGGACCACGCGGTCCGCCGCGGCGTCGGCTGCCGCCCTCATCGCCTGGCGCATCCAGAGCGGGATCTTCACTTCTTGACCTCAGTCTTCTGGCCGTTCGTCGTCGTCGTGCCCGTCGAGGCCTCCTTCTTGGAGGAGCGCACGAGCGGGGGGTTCTTCCACTCGCCCCACGAGGCAGAGAGCAGGCCCGGCAGGCGCAGCACAACGTGGGCGATGTCGCTCGCGTCCACGCTGCTCTCGTACTGCACCGCGGCGACGTAGAAGAGGCCACGGACGCCGAGCAGGTCGGACGCGACCTCCGCCATGAGGTCCGACTCCCACCAGACCCCTCCCTGGTGATGGTCGAAGACGTCGAAGGTCATGAACAGCGAGTCAAAGACGCCGCGCTTCCACCACCACTCCGCCTGCTTGCGCGCCAGGGCCCGGTCGTACATCTCGCCGTCCGCGCCGGTGCGGCGGTGCAGGAACGGCAGCACGAGCGGGTTGACGAACGAGCCGCGCCGGTGACTCGCGTTGGGGTTAAGGCGGTCGTTCTCCTCGCCGAAGCCGATGAACTCGCCGACGCACTCGACATGCGTCCAGAGCGAGTTGATGTCCTCGACCAGCTCGCCCTCGATGACGTTGGTGCCGCTCTCGTTGGCCTCGATGCGGTAGAGCGGCTTCTGGCCGTAGTCCGGGTTCCAGAGCTGCACGTATCCGTCGCAGGACACGTTCACGAGCAGGTTGAGCCGCTGCGCGTAGCGGGTCATGAGGTCGTACACCGCCTCCCCGGGCTCGACCTGGATGGCCTGGGTGACCTGCGCCTCCAGGTTCAGCTGCTGCTGCGCGCCCTGGCGCCCGAGCTTCAGGTTGCGGTTGAGCCGGTTCGCGTCCTTGCCGGCGCGCAGCCCCTTGAGACCCCAGCTCTCATCGATCAGCGAGTTCTTGTCCGTGGGGTCGCAGAGCTGCTGGTAGGTGGTGGCGCGCAGGTTCTTCCAGAGCGGCGCGTGGCTGTTCATCAGGTGCCAGCCCTTGTCCGCGCACGTGATCTGGATCGTGCCATCGGAGAGTCGGGCCCGGCGCTGGGTGATCAGGCCGAGGAACTTCAGCGTCTCGGCGCCCCCGTTCACCTGCGGGTGGGAGAGGTAGAGCTCCACGGTGCTGCCGCGCTGCAGCTTGCCCGTGTACTTCTGGTCTTGGTTGACGATGGTGAAGGTGCACTCGTCGCCCACGGCGAGGACGTTGGACGAGTAGGTGAAGGCCTTGACCTCGTCCACGACGTAGGCGGGCGTGCCAAGGTCCGGCCCGACGGAGGGATACGAGACCTTCAGTGTGGCTGATGTCCTGGGCTCGGCCATCGCGCCCTCAGCGTGCCTCTCGGACGACGGTGTCCGGGTCAGGGATGAGCCAGCGAGAGCCCGGCGGCAGGCCCCACGGCGTGGCGATGCGGTTGAGGCGCGAGACCTCCGCCTCGTAGGCGCGCGCCCGCGCCCCGCCGACCAGGGCAGCGCACCAGCGCGAGAGCGAGATCCGGCCGGGCACCCTGCGCAGCACGAGCGGGGCCCGCTGCGAGGTCGCCAGGTTGTAGGCGGAGAGGCAGCGCGCGAACGTCAGGCGCGCTAGGGCCGTCGCGTTGTACCGGCGCAGGTCGGAGCCGGCCACCGCGACCAGTCCCTCCACGCTGCGCTGGACAGCCCCCAGGGAGCCCTCCAGGGCCGCCGCGGTGAGCGTCCCTTCCCCGAGTAGCCCCACCTGCACCTGGAAGCCCTCCACGGCCAGGGAGACCGCCGCCGCGGGCGCCACGAGCGCGGAGATGGAGGCGACCGCGGCCACGAGCTGCGCCGCGCTCTCGCCTGCGCCCTGGGCGGCGCCGGCGGCGCTCTGCTTGGGGATCTCGCGGAGGCCCGACTCGGTGAACGCGATCTCCAGCGTGAGCGTGTTGATCGTCTCGTCCAGATCCTCCTGAGCCTTGATCGACTCGCACACCGCGCCGACGCGCCCGAAGCGGGGGTCGACGAGCTCCCCGAAGGGCTCGAGGCCGGTCTGCCGCTCCATCTCGACGTAGCGGTCGGTGGCATCGTCCCCGGACAGAAGCACGCGGTAGACGAAGTGCCGCGGCGCCCGCTTCTGGTTCTGGTGCAGCGTGCCCGCGCGCTTCAGGATCTTGTGGCTCACCAGGTCCTGCTGCACCTCGTGCGCCCAGCCGAGCAGCTCGCCGGCCAGGCCCATCGAGTAGCCGGCGCGGTTCGTGAACTCGAAGCTATCGAGGTACTGAGCCATTTAGTTCCCCACCGGCGCGTTTGGGTCGGGGGCGACCGTGGCCTTGAGCGTCACCTTCTGCATGCTCTTCTCGAGGTCGGCCGCCGTGAACCTGCTGCCCTCCGTGGTCTTCACGAGCTGCTTGAGCAGCGCCGTGGCCTCGCTGCCGCCGAGGGGCTCCTCTGCGCCGGCGCCGCTGTCGAAGTGGGAGCCGACGTCCTTGACGCCGGCGCCGAGCGTCTCCATGAAGCGATCCGACGCGCGGTCCAGGCGGTCTCCGATCGGGAGCACCTCGCCGCCCGCGCGCCGCTTCCGCTGCTCGGCCTTGAGCTTGAGGCGCTCGCGCTCGCCCTCGGTCGTCTCGACGTAGGTGCGCGCTTCCTCGTTGGTCTTGCCGCGGTCCCTGGAGCGGGCGGCCACCTTCTTGACGTCCTCCAGGTCTCCGCGCTGGAGGGCCGCCGCCACGTCCTCGCCGAAGAAGTTCTCCAGGATGCGCTTCTGGACGCGCGGGTCCTTGGTGCTGCGCTGCACCCGCTTCTTCACCGCCTGGAAGGCGGGGACGATGTTGCCCGGGATGATCTCGTTGTTCTCATCGACGACGTCGACGCCCGTGAGCGCCTGGATCACGTTCTTCTTGGCCTTGAGCCCAGACAGCGCCGCGGACCCCGTGCGCTGCGCCGCCTCGGGCTTGAGCCCCTTGGTCAGCACCCCGAGGAAGGCCTCGACCTCGGCGCGGGCCTCGTCGCTCTTGATGGCCACCTGCGAGAGCTGCGGCGCCAGCGCGGTGATCAGGTCCTTGAACGCCTCCGGTCCCCCGACCGTCCCGAGGCTCTCCGCCATGTCCCGGATCCGGCCGAGCTCCGCCTCCTGGTCGCCGACCAGGCCGAGGCCGGTGCGCAGGGCCGCGGCGCGGGCGGTCAGCTCCTGCAGCGAGCGGCCGGTGGCGCGGGCCTCCTGGCTCATGCTCTTGACCGTCTCGGCGGCGCTGCGGCCGTCGTAGGTGAGGCGCGTGAGGGCCTCGACGAACTCGGTGGAGCTGTCCGCGCTCTCGTTGTTCGCGGTCTCGTTCTCCTCGACCACGTCGCGCAGGGTGGCCAGGTCGATGCTGGCCCGCCTGCTCACGCGCGAGGTCTTGCCCTGGAAGTCCTCGGCGGCGGCCGCGCCCTCTTTGAAGTAGGTGTAGACCGCGTGCCCCGCGGCGAGGATGGCCCCGCCGACCGTAGCACCGAGGAGCTTGGTGGCGCTCAGGCCCTTGACCGTCTCGTCGACGCCCTTGGTCAGCTCCTTCCAGCCACCCGCGGCGTTCTTGCCCTCCTTGCCTGCCTTCTCCGCGCTGTCCTTGGTGTTCTTGAGCGCCTTGTCAACCTTGCCGGCGTCCTTGGCGACCTTGTCCGCGCCCTCGAGACTGGCTTCAATGACCGCGCGATCCGACATGCTCAGCTCCTCTCGTTCATCGCGCGCACGGCCGCGGCGAAGGCTGCGGGGTCGCTGCTGTCAGCTCGGAAGGTGTGCACGCTGCCGCGGCGCCCGGCGCCCGTCTGCTGGCGCTTGTTGAGGCCCAGGAAGGCGCGTGCCGCGTTCACGGCGATCATCCACCGCCAGACGTCCTGCTCGCGGTGCGCAGCAAGAGGCTGGCCGGTCCAGTCGGAGATGCTGCGGGCGCTCAGGACGAGGACGGCGAGTCCGGGGCGCCGTCGGTAAAACCCGTCGCCTCCCGCTTGAGCGCCTCCTCTTCCTCTGCCGTGGGGCCGCCCTCTTCGTCGTCGTCGCCCGGCTCGGGGTACTCGTTGCGCATCAGCGCCTTGTAGTCCTCGAGCAAGGTCTTGAACTGCGGCGCCACGAGGCCCACGCGCAGCGCCTGCAGGTCGGTCTCGTCCTCGATGAGGCGGGCGCTCAGGTCGCCCGGGTCGCGGAGCGAGGCCTGCAGGAAGCGGACGGTGTACTCGAGGGACTCCGGGAGGAGCGCGCCCTCCTTGGCCGCCGTCGCCTGGGCGGCGCGCTGCACCTTGTAGATGTCCGTCTCCGAGACCGGCAGCATGACCGCGGGCACCTGCTTGGTCGCGGGCACGTTGCCGTCGAGGTAGCGCAGCGTGAGCTTGATCGGGCGGCCCTGCTCGTGCACGCCACCCGGCATCTTGAGCAGGTTGACGAGCCTCACGGCGAGACCTCGATCTCCTCGAACATGACCGTGGCCGTCAGGTCGGCGCTGCCGTCGTAGTCGCTCTGCGCGCCGACGTTCTGCACGATGCCGCGGACGCAGTTGAAGCTCGACAGGCCCAGGTCGAAGCCGATGTTGTGCGGCGTCGGGTCCTTGTCGAAGGCGCCCACGGCGATCAGGTAGCGCATCTTGTCGGTCGCGATGACGAACGTCAGCTGGATCTGGGGCTTGAGCTGCCCGTAGCTGTTCTTGACGCCCGAGCTCGTGGCCCGCTGGTTCACGTTGCGGGCGCCCTGGAACGAGATGTTCGCCACGTCCACCAGGGGGACGCCGTCCAGTCGGACGGGGATCTTTCCTTCAGCCATGGATGGTCCCTGCCTCTGCTACGCCTGGTAGGCGTCGATGTCGATCTGGTCCAGGTCCGCGACGTTGCGGAACGGCATGTTGACGTTGATGCGCGTCGGGCTGACGAGCACGCCCACCCGGATCGCCTCCTTCACGCCCTCCGCGCCGTCGAAGAGGTCCATCGCGTCCCACTCCTTCACCAGGCTGAAGATCTCGGCCTGCACGCCCTTGGGCGAGACGGCGTTGTTCGTCTGCGGGTCGCTGTACTGCTTGAGGTTCTTCTCCTTGAACTTCGCGGAGAGGCGCACGCGCAGCGAGCTGCGGAAGTAGATCGGGATGAGGGCGCCCGACCACTTCGTCAGCTTGTCCTGGAGAGGGCCCGCCGGCTTGAAGGTCGTGGTGCTGCGCAGCACGGCGTTGTAGCCGCCGGAGTCGACCACGATCGGCGAGTAGCAGAAGGTCGTGATCGCAGTGTTGAGCTGGTCCAGCGTCTGCTGGTGCATGCGGTGCGGCGTGCCGAGGGGCATGGTCTCGGTCCCGACCAGGCGCCGCCCGTTGAAGTTGCGGCCCTGGAACTCCTCGGCCGCCACCATGGCCGCGGCGCGCGCCGCGAGCTCGGCCGCGCGCACGACCGCGCCGGGCTGGTGGTGCACCACGAACAGCTCCGAGGTGAACAGCTTGGGCGTGGTGCTGTCCGTGAGGCCCGACGAGACGCTCGAGGGGAGCCGGCCGCTCAGGCCGAAGTGCACGGTCTGCCCCTTCTCGATCGGGGTCGCGTTCTGGGCGACGACGTGCGTGGCGATGGTGCCGGCGCTCGCAGCGTCGGCGCCCGGGAAGCACCAGGCCTTGTACGCGATGTTGGAGCCGGTCAGCTTCGACAGCGCCGTGGCGATGCTGGGCACGCCCGCGCCGGCGGTCCCGAAGGCGCCGGTGCTCGTCATGCCCGTGATGTTGTCGCTGACGCTCAGGCGGTGCGCGTGCGCGTCGTCGGTGTAGTAGAGGGTCACCACACCGGAGACCGGGTCCGCGCACGCGGCGCGCAGCGGGAAGGCCTCCCCGTTGATGGCGTCGCGCAGCTTCGGCGCCGCCAGCGCCGGCGTGTCGCCGTTGGTGATGCTGGCCGCGGCGTCGAGGTCGTCCGCGCTGAAGGTGATGACGCCGTCCGACCCGGCGTCCGTCGCCAGGGTGATCGTCCCCGGGCTGGCCGAGATGCCGGCGGCCGGGTTGCTGAAGGTGACCCGGATCGGCAGGTCGTTGCCGTGCTCGCCCTTGAGCTGGTCCGTCAGCGTGAGGACCGCGCCGGCCGAGCTGGCGGCCACCACCAGGTCCGTCACAGCGTCGGCGGCCGCCTCGGCGAGCGCGCCGATGGCGGTGATGAGGGTCTCCGCTGGGATGGCGAACACGAACGACTGCCCGGCGATGTCGATCTCGCACTGCGTGTCGGCGAGGGCCTTGGTGTTGGTCCCGAGGATCCAGCCCTTGCCGGTCGTGTCGAAGGTGGGCGTTGCGATGAAGGTGATCGGGTGGACCGCCTTCGTCCCGCCCGCGGGCTCCGCCAGCGGGATGAGGTGGATCTCGGCGCCGACGCCGGCGGGGAGCTGGCTCTTGGCCGCCTTGTACTGGCGGGTGAGCTGGCTGTACGCCATGCACTTCTGCTCCACCTGGCGCTGGCCGGTGGGCTGGAACGGCGTATTCAGCGGCACCGGCGCCGCCGGCGGCACGATGCCCCACAGCAGGAGCCGGTTGTTCGGCGCGATGCCGCCCGGGTCCGTGTTGCGATCGAAGCTGGTGAAGATGCCGGGGATCTTGAAGTTGGCCGGTAGACCCATGCTCGCAGAGGTAGTCGGGCGCCGTGGTCGCTCTTAGGGGTCGGGCACCACCTGGTAGGCGGCGTGGAAGACGAAGGCCGAGCTGCACAGGATCTTGTCCTGCACGATGTCAGTGGCGTCCGTGGTGGTGACGCCCACGCGCAGGGCCCCCTCCGTCAGCGGGGGCGCCGCGTAGCCGATCGGGACCTCCTGGTAGGTGAAGGTGCCGTCGGGGTTGAGGTCGCGGTAGGTGTCCACCTCAGCGGTGAACGTCTTGGGGTCCGGCGTGCTCGTGACGGCCGTGCCCTCGATCATGGCGATGCCACTCGGGAAGGTGAACGATAGGCCAGGCCCGGCCGCCACCTGGTAGCCCTCGGCGATGTAGTTCATCGGGTCGAACTGCTCCGCGCCGCCCGTGTCCACGAGCTCGGGCTGCACGTCGATCCGGTTCGCCACGAGGTCCTCGTCCGGGATGTAGAAGTAGACGCGGACCTCGATGTCCACCGTGGCGACGAACAGGCGCCGGGCGTTGTCCTCGGACAGGATGCGGGCCGCGCCGATCTCGGTGCGCTCTACGCCCTCGAGACCCAGGCGCGAGCCGGCCAGCACCTTGCGGATCTCGCCGATCATCCGGTCGATGCCCGGGTCCTCCGCGGCCTCGGCGGAGTAGGGCGACCCCCACATGGTCCAGGGCCCCTCCCGGTTGCACTCGCTGACCACCATGATCTGGAAGTCGAGGGTGTTCTTGTAGTAGGCGCCCGGGTAGCCGGCGCTCTGCGGCCTGGGCTGGTCGCCGGTCCACTGCAGCCACATCGCCGGCCGCTGCGCGAGCACCTGCTCCATGGCCTCGTCCGTGCTGCCCTGGCCGTTGAAGATCTCGACGGCCTTGCAGTAGCCGGCCGCGCGGCGCTTCAGCGGCGCGTTGTAGTTCGGGCCGAAGTTGAGGGGGTTGCTGCTGCGCAGCCACCGCGCCCGCGCGTAGTTCGAGGGGAGCGTGGCCGGCACCACGACGTCTGCGCCCGCGGCCGCGCCCGAGTAGAGCGAGAGCACGAACACGCTGGTCTCCGCGGTGACGTAGCAGAGGGCCCCGTCCTCGAAGAGGAGCGCCCCCTCGAGCGCCACATCGAGGAGCGCCAGGGCCGCGACGTCCGCCGCGGTGCGGCGCTCCTTGAAGGCGAGGCGCAGGGTGTCGAGGAGCCGGTCTTCGACCTGCGTCCTGTGGTTGATCACCGTCAGCGGCGGCATGTCATTTCCCCATGAAGTGCTGGAGCGCGATGTAGGCCATGGCCACCTCGTCCTTCTTCGTGATGTCGAGGAAGGTGCGCGCCTCGATCTTCGCGCCGTTGCCCGCCGTGCCGCCGAGGTTGTGGACGCCGGACCAGGGGACGCGCGACAGGTCCTTGACCGTGAGCCCCTCGACCTTCCAGTAGATCGAGCCAGAGAGGCGCCCCAGGAGCTTGTGGCGCGAGATCTTGCGCCGGTTGCCGCCGACCCTCTTGCCGGTGTCCCGGGACTTCTGGAGGGCCACCTGCAGGCGCTGGATGGAGCGCCGCTGCTTGCCGGTCGTGCTCTCCAGCAGCTCGGCCAGCGAGGCCTTGTTGACCGCTCCGCCGGCCGCGAGGCGCTGCAGCTCGGCCAGGTCGGCGCCCGAGGTGGCGACACCCTGGCGCATCTGGCCACGGAGGTACTTGCTCAGGTTGCCGGCGTAGCTCTTGCGCACCTGTCCGAAGGCCGTGACCGCCGAGGTGCGGGTCTGCTCGTACTTCTTCTGCGTCGACGGAGCGAGGGGCGCGAAGTTCTGCTCGTTGAAGGCCCGCCTGGACTCGCTGCGCAGGTAGCCGCCCCAGCGGTTGAGGATGCGCTCGGGGTGAAGCGCGCGCTGCTCCATGCGGACGAAGCGGGCTGCGGGCTCCCCCACGTCGACGTGGTAGGTGAGGTTCACATCCAGCCCTTGCGCAGGCCCTCCGGCGTGATCCGGGGGACCGTGCCGCCGCGGGTGATGTCCGTGCTCGCGTAGCCCGCCACGCGCGCCGGGGGCTGCCTGTTCTGCCCCACGCCCTTCTTGCCGTCCTCGACCCGCTGCAGGGCCTCCAGGACCTCGGTGACCTGCGTCCCGATGTGCTGCGGCAGCGCCTGCCCCTTGCCCTTCCAGAGCCAGCAGTAGCGCAGAGCGAGCACGGCCGTCCACCGCTGGACCACCTGCGGGTACTTCGTGGGGTCCACGTTGTACTCGAGGTTGAACTTGTTGCCGGCGCTGGCCTCCACGTCGCCCGACGCGGCCACGATGCACTTCTGGATGTAGGCCGTGTCGAGGGTGTCGCCGCCGAGGAGCTGGCGCAGCGCGACCGGGTCGCCGCTGTTGTCGACGACGTACTGGACGGTGCAGAGGGCGAGATCCGGCATGGTGCCGGTAGAGGTAGTCGCGGGGGCGGCTGCGCGTCAGCTGCAGACGAAGACGGTGACCCAGAACTTCTTGGCGCTGTAGTTCGACGCCGAGCTCTGCTGGATCTGGTCCGCCACGGTGATGGTCGTCTCGAAGTCCGCCTTGGCCTCGGCCTCGTCGGTGATGTTCAGGACGCCGATGACCTTGTCGCCGACCTTGAGGCCGGTGGTGCCCGTGCTGCAGGCGCCAGCGCCGCTGCGGCCGGTGACGAGGAACTGGCGGATCGAGCCGGTGTTCATCTTCACGCCGGTGATGAGGCCCGTGGCGAGCTGGCTCGCGCTGATGGAGCCGGTCGGGTTCACAGGGGATGGCCGCATGATCAGACTCCCGCCGCGCTGAGCTCGCCGCCGGCGCCGACGACCGACCAGACGAGGACGTGGTTGAACTTCAGGGTGGGGGCGCCCGAGCTGTTGGAGCCGCCCTTGCCGGCGTCCCAGTCCTGCGAGTCGCCGGCGGTCGCCAGGTGCAGGTAGTCGCTGATCTGGCCGGCGCCGGGGATGACCGCCGCGGTGGGCACGACCGTCGGGATCGTCTCGGCCCAGGCCGGCTTGACCCAGCAGTCCGCCCGGGTCGTGAGCTCGAGGTAGGTGACGTCGCCGCCGAGGTCCAGGACGTACCCGGTGCCGGCGGCCATGTTGAGGGTCTTCTGCATCGTCTTCTCCTGCGCCTGGCCGCGGCGGCTAGCGCTCGATGAACTTCATCGACAGCTGGGGCCACAGGTAGCCCATGCCCCAGAACCCGCGCCAGCCGTAGCGGATCAGGTTGCGGGTCACGCGGCTGTGCTCGTTCTGCGACAGGCCCTCGATGTACGTCTGCGGGGCCTCCTTCAGGTTGAGCACGAAGGGGCGGTGCATGCCGCTGACGATCTTGACGACGTACCAGCCCTTGCCGCCGTCCATGTCCTGCAGGTCGGTGAGCTTCACCAGACCGGCGCGGCCCTGGACGTTGTTCGTGTTGTCGATGCCGGCCGCGGCGTTGGCGCCGACGGGGCGGGCCTGGATCTTGGAGAACAGCTCGGCCGCGGCGCGGTCGTACTGGTCCTCCGTGCTCACCACGACCATGAGCTGGCCCGGCATGCGCAGCGGGCGCCCGTTGGGGCCCTTCACGCCGTCGAGGAGCTGGAAGGCGGTGATGAGACCGGCGCGGTCGAGGCGCGTGTTGGGGTGGCGGTTCTTGAAGGTGCCGAGGCCCGGGTTGTTCGGGTTGAGCAGCTTCGAGGCGTGGAAGTGCGCCAGGTTGTCGTACTCGGTCAGGCCGCCGCCCACGCCCAGCGGGCCCTTGCCCACCTGGTCGCCGAAGCCGAGGAGCTCCGCCAGGTGCGCCTCGTACTCGTTCTGCGCGGCCGCCACGATCTGCGGCAGCGAGCCGGCGAGCAGGTTGTACAGGTCGGCGATCTGGGTGCCGCGGGGGATGACCTCGCCGTCCGGCGCCCACTCGTCCAGGCCGCAGCTGAAGTTCACGAACTCCGGGGCGACGTGCTGCACCTCCTCGTAGGGAGAGCGCTTCTTCGCCACCTGGCTCCAGAACTTCACGGGGAACTTGGTCTCCCCGCCGGCCATGTTCGTCCGCACCCAGGCGATCTGCCGGGACACGGTCGACAGGGACACCGGCATGTTCATCAGCTCGGTGTTGATCTCCTGCCGGAGGGCCGCGATCCTGTTGAATTCGATGATCGAGAGGTCCATCGCTCAGTCCTTTCGCCGCCGTCTCCGGTTAGGAGAGGCGCACCCGCCAGAAGGTGGAGCCGTCGGTGTCGACGAGGGTGACCACGGCGTCGGTGCCCGTGATGGTCTTCTTCACGGTCTGGTCGTCCTGCATGCTGATGTTCAGGCCGATGTCCGCGACGCCCGGGACGTCGCCGCCCTTGGCCGCGAAGAACGTCGCGCCGGTGGCCCGCCCGAACAGCATCTTGGTGGTCAGGGCGGTGGCGCCCGCCGAGTTGTCGTAGGTCTCGCGCGCGAGGCCCAGGAAGGTCGCGCCGGCCTGCATGAGGGTGTCCGTCAGCGGCTTGGCGCCGTTGGCCCCATCGAGGCAGGCGAGCGTCCCGGCGTAGATCTTCGCGGCGATGGCGAGCTTGTTCGCCTTGACGTCCTGCTGGACGTCGTCCATCGGCTGGTTGATCGGCTTGGTGGCGGCGGACATGGTCTTTCTCCTCGATCGTCCCGCTCGGCCTACAGACCGCGGGTGTTGCGCGCCAGATTGGCGTCGGCCGTCTGCATGATCTTCTTGGCGTCCTCGCTGACCTTCGGGTCGGAGACCCGGCGGTCCTCGCGGCGCGGCGGCGCGTCCACGGGCGTCCCCACGTTCCCGCTGCGCAGCCGCTGCGAGGTCGTGAACGTCCCGGGCTCGATGTGCTTGACGGTGCGCTCGAGGCGGCCGGCGCGGTGCAGCCTGAGGGCCTCCTCGCGCTGGTGCCGCGGCACCTGGCCGGAACGGATGAAGCCGTCGACCTCCTCGACGATCCGGCGCTCCTTGGCCGCGGCGCCCTTGCCGCTCTGCCGCGCCTCGGCGAGGCCCTCGCGGGTCCAGGCCAGGGCCTGCCGCAGGGCGCGCTTCTCCTCGTCCTCGTCCTCGTCCTCCTCGCCCTCCTCGCGCTCCTCCTCGTCGTCCTTGGGCTTGGGCTTGTCCTTGTCCTCGCCCTCGGCGCGATCCTCGCTCTCGCCCTCGTCGCCGTCCGGCTCCTCGTGGTCCTCGCCCTCGGCACGGCCCTCGCTCTTCGCCATGTCCTCGGCGGCGCGGACCACCGCGGCGCGCGTGGCCTTGTCGTCGTCCGTGCTGGCCAGGTAGCCGACCAGTGCGGCGCGCACCTCGGACGGCTTGGCGCCCTCGGCCAGGTTGAGCTTCTGGAGGGCGAGCTTCGTCTTCATGTCGTTCTCCGGTGCGAACAGGCTGCGGAGGGCGAGCGCCTCCGGGTTGGAGCCAAGGATCACGAGGGAGACCTCGAGCAGGTCGACCTCATCGAAGATCAGGACCTCGCCGCCGTCGCGCTCCTCGACGTGCCACTTGAGGGGCGTGAAGCCGATGCTCACAGCCCGGAGCAGCTCGGCCTGGACAGCGCGGTAGCAGCGCTCCGCCTTCGGGTTGACCGAGGCCTCGGCGAACTCCGCGACGATCTCGAAGCCCTTGCTGGTGACCTCCCACTCGGCAACGCGGCCGAGCAGGTCCTCCGGCTGACAGGGCGTGAAGATGCCGCCGGTCTGGTGCGCCCAGACGAAGGCGGGGTTGCGCTTGAAGTTGTCGGTCTTGATGCCGCCCGGCACGATGATCGTCCCGTGGCGGTCGACCTCCGCGGAGCTGGCCAGGAAGCGGGCGCGCCGGTCCTCGCTGACAGAGAGAACGGCACCGCCGGCCTCCCGCCGCTCGAACTTGCTAGGCGTCCGCTGGGTCTTCATCGCTGCCAGGTGAGGTAGTCGCAGCCGGATCCGCGGTCGGATCTTTTTCTTGCTCCGCAACCTGGGCGGGCGGGCCAGGCAGCAGCCGGAAGTTGCACTCCTCCGCGATCTGCTCGGGGTCGATGCTGAGGCCCAGGCCGCCCTTGTCCTTCGGTGCCGAGGCGTCGATGAACATCTTGAGCCGCGCCGGCGGGTCGATGCGGCGGTCGATGACCCGGAAGGCGTGGGGGATCTCGGCGAGGATCTGCGCAGGGGAGCAGCCCAGGGCGCCCGCCAGGGCCACCGCGTTCTCCTCCACGATGTAGCGGACCAGCTGGTGCTCGATCGTCTCCGCCTCCTGCCGGATGATGATGATCTGCACCTCCTCCTTGCTGTCCGCGTGGACGCCGGCCGCGGCGTAGCTGCCGCTCCCGCCGATCTCCATCGTCAGCGTCTGCCCCGCGCCCAGCTTCGACAGCTCGGCGTTGAGCATGCCGATGATGGCGGCGTGCTGCCCCTGGGCGTTGATGCCCTGCGGGGTCTCGGTGACCTTCACCTCGCCGTACTTCTTGGACGTGATCGAGGGGATGCCGCGGCCGATGTTGCAGAGGAAGTCGAGGGCTGCGGCCTTGTCCTCCTCGGAGATGAAGCCGTCCAGCTCGAGCTGCATGTACGGCGTGGCGATGCCGAACAGCTCCAGCATGACCATCCAGCGCCCGAGGCTCTGGCTCTTGAACATCGAGAGGAAGGACGCCGGAAACATGTACCCGCGCTGGTGCGGGTCGCCGGGGCCGTAGCCCTCGTGCATGATCAGCTTGCGGGTGGGCTCCCCGTCGGGGTTCGTGAAGGGGTCGATGTAGCGCGCGCCGCCGGTGTCGATGAGGAAGCGGCGCTCCAGCCAGTGCCAGCGGAAGTCCCGGTTGTGCACCCACTCGAGGCCGGCGATCCCCTTGGCCCCCTTCGCCGTCGCGTACTTCCCCGGGCCCACGGTGAACGTGATCGACCGCGGGGTCTTCCAGATGATCTCCTCGGCGGAGAAGCCGAAGGGCGTGGCGAGGAGCAGGTCCTCCTCCGCCTTGCTGAAGGCGGGGATGTCGTCGACGATCTTGCGGACGAAATTGCAGACGGAGACCGAACGCGGCGAGTTGGGGTTGCGCGGCTTGAACTGCAGCGGGGTCTTGTAGACGGTGCTGGTGAGCTGCCGGTGGACGTTGTAGAGGTGCCCGTCCCGGCGCAGCAGCTCGAAGTCGAGGTCCGCCTTGCGCGTCAGCAGGCCCTGCTGGTCCACCTCGCGGTGGATGAACGCCAGGCGCTCGACCGTCAGGTCCGTGGCGCTCAGGGTGGTGAGGGCCGGCGGCGTCGGGCCGTAGGCCGTCGAGGCGCGGCCGTAGAGCGCCTCCTCGCTGCCCCAGATCTTCTGCTGCTCCTCGTCCGTGCGCAGCAGGTCGGGCACCGAGAGCATCCAGCCGGCGCCGGCTACCGTGTCTGGGGCGGCCCCCGTGGCGCTCCGCACCTTGTCGGCACGCTCCATCGACTTGGCGACGATGGTCTGCGCCGCGGAGAGGATCTGATTCTCGGTCGGGGCCGCACGGGGCGCTCGGCGGCGGAAGAGCTTGCGTACGGAGTCGAAGAGGGCCATCTGCCCTCAGAGGTAGTCGGGCGCCTACCTGATGGGCCGAGACATGGACATCGAGCCGCCGCCGCCAGCCCCCGCCAGGGGGGCCTTCTGCTTCGTCGGAGGCTCGATGTACCAACAGGCGTAGCGCAAGGTGTCGATCGGGTGGACATGCTTGCCGCCGACGAGCGGGTTGCCGTTGACGCCAGGCTTGACCAGGCACTCGCGGCACGCCTCGGAGAGCTTCTCAGCGAGAGGGGAGAGCTTGAGTCTGCCGGTAGCAAACCACCTGTTGACCTGGCCGTAGGAGGTGCCCCGCGGGGGGTTCCTCGAGAACTTGGCCTCCGGCGTGATCTTCTTCGTCGGGGGCACGATGTGCAGTCCGCGGTTGCGCCAGATCTTGAAGCTGGCCGGCTCGGTCACGTTGGCGCCGCGGTTCTTTCGGTCCTGCCATTGAGCAGATGAGTCACCCACCCACAGCACCGTGAAGGGCTCGATCTCGACGTACTTCGCCACGGACACCACCCGGCGGTTCTCGATGACGTCCGCGCTGACCTGGATGCCCTGGTCGATGACCTCGTCCAGGAAGTCGTCCTCGCTGCCCTGGCAGGTGAACTCCGAGATGCACCAGAGGATCGGCTCCGTGGGACGCTTCGGGTCCTCGAAGATCTTGTAGAAGGTGGCGATGATGAACGGGTGATCCTGGAAGTCGACGCCAGCGATGTAGGGGAAGCCGCGGTTGTAGAGCCGGTGCGTCACCTGCTCGGTGATGTCGCGGAGGCCCACCTCGGGCGGCATCTCCATGCCGTGCAGGATCTTGTCGTAGGCGTAGACGAGGCGCGTCCCGATGGCGGCCATCTCGCCCTCGGCGTCCGCCTTCGCCAGCATCGGATCCACCGCGTTGAGCAGGATCGCAACGTCGTCGCTGGCCTCCTGGTCGATGGCGGCGTTGAGGCTGGACTCGGTGCGGAAGACGACCATGGGGAACCACTTCCCCGCGGCGCGCGCCTCGCGCTCGTCCTCGTAGAGCTTCTTGACCCAGGCCCCCTTGGGCACGTCGGCCGTCGGCGGGTTGCTGGCGATCATCATCAGGCCGCCCTGGTCCTTCACGCGGCCGAGCGGGTAGGCGTAGGCGCGCCGGTCGAGCTTCGCGCCTTCGTTCAGCAGGCACAGGTCGACGCGCCCCTGCTTCAGGTCCTCGGGGCTGTCCGCGGTCATGTCGCGCAGCAGCGCGCCGTTGATGAAGCTGTAGGCGTACTTGGGATGCCCTCGGTACGTGTACCAGGCGCGCGGCAGCAGGCGGCGCAGGGTCCGGGTGATGTCCACCTCGGCCTGGGGCCGGCTCCGGCTCACGACATAGGTGATGCAATCGGGGACCGAGAGGTTGAAGCACACCAGACAGAGGAGCAGGACGACGGTCTTGCCGCCGCCCCGGTTGCCGTAGTTCAGCAACGTGCGGATCGCCTGCCTGCGCTTCACGCCCCCGCGGCGGCTCAAGTAGTCGGCGAGCCACGCGGCGAACCAGCGCGCGACCTCGATCTGGCTCTCCATGAGGTCGAAGAGGACGGGATTCTCCGGCGGCTCCTCGGTGAAGCGGCCGGTGCGCGTGTCCCAGCGGCCGCCGCCCCGGACGATGATCTCCGCGCGCAGCGTGCCGCTGGCGCCCTCGAGCGCCGCGCCGTCCGGGACCGCGACGCTCGCGCCGATGTCCACGCTGCGCACGGGGACGCCGAGTTGGCCGGCGCCCAGGGCGACGAAGGCGACGCCCCCCGCGGTGAACTCGCGGCCCTCCTCTACGGGCTCGAGGAAGTCGCAGGTGATGCGGCGCAGGTACAGCGCCAGGTCGACGTGGCGCGTCTCGGCCCGGACGGTGTCGAGGAGCTCGTCAAGGTCCCGGTCAAGCCCGAGCGCGGCCACTGGCTTCGGCCTCCTTGCGGAGGCGCGCCGTCAGCTCGCGGATCGCTTGAACCTGCGGCAGGTAGCCGAGGGCCGCCGCCGCCTCCACGATGGGGCTGAAGCGAGCCTCCGCCTCTTCACCCCACGCAGCCGAGGACGTCGCGGCCTCGTGGATGGTCCGGGCCATCCGGTAGTACGCCCAGGCCACGACCGCCACGACGTGCGCCGGCCGCTCATCGCTCAGCAGGTCGACGTGCTCCTTGCGGAACTCGCGCAGGATCACGACCGCCTTGGCGCTGTGTCTCGCTCGATCTTTCAACTGCCCAAGCCGTCGGAGAGACTTCACCACCCACGCCACCCGGCACGGGTCCTCGCCGCGCCCGGCCGCCTCGAGCGCCACCGCACCGAGCTGCGCGCCCCAGGCCTCGACGTCCACGGGGGTGCCGGTGAGGGGGGGCTCCGGGAAGCCCTCGAAGGGGTTGGCGCCTGGCGCCTCGGGGAGCAGGGACGCCACGCGCTCCGCGCGCCGGCGGCGCTTCGCAGCTCCAGAGAGGGGCTTGCCCGTGGTCGGGTCGATGGCCGGCATCTACCGCCCTGGCCCCCAGCGGCGTTCCGCCCAGGTCTGCGCCGCCTCCTTGAGGTCGATGTCCGGGCGCCTCGGCTCGCGCGGTGGCGCGTCGACGCCCCCCGCGGCGGAGTACCGCACCGTCTCATCCCAGGTCGCCGCGCGCACCCGGTCCGGCTCGGGCTTCACCTCCGGCACGCCGTAGCACTTCACGTCCTCGGCGGAGGGCCTGACGATCGAGGGTGGCCGCGGGCGCTCGTGGAACGGCGGCCGGGCTCCGGTGGGCTCCTCCTCCTGCTTCGCCTTCTCCTTCGCCTCGCTCCACGCGCGATCGGCCTCGGCCTTGCCGTCGTGCGCCTTCGCCGCGCCGTAGCTGCCGCCCAGGTCGACCCCGAAGTCGGTGAAGAGGTCCCGCATCAGGTCCCAGGGGATGCCCCCGCCGTAGAAGGTCCGGGAGCGCGGGTTCTCGCGCCGCGGCGGGGGAGGGGGCGGGGCGGGGCCGCCCGGCGCTGCGCCTCCTCGTGCTCGCGGCACCGGGCGCGGGCGTTCTCCCGCTCGGCCGGGGTGGCGCCCGGGTCCGTGGCGAGGCGCTTCGCGGCGGCGTAGGCGTTGGGGCTCATCGCTTGGCGATGTGCTCGCGGACGCGCTGGAAGACGTCGGCCAGGGTGTCACCCGGCTCGGTCTGGATCTTCTGGCCGCCCAGGTCCACCTTGAGCCAGAGGGGCGCCGGCGTGTTGTCGTCCCCGGGCTTCTCGTCGTTGGGGCGCTCCGGCCTGAGCTCCGCCTCGATCTTGGCGGCGGACGCCACCGGCCCGGCACCCTGGAATTGCGCCGGGCCCCGCGTGCTCCAGAGAGCCGCCACCTTGTCCGCGTGGGCCTCGGAGCGCTGGGGGCAGACCTTGCGGTGCGCGGCCCAGCCGCGCAGGATCCGGTCCTGGTTCTCGCAGATGCAGGCAGCGGGCGAGCGGTCCCGGTCGATGGGGTGCCCGAAGCGCTGCCGCATCTTGTCCGGCCGGAGCTTGCAGGCTGCGGCCTCGAGGTCGGCCGGGGAGGAGAAGCCGTACCGGATGGCCGCGGCGCCCAGGGCCTCGTGCTCGCTGACGCTGCGGTCCTTACGCGGGGCCCCGACGAGGCCGAGGCCGTACTCCTTCACCACCTCGGCGAAGTGCTCCACCGTCACGCCATCGGGCACCGAGATGTAGGGCCGGTCGAGCTTCAGCGGCTCCCCCTCCGGCGCCCGCTGCTGGTCCAGCATGTTCAGCACCTCGGCCGCCTTCTTGAGCAGGCCCAGCATGCAATCGGAGGCGTCGGGGGCCTCGTCGAGCTTGAGGGCCTCGACCTTCCGGAGGAGCTGCTGGCGCGCGGACTGGATCTCGAGGGGCAGGTTCATGGGCGGCGGTCTCCTGGTGCGTTCCCCAGGAGAGGTAGTCGGGATGGGGGCCCCGAAGATCAGGGGGCCCCTGGGGCTCTGCGACGTCCGGTCAGCAGGGGCCGGGGGCCCTTAGGGCTTCGTTCCGGTCAAAAGAGAAAGCCCGATTCGG
>JACCDT011184181.1_pt1 | contig 40152 bp, 66 predicted proteins | sample 7446291 | NCBI WGS metagenome assembly JACCDT01 (sample SAMN15323446, study PRJNA562643) | freshwater metagenome | isolation source: river surface water | place: USA:Blue River Watershed | collected 2017-08-17
ATCAATGGCAGAGACTCAATAGACTGGACTTCGCAGAGACCGTAAAAGTCAAACCCTCTAATCTTGTAGCTAAATTGTTTTAGTTTAGTCATTTGTTCCTCGCTTTCAGCATGGCGTCTGCCAATTCATAAGCGGATTCCGCAATATCTTTAAACCATTCTGGCGCGGTTGATGCTTCGTTGCATAAAGCATCATCCATTGCAAATCCCTGCATCGCCTTGGCCGCAAAGTAGTCACGTAGGGTCATGCCTTCAGCTCCATTGCCTGCGTATAACGCTGGAAATGCTGAGCCGCCTGTGTTTGTGTTGTTCATTGGTCTTCGCCTTCCATTTTATCATGCAATAGGTCAGCAATCATGCCATAAGCCTTCGCAAGTTCAATATCGCCCCGGATATAGGCCATGCGTTCGGCCTCTAATGCGTTGTTGCGCTTATCTTCAAGGTAATAAGCATCTTCAATAGTTTGAATGTTCATCATAGCAGTGCATCCTCAATGTCGGTTAGGTTGATCGGTGTTGGGCGGTGCTGGCCTTTATCAGACTGCAACGCCAGTGATTGTGGTGTTTGATGTCCGTTGACGTACTTAAAAGGCCACGGTGTAGGTCTTAGTTCTTTGTCTTGCATCGTACCACCTTGAACAGGTTAAGACATTCACCCCTAGTCCATACTGTCTCACCTGTATCAAGGTCAGTGAAGGGCGTCTCAGGGCCATAATCGTTGCATTCTAGCCAATGCTGACAGATACCACGTTCTTGGGCACTGAATGCTACTATACCGCTTGATCTGAATTGTACTTCGTATCTCATGGATTACTTTTAGTCTTCTTTGTCTGAAACAGAATCGACAAACATGGCAAATTTATTTTTAAATTCCCGCAAAGAGTCTCGATCATCTTTGTAGTGTTTGACATACCAGAGAGCAGAGTTTAGAGCAGATAACAGCATATCTTCCCGACTTCGTTCCTTGGATGCTAAGTTTGTGCCTGTTACAGAACAATGCATCCAATGTCTACCAGCCTTGTCCGTGTAAGTTTCGCATCCTTCTACAATTTGCTCAATTCCGTCGTGGTCGATGTAGGTTAATGATTCGCTCATAATAAACCCCTTAGAAGCACTGGAAAACGATACTATCGGCACAAGTTCCAAGAACCATTGTGTTGTCGTTCAAGTATTCCAAGACAATCTGCTCTTCCTCGTCAGCATCACCATCAGCATCGGACAGATCAATTCTGTAGTCCTGTGCAACATCAGTCCAATGACTGACGTTATAGTCACAGCAAATCGCGATTACATCAAGTTCGAGTTCCTCGTTGCAGTCTTGCTCGTACTGCTCCAAGTAGTCAAAGATGAGACGCAATGCATCATAACCGAATGAATCGTATCGGCCATAGGCGTGGAAGGCATCGACAAACTGACTGAAGTTAATGGATTGTTTCATGGTGTACCTTTAAAGGTGAGTGCCTGTACATCACAGGCGGGATCTAGTGCACTTAATTGCACTGCAAAGGATTCTACACTAGAACCCTTCACGGTGGAATCACTTGACCAGGACGTCGAAGTAATGCAAAGCCCCGATTGTCAGGGCCAGACCGATGGCGATGGCTAGTGCGTAGTCTTTCATGGTGTTTACCTTGCTAGGTTTGTTGAACATGGCTGTATTGTATCATGGTTTTGTCGTTGTCAACTACTTTATTTGAAGTTAATTGTAACAGTTTGTAACAGTGCTTGATGCTTTGAGTCTTTGCTGATCCTCTGAAGTGTGTCGTTCAAGTGTACGTTGTAGGCACCTACACCGCCTCTCACACCTGCACTATAATGCATACTACTGGGAGTATGTACAGCACTGTATAAACATACAGTAGCTCACCCAGTCATGATCGAGTGACTTGGCAGCGCTACCAAGTACACGATTGATGGGGGGAGGGGCAGAGCTAGTGAGTGGAATGTTGCAGGAGCCTCTGACGCACACAAAAAAGGCAATAAAGGAACTAATTAGGGACAGATTAGACTGGATCACTTAAAGCGCTAAGTAGTTGATATACAAGAAAAAATATAAGAACTAAACAATCCATAGTGTTTAGATTGTAATGGTAGACTCCAACGGAGTGTAAAAGAGTAAAGAATTGTAAAGTTTAGACTAAATTGTAACAAAACTACGAAAAAGCTTGACAAACAAGACAAAGTATGGTATAATATATGTAATAGATAAATGAAGTACCTAAGAAGGTGATGGACTCTTAAGGACTTAGCAGGAATCTGGACAGTTGATACAACGAATGTATAAGTTAAATACTATAAGTAACATACTATAAGTTCTTATAATATATAACTTACTAAGCTCTTAACTTATACGTTCCTTTAAAGTACTTTAAGCATAGATGTTTTGTCTATCACTAAGTGTTTTGTCTCCCTAACAGAAAGGACAAAGACAAATGGAAAATGAACAACCTAAACGTAAAGCTGGACGTCCAAAGAAGTCAGAGCTTACAGAAATAAAAGAAAGTAGATCAGTTGGTCGTCCTAAGGGTGAGGCTGCTATTATCAATGAATATAAGCTACGTATGCTTAATTCGCCTAAGAGTGCTAAGGTGCTTGAGGCTATTTACGATGCAGCTCTGAACGATGAACATAAGAACCAAGCTGCTGCATGGAAGCTGATTGTCGATAGGATTGTCCCTGTGTCTTCCTTCGAGGCTGCTAAGCAGGGCGGAGGAACACCTCAGATCTCCATCAACATCACTGGTCTTAATCAGCCTATGGTGAGTACAGGTGAGGACATTATCGATGTCTGAACTTAACTTTGCTTTACTTAACTGGCAGCAAGAGGTCTTTAAAGACACTACCCGATTTAAAGTGGTAGCTGCTGGTCGCCGATGTGGTAAGTCACGTCTATCTGCTGTCACACTCCTTATCGAGGCTTTAAACTGCGTAGAAGGCTCTGCGGTGATGTATATCGCTCCTACGTTGGGACAAGCCCGGACAATTATTTGGGACTTGTTGCATGAGCTTGGGAGGCCTGTCATCAAGTCTAGCCACATCAATAATCTTGAGATTACTCTTATCAACGGCAAGAAGATCCTTGTACGTGGTGCTGACAATCCTGACTCATTGCGAGGTGTGTCTTTAACCTATGTGGTTATGGACGAATGTGCCTTCATTAAAGAAGATGTATGGCAGAAGATCATTCGAGCTTCTTTGTCTGACAAAAAAGGTAGAGCACTATTCATCTCTACTCCCTCAGGTCGTAACTGGTTTTATGACGTTTTCAAACTTGGACAGTCCGGTGAGGACGAAGAGTGGAAAGCATGGCATAAGACCACAGCCGATAATGAAACCATTGATCCTAAGGAAATTGAAGCTGCTAAGCGTACTTTGAGTAGCTTTGCTTTTAAGCAGGAATATCTGTCTAGCTTTGATACCTCTGGCGCTGATGTTTTCAAGCCTGAATGGTTTAAGCTTGGTGATGAACCTCAGTATGGCTCTTACGTTATCGCTATCGACTTAGCAGGCTTTGAAGATGTAGCTAAGAACGCAGGTGCTTCTAAGAAGCGATTAGACGAATCAGCTATTGCCATTGCCAAGGTTGCCGATAACGGTGATTGGTGGATTGCCAAGATCATTCATGGTCGCTGGGACATCCGAGAGACAGCAGTTAAAATTCTCAAAGCTATTCGTGACTATGAGCCTTTATCGGTAGGTATTGAACGAGGTGCTTTAAAGAACGCTGTGCTGCCTTATCTGAATGATCTGATGCGCAAGAATAACATCTACTCGCACATTCAAGATTTGACTCATGGCAATAAGAAGAAGACTGATCGTGTTGTCTGGAGTCTCCAAGGACGATTAGAGCATGGGCGTATCAGCTTTAACAAAGAAGAAGATTGGGAAGAGTTTCAAGATCAGTTAATCATGTTTCCTACCTCAGGCGTGCATGATGACTTGGTTGATGCTCTTTCGTACGTGGATCAGCTAGCCATAACGTCCTATCAGCAGGACTACGAAGAAGACGAATACGAAGTATTAGACCCTATCTCGGGCTATTAAAGGAACAAGATGGAAGACATTAACAACCCTCGATTTGAGGAACCTACAGAGGCTGAGAAAGAACTTACCTCTTGGGTTACTGATCACATTACCCGTTGGCGTGATCATCGGGACGCTAACTACATGGATACGTGGCTTGAGTATGAGCGTATCTTCCGTGGTCAGTGGGACATCCAAGATAAGACCCGTGAGTCAGAGCGTAGCCGCATTATCTCCCCTGCTACACAGCAGGCTGTAGAGACTCGTCACGCTGAGATCATGGAAGCTATCTTTGGTCAAGGTGAGTTCTTTGACATTGAAGATGACATCAAGGACGTTAACGGTAATCCTTTTGACGTTGAACAGTTGAAGAATCAACTGATGGAAGACTTCAAGAAGGATAAGATCAAGAAGTCTATTGATCACATCGAACTGATGGCTGAGATCTACGGTACAGGTATCGGTGAGATCATCGTCAAGACCGAGACAGAATACATCCCTGCAACTCAAGCTATTCCCGGTGTTGCCAAAGCAGCCGCTATTGGTGTTACCGAGAAGGAACGAGTAGCTATCAAGGTTAAACCTGTTAACCCTAAAAACTTCCTGATTGACCCTAATGCTGACTCCATCGAAGACGCTATGGGTGTTGCAGTTGAGAAGTATGTCTCCTTGCACAAGGTTGTTGAAGGTATTGAACGTGGTATCTACAAGAAAGTAGACATCGGTTCTAGCTACGATGATCAAGACTTGGAACCTACTCAAGACTTGAAGCAGTATCAGGATGATAAAGTTAAGCTTGTCACCTATTACGGTTTGGTCCCTCGTGAGTACCTGACTGAAGGTGAAGAAGTTGAGTATGAAGAGATCTTCCCTGAAGGCTCTGATGCTGATGAACACTGCAACTTGGTAGAGGCTATTATCGTTATTGCTAACGATGGTATCTTGCTCAAGGCAGAAGAGAATCCTTACATGATGAAGGATCGTCCTATTATCGCTTATCAGGACGATACAGTTCCCGGACGCTTCTGGGGTCGTGGTACGGTAGAGAAAGCCTACAACATGCAAAAGGCCATTGATGGTCAATTGCGTGCTCATATGGACTCTCTGGCACTTACCACAGCGCCTATGATTGCTATGGACGCTACCCGCTTACCTCGTGGTGCTAAGTTCGAGATTAAGCCAGGTAAAGCTATCCTCACTAACGGTGCTCCAAGTGAGATTCTGTATCCATTCAAGTTCGGTCAGACAGACGGTAATGCCGCCGCTGCTGCCCAGAACTTTGAACGTATGCTCTTGCAAGCTACAGGCACTGTTGACTCTGCTGGTATGCCTTCTAACGTTCCCCGTGACGCTGGCGCTGGTGGTATGTCGATGGCTATGGCAGGCATCATCAAGAAGTATAAGCGTACTCTGAGTAACTTCCAAGAAGACTTCATGATTCCGTTCATCAATAAGGCTGCTTATCGTTATATGCAGTTCGACGGTGAGCGTTACCCCTCAGTGGACATGAATTTCATCCCCACAGCTACGTTAGGTATCTTGGCACGAGAGTTTGAACAACAGCAAATGATTGCGTTGCTGCAAACTTTAGGTCCAAATACTCCTGTTTTGCCTCTGATTCTTAAGGGAATCTTACAAAATAGTTCTCTGACTAACCGTGGTGAGTTGATTCAGACGCTTGAGCAGATGTCTCAGCCTAATCCTGAAGCTCAACAAGCTCAAATGCAGCAACAACAGCTTCAAATGGCTCTGCTACAAGCTCAGATTCAAGATTTACAAGCTAAAGCAGCTAAATCTGGTGCTGAAGCACAGCAAACACAGGTTGAAACTCAGTTGATGCCAGAAAAGATGCGTATTGACGTCATCCAAAGTGCCGCTACTAACCTAGATAACGGTGGTGACTTCGAGAAACGCTTGAAACTGGCTGACATGATGCTCAAAGAGAAACAAGTTAATCTGAAAGCAGCCGATCTTGTGTCAAATGAGCGAATTGCAATGATGCAGATGATGAATAAACAAAAATAAACACTAACGAAGGATAACCAAATTGGCCCCAGAGTTACAAAAATATTATGAAGATGCCTTCTCAATGATGGCTACCGAAGGGTGGAAAGCATTGATGGAGGACTTTAAAAAGTTAGAAGAAAATCTAAGTAATGTTCGCACTGTCGCAGACGATCACTCATTACATTTCCGCCTCGGACAGTTGGACATCTTAGATTTACTTTTAAAGCGCAAGGATACGTGTGAACAAGTGTATGAGGAGTTACAACATGAAGATCATGAGTGACTTTTCCTGCTCTGAAGGCCACGTAACAGAGGCGCTAAGAGAAGACAGTATTCGGACTATTGTATGTCCGCATTGTGGTAAGGATGCTGTCAAAGTTCTTGCTGCCCCTCGTAGTAAGCTAGAAGGTTTCTCTGGAGCCTTTCCCGATGCCTACGATAGGTGGACAAGAGTTCGAGCTGAAAAGCTCAAAATCGAACAGAAACAGAACTCGTAAGAGCAACTCTGAATCTATTATAAATTTGTTCGCAACAAAGTGAGAATACTCGCTGCGCTGCGTTTTAATCCTTAGAACTCTATGGAGCAAGGAAAGGTTAGGTATGGCTTTAATTGATAATGAAGAACTGAATTCAGTAAGTGAACTGGACGCAGAAGAACTTAAACAACAAGAACCTGTCGAGAAAGTCGAAACAGTTTCTGAAGTTCCCGATAAATACAAGGGTAAGAACTTCGAGGATATTGTTAAGATGCACCAAGAGGCTGAAAAGCTCATTGGGCGACAAGCTCAAGAAGTTGGTGAGGTTCGGCGTTTAGCTGATGATCTGATTAAGCAGCAACTCTCCAGCAAACAACAACAAGCACAACCACAAGAAGAAACTGATATTGATTTCTTTGAAGATCCGAAGAAGGCAGTTCAGAAAGCAGTGGAAAACCATCCTGATGTGTTGGCAGCTAAAAAGGCCGCACAGCAGATACAAGCGATGCAGACTCAGTCGATGCTTCAGAAGAAACATCCTGACTTTGCTGAGATTGTTAAAGATGGTGAATTTATCGAGTGGGTCAAAGGCTCTCCATTACGTTTAAATATGTATGCGATGGCTGATGCTCAGTACGATTTTAACGCAGCAGATGAACTTCTCTCTACGTTTAAACAGATTCGTACAGCTAAGACAACACAGACACAAGATGCAGGCAAACAAGTACGCCAGCAAAACCTTCGTGCTGCTGCTGTTGATGTTGGTGGAACTGGTGAATCATCGAAGAAGGTATATCGCCGTGCCGACCTTATCCGGCTACGTATGACAGACCCAAATCGCTATGAGGCAATGCAGGACGAGATTATGTCCGCTTATGCTGATGGCCGGGTCAAATAATTTCAATTTATTTAATTCTTAGGAGAATTTACAATGGCTTTAGGTACTAACAACGTTACCGTCTCGACCGCAGCAACCTTCATCCCTGAAGTGTGGTCTGACGAAATTATCGCAGCATACAAGAAGAGCTTGGTTGCCGCTAACCTCGTCAAGAAGATGAACTTCAAGGGCAAGAAAGGTGACACCGTTCACATTCCCGCTCCTACCCGTGGTGATGCTTCTGCTAAGGCTGCTTCGACTCAAGTGACCTTGATCGCTGCAACTGAAGGCGAGAAGACTGTTTCGATCAACCAACACTGGGAATACAGCCGTCTGATCGAAGACATCGTGGAAGCTCAAGCTCTGGCTTCGCTGCGTCAGTTCTACACTGATGACGCTGGCTACGCTCTGGGTCGTAAAGTTGACTCTACCATCATCCAACTGGGTCGTAAGGCCAACGGTGGTGACGGTACTGCTGCTTACACTGGCGCTTACTCTGGTGCTGACGGTACTACCGCTTATACCGGCACTGCTGGCGCTCTGACTGACGCTGCTATCCGCCGTTCTATCCAACGTCTGGATGACAACGATGTTCCTATGGATGGCCGCTTCTTGCTGGTTCCTCCTTCGACTCGTAACACTCTGATGGGTATCGCTCGCTTTACCGAGCAAGCCTTCGTGGGTGAGACCGGCGCTGGTAACACCATCCGTAACGGCGAAGTTGGTAACGTGTACGGTATCCCCGTGTTCGTGACCACCAACGCTGATGCTGCTACTGACGGTGATCGCATCTGCTTGTTGGCTCACAAGGACTTCGCTGTTCTGGTTGAGCAAATGGGTGTGCGTACTCAGACTCAGTACAAACAAGAGTGGCTGGCTAACCTGTTCACCGCTGACGTTCTGTTCGGCGCTGACGAGTTGCGTGACGGCTCCGCTATTGCTTTGGCTGTTCCAGCCTAATAGCGTAAGCTAACTTGGTTCCCTACTCAAAAGGTAGGGAGCCTTTTTCATACGCTATTAAGTTGATAGCTTATAAGAAAGGTTTTATGGCTAAATTCAAGTGTAAACAATCAGGTAATATCTTTGAGTTTGTAAACGCTCACGATATTAAGACTATGAAGACTCATCCTAGCTATGAGGAAGTAGTTGAGAAGCCTGTTGAGGCTGTAAAGAAAGCTACTGGTAAGAACTTTAAAGTGCAAGAGACTTCTGATGCACCTCTACCCTAAGATTCCTGTAATCACTGATTCTGATTATAAGGTTACGCTAGAGCCCCATGCTGGGGTTCTTTGGGTGCACTGTGATGTTTCTAGTTTATCTTTATCGTCTTTTAAACGTATGAAGGAAGACTGGAAAGCATTTACGCAAGAACAGGGCAGTGATCTATATGTCTTATACGATACACGAGTAAATATTCCTTCAAAGCATTATATTAAGGCCTTTGGTTTTGAATACTTCAAAGACCTGCCACATAAAGAACACTATCAGATATGGAAAAGAGGTAAATAATGGGTGGCGTTGTAAGCAAAATTACAGATGATGTACTAGGATTTGATCCTAATGGTGGCGGTATCTACAACGTAGCCAATGACATCCTTGGCGATACGATTGCTGATGATATTCTAGGCCTCGATCCAAGTGGCGGTGGTATTGTTCCACTTGTTAACGCTGGTGCAAATGCTGCTGTAGCCTACGGCTTAGGACAAGCTGCTGGTGGTCTATTTGGTGGTGATGCAGCCGCAGCAGCCGCTGATGCTGACATTGCAGGTGGCATGGTGCCAGAGTTTGGTACTAATGCTGCCTATGATTCAGCTATGGCTGCTGCTATGACTCCAGAAGCTATTGCTGCTATGGACGCTATTGTGGCTACTCCTTCTGTGGTTCCTGATGTGATGGGTCCAATGACTCAATCTGAGCTTGGTAGTTCCTTTGAGAATTACATGAAGGATCTTGGTATCAATGCTTCTGAGGCTGTCGCCTTACCCGCAAGTGTCCAAAAGGTGTTGACAGATCAGTTCATGAAGAACTTAGTTGGAGGTGCTTTAACAGCAGCAGCATTACCTTCGATGCCTAGCGCTCCAGCAGTAGCTCCTATCTCTGCCTACAAACCTGCTAACACAATGCCTCAGTATAGTCCTGAATACTTCCAGCAAGTACAGGATTATTACACAGGATATATGCCTAATCAGCCACGTGACGTAGCTACTCCTTTGCAGGATTGGTATGGTTCTGGTTATACAGGGCCTGATTCGGTTACTAAGAAACTATTTGGAGTCTAACATTTATGGCAATCTATCGCGGCCCCGGAGGTTCTGGGGATGCTACCAACGATGCCTCTAGTGAGGTATTGTTAGCGGTAGCCAAAGCTAACGAAGCTGCTGTATCGGCGGCTAACGCTGCTAACTCGGCAACACAGGCTGCTACATCGGCTACTGCTAGTGCCTCTAGCGCTACTGCTGCTGCTTCAAGTGCTACCGCTTCTGCAGTATCTGAGACAGCAGCGGCCTCTAGTGCCTCTAGCGCTTCTACTTCAGCCTCTGCTGCATCTACCAGTGCTTCGAGTGCAGCGACTCAAGCCACTAATGCAGCCTCTAGTGCATCATCGGCAGCAACCAGCGCTACTAATGCTGCTAACTCAGCTACAGCTTCAAGTAACAGTGCAGCCTCTAGTGCCTCCAGTGCAACAGCAGCAGCTACATCGGCTACTAACTCTGCTAATTATGCTACAGCAGCTAGTGTCTCAGCAGGTAATGCAGCTACAAGCGCCAGTGAGAGTGCAGCGAGTGCTTCAGCAGCTAGCACATCGGCTACCAATGCAGCTTCCAGTGCTACAGCAGCCTCTAGCAGTGCTTCTAGTGCCTCATCTAGTGCTACATCGGCAAGTAACTCGGCTACCACAGCTACTACACAGGCTACTAACGCTGCCTCTAGTGCCACAGCAGCGGCCTCTAGTGCTTCGGATGCTGCTACAAGCGCTACCGCAGCAGCCTCTAGTGCCTCCTCTGCTAGTACCAGTGCAAGTAACGCTGCTAGCTCAGCTACTACAGCAACTACCCAAGCTTCTAACGCAGCTACTTCTGCAACCAATGCAGCCTCTTCTGCAAGTTCTGCCAGCTCTAGCGCAACGTCAGCGGCCTCTAGCGCGACAGCAGCGGCTGCGAGTGCTGTTGAGGCTTCCAATGTGTTGTCTACTTCTGTGAGGCTTACAGGGGATCAAACAGTAGCAGGTATCAAGACTTTCAGTTCAACTATTGTAGGGTCTATCACAGGCAATGCAGCTACGGTGACTAACGGTGTTTACACTACAGGTACTTATTCTAATCCAGCTTGGATTACTTCTTTAGACAGCTCTAAATTAACTGGCTCTATTGCCGGAGGGACATATTAATGGCAACTATTCTGACTAAACGCAGCAACACAGCGAGTTCTGTTCCTGTTGCTGGTGATTTAACTAACTCTACCAGCGGTGCTGAGCTTGCTGTCAACACGGCTGATAAGCGCCTGTTTGTGAAGGATTCTGGTGGTACTGTCGTAGAACTGGGTACTAATCCGTCTGCTTTCTCCAACAATCCTACGTTCTCAGCAGGTAATGCAAACGGCGTAGCCTACCTGAACGGCTCCAAAGTCCTGACCACTGGGTCTGCGCTGACGTTTGATGGGACGACAAGTTTCGCACTCAAACAGAATACAGGCGGCACAGGAAACTACAGTGAGTTGGTGCTGGACATTACAAATAGCTTTAGTGGCACAGGAAAGTCATATCTTCGCAACATTTCACTAAATGGAGGAAATAGCAGCACTGCCCTCGCCTTTGGTGTAAATGCTGATGGCGGCGGTGCACCATCCGAACAAATGCGCCTGACCAGCACAGGTCTGGTGATTGGTGGGACTTCGCCAACTGGAAAGCTAAAAGTTCAGGGCTCTGTCGGTTCTTTTTATATTGATGCAGGAGCTACTGGTTTAGCGTTCACCTACAACGGTTTGAACTACATTTCGGCTTTGGGTGGTTCGTCTGCCGGGCTTGTTTTTGAAACTGGTGGCGCTATTGAGCGTATGCGCCTCGACTCCAGCGGTAACTTGCTGGCGGGGACTACGAGTAGCGGTGTTTATAACGGAGTTGTGGCAAGGATAGAAGCTGTTACATCAACATCAGGACATTCTGCTGGTTCGTTTAAAAATGCAACTGCAGGACAACAAACAATTTCTGTTTGGAACGCTACAGATTCTGGTACGAGGTATTTTCTTGAATTTTCTGATGGCTCTACAAGATCAACTAGAGGTTCAATCACATCAAATGGAACATCTACCGCCTACAACACCAGCTCCGACTACCGCCTAAAAGAAGACATCCAGCCCATGACTGGTGCGCTGGCGTTTGTTCGCAAGCAGCGCCCTGTGACGTATCGCTGGAGAGCTGACGGCTCTGAAGGTTCAGGCTACATCGCCCACTGGCTGCAAGAGGACGGTGCTGGTCAATGTGTGACAGGCAATAAAGATGCAGTGGACGCTGATGGTAAAGCTGTTTACCAAAGCATCGACACCAGCTTTATGGTCAGCCCATTGAATGCTGCACTGAACGAGTTGGCTGACATTGTTGACGCTCAAGCAGCCATCATCGAATCTCTCAAGGCACGTTTGGATGCCGCTAACCTGTAATCGTTGCTACGCAACTGTAAAGGAAAAATCATGAACATTACTTGGAAAATCTCTAGTCTTGACCGTAAAACCTCTGATGGCTTCGTCACTGTAGCCCATTGGCAATGCACTGGTGTAGACGGCGACTTCTCTGCCTCCGTGTACGCTACTGCTAGCTTTGAAGGTGAACTGGTTGTTCCCTACGCCAGCCTGACCGAAGCTGATGTGCTGGCTTGGGTGTGGAGCGTAGTGGACAAAGAAGCTACCGAAGCTGCTGTGGCTGCTCAGATTGAGTCTCAGAAGAATCCTGTTCAAGCCTCTGGCCTGCCTTGGAGTAACTGATATGCCTTTGAAGAAAGGTAAATCGGATAAGACAATCTCTGAGAATATCTCTAAGATGGTCAAAGAAGGTAAACCTCAGAAACAGGCAGTGGCTATTGCGCTGTCTGAGGCTGAGAAAGCTAAGAAGAAACCAAAGAAAAAGAAGTAATATATGGCACGACCAGTAACAGTAGGTTTAAACCTAACAGCTAACACTCTGACCACTGTATACACAGTGCCTACTGGTTACTATGCCAAGTGGAACCTGATGTATCTTTTTAACAATACAGGCTCCACTAAAACTATTGCCGCCTATTGGCATGACGCTAGTACTTCCGCTGACATCTATGTGATGGACAGCGGTGTGAGCGCCAAGAACTATGTACGCATGGATGGAGGAGCTTATGTGGTCATGGAAGAAGGGGATAAGGTAATGATGCTTAGTGAAGCAGGAAGCTCCTTCAGCACTATCTGTACCTTTGAGTTAATTAAGAAAGAAGGAATCTAATGGCTACGTATTTAGACATCACTAACAATGTACTCCGTAGGCTCCGTGAGTCTACCGTCAGTTCTGTGAACGATACTGACTACAGCGCCATGATTGGTGTGTTCATCAATGATGCCAAGCGTGAGGTGGAGGATGCCTATGATTGGAATGCTCTGACAGATACGCTGACAGCAGTAACCTCTACTGACGTATTCAACTATGTGCTCACGGGTTCTCGTACACGCTTTCGTGTCGTAGATGTCCTGAATGATACCAGTGACTTTAATCTTTCCTACGCTCCTACCACATGGATGAATAGACAGTATCTCCTGACTGATTCTCAGAAGGGTGAACCTACATACTATAACTTCAACGGTGTGGACTCTAACGGTGATACTCAAGTAGATCTGTTCCCTATCCCTGATGGTGTGTACAACATTCGCTTTAACTTGGTGATTCCACAAGCTGACCTGAGTTCGGACAATGATCGTATCTTAGTTCCTGATCACTTGGTATCTATGCTGGCCTATTCCAAGGCTATCTCTGAGCGAGGTGAGGATTCTGGATTGACCAGTTCTGAAGCTTATCAGATGTATCGTTTAGCTTTGGCGGATGCAGTGGCTATTGAGCGTAATCATTACAACGAAGAAATGGTCTGGAGTGCTACTTAAATGGCGGAACAACTACTCACTACCACGATTCAAGCTCCGGGTTTCCAAGGCTTAAACCTTCAAGATTCGTCTGTGAGTTTGGATAATGGATACGCTACAGTGGCTCAGAACTGTGTCATTGACAAGTTTGGGCGTATCGGGGCACGCAAAGGCTGGACACCAGCTCACAGTGCCTTAGCCGCTGCCACAGGTGCTTATATCAAATCTATCCATGAACTGATTGCCAACGATGGTACCAGTTACATCGTAGCAGCAGGCAACAATAAGATCTTTAAGCTTGTTGGAACTACCCTTACCGAGTTAACTTATGGTGGTGGTGGAGTAGCTCCTACGATCTCCGCTAGTAACTGGCAGATGGCTCCTTTGAATGGTCGTCTGTATCTGTATCAAGTAGGTCATGATCCTCTGGTGTTCGACCCTGCTGTCAGTACTACTCAGTATCGGCGTATCTCAGAAGCTACAGGCTATTTAGGTACAGTACAGAATTCTAACTGTGTAATCAGTGCTTATGGACGTACGTGGTCAGCTAATACTTCAGTAGACAAGAATACTATCCAGTTCTCTGACTTGAAAGCAGGGCATGTACTGAATACAGGCACTTCCGGTACTCTAGACGTATCTCAGATCTGGCCTAACGGTGCCGATGAGATTATCGCTTTAGCTGCCCATAACGGTTATCTGATGATCTTTGGTCGTAGACAGATCCTGATCTATCAAGGTGCTCGTGATCCTTCTACGATGTCCTTGGCAGACACTATCAGCGGTATTGGCTGCGTAGCTCGTGACTCTGTAGTGGTTACAGGTGGCGATGTGGTGTTCTTGTCCGATACAGGTGTACGTTCTATCATGCGTACCATTCAAGAGAAGTCTGCTCCTATGCGAGAGCTTAGCTTGAACGTTAAAGATGACCTGATTGCAGATGTATTGACAGAACAAGCTGAAGATATTCGTGCTGTTTACTCAGATAAGGATGCCTTCTACCTGTTGTCCTTACCGACTACAAATACAGTGTATTGTTTCGATATGCGTAATACGCTCCAGAATGGTGCAGCTAGGACAACTATCTGGAATAATATCACCCCTAGAGCTTTCATGTACACCCGTAATAAGGATTTATTGCTTGGACAAGAAAGTTTTATTGGGAAATACGAAAATAACCTTGACAACACTACCTCATATCGGTTAAAATATTACACCAACTACTTTGATTTCGGTTCTCCTACAGCTATTAAGATTCTGAAGAAACTGAACTTTACATTCGTAGGTGGTAATGGCGCTGATCTGAGTGTTAAGTACGGTTTTGATTATGGTAATAACTATCTGTCCAGAACCATCTCTTTAGGTAACGTTAACATTGCTGAGTACGGTGTTGCAGAGTATAACATCGGAGAATACACAGCAGGTGTTGTTTTCGACAACCAGAAGATCAATGCATCAGGTTCAGGTAACGTTTTACAAGTCGGGTTAGAAGCTGAGATTAGTGGCTTTGAACTCTCTCTACAAAAGCTGGATTGCTACGTTAAAGCAGGAAGAATTAAATAATGAGTAATTACACCAAAGCAACTGACTTTGCTGTTAAAGATTCCCTGTCTTCAGGGAACCCTAATAAGCTGGTCAAAGGAACTGAGATTGACACAGAGTTTAATGCTATTGCATCGTCTGTGAACTCTAAAGCAGACAAAGCTAGCCCTGCTCTGACAGGCACAGCTACCGCAGTCAACTTGACTGTAACAGGTACACTATTAGCAACACTCGAAGGCGGGGTATATTAATTATGGCATGGCAAGATGATTTATGGGCTGCTGCTACAAGTCCTTCGGCTATTAGCGCAGGCGTGAATGCCTTAGGTACAATGTATGCAGCTAACCAAGCCTCTGGTGCTCAGCAAGACGTAGCCGCTGCTAATACCGCTGCTGCTCAACAGGCTGCTGAAGCTGCTGCTTTCCGTCCTGTGGGTGTTACTACTCGCTTTGGTACTTCTGGTTTCCAGTATGATGATCAAGGTCGATTGACAGGTGCTGGCTACCAAGTTGCTCCCGATGTTGCTGCTCAGCGTGAAGCATTGATGGGCTTGTCTGGTAGCTCCTTGGCTCAGGCTCAGGCTGCTCAAGGCTTGATGCCTCAGTACAGTCAAGCTGCTCAGGGTTTGTTTGGGTTAGGCCAACAGTTCCTACCTACATCGACTGCTTATAACGCTTCTCCTGAAGCTATGGCATATGCTAATCAGCTTCGTGGTATTGCAGGGCAGGCTATGCCTACCAGTTACGACACCACAGCAGCAGCTCAGCAGTATATGCAACAGCAGCAAGGTTTGCTGGCTCCTCAGCGTGAACAGCAACTGGCTCAGATCCGTAATAACCTGCAACAGACAGGCCGTGCTGGTTTGGCTACAGGTGCTACAGCCGCTGGTGGCATGGGTGCTACTAACCCTGAAATGGCTGCCTACTATAACTCTATCGCTCAGCAAGATGCTACTTTGGCAGCTAATGCTCAGCAACAAGCTCGTGCTAACCTGTTGCAAGACATTAACCTTGGCTCTAGCTTGGGTGGGCAGGCATTACAGACTCAGCAGGCTGCTGAAGAGATTGCTCGTCAGCGTATGTTGTCTAACCTCCAGACAGGTACTGGCTTGTTCGGCACATCCGCTGGTTTGATGGGTCAAGGCTACGGCTTACAGTCTCAGGCTCTGTCTCCTTGGACTTCGTACTTGGGTGGTGCTCAGACGCTGGAAGGCTTGGGTCAACAGGCTTTGACAACAGGTACTGGCTTGGGTTCCTCTATCGCTGCCGCTGGTGCTCAACAAGGGTCTCTGTTAAGCTCTGCTGCTGCTCGTAATGCAGCTTTGCAATCTCAAGCGGCAGGTCTGCAAAGTGCTGCAACGACAGGTGCTATCAAAGGTCTCCAAGACCCTATCGCTGCTTTGATTGGTAACTTAGCAGGTAATCCTCAAGGTACTAACCTTACTCAGCAACAGTACGCTATGATTAGCGGCTACTAAAAGGATACATATGGCTACTCCAAGTTTATTTGGTATGTTGGGTGACGAAGCAGCAATGCAGCGTCAACTCGATGAACAACGTGCTCAAGCATTTGCACAGCAGACACAAGAGCAGCGTTTAGCTGGTATGGGTTATCAGGCCGGTGCAGGCCTCGGACGTGCTGTTGCAGGTATGTTCGGTGCTGATACTACTGATCCTGTTGTCCGTAAGGCTTCTCAAGTACGTCAGTTGGCTTCTCAGTTTGATACTACTCAGCCTGAGGGCATGATGCAGTTTGCTCAGGCTGTACGAACTATTGATCCTAACTTGGCTGTGCAGGCTGCTGAGAAGGCTCAAGGGATGATGAAGACTTCTTCTGAGATCACTAAGAACTTACGTGAACGAGCTGCTGCTGATCCTTTTCAACAATTCCTTCGTAGTGCTGTAGGTAAGGTAGAGCCTAAGAGTTTAGCTGCGTACCAAAAGAGTGGCGATGTTGCTGATTTGGAGTGGATGGAAAAGCCTAGCCAGACTGAGATTGCCCGTTTACAAGCTTATCGTAACACTCTTCCTGAAGGTTCTCGTGAACGCAGTGAAGTGGATGCTGTTATTAAAGCCGCTGCTGAAGGACGAGGAACTAAAATTAGTATCGCTCCTGAGATCAAACAAGCTCCTGATATTGTAGGGGCTGTCGGAGCTTTTGATAAAGCGGTTGAAAAAGAAGTAGCTATGCTTGAATCCGCAGGCCTTGCTAAACAATTGATTAACCAAACAGCAAAATCAAATAACTCGCAAGCATGGGAAGCAGCTCGTACTACTGTCGCTAAAGCAGTAGGTGAGAATAAGCTTTCTAATGAGGATATTCGTCGTACTGGTGTTGATCCACGATTGGTTGAAGGTGCTCTTGATTGGGTGTATAAGAAAACAGAAGGAGTGCCTAGTCAAGACATCCAGAAACAATTGTATGTTTTGTCTACAGTACTGGAAAATAATGCTAAGGCTCGTTATGATGCTAAAGCCTCTCGTACACGCGCTGCCGCAGAAGCTACAGGTTTTAAAGGAAGTGCTCAGACATACTTCCCAACAGCAGCGGAACGCATGAATGCGACTTCCTCTAATGTAGTGGACTGGTCTAGTCTGGGATCTAATTCAAAAAAGTAAGGATTTAATATGGATGTGCGCTTGCCGAATGGCTATGTTATTAAAAATGTGCCTGAGGGTACATCTAAGGATGAAATCCGTGCTGCTGCTATCAGAAACAACTTGGCATCGGCTGAAGACTTTGGAGAAACCTCTAGCTTAGCTGCTCAAATTCCAAAAGAAGGGATGCCCACAGTTGCTCCAACAGAGATGGCTCGTGATCGTACCTATCTGGAATCTGCTATTCAAGGCGCAGCGGCTGTTCCTGTGATGGCAGGAGTTGCCAGGGTTGCTCAGATGCTTGCGCGCGGGTCTAAGGCTGCTCCGTATGCTGCTGAGGCTGCTAAGGCTCTAATCCCACAAACAGGCCGTCAATTGTTAGCTGAAGGTGCTTTAGGCGCTACTGCTGGCGCTGCCGGTGAATTAGGTGCTCGTGCTGCTCCTGAAGGTTACGGACAAGTTGGAGAAATCGTTGGGGGTGTGCTAGGTGGCTTAGGCGGTGGTGCTGCTGTCGGATCTATTCGTAATTTGGGTGAATTAGCTAATGTGGGTGGAGTTTTCTCTGCCACAAAAGATTTGGCTAATCAAGTTTCGCAGCTGGCAGGTTCTGGTCGTGCTTCTCGTCAGGCTTTAACAGCCTTGCAAGCTAACCCTAATTTGGCAGGTAACATTGCACGTGCTACTGAGATTGAACAGTCAACAGGCATTGCTTTACCAATGTTGGCTTCGTCTAATGGGGATACCACGATCTCTAGCTATCTGCAAAGCCAGATTGCTAAGGGTGATAACTCTCCTTTCACTGCTTCTTTAAAGAGTCAGTACGAAGCAGCTGAACAACAGTTGTCCTCGATCAAAGGTAAACTTGCTCCGAGTATGCTGGAAGTGGATGCTTACGTTAAGCGTAAAGCTACTGAAGCTGGACAAAAGAATGCTCAGGCTGTCGCAGATGCTTCCAAGTCTACAGCACGCCGTGAAGTAGGATTAGAAAATATCAATAATCGCATTCTTGAACTTTCGGATAGTCTTGCTAAAGGCCCGAGCGCTGAAGACATCGGTTCTCGGTTGACTAATCTTATTTCGGCTAAAGAAGCAGCTCTTAAGAAAGAGGTTGGGCCTAAGTATAACGAACTTATTGAGAACTCACAAAAAGCTGGTATTGTTCTCCCCGGAGAGTCTGCTAAAGTTTTACGTGATTTTGTGACAGATACAACTAATCAGGATATTTTTAATAAATTTCCTAAGCTGTATTCACAAATCAAACAAGCATTTAAGCCTGAGTCTCCGGCTTCTGCACGTATTACTGAAAAATATCGTATCGCTAAGGAAGCAGGGGTAACTAAGGACGTTGATCTAACAACTTTGGACAGTCTGAAGCGAGAGACTAACGAAGCTTTACGGAGCACTCAAAAGGGCTCTGATCAATACCGGATGCTTGTTGAATTAAAGCGTCAGGTAGATACCGCTATTGATACGGTTGACCCTGCTTTTAGCGCCCCTTACCGGGCTATCGACAAAGAGTATGCTACTCGTATCGGCTTACCTTTTAACGAGGCAGGCGTGGTGCAGGTAGATCGTGCTACTTTCTTAGACAATGTAGTCCCTAAAGCTACTAAGTCTTCTGACGGCTTGAAGCAGATCATGTCTATCGTAGGGGATTCTCCTGAAGGTGTCAAAATTGTAGAGGATGCTTTCTTGTGGGATCTTAGCAAGAACCGTTCTGTTATCAATACTAATACTGGAGAAGTTAATCCTGCTCAACTCCAACGTTATTTATCTCAGAATAAAGATAAGATTGATCAAGTTCCTGGTTTACGAGATCGTTTAGAAAGTCTTGCAGGGCGTGTGACAGAATTACGGGATAATCGTACTGCTATCTTGAATGCTGAAAAGCAAGCTAAGATCGACAAAATCGAGAACCTGTGGACGCAATCTTATGGCACTACTGATGGCATTCGAGGAGTTGTCCGTACAGCTCTGTCTAATCCTCAGCAATTGGATAGCTTATTGCAAGTAGCAGGTAAAGATGCTGTTGCTCGTGAGGGCATTAAATCAGCCATGTTGGATGATGTGTTAAACGCTCCCGGTGATCGTTTAGAATTGTTCCAGACTAATAAGAAAGCTTTTGAAAAAGTCTTTGGTACTTCTGAGACAAAACTGTTAGGCGATGTTGTTGAAGCTTCACAGCGTTTAAAGGATAATCCCTTTGCAATGCGGATTAACATCAATACTATTAGTAAGTCTAAGTGGGAAGAGATGACAGGAACTAAAGCAGCGACTACTGCTGGTGAATTCCGTAACCAAATCATGACTGCACCTCGTGTATTCATTAACCACATGGGCCGTTACTTCCAGAAGACAGCGGATGACAACGAAGCTGCTGAAGTTCAGAAATTCTTGCTTAATCCTAAAGCTCTTGAAGAAGCTGCTAAGTTTATGGGCGAAGTCCAGACACGAGGCTTTACTGATCGAGCTATGGGATTGATGGGTAAGGTTATGAAGAATAGTTCTTCTTCTTGGCTGTTCGGTGCTCTGACTGGTGGCATGGTGGGTGCTCAGGAACGTGAGCGCACACAAGTGGAACAAGATCCTGAATTACTGAGAGGGTTCGGACAATGACATCTCACTCGGAACACGAAGCAAAGGGCATCTAAATGTTAGCAGAACTTGCAGCCGCTAACGCTGCTTTTGCTGTTATTAAAGAAGCTATCCGTAACGGCGGGGACTTGATCTCCGCTGGTTCTAAGCTTGGGGAATATTTCAACATAAAAAGTGATATATCCAAGAAGGCTGGTAGTAAAGGCAAAGCAAGCGAAGAATTCTGGGCCACAGAGAAACTTAGGAAACAGGAATACGAACTCAAACAGATGATGGTCTATCAAGGTAGAGCAGGTCTGTGGGATGACTGGCTTAAGTTTCAGGCTAAACAACGTAAAGAACGTGCTGAAGAAGAGCGTAGACAATACCTCAAGAAGGAAAGACGTAAGGAACTCGCTATCGAGATCATTATGGGTACTTTAATTACCTTACTTGCTGCCTCCGGTATCGGTGTTGTCTTCCTCATCCTCTGGTATCTGTTACAAAAGGGACAATAAGAATGATAAATAGTTATGTAGGCTTATCAGCCGATGAGATCGAAGTCCGTGTATGGGCTTTTGTTGTCAAGGCGATTACTTCTATGGTGTTCTTAATCGCTATGGGTGTCTTGTACGCCATTGCCTTTGAAGAGCAATCTGCAATACTGGCTCCTATTGATGCCGTCTTCCTCGAGATCCTTAAAGCTATTGCTTTCATGGGTGTAGGTACCTTAGGCGGCATCTCTGGACGTAAAGCTGTATCCTCTTATGCTAAGAAAGTGAGTGAAGAAGATGCTTCCACTGATACCTCTGCTTGAAATAGGTTCTAAGATTCTTGATAGAGTCATGCCTGATCCTGCTGCTAAGGCTGCTGCACAGGCTGAGCTTGAAAAGTTAGCTCAGGATGGTGAACTGGCTAAGATGGCTAATGAGACTAAGCTGTTTGAGCTAGAACAAAACAATGTTTCTGATCGATGGAAAGCTGATATGTCTAGCGACTCATGGCTTTCTAAGAACATCCGTCCACTCTCTTTGATTGCTATCTTTACAGGGTATTTTCTTTTTGCCATGATGTCGGCTTTTGGCTATAATGCCAATGAAAGCTATGTTACTCTTTTGGGTAACTGGGGTATGCTCGTATTTGGGGCTTACTTCGGATCACGCAGCTTGGAAAAGATTACTGAAATAAGGGCTAAAAAATGAAATTATCTGAACATTTTACACTAGAAGAAGCTACTCATTCTGATACAGCTATTCGTCAAGGCATTAACAACCAGCCTGATGCTAAACAACTTGAGAACATGAAGATTGCTGCTGAAGGCATGGAGAAAGTCCGTGCTGTCTTAGGCAAGCCTATCAGTGTCAACTCTTGGCTGCGTCTGCCTGAGGTGAACGTAGCTGTCGGCGGCTCTAAAGTATCCTCACACATGGATGGCTGGGCTATTGATTTTGTATCTAGCTACGGTAATCCCTTAGCCGTATGCAAGGCTATTGAAGCTGCGGGTATCAAGTTTGATCAGATGATCCATGAGTATGGTCGTTGGACTCATATCTCCTTTGCCCCTGAGATGCGCGGTCAAAAGCTTACCATCTATCGTCCAGAGAACAAGTACAAACAAGGCTTGTTGTCTGAGGACGAGTATCATAAGGCTTGAGATATGTCCGAGGATATTAGTCATAGAGAGATCTACGAACGATTGTGTAAGGTAGAAGCTAAAGTAGACAAAGTAGCTACAGACACGGAAGGTATGGTAGAGGCTTTCCACGCTGCTCAAGGGGCTTTCACAGTCCTAGAGTGGCTAGCTAAAGTAGCTAAGCCTATTATCTTTATTGGTAGTATTATTGCCGGTATCACTGCTCTGTGGCATAATCACAAAGCATAAACAAATAAGGCCCGTTAGAGTTCATCGCTCTAACGGGCCTTTTTCATTTACTCTACAGTAACTTCCTTCACCTTCTTAGGCTTAGGTGGCTTATTCAGCCCGTTCAGATACTTGTATCGTCGAAGCATACGCTTTTGAGATTCCTCACTGTCGAACCAAAATTCCTTCCCGTTCTTCAGGTCATCCAATTCCTTGTCAGTCAAGAACCCCTTATAGGCCTGATCCAGTAACTTGTTGATCTGTCGTGTAGCAAAGTCAGTCTGACCCTTGACGTTAGGTACTGTACCAATAGAACCGTAGTGAGCAGTATGCAGCATCATCTCTGCGCTGTCCGCAATGTAGCATTCCTGCGCCATGCAGGCCAACATAGAGGCTGCGCTGTATGCTGCTCCGATTACGGTCACTCCAACCTGACCGCGACATCCTTTCATAGCTTCGATGATCTGCCAGATAGCATCTGTCCGTCCTCCTGAGCTATTCACCAACATATTCACGGAATCATTCTCACTACAAGTAGCCAAGCAGTGAATAACATCTCGATAGTTACTAGGAGCGAGGATGTCGTCGTCGATAAAAATGATGTGAGCATGGCTTTGCTGAGTAATGGTACGGATAAGCCCCTTCTGCTCAGGCATCATCATCATGAATTCTTCAATGTTCTCATTTGCTTTCATTCGCCATCCTCATACTTAGTTTTTGCGATGATATAATTGCGTACCAAAGAACTACGCACAATATCATCAATGTGGAATTCAATACGTACAAACTCTTTCATCTTGGCAGCAATGTCAAAGAACTTCAGAATACCACTCTTGTCATCCTTCTTCTTCAAGTCTGTCTGTCGGTAGTCCCCGCAGAAGATGATCTTGGACTTGTCACCAACACGAGTAATGATGGTGTCCAGCTCCTCGAATGTCATATTCTGAGTTTCATCCACGACAATGATGCTGTTAGAGAATGTAGTACCTCGAATGAACGAAGTAGACACAAACTCAATATGTCCCTGTTCTACCAGTCGATCCCAAGCATCCTTACGCTTGAACAGGTCACTACAGATCTGTCGATAAGGCTGGATATACACCTCCATCTTCTCATCTGCATCACCGGGCAAGAAGCCAATATCACGACTCTGTACACTACTACGAATCACAGTCACCTTGTTAAAGGGATTATTACGATCCATAGCTTCTTCCAAGGCCTTATACAGGGCAATGTAGGTCTTACCTGTGCCTGCCACACCGTGCAAGGCCATGAAGTAGTTAGAGGCTTGATAGGCCTCAAAGAAGTCCATCTGCTTTTCAGTCTTAGGCTTGATAACAGTCATATCATCTAGCTTCAACTTCAAACTATTACTGATCTTCTCCCGAGGAGTCAACTCCTTAGCTGGAATTGCTCGGTTCATCTGTTTACTCGCCATCTTGCTTCTTTCTTAGTTGATATTCATACTCACTACGCGCTAACATCGCTTGATAGCTCTCCCCTGTTTCTTTGTGTACCATAGGACCATGAAAGCCGGGCTTATCATTCTTGAGTTCAAACATATCAATGAACTTATTTCCAGCTTTCCGGTTCTCTTCGCAGATCTCACTTACTGTACGCATAGGCTTATTCGTCATTCGAGAACACCAAATGAGGCATCTGACGCACCTGTGGGAACTTCTCTAGAAACTCCTCCCGGGTCATGTCCTTACCTACCATGATCTCTGTAAAGGACTCGCCCTCTTTAGTCAGGCGAGCCTTCAGAGCCGTACACGCAGGACAGTTTTCCTTGCTGTAGACTACAATCTTCATTCAATCTCCTTTAAGCATGACAGGCAACACATTCACCAGAGCTAGCGCTAACACCGGCCTTGGTACGAATATAATACAGACTCAAGATACGAGGATCTTTGAAGGCATACTTATGCACAGCACTGATATACTCTTCTGGATCTTCAGCACCAAAGAACAGATTGATAGATTGTCCCTGACAGATATACTGTTGACGATCAGAAGCCTGCTGAAGCAGTGCATACTGGTCAATCTCGAAGGCTGTCTTGAACACTTCCTTCTCTTCATCGGTCATCCACGTTACGTGTTGGACAGAACCGTCATGGCTTGCGATCTCAAGCAACATCTCACGGCTATACACGCCTTCACGCTTCATGATCTCCAGCAGTTCTGGAACTACTCGAATAGTTTCTCCTCCGGCTCCTTGCTGGACAAACACATTTCCAATAAATGGTTCAATACCTTGGGAGACACCACCCATGAGTTGGGAGGTTGACATGGTGGGAGCAACTGCAAGGCGGTGAGTATTACGGACTCCATATCCTCGGCAGTATTCAGGTTCCCCAAGTTTATCTGCGAGATATCGTGAAGCGGATGCTGATTGTCGGTTAAGCTCATTGAAGATCTCCACATTAAGTTTCTGAGCTTGGAAGCTCTCAAAAGGCAACATCCGCTTGTGCAGCAGTGAGTGCCAGCCAAGAACACCGAGGCCTAGCGCACGGCTCTTTTCAGTTGACGCCACCGCCTTTTCAAAGCCTCTTTTGCCAGCAGCCATCGACAAGAACTCACTAGTAACACAATCAAGAAATACTGTCGCAGTAAATACTGCATCCGTGTCTTTCCACTCATCATACTTCTCCAAGTTCATACTAGCCAAGATACAAGTGAATGTCTCTTCCTCACCACTGTGCAGCATGATCTCTGTACACAGATTAGAAGCCTTAACATCCAAGTTATGAGCCTTATACATCTCAGGACGGGCTTCAGCAACCTTATCGGTAAACAAGAAGTAACCCTTACCTGTCAACATCTTCAGCTTCAACGCCTTCTGATAACGCTCAATAGCTTCAGGATGCCCAGAGTCCAGGGAATCCATGAACTCAGCACTGATAGTCCATCCAACGTTAGCATCGTCAGGGTTATTCTTCACCCAGTCAGCCAGTTCGTGAAAGTCAGGATGATCAATAGGAAGATAACCTGCCCAAGCACCTCGGCGAGCAACACCTTGGGTCACCCGCTTCATAGCGTCTACATAGGTTTGAAAGACTGGTAACACTCCCGAAGCCGTGCCTCCAGTCCCGATTTGAGAACCCCTTGGTCGAATGTCCCCCAAGTAACCACTAGTGCCAAAGCCATTCTTAGTGAGAACAGCAGTATCAAGGAGCTCACCGTAAAAGTCAGCAACAGAGTCACCAATGTACTGACCACTACAAGCAACAGGCATGCCTTTATTGGTACCAAGATTAGCCAGAGTAGGCGTCGAAGGGCTAAGCCAGCCTTTCCAAATAACTTCAAAGAACTTTTCATTCCAGTTTTGTCCATCGTTAGGTGCGTGTTTAGCTGCTGTTGCGGCAATCTGAGCTACTCGCTGATTAAAAGAAGTAGAGCCTTCCATGTACTTTGACTTGAACAGTCCCCATCCGCCTGTTTGATACCAGTTAGGTAGAAGTCCTTGTTGTTGCAGACGTTTACGCTCTGCGCTCAGGAACTCATACTTATTGTCCAACACTGCGCTCACCATACAAAGTTCCTTTCATTCCATTTACGTGAATACTGATTTCCAACCTTAGCGAAAAAATCGTGGATCACAGCGGTGCTGATACCGATGTAGAACCAGTCAGAGATTGTATCACCAGTTTCATCAAAGATACTGTCAAAGCCCAGATTGTTCAAGCAAATGTTAGCTCGTGCATTGACGAATGCTTTCATGGCAACAGCATTGATACCTTCGATGTCTCCTTGGGAGAACAACAAGTCAACAATACGATGCTCATGATCAACCAATGCCTTAGCAGCTTGCTCAACTCGTGTCTTCATCCACGCCTTATCTACCTTATTCTCTTCCATGTACGTACGGAACAGCCAAGCACCTACTTCATGGTGGATATTCTCATCTCGAACAGAGAAGTTAATACCTGCCACTAGGTTACTCAGTTTGTTCTTACCGTTACTCTGGAAGTGCTTCAGGAAAGCAAAGCTAGAGTACAGGACACACCCTTCCATCATACTGAAGACTGCCAAGGAAAGGGGAACATCACGACCACTAACAATAGTGTCCAAGTACCCAATACGGCTAGCCAGTACAGGATCATACTGCCAAGATTGATGGAACTCTTCAGTAGCCAATCCAAGCAATTCGTTAATCCGGTTGTAAAAGCGTGCATGAACGTTACTCTCAAAGTAGCAGAAGGCATCAGCCATCAACTCAATATCAGGATGCTGAAAGTTAGGTTTAACAGTACCAGACCAATACTCATTACCAACAATAAGTTCATATTTGGTAAAGAGTTTGAGTGCAGTAGTAACACCATGACGTTCAGCGCCAGTAAAGTCGGTAAGAATACTGTGTACATCTTTTTCCAAGTCAATCTCGTCAAAAGTCCAGAATACACCATTCTGTTTATCAGCAAAGGCCAGAGCCTCTGGATAGTCGAAGGTGTACGCTGTCTTCTTAGTTAACAGGTTACGCATTTAATAACTTCCTTTAACAGCCAATACAGATTCCATGAAATCTAACATGTTTCGTTGGTTTTCAAACACATAAAACACAGAATCCATGCCATCAGGACGGGAAACCGTTAAAATGTACCCATTAACTGCTAAATCCACATTAAACGTATATCTTTTCATCAGTAAATCTCTCTCATAAGTTGTTCTTGTTTATCTTCAATGTAATCCTCAAAGCGTTCAATGATGTCATCGCTGTGGATGTCTAACACTTCCAACAGAGTGACCTCATCGACTTGTTTGAGCTTCTCTTTAAGTTCCTCAAATGTCAGATTCATAGCTGTTAATCATCTTATCAAGGTACCATCGAGCTTTCTTCAAGTCTTCAACACCATTCTTGTCCATGAAGCGCATCAGGTACTGCATCATCTGTACGTAGTCAGAGATAAACAAACCGGCAGGAATGTTACCAAACTTCTCTACCAGCTTTTCAATGACATCCCGCACTTCAATACCGTGCTCTTCGAACAACATATAGTGTTTAGGTCGATGGACTGTATCGTACAAAAAGTCTTCCTGAGACACTCCGTTAGTACTATTGAACCAATCATCAATAGCTTCTTTGAGAGGCTGTGCAGCATGGGAAGTCATATACAGATCTCCCTTAACGAAGTTAGAGTAGCCTCGGCAGGTCACACAAGGAGCTTCAGATTCCTTATCCATTAGTGCATAGAAGCACTGATCACATTTGTTTGCCATATTTACGCTCCAAGTATTCGATAGACAACAGCATCTCATCAAAGCTACCGTCTTTAACGTCATTTAAGACAACCAAGCCACGCCAGTGACGGTTAGATAGTTTGTCCATGTACGACTCATCGTGTAGATAGTAGCTACCAGCGATAATCCCGCAAATAGGCTTCCCATCAGCACGTTTACCATAAGCAATCTGTTTTCCTTGCTGATGGCCTGCCACGCAAGACATATGAAGCTTATTGACAAGAGCGCTAGCGGTTCCGGCAGGACGCCCCATAGCACCGACAGGCCAATAGTGATTAAAGCCAACACCATTGATAAAGACAGGATGTAGAAAGTTATGCACTTCCCAATCTTTGTCATAACCGAGATCAGCGACACTGATAAGTCCTTCCAATGTTGGATTGTTGTTCACAGCTCGATCAATACGGTTCTCATGATTACCAAGAGTCAGTACCATCCGAGGCTTGTAAACCTTTTCTTTGTTCTTCTTCTGCTTACTCTGAAGATCACGCAGAGGGCCAAGGAGCTTCTTCATAGCCTCCTTAACAACCTCTACATCCTTCTTGTATCGCAGACCTTCAAAGTACTTAGAACCCTTTACGTCATGAGTGGACAGTGAAGGCATATCTGCGAAGTCACCAATGTTTACAACAACATCTGGTCGATAATCACAGATAGCCTTACCTGCCCATTCAAGATGATCCAAAGGAACTCCTTCTTTGACTTGACAGTCAGGGATCACCAAGATACGCATTAGTCCTCATCCTTAGTGAAGTATTCACCTTGCCATGCTTGATCATTGATACAGTATTTAGGCTGTTCGATACGAATCTGGGATTTAATATCGTATCCGTAAACTCCTTGAAGGAAGTTAACAAAGTCATCCAGTACTTCGGGCCATGTAACTTCTTCAACAGTCACTTCATGTTTGTATTGTTTGCCATCACAATCTTGGTAAGCAAAACCATAAATAGTATTATCGTTCATCGCCAGATCCTTTCAAAGTATTGTTCACTTGTCGTTCAGCCAGTTTCTTCAAGTTCTGACTTGCAATGTCAGCCAAGCTCCAGCCCATCACCGTAGCCAAGCCAGCGATCTGCCAGAACACATCACCAACTTCCTTTTGCATACCTGCTTCATCCAAGACACCGTCTCGAATCCACTTGGCATACTTACCTGCAACTTCACCAGCTTCAGAGGTCAGGTTAGACACCATGTAAGCAGGGTTCTTAGCAGTCTCTAGCGCAGTCTTAAACGCTAGTTCTTGATATTCTTCAATCAGCATACAGGGTTGCTCCCTTCAGTAACGTTAAACTTCAATGTAAGATACTTATGGGTGTCTCCGGGATACATATAGCGAGTAGCGTCAAAGCCCCCGCTAGATGTAGAGTACTCAAGGCTAGGATTAGCATTGTATGCTTTCTCCAACAGGAACCGAGCCATGCGTCGAATCTCTCCGATAGTTACTTGCTTATCAGGAGTATCGTAATACACCCATTCAAGAGCATCCATCACACGCTTGACCTTATCAAAGTCAAACTCATCCAGCAAGTCTTCAATTTGTTTGATACGCATCATTTAACTCCTTTGCATAAAGCAATTCTTTAACAGCAGGAAACTGTTCACAAACGATCAGCTTAACCTGCTCCGCTACCTCTCGGTGTTCCTTCTGCGTAGCCGCGTCACAGCGAATATCCACATAGTGAAGCCAACTACGCAGATTACCAGCCATGTACATCCGACTCATAGTCAAACCTTCAGGCAGTAGCTTACGAGCTTGCTCCTTAGCAATACCTTTACTCAAAGCTGCTTTGTACACAAACTCAGCATCTGTCTGTACTCGTAACTGGGCAGCGTTCCACCAGTTCTGAACTTCCTTATCTTCGGTAGTCAAGCTATTCTGACGGTTCTTACTATCTTGCATACGTGCTTCAGACAACTCAAAGTCCTGAGCAACAGCATAACGCTGAGAGAACTCTTGGAAGCTGAAGCTACGATGACGCAGGATCTGCCGAGCAATGTCACGAGTAGTCTCGATCTCCAGTGACAAGTGTACCATCTCCAGAGGACTCCAGTGCTTGTTGTTGATCAAATACTTCAACAGCTTTGGGCCTGACTCCGTGGCATACTGGTTGTCCGGATTAGAGACACGAGCCATGTAAGCAAGAAGATCTTGAGCATCTTTGATACCTTTCTCGATAAGTCCCGGTGCAGGGACGGAATAACAAACCAGATTAACTTTGCTCAATTTTAAACCCTTCATTATCGCGTAGACGCGCACAGAACATAGTCCAGATTCCCATATCGTGTAAATAGTCCACTTCTTCTTGAGTAAAATAATATGTAGTATAACTTGTAGTCTCAACTCTCATCTGTCATTACTCCTAAGATTAGGTTAATACCTTGAATAAGCTGCATCTGTTCAAACTGATTAAGCTTATTCCATGCCTTAGCATTTGGGAAGTGCTTACGAGCAGCTTCGTAGAATCTCTCTACATCACTCATTTATCCACTCCTCAGGGATAGTTTTATCAGAAAACTTGTAGCCGTTCTTGCGGCACCACATGGCATAGGTTGTCTTAGATGTCTTACTAATGCGAGCATTAGAGTTACTAAAGACAAAGCGAATATCAAGCTCAGGATTATGTTTCTTAACTAACAAATGCTTCTGACGATCAGGTGCTAAGAAGCGCCCTTTAGTCTCCACAATGATCCCGTTAGGGAGCTGGAAGTCTGGTGTGTACACATGAGAGGAAGCTGGTTTGATGTATTTCAGCTTAACCTTCTCGTATGTGTATTCAATACCTAACTTATCCAACTGCTCCGCAATACGCTCTTCCAATCCGCTACGAAACCCGTACTTCATTGCAACTTGCTTGGAACTTGCCATAACTCTCCTTCATAACGTCTCAGCCAAAGTAGTTGGCCCTGTTCGATAAAATACTCCATCGAATGTCCAAGTTCTTCATACTTTTCCCACGCCGCTTGGAGTAGCTCTTCTTTAGTCTTCGAGTCCTTAAGAGCCTTTTCAGCCTTCTTCGGGCCAATACCCTCCAAACCGGGGATGTTGTCCGTTCGATCTCCAGTGAGAAGCTGAGTGCAAAACGACTTGTACGCTGTAAACTCATCGACATAGTATCTCTCATCCTTTACAGGGTTGTAATGCCATCCCTGAAGCTGATCCAAGTCTTTATCGACATGAACGATCCAGCATTTATCCAACATCTTAGTTGACTCGATAGCTACTGTATCATCAGCTTCTTCCCCTACCGTCAGGATAGCATCATGGCGCTTGACTAGATGCTCACGTAGCGCATCGTAGTGCTTAGGCTTGACTGCATCCTTACGATTACCTTTATAAGGGACTGTCTTGGCAATGTCATAACGGTAGTTAGATTTACCGGTGATCCAAGCTTTGTATTCATCAGCCTTGAGATTCACATAGATAAAGTCTTCTAACCATTCCGTTAATCGTGCTTTAGCGATGCCAACTGGTTCATCCTCAGCTGAGAAGCCAATTTTGTAAACAAGAAAGTCAGCATCGACAAGAGCAATCTTAGGTTCCTTGTTACAGGATGTCGTCATCGTCACCTTCGGCGTCTTCACCGTAGACAACCAAGTCAGTGACGATCAGCTTACCGATGCTAGGAGCAGCTCCGAACTTAGCTGACATCTTGTGGCGATAGCTACCAACCAGAGCAGTTACCTTAGTGCCGTTACCAATCTTCTCGATAGCAACTGCATTGCCTTCTTCGTCCACAGGCTCGAACACAAACTTGGACTTACCAACAATGTAGTTACCCATTGTGTCTTTGTTCTTGATCACAATACCTTGGCCCTTCAGAGCCTCACAAGCCTTGTCAGAGAGCATACCGAGTGTGCATTCATACTTGGTGTTGTCCTCGTTGAATTTCTTGTTATGTTCCTTCATCCAGTTAGCCCAGAAGAGTTGACCTGCGATTTTGACTGGTTTGTTATCCATGATTTAAATTCCTATTTAAGTTTCAAATGTGTCTGTCTTTCCAGACTGTCATGTTGGTACGCCTAACCTGACTCGAACAGGTACGCTTTTCAGCGGGAGATTTTAAGTCTCCTGTGTCTACCAATTTCACCATAGGCGCTAGTGTGTTTTATTCAGCCTTAGGAGCTTCTTCCTTGTCCTGCAACTGGAACTGCTCTACCAGCTTCTGATGCAACGGAAAAGCACCGGACTCTGTAGGCAGTTGACCGATCACACGGACGATGAAAGCTGCTTCGTTAGGTTCGAGATTGAAAGTCATTTAAGTTCCTTTACTGTTTGTTGATGTACATTATTGTATCCTACCTTTAACGTCATGTCAAGGTTTGTTACAATTATTTTCTTCAATGTAATCTGCTGCTTTGCGCATCAGTTCTGGGTTGTCCTTAAATTTACCCAATGCAGTATTGCAATCGTGGCAAAGTAAAGCACGGACTTTTCCTGTTGCGTGGCAATGATCCACATTAAATGTTCCGTTCCTTCCAGCATTTGAGGACTCACAAATTGCGCATTTCCCATCCTGATCTAGTAACATCTTATTGAAATCCTCTAGCGTTATGCCATATTTATATTTCAACTGTTTATTTCTTACTTTATCTGGATTATTCCGAGCCCACTCAGCATTTCTAGCTAGGTGTCTTTCTTTGTTATTATAATACCATTTTAAACCCATAATACCTCAGTGTGTTTCATACCAATTCCTTCCTATTCTGAATTCTGCGTCAATGGGACACCGGAACTTCAATGTCTCCCCTGCCTGCCTCGCTGATTGTACCACAATTTCCCCTACTCTTTCTGCTGTTTCTGGTTTAGTTTCAATTTGTACTTCATCATGAGACCACAAGACTTGCTTATACCAGATACCCTCAGCAAGTAGGTTTTCCTTAATGTGCACTAACCACTGTTTCGCGATAAGAGCGCCAGCGGATTGTAGCAGACTATTCAAGGCAGCGTGTTCAGAGCGTACCCATATTTTCCTGCCATCAATAGCTGGAACAAAGCCTTTAGCAGCAAATTTGTCAACCTTTCCTTTCAACTTCTTCAATGAAGGAGTGTTATTCAAAAAGTTGTCAATCAGTTTAGCTCCTTGTTTCGTTGATCCACCAACAGTTGATCCCACCTTCGCTGCTCCTGCCCCGTACAATACACTATACGTCAAGGTCTTACTTAGATTACGTGCATCTTTATGCTCCTTTGTGTCTTCCTTCAACGTACCCATAGGAACCAAGCCGAAAGCCTGCGTGTTCTTCCAGTGTACATCCCCCTCCAACAATTCACGCTGCCATTCAGCATCTTGCATATAGTGCGACAAGCACCGCAACTCTACACCAGATAAGTCAACCCCGACCAACACATTCCCTTCTTCTACTGTCCAACATTCCCTGCACTCTTTACCATATGCAGCAGAGATGTTTGGAGTTTGTGACATATTTGGAGAGGAGTGTGTTGCACGGCCTGTGATCGCGCCGTTGGTAATAACTTTACCATGTACACGTCCATCCTTACCAACAGCTTCCATCCATGACTCGATCTGGCTGATACGTTTCTGTAGCATCAGATATTCAGCAATGATCTGAGCCTCTGGAATCTTGATACCTGCCAGAACAGTCTCGTCAATCTTCGGAATACCTGTCTCGGTAAACTCCTTAGGCTTCCACCCAAGTTCCTTTAATCGTTCTCCGATCTGTTGTCGTGATCCGGGGTTGAAAGTAACCACGCTGTCCTTGAGTCTCTTTCCTGTTTTGTCAGAGTATCGCTCAACAGTGACAGGTGGCCATCTCTGTTGCATTCGCTCATATATTCCTGCCACTTTTGACTTGATGTCAGTAAGTAAACAGGTTGTATAGATTTGGTCAAGTTTAAACCCATTCCTCTCTTGCTCTGCAATGATGGCAGCAACACTGTGTTCAAGTTCCAACGACTCAAGACTAAACTGTTTCTCATTAAAGTCATTGACCAGTTTGAGATACAGCTTAGCAGTTACTTCCACATCACGTACGCAATACTCATCAAGAAGCCCGTGATGAGGAAGATCGAAGCATTCACCAGAATACGCTTGAGGACGATCCATAAGCCATGTCCATACTTTAGCATAGTCAATCTTCCTGAATCCAAGAGTCTGTCCCCACGCTTCGAGGCTGTGCCCGTTCTCTCTTGAAGGGTCGAGAAGCCTGCTTACTATCAACGTATCGTACACTTGATTCAAACGAATCTTCGTCTTCCATAAGCGATTCAATACTGGTGCATCGAAAGCGATGCCGTTGTGCATGACTATCAACGACACGTCCTTTAAATACTCCCGCAGGTTGTCGGCTGCTTTCCATAGATTTACTTCTCCCGTGTCAATGTTCTTCGTCACTACCACATGAATCTTGTCGTGTGCTAGGTTTGTTTCGATGTCGAGAACGATTCTCATTTGTTTCTTCCATAGGCCAAAAGTATTGACATCCATCCATGCTCTTAGGCGATTGAATAAAGTAAGACTGCCAATAAGGATTAGGTTCTGCCTGTGCTCGGTAACACCGAGTGTAGTTAAAGCACTTCTTGTCCTCACACATTGTAATATCTGGCATTTTAACCTCCAGGCATTTCAGGCATCTCTGCCACAGGTACTCGACTAACTGAATCTAGACAGGTAGATCCATCATATTGAGTAATCCAAAGAATACGTCCAACCAGTTTGTCAATATCAATCATCTTTTTCCTCTGAAAAACCCAAAGCAGCGCACCATGCCGCCCATGCAGTCTCTACATGATAGTCCCAATCGGTGTACGTTTCTCCGTTATACATATCCCTAACCCTAGAGAGAGGTTCTCCAATCCTATCTGCATACCATTTTTCAAATCGTTTATTTCTCATTTGATATTCATCCATAGTCCAACCTGAGCAAAGGCATACCCCGTCCAGATCATCCCGTTAGAGATCTCTCCCTTGCTCCATTGTAGCACACCCACGATCAAATATCCAATGCCTGTAGCGCCTACAATCAAGTGTTCAGTAGTCACGCCAATACTCCCTTCTCGTACAGTCTTTCTGTCGCTTCTACTTCATCCATGTACACCTCACGCGCAGTTTCTTCGGTAATATTATAGAATTTAGTAACATACTCAAGAGCCTTACGTCTATATTTACCTCCGAAGATACGCTCCCAGTTATTACGGATCTCCTCAGCGTCTTCGTTGCGCCTAGATGATCCTTTTCCGCCATGCCATTGACTCATGCGTTCTCCAAGTAAGTTATTGCTTTTCGCAACATATTAGGATCATCATTAAGTTTTCCGATCCCTGTATTTATGTGTCATGTGTTGCTCCTGTCACGGATAATTTCAGCGTAGTAACCTCCACTATCTCTTCCAGATGCGTCCTCAGCACACACCTTTGCACACGCCTCGCGCTCAGCTAAAATCAGTTCTTCAGCAAATATTAAGATACTTTCTGATGGATCGGAATAGCGCTCAAAAATCCATTTATTATCTTTTTTGAAGATCAAGCCAGCCTCCCATGCCTTTGTAAGAATGTCAGATTTAGTCATTATCATCTTCCTTCAACGGTTCCTCTTCCAAGACCTTACCAATAGGTTCTTCCTTCTTTGGCTTATCTCGTCCGAAGATAGCATCCCATCGGTTTGCATAATCCTCATTGCTCACCGAGAAAGGCCGTGGTGAACTTCCTTTGCCGCCTGTCCATGCTGTCATTTTTGTTCCTTCAAATATTCAATAGCTGCTTCCAAGACGGAAACATCATCTTTAGATTTACCAATCATTGTATTGCAATTTGTACAAAGAAGACCACGTACTTTTCCGCTTGTATGACAATGATCTACACATAGCGCAGTGCTGCTTGATACTGCTTTACCTTGTTCTACATCACTTTCATGTCTGCCACACACAGCACAGCAGTAGTTTTGCTTTTCTCTCATTTGGTTATACTGATTTAGTGTAATACCGTAGCGACGAAGCCTTTGTTCCTTTGCTTTATCTGGATTATTTTTATACCAGTTACTAGTTCCTTTTCTGTGAATAGCCCTCTTCTCAGGATTTTCTAAATGCTTGTTACGGCGGCACACCATGCAGGTAGAATCTTTATAAGCCTTCCGAGTACCATCAGAGAGCGTATGATATGTATTTCCAAACTTCTCGTCAGGTAACTCTTGGGCACAAACTTTGCATTGTTTCATGTTAACTCCTTTTGTGATCAGTAGTATTATACATCATGGTCAAGGAACTGTCAACACTTTTCTGCAAAATTATAAAGATTCTTCAGCAACCTCCACTAATTTGTTAACTTTCTTATCAAAATACAAGTTACCGGCTGGGCCTGTCTCGCCTGTAAAACGTGACTTCAATAGTCGAAGCTCAGTTGTATTGCGCTTGGCTTCATCATCATTCTGTTGATCCCTTTGCAGGCCGATCACTGCATCCGACAATTGACTGATACCTTGAGTACCTCGCAAAGAAGACAAACTGATCTCAGCCCCGTTCTCCAAGCCTTTTCCGTCCTGTCTGCGTGTATGTGAGATACCAAACAAACCAACTCCTGTCTCTTCCACAAAAGTACGCAGCTTTGTCAGCAACATGTCCAAACCCTTACGTTCATCCGTATCCATCCCTGACAGAATCATCTGGTAATGATCCAAGATAATCCATTGGCAGTTCTGGGCTTTCACCATGTAACGCAAGCGGTTCAACACATTGTCAATGTCCAGCGATCCAAAGTGATTGAACAGCACACAGCGTCCTGTCCCCATTGTCTTCTGATAGGCCTTTTCAAGTTCCTCTTCGGTGTACTCCGTCTGGGGCAAATGTAAAGGTTTACCTGCTTCAATGGACATGATACCCAACGCAGTACGCTCAGGTGATTCCTCCAAAAAAGCCATCCCAATGTTGTCGTTAGTCGTAACCAACAAGTGGTGAATCAACTGACGCAGAAAAGTAGATTTACCTTGTCCTGTGCCTGCTGCAATGGTGATAAGTTCCCTCTTACGCAAACCTGCCATCATGTCATTCAACTTGGCATAAGGCCAAGAAGCATCCGGAAGCTGTTTAGGCTTACGTAATTCGTCCCACAAGTCCTTACCGTTAATGATTCCATCAGGAGTAAAAGGACTAGCTCTCCACCACTCGTTAACAAAGTCCTTAGTCGCTCCCGCAATCAGGTAGTCACAAGCATCTTTGTAACCTGCCTTGTGCTGGACAATCTTGGCCTTGTTACCGAATAACTCAGCAACTTCCTTAGCAGCTTTCTTACCCGGCTCATCGGCATCAAAACAGATAACAACAGAGTCAAAGCTGTTGATCCACTCATACTGGGCTTTACAGTCCTTCAGTGCAGCCTGAGCACCGTTACGAATGCTTACTGTAGGGTAGAGAGACCCTTGCATTTGGAATGCAGCGAGAGCATCAAGCTCTCCTTCTGTGATGGTGAGAGCTTTCCCTCCGGCGTGAAAGAGAGACTGACCGAATAGAGTTGCTCCTTTGAAGTCTCCAGAGATGGAGAAGCTCTTACTAGGTACATCACGCTCTTTAACAGCCACTCTAACTCCGTCTGAGTCAGTGTAAGGGTAATACTGCTTGTTGTCATTGCTTGTTACTCCATACTTTTCACAGGTTGCCTGACTGATTCCTCGATCAGGGATTGATTTTACGGTGCCTCGCACCTCGAATGTACCTTTTACTTGCATAGGTGTCACGCTTTTGCGTGCTGTGTTGTTACGTATAACGGATAACTCCGTGGATTCATCGTCTGAGGGCTTGAAAGCTTGGCAGACATGACAGTATTCATGGCCGTCATCATAGAGACTATTGCCGTCAGAGCTACCGCAGTGCTCACAGGCGATATGTCTCAGGAACTTGCTAGTCATTTTCACTTCTTTCGTTTAACCATTCTGCTACGGATCTTAGGGCGTTACTCAGACTCATTAGGTCATTACTATCTAAATAGGTTTTATCATCATTCATATATCCTTTAATCTCTTTATTTTGGGGATGCACCGTTGGGCCGAAGTCTCCAAGGAATTTTAACCATTCTTTTTCAATTTTAGTAAATTCTCTCATGTGTTCTTCTCCTTTACAGCGAATTCTTCGCTTTGAGTTTGGCTTCGATGGCGCGGATCAGCCCGCCTGTGCCGTATTCAAACGTACTTGCAAAATCTCTGAACTCATCATGACTCAGCCCAACCCATTGCCGCTGTGCTGCGAAACCGGCGTCATAGCCTTGACGGTAGTAACGCTCAAACTGCTTGTCGGCCAGTGATGCAGGGATAAGGACTGGTTGCTCCTGCACAGCCTTTAACGCTGCAACCTCACGCCGCGACTCAGCCAGCGCATCGCTCAGGATTTCTACCTGCCGATTGGTGGCTTCTAGTTCTGTTTGCAGGTCTTGTACTGCGTCCAAGCAGTATTCAAGCTCACGTTTCTTCGCTTCGTACATCGTGTGCAGCCACTCAACACGCTCTGCGTAGCTACCTACTTTCCAGTCTTTGCTGTCGTATAGATCGTCAGGCAATTGATACAGCACAGGTGCTGGCTCATAGTCCAAACCCAGCTCTCTGGCGTTCTCGGCCTTCTTGTCGAGGGCAGACTGCGCAAGGGCTTCACGGATGGCAGCGATGGCTTCGTTGTGTCGGTCGAATCCAACCTCCCTATAGTCATCGTCTCCCCCTGCAGCATCTGGCGTTGATTTTTCCAACGCTTCCTGCGCCAACTTCAATGCTTCAGTTTGTGTGGTCATTTCAGCTTCCCTTTCAATTCTTCAATGTAGATGATTCGGTCAACACTGTTAGCCCAGCGATCAAAGTCCCAAAGTTCGCAGGACACATCAACCTTGCCAGCGTCAAAACGGAAACGCCACTTTCGTCCGTATCGCAGTGCAATACAACAGCCTTGTCCGTAAAAGTCACGAGGTACTTTGAACCCGTTACGCTTCAACAGTGTTTTGAAGGCAGCACGACCGATCATTTTTGGGCGGTGGTATCTGCACAACTTCACTTTGTTTCTCCTCTTTTCGAGTCCTCATCGCTTCGCTGGCCTCTGGCTCTTTCGTTCGCTGAACGCTCACGGATGGCTTGCACAATGGCTTGTTCGTACTCAGTCCAGTGCTTTTGCGACCAGACTCTGTTGCGCTCATCAGCACGAACAAGTGCTTCAAAGGCTTTGAGCCTTTTTGTAAAGCCCGTTGTGAACTCCCACATTTCTTCAAGTCCAGCCTCACGGGCCATGTCTATGGTGTCTCTCATACATTCACTCCGTTCATCATACCATCACCTCAAAAGCCATCATGATAAATCTGATCCTCGATCAAGTCCCACGACTCCATGATCTGAGTATCCAAGTAGACTAGATCGTTATGGTCGAGGGTGTCAATGATGTCAACACCTTTATACCATACTTGAAGGCCGTCAAAGTCCACATAAGGATCACCATCGTCACTCAGGATGTCAAAGCCTACAGTGACTTTAGCGTTCTCACCTAAGTTCAAGACAAGACTAAACCTGTTCATTTCAGCACCACCTTTAAAAGTGTTAAGACACCCACAAACAGTGAGACAATCATTGCTCAACTCCGAAATGTTTTAAGATGTCGTTCCCGATCAAATAATCTTCATCAGGATCGAGCCCGGCATTAGCAATTTCAGCACATTCTAGGACAATCAACTCGGCGAACTTTTCACGAAAGGTATGTTCCCAAAGATAACTTACTTCACCGCATTCAGGAACATACTTTTCAGTAACGGTACAAGCGTAGTCCTGAGCCTCTATGCTAAGTTTTACAATTCGTTCGTTCATTTCTCATCCCCTGACATTCGCTTCACTGCACACATGACATCAAACATGACCTTATCATAGCCATTGGCACGAATAAGACCAGCCATGTCATCAATCACAGAGTGATACCAACACTCAAACTTCATCAGTTCATAGTCTTGTTGGTCTTGTTCGTCATACATTGTTATAGACAAATCATCCATGTTTATTCCTATTAGATAAAAGTTAATAACATTTAGACACACTTATAACATTGCTTATGTTACATAAGAGCTCTTAATGTTACTTTAAAGTCACTAAGACGGTACATCTATGCTTTTACGTTAATGTTATAAGAACTTATAGTATGTATCTTATATCATTTAACTTCTAAGCATCTATGAAACATCCTAGTGTCTCTAATGTATTATTATACGCCTCTGTCAATCTTTGTCAAGGTCTAAAGTGTAACAATGTGTAACAGAGTCGATGTCTACGTCATTGTCATTGGCTTCGCTGTCCTCAAACGGATCAGCCTCAATAACGACTCCCTTGGGCAGCTTTGTCGGGATGTTAGGGATTTCCTTCAAACAGGCGTCACACATGTCCAAGAATTCATTGGTAATGGCATGACGGCGGACAGATTCATGATCTTTCAACTTCTTATCACAACAAACACAGCGCATTTAAGCTCCTTTGGTTTCTGACTCTCGAGCGAGTCTGGATCTGGTGAATTAGAGGCCTTGGAGGCCCGTTAAAGCCTTTCTAGAGGCCTTTCGAGATGGTAACAACAGCTCAATTAGCCAAGCTATCAATGTAGCCTCCGATCATGTAGCACAAAAGCACTACAGCTAAGATAACCCAATGGTTACTTACCATTCTCAACCTCCAAGCGTACCATGTCCTCGATGTCCAAGATCACTTGATAGTCAACCAGATCTTTCATGTCCGGCGGATTGTCATCCTTGTATCCCTCAAGATACAGGTCAGTGCATCGAACGATCAATGGCAGAGACTCAATAGACTGGACTTCGCAGAGACCGTAAAAGTCAAACCCTCTAATCTTGTAGCTAAATTGTTTTAGTTTAGTCATTTGTTCCTCGCTTTCAGCATGGCGTCTGCCAATTC
>JACCDT011056927.1_pt1 | contig 40071 bp, 37 predicted proteins | sample 7446291 | NCBI WGS metagenome assembly JACCDT01 (sample SAMN15323446, study PRJNA562643) | freshwater metagenome | isolation source: river surface water | place: USA:Blue River Watershed | collected 2017-08-17
ACGCTTCATCATCTTTATTTCCATGGTCCTCGATAAACTTGGCAGCCATTGTCGTATCGATTTCGGAAAAATCCTTATGGATACGTAGTGGTACGCTATTGCCAGAAGCAGGCCGGATGGCTTCTGCTCCATCACACTTCTCCAGTAGAAGAAGGCGGCTTTCAGCTGTTTGATATTTTAGATGGCCTTCGATTAGGCGGCGGCAAAGGTGTGTCTTGCCATGACCGGCATCACCGGTGAGGATGATGCAGCGGGCACCGGCACTGAGCGCTTCAAGTACATATTGCAGCGCGATGGTTTCCAGTGATTTACCATCTTGATCACTCTGGTACTCCTCGTAAATCTGGTCGTGAGAGACTGAAAACGGGAGGTAGCGGTTAAGTCGGGAAACATGCGGATTGATCATGGGTTCCATGCAGAGGTATCCAATTTTCAAAAATGTGGCCGATCAATTCATTTGCCGCATACAGAATGCACGGCTGGAGTGGATACAATTCTAATACTCAATGATGTAGGATTCAGGTGCGTTTCGGTTATTTTGGCGAAAATTTTGCTAGTGTCAGTTTGTAAATTCTTTCAATGATGATCAAGCGTGGCAGCAGCACACTGTAATGGCCCACCAAGAATTAGCTCAGATACTCTCCTACAAGGGAGGGCACATGAGCTTGACGACGGAAATAGAATTTAATCTCCTACTTTCTTTCACCTGTTTTCTTCGGCCGACTAATGGCAATTGAAAGTGGATGTCCTCAGATTGCGGTCGCATCGTGGCCGCAGCGGGAGCCTGCTCTGGGGCATGTGGGGCACGTACGTCAAGCTTGAACGGGCGATCTGGATCAGCGAACATGGCCCTCGTTGCAAGACTCCTCGTTTGACCACGTGGTACGCTGCGATCCGACGGGTTGGTAAGCGATTGCAGGACATCCATTTTTATTTGCCAGTTGCCGGTCCACTAAAGTCGGTCTCTTGGATCTGCCATTGTCTTGTTCTGAAAAATCCTCGCAATCATGAGGATTGGTTGTCAGGGGCTGGAACTTCTGCTTGAATCCTCACGTTCGCGAGGAATTCTCATGAAAATCAGCTTGGACAACGCTCAAAGCCCGGGCCAGATCGTGCGAGCAGTGCGTAAGGCTCAAGGTATGAGGCAGGACGATGCAGCGGGAAGCCTTGGCGTCAGCGAGAACTTCCTGGGCAAGGTCGAGCGCGGCGGCGCGACCGTCCAGTGGGGAAAGCTGTTTCAGGTGCTTGATGGCTTGGGCGTGAAGGTTGACTTGGACTTGCCGGATGAACTGGCCCTGCAGGTGTCGTCGCTGCTGAAGGCAGGAAAATGAACTAGCGCGTACTCGCCGCTTGGATTGCCCTAGTGCAGGACATCTACTTTTATTTGCCAGTACCCTGTCAACTATAGTGGGTGTCCTGGAGCTATTCAGGATCTAGACAAGCAAGCCGAGCATAATTTTTTGCAATTGCTTGAGTCGAGGTCTTGATTTTTATTTGCTTAATGTCCTGATCAAATCAGGCCGATAGCTTCTTGAAGTCTTGCTGCCGTTGAAAATAGCTGATTGCGTTCCATTGCATTCACGAACGCTTCAGCCGTCATCGGCGGCTTTCGCAAGCGGGAGCGCATGTCCTTGAAAGCTGACAGAGCAGGGTAGGGATCCAGATCAAGCAGATTAATGATGAAGTCATCCGGATGAATGGCTTGCAATCCTGAATCGGCAAGCAACTCAATTGGAAAATCCCGCAGGTTCGAGGTCACGATACAGTCTGTATGCCCGGCGATGGCTGCTGCCAGGACATGGGCATCGTTCGGATCGGGCAGGCGGATGCCATCGATGATTGGGCATAGACAGTCTCTTCGATTTCCCAATCCTTGACCGCATGACGCATGGCATTTCGCCGTTGCTCCAGTTTGCCCCGATCTGCGTTGTAGTCACGGGCGGCTGATGAGATCCACTCGCTATCGATGCGAGCTGTCCAGCGTGCTGCGTAGAGTCCCGCCACATGCAAGCTAATGAGTGCATCGGCCACTGCCGGCGGGAACAAGACGCATGCGTCAAGCAATGCGGTACACCTCGCCTGGCTGGCCATGCATCAATACCCAAGTCCGAGTTCTTGAGCGTTATCGGTCAGGCGTTGTAGTGCTTCTTCTTGTTCGCCTTTCATACGATTTTTATATTCGATAAGATCGTCGTAAGCGATCCGCCGATGGGTGCCGACCATTCGGTGCTTTAGTTTGCCGCTGTCGATTTCTTTGATGACGAATGGCCGGGAAACATTGAGGTAGTGAGCTGCCTCAACCGTGGTGAATTCACGCTTTTCCGGCACGATGGTGATCGGGCGGCGCTCGCCCATCGCGCCCAGAACTTGGGCGATCAGGCGCAAGGCCTGAGGCGGTAGCTTGATGTTCGGCTCGGTTTGTTGGCCCGACTCGTCTACCAGGGTGATGATGGGCGCTTGGGAGTGATCCAAGGCTGCCATGATGCAGCGTTGCGCGGCCTTGGCCATGGCTGCTTCAGATTCGTTTAGCAGTGGCGGGCTGATTTCCCGTTGGGAATTTTTTTCCGCAATAGCCATGAACATCTCCCTTAAATTTCAGAAGGCACGATCGCCCTATCTCTCATGGGCACTCTAGGCCATAAAAGCATCAAATGCAATAAGTGAAATAAATGAAATTGCATTGACTGCAAAGACCTAGCCCTAAATTCATGCATTTTTGAAACTTCATGGGGCTCACTGGGATGCCGACAGCCTTGGCTGGCCGTTCGCGCATTGTTCAATAGCCATGCCATGAAGCCTGATCGGAGATCGCTGCGTCCGCTCGTTGCAGGGTCTCGATCCCACCTTCAAATGCGCTTTGCTGAACAGCCTCTATCAGCTAGTATCTATTCATAAATCTATTCAAATTTCTATTCATCCCATGTCCCCGCACTCTGCTGCCGTTCGCAATTGCCTGCTCGCAGGCCCCCGGACTGCGCGGCAAGTGCTTGATTCACTGGGAATAAGTCAGCCAACGGTGTCACGGGCCTTGGCCGATTTGCAGCCTGAGATCGTTCGGCTGGGTGCGGCGCGATCTATTCAGTACGCCCTCAGGGACACCCAGCGGGGACTCCCCGACATTCCTGTGCATCGGGTCGATGCGGACGGCAAGCTCGGTTTCCTGGGCACCCTGGTTGCCGTGCGGCCTGAGGGTTTTGTCATGCTCAGGTCGGATGGCGCGGCATTGCACAGCGAGGGTCTGCCCTGGTGGCTGTTCGACATGCGTCCTCAGGGTTACCTGGGGCGTGCTTACTGCGCAAGACATGCGGCGGCGCTGGGCTTGCCCGCCAACCTGTCGCACTGGACCGATACCCACGCGCTGCGTGCCTTGCTCGATCAGGGGCATGACCTGGTCGGCAATCTGCTGCTGGGCGAAGCTGCGAGGGCGACATTTCTTTCGACGGCCATGCCGGAGCCGGTGGCCGAGGCCGACAAGACCGGGGCCTACGCTCAGCTTGCAAAAGCAGCTGCGCATGGTGAAATTCCCGGTTCATCAGCGGGCGGCGAGCAACCGAAGTTCATTGCCTATGCGATGACACCCGAGGGTGCCCGGCATGTCATCGTCAAATTCAGCGAAGCTGATCAAGGCCTGGTGCAAGAGCGCTGGCGTGACTTGCTGCTGGCCGAGCATCTGGCGTTGCAGACCCTGAATGAAGGCGGAATACTGGCGGCCACCACGCGCATTATCGACAGTGGCACGCAACGCTTTCTTGAAGTGGAAAGATTTGATCGCGTTGGCATGTACGGTCGGCGCGGACTGATTTCACTTGCTGCGCTGGACGCCGCCTTCGTCGGGGCCGGCACGGGTTCCTGGCCGGAGATCGTGCGCCGGCTGGTTGATGCCGGCCACCTGCAAGCCCAGGTAGCCTTTCAGGCGGCGGTGTTGTGGGCCTTCGGCGCGTTGATCGGAAATTCCGACATGCACGGCGGGAACCTGTCCTTCCTCGTTGAGCAAGGTCGCCCCTATGCGCTGGCACCTGCCTATGACATGTTGCCCATGGCGCTTGCGCCCAGAAGCGGGGGAGGCCTGCCTGAAACGCTGGCGGCTGCCAGCGTCATCGCCGCTGTGCCCGATGATGCGTGGCGCAAGGCCGAAGAGCTTGCGCGGCGCTTCCTTGCGCAGCTTGAAGCGCATGCCGGTTTCAGCCGCCGGTTCGTTCCCCTGATCGGGATGCTTAACGCCCATGTCGACGCGGCGAGCTTGAAAATTCGTCGGCTCGGCTAGCCCTTCGCAAGACGGAAACGACCAGGCGGCAAGGGCAGCGAAATCCCGACAAGGCAGGCCAGATTTTAAAAGCATTCACAGGTCGAGCCCGGCCGCAGGCGAGGGTGCTGACAATGCTGCTGTTCCCGGCGCTTTCATCGCGCCGGCACCTCGCCACGAAACCGGCATTTATGGGCGCCGAACGCAGCTTTCCGAAACATGTTAGCGTCACCGGCTCTACCTTGTTCCTGAACACAGCCGTCATGTCCCTCACGCCTACACCCACTGCTGTTGAGCCCAGTCAGTCGCTGAACACAACCAGCGCCTTGTCTGCCGGCCAATTGAGTGTTTACTTCGACGGTGGTTGTCCGCTCTGCCGCGCTGAAATTGCTGCGTACCAGCGCACCGAGGGCGGTGAAGCGCTGCGCTGGGTGGATGTCCACAGTTGCGGTCAGGCCGAGCTTGGTACGGAGCTGGACAAGGCCAGGGCACTGGCGCGGCTGCATGTGCGGCGGCCGGATGGCACGCTGGTGGATGGCGCTGCTGCCTTTGCGGAGATCTGGTCGGCGCTGCCGCGCTGGCGCTGGTTGGCCAGGCTGGCACGGCTGCCGGGCGCCACACCGCTGCTGGAACTGGGCTATGTGGCTTTCCTGCGCCTGCGGCCGCTCTGGCGACCACAGGGGGCTGCATTGGCGCGATTTCCGCGCCCGCTGATGCGCGAACTGCGTTCCGACCATGCCGGCGAGACGGGCGCGGTGATGATCTATCGCGGAATTCTGGCGGTGACGCGTGACCCGGCCTTGCGTGAGTTTGCGCATCATCATCTGGAGACCGAGCTTCGCCATCTGGCCCTGGTGGAAGAGGTGGTGCCGGCCGGCTGGCGCAGCCGACTGCTTCCGCTGTGGCGCTTGTCTGGCTGGCTGACGGGCGCACTGCCTGCCTGTTTCGGCGCGCGCGCAGTCTATGCCACGATCGAAGCGGTCGAGACCTTTGTGGACCATCACTATGCGGCCCAGGTCGCGATGATCGATGCCTTGCTGCAGCCGTCGTCCACTGATGCCAATGCCGCTTTGATGCCTGATGCGGACATGCGCACCGAGCTGCAAAGCCTGCGCGCCATGCTTGAACAATGCCGGCTGGATGAAGTCGCGCATCGCGACGATGCCCATGGCCGTTGGGACGGCCGGGGGAAGTTCATGCTTGGCGCATGGCGCCTGCTGGTAGCCAGCGGCTCGGCAGCTGCCGTCCGGGTCTGCCGGTATCTTTGATCTCGGGCGGAGCGCCGTACCGCAGACAGATCGGCCTCGATCTGGCGCTTCCCCATTCTGACTGAACGTCGACCACGCATCGGCCCGCGCCCGCTTCATCTCATGCAAGGACGGATCAAACGACTACGCCTCGCGGCCATGCCGGCATTGCCTGCTTCCGGCGCTGCCGAAGAGGTCATTTGTCCATTGTGCGATCGACCCATTCCGCCATCACAGCGGGATGCGCATCATTTGATCCCCAAGTCGCGCGGCGGCGTGCAGACGGCATGCCTGCACCGCATTTGCCACCGGCAGATCCATGCGCTGTTCAGCGAGACGGAGCTTGCCCGTGATTACCATCATGTCGAGGCCTTGCGCGAGCATCCCGAGATGGCGCGCTTTCTCGATTGGGTGCGACGCAAGCCGGATGATTTTTTCGAGCGCACCCGCAAGAGCCAGCGCCTGAAGTCGCGCTGAGCCGGCTGGATCGTGTTCTGTGGCCTGGTGCCTGGTGCCCGATGCCGGGGGCCTGGTTTTGGCGTGGCATCTTTTCTTCAGTTCGTATTCCCGGGGCATGGCGCAAGTTTGCAATCGACCACGGCACGCAAAACGATACTCAAAAAATATTCCGGAACTTGCCAACATCCCTACCTTCCAATCACAACTAACTCGCTTCGTTAAGCGACGGTGAAATTTGTATTCATCAACGGATAGTGATTTCGAAGGAGACCATCATGGCTACTCAGCAAGGGCAAGAGGGGGGCGGCAAGTCTGGCCAATCTCAAGGTGGACGTGGGTTTGCCTCAATGGATGAAGAAAAGCAGCGCGAAATCGCCAGCAAGGGCGGACACGCTGCGCATGAGCAAGGCACCGCCCATGAGTTCGATTCCGAAGAAGCCCGCAAAGCAGGCCAAAAAGGCGGCGAAGCGGTCAGCCAGGACACCCAGCACATGTCGGAGATAGGGCAAAAAGGGGGCGAAGCTCGCGCGGCCCAGATGCACCAGCAAGCGGCCAGCAGCACATCGGCCACCGGCAAGAAAGAAGAGGAAGAGGATCAGTCTTCCAAGGAAGGGCAGCAATCAACCCGTGGCGGCACGCCCGAGCAGCATGCCAAGGCAGGACGCCAAAGCCACAAGAATCAATAAGCAGCAAAGTCCGACAGCCCCTGTCAGCGATGACAGGGGCTTTTTCATGTCAGGCCAAGGATCGCACCAGCCAGACGATGCCGCCGGCCGTTCCCAGCATCAGCAGCAGGGCCACCAGCAGCAGCCAGCGTTGAGCACGCTTTTGCGCTGCGATACGGGCTTCGATGTCGGCCGTCTCGACGGCCAGCGCATCGAGCCGTGCATGGGAAGTTTTCAGATCGTTCAGGGTTTTTTGCAGGCGCCGGGTATTCATGGCAGGACTTTACCAGCCCGCGCAGTCAGGGCAGCCGCCGGCACTTGCTGGCATCCTCAGGCGTCCTTAGCGGCCGTGACCCCGTCCGCCACGGTCATCCCAGCCCCGGTGGTGATGATGATGGTGGCGATGCGGGCGCGGACCCCAGCCATTGCCATAGGGGTTGCCGTACGGGGCGCCATACGCGGCGCCATGCGGGCCACCATAGGGGGCGCCATAGTGCTGGCCATAAACGGGGCGCGGGGCCGGGTAGACGACGGTCGGCGGCGGGGGCGCATAGACCACCGGCGGCGGCGCATAAATGCCATAAGGGTGCCCGTAGCCGTAGGTGACGCTGACGGCCGGACCGCGACTGTGGATGGCGCTGCCGATGACGGTGCCGGCAGCGACACCGGCCAGCACGTCGCCGGAATGGGCATGGGCGGCGCCGGCGAAAGCGGTCAGCAGGGCGAGGGCAGCGAGTCGGGTCTTCATGGCGGGTCTCCTTGGTTGAAGCCTGTGACGAAAGTGTACGGAGATGTCATGCCGCCCGGAAGCAGAAAAGTGTCACGACCTGTAAGCCCGGCAATGCGTGCCGCTGATGCGGGATTTGCGGGGGCCGGCGCTGGCTTTGGGCCGGGCTGCGGCGATAATAGGGGCATTTTTCTGACGCGCAGCTGCCATAAGGCAAAGGGATACGGGCATGGACATGAATTTTCAGCTGATCATGGCGCTGGCCATCGTGCTGGCAGGCGGTTTTGCGGCCGGCCTGTGGTTCGGCCGGGCGCTGGCCAGGGCGCGCACTGACGGCGAGCTGGCCCAAGTCAGGGCCGAGTCTGCTGTCCAGCTGGCCACCGCCGAGGCGCGCGCCGCTCAGGCGCAGTCGCTGGGGCAGGAACTCGTTGAGCTGCGTGACAGCCATGCCCAGTTGCGCGCGCTGCTGGCCTCTTCCGAGACCGAGCTCAAGGCCGAGCGTCAGAAAGCGGCCGAGCAGATCGAATTGCTGGGCCAGGCGCGCGAGGCGCTGGCCAATGAGTTCAAGGCGCTGGCCGCGCAAGTGCTGGATGAAAAGACCAAGAAATTCTCCGAGCAGAGCGAGAAAGACCTGACCAACCTGCTCGGGCCGCTGCGCACCAAGCTGGAAGAATTCAAGCAGCAGGTGGACAACGGCCGCGTGCAGGACGTGCGTGACCGCACCGCGCTGGCCGAGCAGGTCAGGCAACTGGCGCAGCTGAACCAGACCTTGTCGGACGATGCCAAGAACCTGACCAAGGCCCTGGTCGGCGACAGCAAGACCCAGGGCAACTGGGGCGAGCTGGTGCTGGAAACCATCCTGGAAGCCTCCGGCTTGCGCGAAGGCCATGAGTTCGTGGTGCAGAAAGGCACGGTCGCCGATGAAGGCAGCAGCCGTCGTCCCGACGTCGTGGTGCAACTGCCGGGCAATCGCCAGTTGGTGATCGATTCCAAGGTGTCGCTGACGGCGTATGAAGCCCTGATGTCGGCCGAGGATGCGGAAGAACAAAAGAAAAAACTGGCCGAGCACCTGGGCTCGATCCGGCGCCATATCGGCGGCCTGTCGGAAAAGAAGTACCACACGCTCTACGAGGGTGTGCAGTCGCTGGATTTTGTGTTGATGTTCATCCCGCTCGAGCCGGCCTTCATGACGGCGATCTCGAACGACAAGGCCTTGTTCATGAGCGCGTGGGAGAAGAACGTGCTGCTGGTCAGCCCGTCGACCCTGTTGTTCGTCGTGCGCACGGTGGCGCATTTGTGGCGCCAGGAAGCGCAGAGCCGCAATGCGCAAGAGATCGCCAAGCGCGGCGCTGAGCTGTACGACAAGCTCGCGCTGTTCACCGAGAGCATGGAAGAGCTGGGTGACCGGCTGCGGCTGGCGCAGGCCTCGTACGACAAGGCCACGCTGCGTCTGTCGTCGGGCAATGGCAACCTGATCCGCCAGGCGGCGATGCTGAAAGAGCTGGGCGTGAAGCCGACCAAGCAGCTGTCGAAGAAGTTTGCCGATACCAACGACGATGCGGCAGCGGCGCCGCGCCTGCCCAGGCAGGTCACCGACTTGCTGTCCGATGGCGATGCGATCGACGATGCGCCGACCCTGCCGCAGTAAATCGCAGTAAATGATCGGCGCCGGTCAGGCGCCGTTACGAATCTGAAAATCTTTACACTTTCGGTTTCGAAAACCCTCAACTCTGCTCGGACGAATCGGGTTTCGCTTATACCCAATCAAATCAATCGTTAAGCCTGCACTGTGGATGTCGTTTGTAGAAAGATGCCAATTTGATGCGAATTGATTGATTGACACCGCCCTGTGTTTCACCGAAATTGGCTGCAATCACACTTGCATGGATTGCGATATGGGCAGCATCGACAAACGATTGCTAAGCAGTCGTCAGATCGCGGACACGCGCATCGACTTCGAAACTTCGATACGCGGCACCATCGAGTTCACTGGCGTTTTTTATCTTGATGGCGCGCTCGATGGCGACCTCAGGGGCAAAGGCACCGACAAGGCCACCGCCGTGGTCGGCTCGCGGGGGCGGCTGACGGGCAATCTTCATTGCCGCAGCGCGATCGTCGCCGGCACCGTCCTTGGTGACATTCATGCGCATTCCCTGGAGCTGCTGGCCGGTGCGCGCGTGATGGGCGACTTGTATTACGAAACACTGGCCATCGATCCTGCCGCCGAGATCAATGGTTCGTTCATTCCTTCCGACTCACCCAGCAGCACATCCGAAGAGCAGAGAGAGCACCATGCGTCGCGCTGAATTGATCGAAGAGCTGAAGCTGCTTCACACCATGGAATTTGATGTCTGTGACGAGGCCCTGCGCCTGGCACAGGAAGTGGACCTGTCGACCTTCGCGTCCATGTCCACGCGCGCAGCGGCCGTGGTGATCACGAAGCGCGGACTGGACCAGAAACACCAGGGCCGCGAGATCGCGACCATGATGCGCACCAGCCGGCTGGTCCGCGCGCACGCCCGGGCCGGCATGCAGTAAGGGCGGGTAGCCAAGCCCCAAGCCCTCAGTAATGCTTGGCCTGTACCTTGCCGGGCCGGCCCGAGTAGCGGTTCATCGCATCCGAGACTTCAAACTCCAGCGTCGCCGTCTTGCCGCCGTAGACGTTTTCTTTCAGCCAGGCGATCTCTTCTTCCATCGCCGCGCGGTTGAGCACCGTCGTGTGCCAGGTGCGCACTTCCGCATCCCATCGGTAGCCACGTCCCTTGAGCAAGTCCTTGGTGCTGAACGGCGAGTTCAGGGCCCGGATGGTGCAGGTGCTGCGGTTGACGAAATCGGCCAGGGCTTTCAGGCCCGGCACGCCGGCCACCGGCAGCGGCTGCTGCAGGACTTCCAGCAGTGCCCGGCAGTCGGTCTCGGCGCGGTGCGCATCGTAGAACAGGCCGAACTTGTAGGCGATGAATTCCAGCTTGGCCGAGCCTAGGCCTTCCTCATCCCAGGCCACTTCTTCGAACGAGCAGCTCCACGGCAGACTTTCGAACAGCGGGAAGCGCACTTCGCAGAAACCGCGATCGAACCGGGCGTTATGCGCAATGACAATGCTGGCGTCCTTCACGAAGGCGGCGACGGCATCGTCGTCGATGCGCTGGCCCTGCACCATCTCGTCGGTAATGCCATTGACGGCCGTCGCCTCGGGCGGGATCGGCATGCCCGGGTCTTCCAGCTGATTGAAGCTGCCGAGCAGGCGGAAGGCCTGCCCGGTCTCGGCGTCGTATTCGAAGGCCACCATGCCCAGTTCGATGATCTTGTCGCGGCCGGCGGTCTTGCCGGTGGTCTCGGTGTCGAGGATCACGCCTTTGCGCACCGCGCGTTCGCCGGCCTCGGCAAAGCCGCTGCGCTCGGGGACGCGGGCCAGCACGCGGTAATCGGGGTGGGCGCGCAGCAGGGCGAGCGCGGCGTCTATGGCAGGCAGGGTATCCGGCATGGGGCGGTCTGATTGTTGTTCATCGGGGGCGAGGCCGTGCAAGGCAGCGCGGGCAAGCGGCACGCTGCAAGCGGCAAGCGTCTGCAGCCGGATTATTCCATGACCGGGGAGGGCGCCCGGGATTTTGCTACAGTAGGGCCGTGCCCAGCCCTTGCGGAGGTGACCCGTGAAGCTCCTCTCCTTCTTGCAGGATGTCGGCCCTGATCACCAGGGCCGCTATCTGTCGGATATCTGGAAGTTCAGCGACCTGCAGATCGCGACGACCCACGACTTCATCCAATGGGTTTTTCCGCTCGATGTAGCCAGCGGCGCGCTGCCGGATGCCCCGGTGCTGGAGCCGGCCGAGATCGACCTGATCCACAAGTCCTCGCCGGCGACGATGAACCTGGAGAAATCGGCGCAATGGTTTCTGGATTATCTAAGCCGCAGCAAAGACTGGCTGCGCGAATCTGATCATCATCATTTGCGCATCACGCGCATGCTCAGGTCGCAGCGCCTGCTGTTGGGCGAGCTGGCGGCCGAATCTGCCAAAGAAAGGGTCTTCCACATGGCGCAACAGGCAAAGACAAAGGCCAGGATCAGCGATGCCGCCTATGCGCATTGGCGGGCCGCCTGATCGTATGGGGCTGATGAATCCGGGCTGGGGGGTTCCGATCGTCATGGCGGTCGTCATGGCGATCGCGGTGCCGGCGCAGGCAGAGCCCTTCCTCGGGCTGGAGCCGCTGGAGTCGCTGGCGTCGGTGCGCCAGCGCTTCCCGAATGCCAGGCTCGACCCCGAGCGTCCGCCCTGGCTCAAGCCCAACCAGTACTACTGCATGCTCGATGCCGACGGCGCCGACGGCCTGGTGGCGCTGCTGTTCGAGCATGACGATGAAAAGCGCAAGCAGAAGCTGGCCGACCTGCAAAAGAGCCTGCCGGCCACGGTCAACAATCCCGACAATCCGCAGGCGAAATCAACCGACCTGCTGATGCGCCAGCAGCGCGAAGCGCTGGCGCGCCCGCTGGAGGAGCGGCTCTCGCTGGTGCGCATACGCTGGGTGCCGGACAAGCCGCAGAAGCTGAGCGCGTTGCAGGCCAGGTATGGCAAGCCGGATGCGATCAGGCTCAATGTCAGTGGCCCGGGGCCGGTCTATGTCTGGGAGCGCGGTGTGCATGCCTACCTGACGCCGGACCGGCGGCAGGCCAAGATGATCGAGTTCTGGTTTACCGAAGACGACCTGTCCGACATCTTCCTCAAGCGCTGACCGGCGGTGCTGCCGGGTCGCGCCCGACTTCGCGCCCGACCTCGCGCCCGACCTCGCGCCCGACCTCGCGCTCAGCGCAGCTTTTCCAATTGCACGAAGGCGCCATGGTCCCAGACGCCTTCGAGCGCCGCGCGCCCGCCACTGAAGGTCTGCCGGCCACGGCCATGGTGCATGCCATTGAGCACCTGCCCGGTATAGGCATCGCCATTCGCATAGACGAAGCTGCCTTGGCCGGAGAGCTGGTCGGCCTGGAAGTCGCCCGTGTAATGCCCGCCGGTGGCGAAATGGTAAACGCCGCGGCCATGCCGGCGTCCCTTCACGAAGGGACCGTCATAGCGGTCGCCGTTGGCATAGGTCATCGTGCCACGACCGTGGAGGGCGTTCTTGTAGAAGCCGCCGATGTAGGTCTTGCCGTCAGCGAACTCGACCTTGGCCGGGCTTTGCACATACCCGTCCCTGAACAGCCCGCTCAAGCGGTCGCCATTCGAAAACGTGTAGACGCCCGGGCCGTCGCGGTTCAGGCGGCGGTCAAATTTGCCCTCGTACTTGTCGACGCCCCAGTAGTACATCGTGTCCCAGCCAAGGGTGTTCCAGGTCACGTCATCCCAGGGCGGCGCGCGCATGCCGCTGCAGCCGGTGACGGCGGCAGCCAGCAGGATGGCCAGCAGTGATCTTGGTTTCATCGGTGGTAGCCCTTGGTCGTATGCTGCCGAGTTTTGCTGCCGAATTGGCAATCGGTTCGGCAGTCAGGTCTGCAAGCGGTCGGCAACGGCAGGGCGCCTGCCCGGCGCGTAGCGATGCCCATCAGGCTATGAATCGGCGCGGACGGCGATTTCTTGATGGCGACTATAAACACCCGGGCCCGCACATGGCGGGCCCGGGTGTCAGGACAGGACGCTCAGTCCAGGGAGCTCAGTCCAGGGAGCTCAGTCAGGACGGCGCGCGAAGGACTGGTGGCGGCGGGCCGGCTTCAGGTGAGCTGTATCGGGTGAGCTGTATCGGGTGAGCTGCATCGGGTGAGCTGTTTCGGGTGAGTTTTTCGGATGCGTTGTCTGCGCTGGATGCGCTGGCAAGCGACCTACATCTTGTCCTCAGCGGACTTTTTGCCGTCTTTCTTGTCGTGCATTTCGCCTTTGTGCTCGCCCTTGTGTTTGCCCATATCTTTGCTCATGTCCTTGCCCATCTCCTTGTCCTTGCTCTTGCCCTTGGCCAGGTGCTTGCCGCGGTCGTCCATGCCTTTCTGGTGGGTCATCTGGGCATCGGCCGCTTGCGCCTTGCCATCCATGTCCCCTGCCTTGGCGGTGCCCGCCGTGGACTGGCCAAAGCTGCTGTCGGCGCCTGCCGCGGACTTGGACTTGCCGCCGGCGCTCTCATCTTTGGCATAAGCAGCGCCGGTGAAGGCAAGTGCGAGAGCCGAGAGCATCACTAGCTTTTTCATGATTCATCCTTTCCGGGATCGATAAAGAGTGGCTGTTGCTATCCGGTGTTGTTGACCGGTGAACACAACATAAGCCCCACCCGGTCTGGGTCAGCGCGTGCTTACATTCTGCAAACTGTTTCTCTATAGAAAAAACCAACCTCGCAACGTCTTGTCCAAGCAAGGGGATGGGCGGCCGCACTGGTCGCCGGTCAGCCTTGCCACTCGACGACAGGAGACAGCCATGACACGCAAGTATGTGGATTGCCGGAATGTGCCCAGCGAGAACCACTGCAGCATTGCCATCAGCGCCGACAGCGATGCAGAACTGATGGAAGCTGCGGTCCAGCATGCCGTTACCGTCCATCGCCACGAAGATACGCAGCTGCTGCGCCAGCAGATCAGCCAGGCCATCCGCGAGGGCATGCCGCCGGAGCGGGCATGACGGCCACCTGAAGGGCAGGCGCGCAATGAAGCGGTTCGCTCGCATCGCCGGCATCGCCCTGGTGCTGATGGCGGCGCTGCTGGCCGTACTGGCCGTGGCCATCGCCAGCTTCGACTGGAACCGCGCGCGTCCCTGGCTGGCCGAGCGGGTTACGGCGGCCACCGGCCGCCCGTTCGAGATCAAGGGTGAGCTTGCGGTCTCGTGGCAGCGTCCCCCCGAGACCCGGGGCTGGTGGCGCTATCTGCCGTGGCCGCACTTGCGCGCGAGGGATGTGGTCTTCGGTAATCCGCCCTGGGCCGAGAGCGGGCGCTGGATGGCGCAAGTGCCGCAGCTGGATTTCACGCTGAACCTGCCTGCCTTGCTGCAGCGGCAGGTGCGCGTGCAGCAAGCCCGGCTGGCCGGCCCGGTGCTGGTATTCGAGAAGGCAGGCGAGGACCGCAAGAACTGGGTCTTCGCTCCGCGAGCCACCGATCCCGCCGGCCGCCCCTGGCGCTTCGAGATCGACAGCCTGGCCGTGGCCAGCGGCCAGTTGCGCTATCTCGACAAGGCCAGCGCCACCGATCTTCAGCTCCGGCTGGACACGGCGTCCGATGGCAGCGTGCGCTGGCGGGCCAGCGGGCGCTATAACGACGAGGCGCTGCAAGGCCACGGCTCGGCCGGCGCCTTGCTGGCGCTGCGCACCAGCGACCTGCGCTATCCGGTCGAGGCCGATGTACGGGTCGGCGACACCCGCCTGACTGCACAGGGCACGATTACCGATCCGTCGGCGCCCAGCGCGCTGGACATCCGGCTGGTGTTGACCGGCGCCAGCATGGCCGACCTGTACCCGCTCAGCGGGCTGCTGCTGCCAAAGACCCCCAGGTTTTCCACCTCGGGCCGGGTGGTTGGCCGCACCCTGCCCGGGCAGCTCGACCTGCGCTACGAAGGTTTCAGCGGCAAGGTCGGCCAGAGCGATATCGCCGGTCATTTTCATTATCGTCAGCAGGGATCGCGTTCCCTGCTCAGTGGCGAGGTGGTGTCGTCGCGGCTGCGGCTGGTCGACCTGGCGCACCTGATCGGCGCCGGCGACAGCGGACCGCCCAAGCCGGGCGAGGTCCGCCAGCCCGAGGGGCGGGTGCTGCCCTGGTCGCCTTTCAAGACCGAGCGCTGGCACAAGATGGATGTGCAGGTGCGCTTCACCGGCAAGCAGATCATCCGGCGCGAGGCGCTGCCGATCGACGACCTCGATACGCGCCTGACGATGAAGGCCGGCGTGCTGACACTGGACCCGCTGCGCTTCGGCATAGCCGGCGGCCGGCTGCAGGGCTCGGTGCGCATCGACGGGCTGGCCGACCCGGCACGGGGCAAGCTGCTGCTGCAGGCGCAGCGGCTTGAATTGCGCCAGCTGTTCCCGACCGTCGGTGAGGCGCCGGCCAGCGTCGGCCGGCTGGCCGGGCGCGCCGACCTGAGCGGGCAGGGCAATTCGGTGGCGGCGCTGCTGGGCTCGGCCAGTGGCGAGGTGAGCGCCGTCATCAGCGAGGGGTCGGTCAGCAAATTCGTGCTCGAGGCAGCCGGGCTGAACCTGGCGTCTGCGGCATTGACGAAATTTTTCGGCGATCGCCAGGTGCCGATCAATTGCATGCTGGCCGACTTCAAAGTCGATGCCGGCGTTGCCCGCGCGCGCAGCTTCTTGCTGGATACAAAGGATGCCTCGATCGGCGTCAACGGCACCATCAGCTTGCGCGATGAGCGCTATGACCTGACCTTGCACCCCGACACCAAGGGCGTGCGCATCATCACGCTGCGCTCACCGCTGTACATACGCGGCAGCTTCCAGAAGCCCGAGGTCGCCCTCGACCGTCGGCGAGTCGCGCTCAAAGCCGGCGCTGCAACGGTGCTGGGGGTGATCGCCGCCCCGGTTGCCGGTCTTATCGCGCTGGTCAGCCCGGGGGAGCCGGCAGCCAGTCCTTGTGCTTCCTTGCTGAGGCGATCGGCGAACTGAGCGCCGATGCTGCCGCGGCCGACTTTCGGGGCGGCAGGGGAGCTTGCTGCAGGGGGGCTCAGGGTTCAGGGACGCCAGAAGCCTGCATGCGGCACAGTGGCTTCCTTTTCCATCGCGGGGCCAACAACCTCGAGCGCCCGCTGGCCCCGGGCGAATACCTCGCGGCAGGGCAGGGACAAGGTGGGGTTCTCCGGGTCGCTGCCGGTCAGCGCCAGCAGACTTTCTTCGGCCAGCGCGTAGACCACACGGCCCACGCCGGCCCAGTACGCGCCGCCCGAGCACATCGCGCAGGGCTCGGCGCTGGTGTACAGCGTGGCGCCGGCCAGTTCGGCCGGGCTCAATTGCGATGAGGCCGCGCGCAGCGCATTCATTTCTGCGTGCGCAGTGCGGTCCTTGCTGGAGGCATTCATCGCCGCAGAGATGACTTTGCCATCGGCGCCGACCACCATCGCAGCGAACGGGTGATGGCCATCGTCGCGCGAGCGTTGCGACAGCGCGATTACTTGTTCGAGGAAATAGGCATCGCGTTCGTTCAGGGGCTGGGTCATGAGCTTAATTCCGTAAAAATCGTCCAGTCGCCGTCTTTTGCAGCCGGCGCCGGTGCATCATCAGCTGCCGCTGAGGCAAGGCTCAGGCCACGCCCGCCTTTTGCAGCATGTGCTGGCTCAACTGGTTGTGGCGTTCGATCAGGCGCGGCAGGTCCACGCCTTTCAGCTCGCCGCCATCGACCACCACCTTGCCATTGATGACCGACAGCCAGGCCGGCGCCGGCGCGCAGGTCAGCAGCGCGGCGACCGGGTCGCCCTGGGCGCCGGCATGGGCGAGGCCGTCGATGCGGAAGGCGACGAAATCCGCCGCCATGCCCGGCGCCAGGCTGCCGATGTCATCGCGCCCCAGCGTCCTGGCGCCGCCGGTGGTGGCCAGCGCCAGCGCTTCGCGCGCAGAGAATCGGTCCGCATTCGATTCGAAACCGGGCCAGCCCACGCGCTGCAGCAGCATCGCCTGCCGGGCCTCGCCCAGCAGGTGGTTGCCGTCATTGCTGGCCGAGCCATCGACGCCCAGGCCGACGCGCACGCCGGCATCGACCATCTGCCTTACCGGCGCAATGCCGGAGGCCAGGATCATGTTGCTGCTCGGGCAGTGGCAGACGCCGGAACAGCTGTGGGCCATCTTGCCGATCTCGTCCGTGCTCGGATGCACCATGTGCGCAAACCAGACGTCGGGCCCCAGCCATTCGACCGATTCGGCATAGGCCAGCGGACGCATGCCGAACAGCTCGATGCAATAGCGCTCCTCGTCCAGCGTCTCGGCCAAATGGGTGTGCAGGCCGACATGCCGGTACGAACGCGCAAGCCTTGCGGATGAACGCATCAGGTCGCCGCTGACCGAGAACGGCGAGCAGGGCGCCAGGCCGATGCGCAGCATCGATAGCGGTTCCGGGTCGTGATAGCGCTCGATCAGGCGCTGCGATTCGGCCAGGATGAAGGCTTCGTTCTCCACCAGGCTGTCGGGCGGCAGGCCGCCGGCCGATTCGCCGACGCTCATGCTGCCGCGGGTCGGATGGAAACGTATCCCCATGGCCTGGGCGGCGACGATCTCGTCGTCCAGCGTGCAGCCATTCGGGTACAGGTAGAGATGGTCGGCCACCGTGGTGGCGCCGGACAGCATCAGCTCGGCCAGCGCGATCTGGGTGCTCACCTGCACGGCCTCCGGCGTCAGGTGACCCCAGACCTGGTACAGCATCTTCAGCCAGTCGAACAGCTTCAGGCCCTTGCCGGTGCCGATGCTGCGCGTCAGGCTCTGGTACATGTGGTGATGGCAGTTCACCATGCCCGGCACGATCACGCAGCCGCTGGCGTCGATGGTGCGGGTCGGCGCCTTGTCCGGATGTTGTGCCAGCCAGGCGTCGAGGTCGGCGGTGGTGCCGACTTTCAGGATGCGATTGTCTTCGGTCAGCAGGGCGCCATCGCGGAATTCGTTTTGTTCGCCATCGACGGTGGCGATGGCTTGCGCGTGGCGCAGGTAGAGTCGTTCGGTCATGGCGGAAGTTTAACCGAGGGCTTCATCGTTGTCGGTGCGGCGCAGGCATCCGGGCGCCCTCAGTCGGCCGCGATCACGCCGTAGCGCAGCCCGGCCTCGCGCAGGTATTTGCGGTAAGCCAGCGACATCCGGTCGCAGGCGACCGACATTTCGGCCGCGGGCGACAGCGGCAGCCGCAGCGGACGCTGGTTTTCGACGATGGGCTTGTCCTGCAAGAAGATGGTGTCCTGGAAGCTGCTCAGTTCTTCATCGCTGGATTCGAAGTTGGTCATCGCAAGGATGATCCAGGCCCGGGTGCTCGTCTCTGTCATGGGCTGCAGGTGCAGGCTGATCGCCTCGCGGAAACCATCCTGCGCGGCCGGCTCCTTGGTCAGGATGGCCGTGAAAGGTCGCACGACGCGATAGGTGTATTCGACATGGCTGCCGCCGTCGGCCAGCTTGTTCGAGCGCGGCTGCCAGGCATGGCAGTTCCTGGCCCAGATGCCCTGGCCATAGCGGGCGTCATCGAAAGTCTCGACCGTGTAGTCGCGGATGGCCGTCATTTCCCGGTCGCCCAATATGCCTTCGTGGACGAAGGCGAAATGCGCCATGTCGAGGAAGTTCTCGACGATGCGCGGCGCGCTGCTGGCCACGTCATACGGGCCGCAGATCACCTTGCGCAGGTGCTGGTCATGGTATTCGGGGAAGGGCAGCACATCGCCGGCCGGGGTGCCGATGCACACCCAGACCAGGCCATAGGCTTCTCTGGCCGCAAATACCTTCACCTGCCCCTTCAGGTTGCCGTCCTTCAGCTCCGGCAGCGCCGGGATGCGGTGGCAACGGCCTTCCTTGCCGAAACGCCAGCCGTGATACGGGCAGGTCAGCGTGTCGGCCTCCAGCACGCCCATCGACAGCTTCATGCCGCGATGCGGGCAGCGGTCTTCCCAGGCATGCAGCAGGCCTGCGCTGTCGCGCCAGATGACCAGCGGGGTGTCGAGCAGCGGCGCGGCCAGCATGCTGCCGGGCGGCAGGCTGTTGGCAATGGCGACCGGGTGCCAGTCGTTCAGGGCGACGGGGTCGGACAGGCATTCGGGGTGCAGGTTGATCGTGTTCATGTCGGCAATGATAAATGCGTTTGCAGCGGACAAAAAAAGTCCCGGGGTTGCCGGGACTTAAAAAAACTGATACGGGCTTCACAACGAGAGGAGATGCCGGTCTTTGTCCGGACCGGCACGGATACATGCGTTACGACGGCTTAGAAATTGACGCGCATGCCGACGCCGAATGCATCACCCATCTTGCTCGAGGTGGTTTTTTCGGTGCCGTACAGGTAGTTCGCGTACACGTCGGTGGTCTTCGACAGCGGCATCAGGTAACCGATCGCGGTCTGGGCGAACTTGATGCTCGATGCATTCTTGGTCGAGGTGTCGGCATACGACACCAGCACTTTGCCCGGGCCAGCCGGGATCTGGGCCGACACGTGGAAGGTGGAGGCTTCGGTCACGACAGCGGCAGTCTGCTTGCCGGTCTGGTAGGTGGCGAAGACCTTGGCGACGCCCAGGTCATACGAGGCGCCGACGAAGTAGACCTTGGCTGCCTTGTGGGTGCCATAAATGTCGGTATCGAGGGAGCCGATCGAACGGGTCTTGGTGTCCATGTAGTAAGCGGACAGGCCGAGCGGGCCGCTGAAGTACATCGCATTGGCGCCGAAGTTGTCACCGGTGCTGTTGGCTGCATAGTTGACATCGGCCACCACGCCACCCATCGACGGGGTCGTGTAGCGGATCTGGTTGCTCCAGGCGGTATCGTCATACAGGCCGCGCGATTGAGCGGTGATTCCGAACGTGCCATTTGCTGCCGTCGTGCCCAGCACCGAATCAAAGTAGGTCGCATGCCACAGCGGGCTGTAGGTCGTCGAATCGCCGAAAGCGTTGAACAGGATATGCGGGACGAAGCTCGGGTTCACGTCGCGGCCCAGCGAGACCGAACCCATGTCCTTGGTCGACAGGCCGACCCAGGACTCACGGGTGAACAGGTAGTTGCCGCCGCCGGTGCCGGTCAGGAACGAACCATTCGCAAAGTCGATGAACGCCGACATGGCGAAGTTGGCCTTCATGCCGCCGCCCAGGTCTTCCGAGCCCTTGATGCCGAAGGCCGACGTCGACATGCCGCCGCTGTTGAGCTTGGTGGCGCGGGTGCCGCCCGGCGCTTTGGAATTCATGACGCCGACGTCAGCGATGCCGAACACGGTCACATCAGCCATGGCATTGCCGCCAGCCAGTGCGCCGACAACGGCCGCTGCTGCCAGCGAAAACTTTACGAGGTGCTGCTTTTTCATGCTTTCTCCTTGAGGCACGGTTTATGAAACGGATGCGGTTGCTTCTTTTTTCTGGGGATTCCCAAAACCTGCATGCGCAGCGGCCACGGCCCGGGCCGTGCCGCCGTGCATGAAACTGTCGATTACTTCGGGATCGAGCCTTCGACGCCCTTGACGTAGAAGTCCATCGAGAGCAGCTTGTCGAGCGCCATCACGCTGCCGGCGGCGACCTTGGTGGCGCCGGACTGATCGACGACCGGGCCCTGGAACGGATGGAACTTGCCCTCGGCGATGGCTTTTTTCTTCTCTTCGAAAATCTTCTTGGCATCAGCCGAGACGACCGGGTTGAGCGGCGACATCACGACCATGCCTTCCTTCAGGCCGCCACGGACTTCGCCCGACTTCCAGGTGCCGGCCAGCACGGCCTTCACGGTGTCGATGTAGTACGGAGCCCAGTTGTTGGTGTTGGCGGTGAGGTGGGCTTTCGGTGCGAACTTGGCCATGTCCGAGTCCCAGCCGAAGGCGTACACGCCTTTTTCCTGTGCCACTTGCAGCGTGGCCGGCGAATCGGTGTTCTGGCACAGCACGTCGGCGCCCTGGGCGATCAGGGTCTCGGCCGCCTGGCGCTCTTTCGCCGGGTCATACCAGCTGTTCACCCAGACCACCTTGGTCTTGATGTTCGGGTTCACGCTCTGCGCGCCGAGGGTGAAGGCGTTGATGTTGCGGACGACTTCAGGAATCGGGAAGGAACCGACGAAGCCCAGCGTATTGGACTTGGTGGTCTTGCCGGCGATGGTGCCCAGCAGGTAGGCGCCTTCAAAGAACTTGGTCTCGTAGGTGCCGAGGTTTTTCGCCTTCTTGTAGCCGGTGGCGTGCGCGAACACGATGTTCGGGAAAGCCTTTGCGACTTTTTCAGTCGGGTTCATGTAGCCGAACGAGGTCGTGAAGATGACCTTGTTGCCTTCGGTGGCCAATTTGCGGATCACGCGCTCGGCGTCCGCGCCTTCCGGCACGTTCTCGACGAAAGTGGTTTTCACCTTGGCGCCGAATTCCTTTTCCAGTGCCAGGCGGCCCTGGTCATGGGCATAGGTCCAACCAGCATCGCCCACCGGGCCGACGTAGACAAAGCCGACTTTCAGCGGCTCATCCGCAGCATGGACGGGCGCGGTAAAGGCGAACACCGACGTCGCTGCCAGGACGGCAAGCGCGGTGAATTTGCGACGATTGATCATTTGGGTTCCTGTATGAGTTAGTCGTATTGGCTACTTGCCCGGGGTGCTGAAACCGTCCCGCAGCATCTGCGCAGGGCAGGAAAAAGGCGATCAAAAACGACCAAATAGGTCGCTGAACGCACTTTCTCTTGGGTTACGCAGAGGCAAATATTATTCCAGCTTTGCTGCTTTGCAAAAAGCTGCACAACCTATATCGATTACCGAACGAAAACCTTTGTGAAATCAAGGCTTAAGCGGCGCGGAGGGCGGATTTGTCAGGCTTTTGCAAGGAAAAATGCTGCGCTGCCAACTCGACAAGACTCACCACAACCGGGCGTGCCCTGTTGTGAAAGGTGCATCGGCAGGCAGTTTTAGTGCGCGGGGCCGCTTCAGGCGGCTGGCGGGTGATGGGCGATCCAGTGCCGGGCAATCGCTTCGCGGGTGCAGACCCAGACCCGGTCATGCGACTGGAGGTGGTCGAGGAAGCGCGCCAGGCCGGCGATGCGGCCCGGGCGGCCGACCAGCCGGCAGTGCAGGCCGATGGACATCATCTTCGGCGCCGACTCGCCTTCGGCATACAGCACGTCGAACGCATCCTTGAGGTAGGTGAAAAACTGCTCGCCGGTATGGAAGCCCTGCGCCTGCACGAAGCGCATGTCATTGTTGTCCAGCGTGTAGGGCACGATCAGCTGCGGCTTGCCATTCACGTTTTCCCAGTACGGCAGGTCATCGGCATAGGAATCCGCGTCATACAGGAAGCCTTGCTCGGCCACCAGCTTGCGGGTATTGACGCTGGTGCGCCCGGTGTACCAACCGACCGGCCTTTTCCCGGTCAGCTGCACGATGGCCTCGATCGCCCGCCGCATGTGCTCGCGCTCTTCGTCTTCGGGCATGTTGCGGTAGTCGATCCAGCGCCAGCCGTGGGAGGCGATCTCATGGCCCAGCTCGACAAAGGCGGCGGTCAGGTCCGGATGCCGCTGCAGCGCCATGCCGACGCCGAAGATCGTCATCGGCAGCTGCCGCTCTTCAAACAGTTTCAGCAGCCGCCATACGCCGACCCGGCTGCCGTATTCATAGAGCGACTCCATGCTCATGTGGCGCTGGCCCGGGAAGGGCACGGCACTCACCATCTCCGACAGGAAGGCTTCCGACGCGGCATCCCCGTGCAGGATGGTGTTCTCGCCGCCTTCTTCATAATTGAGCACGAATTGCACCGCGATCCGCGCCTGGCCCGGCCAGCCGGCCACTGGTGGCGTGCGGCCATAGCCGATCAGGTCGCGCGGATAATCGTTGGCGTGGACGGACGAATTTGGATTCATGATCGCTGCAGTTTTGGCTTGATAATCGAGACAGATGTAGGCACAGTTGATGGCATGCAACTTGCCTGATTCTAAATCAGCCCAGCCGCGAAAAAACGATGCTGAACCTTTTTCGCGCAAGAATTCATCCGGCACCGGATCCGGCATCGATGACCCTGCGTCACGCGGCCCGCCTGTGCCTTGCTTTGGTGCGAACCTGCCCGTTTCAGGGCGCGCCGGGCAGCCAGATTAAGACGCGATCTCATGCAGAAGACGATCAATGACAAGGTAGTGCGTTTCGTGCTCGACGGCGAGCTGGTCGAGGCGCAGCCGGCAGCGCCGACCACCACGCTGCTCGACTGGCTGCGCGAGCATGGCCGCTGCGGCGTCAAGGAAGGCTGTGCGGAAGGCGACTGCGGTGCCTGCACCGTCGCCATTGGCGAGCTCGATGGTGAGCGCGATGGTGAGCGCATTCGCACCGGCGCCGTCAACGCCTGCATCCGTTTCCTGCCCACGGTCGATGGCAAGGAAGTGACGACCGTGCACGGCCTGCGCAATGACGATGGCACGCTGCATCCGGCGCAGCAGGCGATGGTCGATTGCCATGGCTCGCAATGCGGCTTCTGCACGCCCGGTTTCGTCATGTCGCTGTTCACTCACTACCTTGAATGCGACGGCCAGCCCGCCACGCGTGACGGTGTCGTCAATGCGCTGACCGGCAACCTTTGCCGCTGCACCGGCTACCGTCCCATCATTGACGCGGGCCTGGCCATGCATACCTATCCGGTCGCCAGCTTCAATGCGCAGCCGGCCGAGCGTGTGGCCCGCCTGCGCAGCCTGAAACGCAGTGCATCGCTGGCGCTGCCCGGCTTCATCGCGCCGCGCAGCGCCGACGAATTCGCCGCTGCCTATGAAGCCAGCCCGCAATCGCTGGTGCTGGCCGGCGGTACCGATGTCGGCCTGTGGGTCACCAAGCAGCTACGCGAACTGCCGCCGCTGATCTATGTCGGCGAAGTGGCTGAATTCGACCGCATCGAAAACACCGGCACCCACTTGCGCATCGGCGCCGCCGTCACGCTCGAGAAGGCCTTCAGCGCGCTGGTCGATGCCTATCCGTCGCTGACCGAGTTGCATCAACGCTTTGCATCACGGCCGGTACGCAACTCCGGCACCTTGTGCGGCAACGTCGCCAACGGCTCGCCGATCGGTGATGCGATGCCGGCACTGATCGCCCTCGGCGCCAGTGTCTGCCTGCGCAAGGGCGGGCAACGACGCCAGCTGCCGATGGAAGACTTGTATCTCGCCTATCAGAAGAAAGACCTCGCGCCCGGCGAATTCGTCGAGGCGGTCAGCGTGCCGCTGCTCAAGGATGTGCAGTTCGCCCTCTACAAAGTCGCCAAGCGCTTCGATCAGGATATTTCCGCAGTCTGTGCCGGCATCGCCATCACGCTCAGCGATGGCCGGGTCGCATCGGCCCGTCTGGCCTATGGCGGCATGGCGGCGACACCGAAACGTGCGCTGGCCGCTGAAGCGGCCTTGAGCGGCCAGCCCTGGTCGGCCGCATCGGTGGAGAGCGCCGCGCAAGCCCTTGCCCAGGATTTCAAGCCGCTGACCGACATGCGCGCCAGCGATGGCTATCGTCAGGCCGTGGCCGCCAACCTGCTGCGCCGGTTCTGGCATGCATCGGCCGGCGAAACGGTACGCGTCAACGAACTGGATGCGCTGGCCTCGGCAGCGCTGCCTGCCGGCGGCAGGGAGGACTGACATGGATCGCATCCTCCCCCTGGCGGAAGGCGTCAGCGGCAAGCCCGTCGCCCATGAGAGCGCAGCCCTGCATGTCAGCGGCGATGCGCGTTACATCGACGATATCCCCTTGCCCGCCGATACCCTGCATGCAGCGCTCGGGCTGTCGACTGTCGCCCATGGCCGGGTGAAATCGCTGGACCTGTCGGCCGTGCGCGCCGCGCCCGGCGTAGTGGCCGTGCTGACGGCAGCCGACATCCCCGGTGACAATAACTATGGCCCGATCAAGCGCGATGACCCGATCTTCGCAACCGGGCTCGTCGAATGCGTGGGCCAGCCCTTGTTCGCCGTCATCGCCAGCTCGCAACTGGCGGCGCGCCGGGCGGCCCTGCTGGCCCGGGTCGACATCGAAGAACTGCCGGCGATCCTCGATATACGGGACGCAATTGCCAACGACAGCTTCGTGCTGCCGACCGTCACCGTGCAGCGCGGCGAGCCGGTGGCTGTCCTGCGGCAGGCGGCGCATACCTTGAGCGGCAGCTTTTCGCATGGCGGACAGGAACATTTCTATCTCGAGGGCCAGGTCGCCGCCGCCTTGCCGCAGGAAGACGGCAGCGTGCTGGTGCACAGCTCGACCCAGCATCCGACCGAGGTCCAGCACCTGGTCGCGCACGCGCTGAACCTGCATGCGCATCAGGTCAACGTCCAATGTCGTCGGCTGGGCGGCGGTTTTGGCGGCAAGGAGAGCCAGCCGGCCCTGTTCGCGGCCGTGGCCGCGATCGCCGCCCTGAAGCTCAAGCGCCCGGTCAAGCTGCGCATCGACCGCGATGTCGACATGAGCATCACCGGCAAGCGGCATGACTTCCTCGCCGACTACACGGTGGGCTATGACGACGACGGCCGCATCCTTGCCTTCGATGTGATGCTGGCCTCGCGCTGCGGCTACTCGGCCGACCTGTCGGGCCCGGTCAATGACCGTGCGATCTGCCACATCGATAATTGCTACTTCCTCGAGCACGTGCGGGTGGTCTCGCACCGCTGCAAGACCCACACCGTCTCCAATACCGCCTTCCGCGGCTTCGGCGGCCCGCAGGGGATGCTGGTGATCGAGGCAGCGATCGATGCCATCGCGCGTCGGCTCGGCAAAGACCCGCTGGCCGTGCGTCGCCTCAACTTCTACGGCATCAGCGACCGCAACATCACCCATTACCAGATGCCGGTCGAGGACAACATCATCGCCGAGCTGGTCGCGCAGCTGGAGCAGAGCAGCGACTACCAGGCGCGTCGGCAGTCGATCGCCGCGGCGAATGCGGCCAGTGCCGTCATCAAGCGCGGCATCGCGCTGGTGCCGCTGAAGTTCGGCATCTCGTTCAACGCCACCCATTTCAACCAGGCCGGTGCGCTGGTCCATGTCTACAACGACGGCAGCGTGCTGGTGAACCATGGCGGCCTCGAAATGGGGCAGGGGCTGCACACCAAGGTGGCGCAAGTCGTGGCCGACGAATTCGGCCTGCCGCTGTCGGCCATTCGCCTGTCCGGCACCGATACCGCGAAAGTGCCGAACACCTCGGCCACTGCCGCTTCGACCGGCGCCGACCTCAATGGCAAGGCCGCGCAGGATGCCGCACAAAAAATTCGTGCGCGCATGGTCGATTTCCTCGCGGCCCGGTATGAGGTCGATGCGCAGCAGGTCAGTTTTGCCCAGGGCATGGTGCAGGTCGGCGACAAGGCCATCAGCTTCGCCGAGGCCGCCAACCAGACCTGGTTTGCGCGCATTTCGCTCTCCTCCACCGGCTTTTATGCGACACCGAAGATCCATTTCGATGTCAAGACCATGCAAGGTCGGCCCTTCTTCTATTTTGCCTACGGCGCGGCGGTGTCCGAAGTCGCGATCGACACCCTGACCGGCGAGCACAAGCTGCTGCGGGTGGACATCCTGCATGACGCCGGCCGTTCGCTGAACCCGGCGATCGACCTCGGCCAGGTCGAAGGCGCGTTCCTGCAGGGTGCCGGCTGGCTCACCAGTGAAGAGCTGTGGTGGGATGCGAAGGGCAGGCTGAAGACCCATGCGCCATCGACCTACAAGATCCCGGCCGTCAGTGACTGGCCGGCCGTCGCGAACGTGAAACTGATGGACCATGCCGAGAACCGCGAAGACACCATCTTCCGATCCAAGGCTGTCGGCGAGCCGCCGCTGATGCTCGGCATGTCGGTGTTCCATGCCTTGCGCGATGCGGTCGCCGCCGCCGCCGGCGCGGACGGGGCGGCACGACTGCTGGCGCCGGCCACGCCGGAAGCGGTGCTGCGCGCGCTCGGCGCGATGGATGGCGCCGATGCCGCCAACGCCGCCGAGATCGTCAGCACGGCAACGGCAGGCAAGCCGATGGGCAGGCAGCCATGATCCGGCATTGGGTCGATAGCTTGCGCGAGCGGCTGGCCGACGGCTTGCCGGTTGTGCGCATGGCCGTTGCCACCGTACGCGGCTCGGCGCCCCGCGAGCCTGGCGCGACGCTGCTGTACTGGATCGATGCCGAGGCTTGCCTGCATAGCGAGGGCTCGATCGGCGGCGGGCACCTGGAGTTTCGTGCGATGGAGATCGCGCGCCACCTGCTGTCGCTGGCCGAAGCGGACGCCAGTCCGCGCAGCGAGCGCTTCACGCTGGGCGCGACGCTGGGCCAGTGCTGCGGCGGCGTGGTTGAATTGTATTGGGAGCGCTTCGATCGACCGGCACAGGCCGATCAGCTCAAGCCCGGCTGGCGCTGGTCCTTGCTGGACGCAACACCGGCGGATGGCGATGGGCACGCTCGAGACGTTGAGCACGCTGAGCACTCTGAAAACGCTGGGCACGCAGGACGCAAAGCCGGGCCTGCCGGCGCAGCCTTTGTGCCCGCAGCTGACAGCGATCCGGGCATCGAGGCCGCCGCCGGCATCGTCGTGCGTGGCGGCCGTCGTTATTTCGTCGAGCGCATCGCAGACGAGCGCACCGAACTTTATCTGTATGGTGCCGGCCATGTTGGCAAGGCACTGGTCGGCGTACTGGCCGGACTGCCGTTCCGCATCCATTGGATAGACAGCCGGCCCGGCATGGGCGAGTCCGTCATCGACGACGAGGCGCCGGAACACATCGCCGCCGCAGCGCCGGCACAGGCCTGGCACCTGGTGATGACGCACAGCCATGATGAAGACTTCCGCATCTGCGAAGCGCTGGTGGCCGGCGGCCGTTTCGGCTTTCTCGGCGTGATAGGCTCGGCCACCAAACAGGCCCGCTTCCGCAGCCGCTTGCTGCAGCGCGGCCACGATCCGGCGGCGGTCGCGCGCATGCAAAGCCCGATCGGCATCGCCGGCATCACCAGCAAGCTGCCGGCCGCGATCGCCGTCTCGGTGGCCGCGCAGCTGCTGCAGATGCAACAGCGTCAGCAGCTTCAGCCGCAGCCGCAGCTTGGCCCGCAGGAACCCTCAATGACACGACACCATCACCCGGCCCCGGCCAGGACAGGCAAGGCATGAGCACGCAAGCAGACAGCATTCCCAAGGAAAACCATTCCCATCCCCGGCTGCAGATGCTGGGCGTCTCGAAGATTTATCCCTCGGTCGTCGCCAACGATCAGGTCGACCTGACCGTGATGCCGGGCGAGATCCATGCGGTGCTCGGCGAAAACGGGGCCGGCAAGAGCACGCTGATGAAGATGATCTATGGCGTGACCCGGCCCGATGCCGGCGCCATGGTCTGGGAAGGGCGCGAGGTGCAGGTCGCGTCGCCCTCGGATGCGCGCAAGCTCGGCATTGGCATGGTGTTCCAGCATTTCGCGCTGTTTGAAACGCTGACCGTGGCCGAGAACATTTCGCTGGCGCTGGATGAAAAGATCGCGCCGTCAGTGCTGGCGCCGCGCATACGCTCGGTGTCCGAGGAATACGGGCTGCCGGTCGATCCGGAGCGCCACATCCACAGCATGTCGGTCGGCGAGCGCCAGCGGGTCGAGATCGTGCGCTGCCTGCTGCAGTCGCCGCGGCTGCTGATCATGGACGAGCCGACCTCGGTGCTGACGCCCCAGGCGGTGCAGAAACTGTTCGGCTCGCTGCGCCGGCTGGCCAGCGAAGGCTGCAGCATCCTCTACATCAGCCACAAGCTCGACGAGATCCAGCAGCTGTGCGACAAGGCCACCGTCCTGCGCGGCGGCAAGGTCACCGGCACCGCCAACCCGAAGGAAGAGACCGCCAAATCGCTGGCCGAAATGATGATCGGCAAGGAGCTGCCGACCTGCACGCTGCTGCCGCGCGCAGCGGGCGAGACAAGACTGGACGTGCGCCAGCTGAGTGTGGCCACCGAGGATCCTTTCGGCACCGAGCTCAAGGCCATCGAGCTGGCCGTGCGCAGCGGCGAGATCGTCGGCATTGCCGGCGTCTCCGGCAATGGCCAGCAGGAATTGATGAAAGCCCTGTCGGGCGAAACCCCGGTCGCCGATGCCGGTGCCGTGCGCCTGATGGGTGCCGATGCCGGCCGCCTGAACGCTGCCGAGCGCCGTGCGATCGGCCTGTGCTTCGTGCCGGAAGAACGGCTGGGCCGGGGCGCAGTGCCGGAAATGACGCTGGCCGACAATGCGCTGCTGACCGGCTATGTCGCCAACTACCAGAAAGACATGGTGCGCTCGGGATTGATACAGCAGCCGTCGATACGCAGCTTTGCCCGCCAGGTGATCGAGCGTTTCGGCGTCAAATGCGGCGGTGAGCAGTCGCTGGCCGGCAGCCTGTCGGGCGGCAACCTGCAGAAATTCATCGTCGGTCGCGAGACCGGGCTGGCGCCCAGGGTGATGGTCGTGGCGCAGCCGACCTGGGGCGTCGATGTCGGTGCGGCGATGCTGATCCGGCAGGCCATCATCGACCTGCGCGACCAGGGCGTCGCCGTCCTCGTCGTGTCGGAAGAACTGGATGAACTGTTCATGATGTGCGACCGCATCGCCGTCATCGCCGAAGGACGCCTGACGCCGGCCGTGCCGGTCGCCTCGACCAGCGTCGACCAGATCGGTGCCTGGATGAGCGGCAATTTCGACGGGCTCGCCAGCCCTCCGGTCGCAGCCCCGAACCCACCCACGCAAGGAGGCCAGCGCCATGCCGCGGCTTGAAGCTCGTCCCGAACCCTCGCGCGCGATGATGTTCGCGTCGCCGCTGCTGGCAGCGGTCGCGATGCTGATCACCGGCTCGCTCCTGTTCAAATTGCTGGGCCATGACCCGCTGCAGGCCTTCTATGTGTACTTCATCAAGCCGGCCTCGACCGCCTATGGGGTCGGTGAGCTGCTGCTGAAAGCCACCCCGCTGACCCTGTGCGGCGTCGGCCTCGCGCTGGGCTTTCGGGCCAGCGTGTTCAACATCGGCGCCGATGGCCAGCTGACCCTGGGCGCGATCGCCGCCGGCTGCGTTGCGCTGTATTTCCGCGACATCGAGGCCTGGTGGATCCTGCCGCTGATGATGATCGCCGGCGCGCTGGCCGGCATGCTGTGGGCGGCGGTGCCGGCGCTGCTGCGCACGCGCTTCAACACCAACGAGATCCTCACCAGCCTGATGCTGGTCTATGTCGCCTATTTGCTGCTCGGTTACCTCGTGCATGGCCCGCTGCGCGACCCGGAAGGCTTCAACTTCCCGCAATCGCGCATGTTCCATGAGGCGGCCATGCTGCCGTTGCTGGTCGAGGGCTTGCGCACCAATGCCGCGCTGATTGTGGCGATGGTGTCGGTGGTCGGCGCCTGGTTCTTCTGCAGCCATACCTTTGCCGGCTACCGCATGCTGGTCAGCGGCTCGGCGCCCGCTGCGGCCGCCTATGCGGGCTTCAGCGAAAAGAAAAACGTCTGGCTGGCCTTCCTGCTCAGCGGCGCGCTGGCCGGCGTGGCCGGTGTCGGCGAAGTGGCCGGCCCGATCGGGCAGCTGCAGCCCTCGGTCTCGCCCGGCTATGGCTTTGCGGCCATCATCGTCGCCTATGTCGGCCGCCTGCATCCGCTGGGCGTGCTGCTGTCGGCGCTGCTGATGTCGCTGCTCTACATTGGCGGCGAATCCGCGCAAATGGAGATGCAGCTGCCCTCGGCCATCACCGGCCTGTTCCAGGGCCTGTTGCTGTTCTACCTGCTGGCGGCCGACCTGTTCATTCATTACCGCTTCAAGGCGGCCGCACCGGTCACGGTCGGCGCAACGCTGGGCAAGGGAGCCTGAGATGGCGACGCAAGATTTGATAGTCCACCTGATTCCTTTCCTCGCCAGCACCGCCGGCGCGGCCACGCCGCTGATGCTGGGCGCGCTGGGCGAGCTCGTGACCGAGCGCTCGGGCGTGCTGAACCTCGGGCTCGAAGGCATGATGCTGGTCGGCGCCGTCGCCGGCTTTGCGACCACCTTGCACACCGGCAGCCTGTCGCTGGGGCTGATCGCGGCCATGCTGGCCGGCATGGCGATGGCGCTCGTCTTTGGCGTGCTGGTCCTGTCGCTGCAGACCAATCAGGTCGCGACCGGACTGGCGCTGACCCTGTTCGGTGTCGGCCTGTCGGCCTTTGCCGGCCGCGGCCTGGTCGGCCAGACCGTGACGCCGCTGCCCAAGCTCGCCTTTGCGCCGCTGTCGGACCTGCCCTTCATCGGGCCGCTGCTGTTCCGCTTCGATGCGATGGTCTACCTGTCCTTGCTGCTGGTGCCTGCGATCGGCTGGATGCTGATGCGCTCGCGCGTGGGCCTGATCATTCGTGCCGTCGGCGAATCGCCGCGCAGCGCGCATTCGGTCGGCTATCCCGTCATCGCCTGGCGTTACGCCGCCGTCCTGTTCGGCGGCGCATTCTCCGGGCTGGCCGGCGCCTACCTGTCGCTGGCATTGACGCCGATGTGGGTCGAGGGCATGACCGCCGGCCGTGGCTGGATCGCGCTGGCGCTGGTCGTGTTCGCGACCTGGAAGCCGCGCGGCGTGCTGCTGGGCGCCTATCTGTTCGGCGCGGTGACGGTGCTGCAATTCCACGGCCAGGGCTTTGGCCTGGCCATCCCGTCGGAATTCCTGTCGATGCTGCCCTACCTGGCGACCGTGGTCGTGCTGGTGCTGATCTCGCGTGACCGCCAGGCCATCCTGCTGAACAAGCCGATGTCGCTCGGCCAGAGTTTCCGGGCCGATCAATGATGGCCAAATCCCTGAGGCTGGTGCGCGGGGACGTCCTGCATTTCCTGTCCGACCCGGGCGAGGAAACGGGCACCCATGCGTCCGCGCGCAGCCACCAGTACGTGGCGGACGGCGGCCTGCTGATCGAGGACGGCCGGATTGCCTTTTGCGGCGCCTGGGACGATGCGCTCGCGCTGGCGCCACCGGGGACGGCGATCGACGACCACAGCGGCCGGCTGGTGATGCCGGGCTTCGTCGACACCCATGTCCATTATCCGCAGACGGATGTGATCGCCTCGCCCGGCAAGGGCTTGCTCGACTGGCTGGACCGCTACACCTTCCCGACCGAGCGCCACTTCGACGATCCCGAGGTCGCGACCGAGACCGCGGAATTCTTTTGCGAGGAGCTGCTGCGCAATGGCACCACGACCGCGATGGTGTTCGCCACCGTGCACCCGGGCTCGGTCGATGCGTTCTTCTCGGTCGCGCAGCGGCGCGAACTGCGCATGGTGGCCGGCAAGGTCATGATGGACCGGCATTGCCCGGCCTTCCTGCGCGACACTGCGCAATCGTCGTATGACGACAGCAAGCGCCTGATCGAGCGATGGCATGGGGTAGACCGGCTGACCTATGCGATCACGCCGCGCTTTGCCGTCACCTCCACCGAAGAACAGATGCAGATGGCCGGCGCGCTGGCCAGCGAGTTTCCGACCATCGCGCTGCACTCGCATGTGGCCGAGAGCGAGGCCGAGGTGGCATGGGTCCATGAGCTCTACCCATGGGCGCGCAGCTACCTCGACGTCTATGATCATTACGGGCTGCTGCGCCGGCCGGCCGTCTATGCGCATTGCATCTGGCTTGATCCGGAAGACCGCCAGCGGATGGCCGAGTGCGGCACGGCCGCGGCCTTCAGCCCGACCTCGAACCTGTTCCTGGGCAGTGGCCTGTTCGACCTGCGCGAAGCGCTGGATGAGGGCGTGCGGGTCGGGATCGCCTCCGATGTCGGCGGCGGCACCAGTTTCTCGATGCTGCGCACGCTGGCGGCCGGCTACCAGGTGTCGCACCTGAATGGCTATGTGCTGCCGGCGCTGCGCGCGTTCTATCTGGCCACGCTGTCGGGCGCGATCGCGCTCGGGCTGGACGATTGCATCGGCAATTTCGAGCGCGGCAAGGAAGCCGACTTCATCGTGCTGGATCCGGAGGCGACGCCGCTGCTGTCGCGCCGGATGGCGCGCGCCGAGACGCTGGAAGAAAAGCTGTTCCTGTGGCTGACACTGGGGGATGACCGCGCCATCCGCGCGACCTATGTGAAAGGTCGCGCGCAGTGGTCGAAGCCCTGAGCGCCGGACGAATCAGCGGAGCTTGTCGGCCAGGCGGAAGCCGGCGATGCGATGGATCTGCGCCAGCGCCTCGTCGAACTCGGTGGCCGGGTCGTGCGCAAGGCGCCGCTGCATTGCGGCGATGATGTCGGCGCGGCCCAGGCCCTTGACGGCGATGATGAAGGGGAAGCCGAACTTGTCGCGGTAGTCGGCATTGAGCCGCCGGATCAGCGCGAATTCGTCGGGGCTGCACTGGTCGAGCCCGGCGCCGGATTGCTCGCGCCGTGAGTCGTCGGTCAGGGTGCCGCGGATGGCGGCCTTGCCGGCCAGTTCGGGGTGGGCGCGGATCAGCTGCAGCTTCTCGGCCTCGGATGCGGCGGCCAGGGTTGCGGCCATCGCTGCATGCAGCGCGTCGCGGCTGGCGAACGGGCGCTGCGGCCAGCTGCGCTCGGGTATCCAGGGCGAATGCTCGTAGATCGCGGCAAGGAAGTCGGTGAAAGCGGCCTGGTCGAGGGCGCTGAGTTCGGCGGCGGTCAGGGTCGTCATCGGTAAGCTCAGGATGGGCTGAAGGTCGGCAGGGGCAGCAGGGGCAGCAAAGATACGGGGAGCAGTTGAGCGGCCCGGTGCTGCCGCGGCAGCGACAGCCGCAAGGATAACGGAACATCGGCGTCTCGCCTGCAGGCGAGGCGCCGCCGGACAGAAAATATTTGACGTTTCAGGAAATCGACGATGGCCAAACTCAGCACCCATGTTCTCGACACCGCCGCCGGCCAGCCGGCCGCCGGCATGATGTACCGGCTCGACCGCGTCGCCCCCGGCGAGCGCAGCATGCTGGTCAAGGGGGTCACCAATCATGACGGCCGCACCGATGCGCCGCTGCTGGCCGGCGACGCGCTGCAGGCCGGCACCTATGAGCTGCATTTCGACGTCGCTGCGTACTTCAGGCGACAGGGCGTGCAGCTGCCGGAGCCGCCTTTCCTCGATGTCGTCACGCTGCGCTTCGGCGTCGCCGACCCGCAGGGCAATTACCATGTGCCGCTGCTGGTCTCGCCGTGGAGCTACAGCACCTATCGCGGCAGCTGAAACATTGCCGGAAGCCTTGCCCGGCGCCGAGACATCCCACTGCAACCCATAGAGAATCGCCTTGGAAGCTTATCTGATTGAATGGTCGACGCTGCTGCTGCGCTGGCTGCACCTGATCGTCGGCATTGCCTGGATCGGTTCATCGTTTTATTTCATCTGGCTCGACAACAGCCTGCAGGCGCCGCAAGACCCGGCACTGGCCGAGAAGGGCGTCGCCGGCGAATTGTGGGCCGTGCATGGCGGCGGCTTTTACAATCCGCAAAAATACCTGGTGGCGCCGAAGACCTTGCCGAAGGACCTGCACTGGTTCAAGTGGGAATCCTATTCGACCTGGCTGACCGGCTTCGCACTGCTGACGGTGCTGTACTACACCCAGGCGGCCAGCTACATGGTCGACCCGGCCAAGCTGGCCTTGTCGCCGGCGGCGGCGGTGGCCATCGGCATCGCTGCGCTGGTGCTGGGCTGGCTGGTCTATGACGCGCTGTGCCGGCTGCTGATCGACAAGAGCGCGCTGCTGTTTGCGGCCATCTTCTATGGCTTTGTCGTCATCGTGGCCTGGTGCCTGACGCACTGGCTGTCCGGCCGCGCGGCTTTCCTGCATGTGGGCGCGATGATCGCGACCATCATGTCGGCCAATGTCTTCTTCTGGATCATCCCCGGGCAGAAGAAGACCATCGCGCAGATGGAGCGCGGCGAGACGCCCGACCCCATCCATGGCAGGCGCGCCAAGCAGCGCAGCCTGCACAACAACTACCTGACGCTGCCGGTGCTGTTCTGCATGATCAGCAATCACTATGCGTTCACCTACAGCCATCCGCAGGCATGGGCGGTGCTGGCTGCGATCTTGCTGGCCGCCGCGCTGATCCGGCACTTCTTCAACCAGCGCCACAAGGGCGTGCAGCAGTGGCGCTATCCGCTGGCCGGCGCGCTGATCCTGCTGGCTGTCGCGGTGTGGCTGAAGCCGCCGGGCAGCACGGCAGCTGCGGGGCCCGGCAGCGCTGATCATGCCGCCGATCCAGCCGCTGATCCTGGCGTTGATCCTGGCGTTGATCCCTCTGTTCATGCCGCCCTCCAGACGGATCCCGCAGCGCCGGCGACGCTTGCACAGGTGCAGGCGGTGCTGGTTGCGCGCTGCGCCGGCTGCCATGCCGAGCGGCCGACCCTGGTGGCCTCGGCCCCGGCGGGACTGATGCTCGACACGCCTGAACGCATCAAGGCCAACAAGGCGCGCATCGTTCAGCAGGCGGTGCAGCTGAAGGCGATGCCGCCGGCGAACCTGACGCACATCACCGATGAAGAGCGCGCGCTGCTCGGGCGCTGGGGCGGCCAGTGACGGCGGCCCGGCAGCAGCCGTAAGCCGTCAGCCGCCAGCCATCAGCCCTCAGCCCTCAGCCCTCAGCCATCAGCCCTCAGCCCTCAGCCCTCAGCCCTCAGCCCTCGCTCACCAGTGACCAGCAGCTACAATCCGACACATTACGGAGACCCTGAATGCACACCATCCTGACCGCACCCGATGCCGAGCTGCCCGACTGGGCAAGGCGCAGCGTGAACCTGGCCGACCCGCGCATCGGCGCCGAAGCCATCGCCTGCTCGGACGATTTCTTTGCGCCGATGGCGCGCATGCTGCAGCCTGGCGCGGCCACCTTCGTGCCCGGCAAATACGATGACAACGGCAAGTGGATGGATGGCTGGGAGAGCCGCCGCAAGCGCGTGGCCGGCAACGACTGGTGCGTGGTCAGGCTGGGCCGCCCCGGCACCATCGCCGGGCTCGACATCGACACCAGTTTCTTCACCGGAAATTTCCCGCCGGCGGCCAGCATCGATGGCTGCCGCGAAGGCAGCGACCCGGGCGCCGCCGGCAGCTGGGTGCCGCTGCTGGCGACCTTGCCGCTGAAGGGCAACAGCCACCACCTGCTGGCGCTGCCGACGTCCGATGCCATCTATTCGCATGTGCGCATCAATATCTTCCCGGACGGCGGCGTGGCACGGCTGCGCGTCTACGGCCAGCCGGCCGCGACCACCGTGCAGGCCGGCCCGGACGGGCTGGTCGACCTGCTGGCCATGGTGCATGGCGGCCGCGCGATCGCCTGGAACGATGCCCACTTCGGCGCCTGCAGCAATCTGCTGCTGCCGGGACGCGGCGTGAACATGGGCGAGGGCTGGGAAACGCGCCGCCGGCGCGAGCCCGGCCATGACTGGTGCATCCTCGCACTCGGCATCCCGGGCACGGTGCGCCGCATCGACGTCGACACCGCTCACTTCAAGGGCAACTTCCCGGACCGCTGCTCGCTGCAGGCCGCCCATGTGCCGGGCGCCGCCGATGCTTCGCTGGCGACCGTCTCGCAATTCTGGCCGACGCTGCTGCCGGAGGTGAAGCTGGGCGCGGATGCGGTGGCCAGCTTCGACCAGGAATGCGCGAACCCGGGAGCGATCACCCATGTGCGCTTTAACCTGCACCCGGATGGCGGCGTGTCGCGCCTGCGGCTGTGGGGAGAGCCGGCATGAAGCTATTGCTGCCCCGGCCGTTGACGCGCGCGGCCTTCGCCCCCTTCGGCGACGTGATCGAAACCGAAGGCGCGCAGCACTTCCCGATCAATGGCGGCACCACCGAGCGCTTCCATGACCTGGCCAGGCTGGACATGCTCGACGGTGGCCGTGCCATCGTCAGCATCTTCCGCGGACAGCCGCGCAGCTATCCGATGGAAATTCTCATGCTGGAGCGCCATCCGCTGGGCAGCCAGGCCTTCATCCCGATGCAAGGCCTGCCTTACCTCGTGGTGGTGGCCGAGACGCAGCCGGCCAGCGGCGAGCCGGGCACCCTGCATGCCTTCCTCGCGCGCGGCGACCAGGGCGTCAATTATGCGGCCGGCACCTGGCACCACCCGCTGCTGGCCATGCGCGAAGTCAGCGACTTTGTCGTCATCGACCGCCGCGGCGACGGCCATAATTGCGACGAATTCACCCTCGCCGAACCGGCCTTGCTGCAGGCCGCTTGAATGCCTGCCGGTGGTCCTGACCGGCGCAACATGCGCCGGCGAGACACCGCATTGCCTGCCGGTAGCTTGCCCGTAGGCTGCCGGGAGTCTGCCGGGAGTCTGCCGGGAGTCTGATCCAGCGCAAAGCCCTTGCATTTGTCATGCGAATCCTTGGTCCCGGCCCTGCCATCTGATACCTGAAGATCTCGCTTTCGCTTCTAATGGCGATATCCATTGTCAGGGAGCCAAGCTTGGCTGGTATCGGCCGTTCGTGGAAAGTCTTGTTTGCCGGACTCGTGCCTTATCTGCGGCTGGCGAGCCCATGGCTGCTGGGCGCTTGCCTGCTGTCGGGCGCGCTGTTTTGGGCGACCGAACATGAGATCGCGCGTGACGAACGGGCAGCACGCGAGCTGGCGCTGATGCAGGCCGCTTCGCTGGCCGATACCTACGCCAATCAGCTCGAGCACCTGGCCGAACAAATCGATCGGCTGTCGCTGGGGATTGCCTATGCCTGGCAAGATGCGCCGCGATCGGTCGACCTGGCGCGCGACCGCCGGCGCGGTCTGTTCCCGACCCGGCATGCATTCTTCGCCTTCATCCTCGACGAGCAAGGCGAGGTCGTGCGCGCTTCACATGAATTCCGACATCAATTCAATTTCGCCGGCAGCAGGTTTTTCAAGCGCCATCGCGAGCGCTGCTGTGATGGCTTGCAGATTTCCCCGACGGAATTCGGCCCCCTGATCGGCAGGCCGGTGGTCCGGTTCACGCGCCGGCTCGAGCATCCCGACGGCGACTTTGCCGGCGTCGTCGTGATCGCCGTCGAGCCGGACTTCCTGACCACCTTCCAGGACGAGGCCTTGCAGGGCGCGCGTGATTTCGTCACGGCACGTCTGGTCGATGGCGGCTTCATTGCAACCCGGCTCGGCAATGGCAGCAATGAAAAGCTGGTGTTCTACAAGCAGAATCCGGTCTACGACTCGCCGCGCTCGGCACGGCGTGAGCCGGCCGAGAGCTTCCGCGACGGCAAGGCGCGCTATGTCGCCTGGCACAAGCTCGATGATTATTCGCTGGTGGCCATCGCCGGGCTGACCGAGGAAGGCGCACTGGCCGGCTTCGAATCCGTCGCCCGCGGCTACCGGCGCAATGCCATGCTGATCATGGCCTCCCTGTTCGCGCTGGCCAGCACCGGCTTCGTCGTCTCGATGGGCTTCACGGCGCGCCGCCGCGCCGCAGACGACGTGCGCCGCACCTACCGAATGGCGACCGATGCCGCCAACGAAGGCTTCTACATGCTGCGACCGGTCTTCAGCGATGACGGCTCGATGGTCGACTTCCAGATCGAGGATTGCAACGAACGCGCCGCCGCGCTGCTGGGCTGCCAGCGCGAGCATCTGGTCGGCCGGCGCGCCAGCGAGACGCTCGCGATCGACCTGCGCGCCGACCTGATCGCGATCTGCCGGCGCGCGCTCGAGGCCGGCATCTTCGAAGATGAGCAAAGGCTGCCGGCACACGGCTGGATACAGGCCAGCTGGATCTACCGGCGCGCCGTCCATTCCGGTTCCGGCATTGCGCTGACCCTGCGCGACATTTCCGAGGCCAAGCAGCATGAGCAGGCGCTGGCCGACATGGCCAACAATGATGCGCTGACGCTGCTGCCGAACCGGCGCTGGCTGTCCAGCTATCTGCCGGCCGCGATGCGCCGCGCCGGGCGCGGCAGCGGCAAGCTGGCGCTGCTGTTCATCGATCTCGACAACTTCAAGGAGATCAATGACACCCTGGGCCATCAGGCCGGCGACGTGCTGCTGGTGCAAGCAGCGGCACGCCTGCGCGAGGCGGTGCGCTCCAGCGACCATGTGGTGCGGCTGGGCGGCGATGAATTCACGATCGTGCTCGAGAACGCCGATTCGCGCGATGACATCGCGCGCATCGCGGGCACCGTCGTGGCGCGCCTGGCCGAACCTTACCCGGCGGCCACCTCCGGCGAGCACCGGGTATCGGCATCGGTCGGCATCAGCCTGTATCCGGATGATGGCGAGGATGCCGACGCCCTGCTCAAGCATGCCGACGTTGCGATGTATGCCGCCAAGGCCGCCGGCAAGGGGCAGTACCATTTTTATGATCCTGAACTGTCGGAGGCGCTGGTGCGGCGCCTGTCGAACGAGCGCGCGCTGCGGCAGGCGATCGAGCTGGATGAATTCATCCTCCACTATCAGCCGCGCGTGAATGCGACCAGCGGCGAACTGTGCAGCGTCGAGGCACTGCTGCGCTGGAACCATCCGGACGGCCGCATGCGCCGGCCGGTCGAGTTCCTTCAAATCGCCGAAGACGCCGGCCTGATCGTGCCCATCAGCGAGGCCGTGATCGACAAGGTCGCCGCCCAGCTGGCGCACTGGCGGTCGCAGGGCATGCCGCTGGTGCCGGTGTCGATCAATATCTCGGCGCGCCAGTTGCAGCATGGCTCGACGGCCGATTGCGTCCGCGCGGCGCTGGCCCGGCACCAGCTCGCGCCGCGGTTGATGGAGATCGAAGTCACCGAGTCCACGGTCGTCGACCGCAGCCTGGTCGTCACGCGCGAACTGGATGCGCTGCGCACACTGGGCCTGCGGCTGATGATCGATGATTTCGGCACTGGCTATTCATCGCTGGCCCAGCTGCATCGGCTGGACGTGGATGTGCTGAAGGTCGACCAGGCCTTTACCCAGGCGCTGTTCGAGGGCGCGGAAGGGGAGCAGCTGTACCGGGCCATCGTGTCGATGGCGGCGGCCCTCGACATGCGGGTCGTCGCCGAAGGCGTCGAGACCGTCGCCCAGCTGAAGCTGCTGCAGGCGCTGGGCTGCGACGAGATCCAGGGCTTCGTCATCTCCGAGGCGGTGCCCCCCGACGAGCTGGCGCGCAAATTCCTGGCCGGTTTCAGCGAGCCGGACATTCGCCATCCGGTCGACCAGGTGAACCAGGTCGCTTGCGCCGATCGGCCGGCGACTTGGGCAAGCCGCTGAGCGGCGCCGCCCCAGCCTAGCACTCCAGCCCCGCACTCCAGCCCCGCACTCCAGCCTCGCACCCCAGCCCCGCACCCCAGCCCC
>JACCDT011133156.1_pt1 | contig 39996 bp, 14 predicted proteins | sample 7446291 | NCBI WGS metagenome assembly JACCDT01 (sample SAMN15323446, study PRJNA562643) | freshwater metagenome | isolation source: river surface water | place: USA:Blue River Watershed | collected 2017-08-17
CAGCATTCTTTTGAATTTGATAGATAACGCCTGAATTATTAGTTGTAGATAAATTCTGGTTATTAGTATTAGTATTCGTTGTTGTTGTCGATCCAGTCCCAGCATTTACTTGCCCTTGTGTCGGATTGTTAGTTTGATTGTTTTGTGTATTTCCAGTTACAGGGTTGATTGTTGTGTTGGTATTAGAAACAACAGTAGTATTTGTGTACTGAATGAATGAACTTGTATTATTTGCAGTGTTAGCTACTTGTATCATTTTGTCGCTAATGACAGGGAATCCACTTGCATTTGCTGGCAAAGATACACCTTGAATGTTTCCAGCTTGATCCTTGAATCTTGCATAAATAAATCTGTTATTGTTTTCATAAGGAGTGGTAGTAAATTCATAAACACCGCCATCCATACCAGCTCCATAGAATGTATTTCCAATTGCTGTCACTGATTTAATTTTGCTTGACCCGTAAAATTGTGAAGCTGGAACTGCTTCAAAAGTTTCTCCGGTGTTCTTTTGCCATAAGAATTTAAAAGTGGTACCAGAACCAACATTGTTAGTGGTTTGTAGCTTAATTTTTAAAATATCACCCTCAAGAACATTGAAAGCGTTTGCGGAATAAAGTGTTGACAGTGTTGTGGATTGGTTGTAATTTCCTATTTGCAAAGTATCATTGACAAATAAATTATATCCAACACTACTATCGATTCTGAATGATAAAGCACCATCTTTTGAAGCTAAAACTGCGCCTTCAAAAGTAACAGAGCTATTTGTAAATCCAGTAGGTGGAACGAATGAGCTACCAATTGCACCTGTGTAATTTATTGCCTGGGTTTGTCCTCTATAAGCAATAAAGTTATAGCTTTCAATGTCTCCAAGATCTGTCCAAGTGATGCCAGAACCAGTGTAAGATCTCCAAGTTGAGTTTAACAAATTGGTGCCATATGAATAGGAAACAATTTTCTTGAAGCCATTTATTGACTTAAAATATCCATAAGTTCCATTGTCAGCGCTAATATAAATATAATTAGCATTTGAATCATCGTAAATACTGAAAATATGATCAGCATATGTGTCATAAAGTTTAGCCCAAGAATTAGCTGTTGCATTTGTAAAAGATAACTCCCAGATTTGTCCACCTCTAAATCCTACTAAAACAGAATTTCTAGTGGATGATTTAGCTATACACTCAACATTGTCAAAGTTAGATGATAATGTTTGAACCCATTCAGCATTATAGTATTTATATATTGCTGAAGCTCTACTACCATAATCTCCTCCAACACCAACATAAAGAGTAAATTCTTTAGCAGTTAAGGCAGAAACTTGATCATATGAGGTAAAAGTCTTGAGTTCTGTAATAGCCTTTCCATTGTATTGATAAACTGAACAGGAACTAGTAGCACCCTTTGTAGACCCCATAAAAAGATTATTGCCCAAAGAAGTCATCGAAATTATAGGCTTTAATAACTTATAATTTGTGGTAGAAAGTGGGTCTTTTGCGTTTAATACACTCCAAAATTCACCATTGAAAGAAGTGAAGACCAGACCATAATTAGAACCTGCGTATGCTCTTCCATTAAATACATGGATACAAGTAATTTGATATTTTTCAGCTACAAGAGATTCATTTAATATTTCATAAACTTCACCACTCTTGTAGACAAACATTTTATGATTTGCTGCGATTAATATCTTGTCATTGAACGAAGCAATAGCAGTAATTTCTGAAGCAGCATTACCAGTCTTTTTTGACCATAAATAAGCAGCATTAGTAAGATCAATATTAGTAAATGTTGTCTCACCAGTAGAAAAATCTATAAAACCTTTTGAGTCAGAATTTGGGAAAGAAGTGGCATCTCTAAAGTCTGCGAATCTTGAAATTTGAGCTGAAACAACATCAGAATATTGATCGTAAGCTGCAAGAGTAATGTCGCCTCTTTGATCAATAGTGAAATAGTCTCCGTGATAAGCAATCCTAGCTGCATAAAGAGATAATGGAGTTGTAAAAGTAAAGCTCAAATAATCAGTTGTTTCTGGGTCTGCAATATTTTCAACAATATCTTCCCAATCTGATGTTTTGGTCTTCTTAACTTGCAATTTGTATGTTTTAGTATTTTTTGCAGTAGCTCCAACAATTAAGTTCGTAACTGTAGGGTAAATATTATTAGCTGAATTTGTAGCATCTACATACACTGGATCAAATTTTTTGTATACATAGTTTGCTTGATCATTTCCAATAACTTCGTATTTAGAAAGATCAGAACTACCACCGTATACAGATACTTCTTTCAATGGTACTTCAAACAGATCAAGTAAATAATCTTTTGAAGATAATTCTGCTGATGCTGTATTGAATGCTGTAATTTTGTAATATGGAGAAGTATTTGCTATCCTAATCCAAGTTAAGTTATCTGAATCATAGTAAGCAAATTCAGAGTCATTATTGGTAAAATTTGCAATATCAATAGTGGCAGATCCAACAGTAGGCAATGGAAGATTATCTAAAGTTATGTGAATCCAATAAGTGGTATCAACTGCTAGAGTTAGGCCTGTATTTGAAAAAGAATAAGACTCAAATGATGTAGTCAAGTCATTGAATTGTATACTAGCAAACGAACCTAAAAGGGTAGAAGGAACATCATTAGTTACATCATGAGTGTAAATTGCAACATTAATTCTATCGCCAAGATTTACAATACTACCAGTCTTTTTTAACTTTAAAATAATTGTTGAAATGTTTTGATCTTTGTCAGAAACAATCTTGAAAGCATTTATAGTTTGTGAGAATGAATAAGAAGATGTTGTGTCTGTATATTCTGTAGTTATTGAAGAATAGCCAGTACCAGAGAAATAATGAACTTTGATACCAGGATCTACATCATCTGCCTTTCTGTTTAAAATCAAAATGCCTTTAGGTGGGACAGTATCATAAATAACACTGGCATTAGGATAGAATTCAGACTTAACAAAAATATCTGTTGTCTCATCCTCAATTTCGTATCCTATTGAAGTGTTGTTATTAAGTGCTTCATTCCAATATTTAGGATCGAAAAACCCGTAGTTATCATACGCCATAATTTGATATTAAAAGCGGTTCAAAATTTGCAACAAAGTTATTAGAACTATCTTTCAATGCTGCAGCTCCGCCATCCCCACTATAACCAACTTTTACTATGCTATTGAAGTTTATTTTATTGTAAAGTGATAACTTTACATCTGTTGAAAAAGTAATTCCCAATCCTGTTGCTGATTTGATAGGAGTAAATTGTCCATCTATCGAGACATTAAATGTTTGGATTCCTGTAGCTGGCAACATCGGTCTTGAATTATTTTCTGTAAATTTCAAATAAATATCTTGCCCATTTTTATCTATATAACTATTTGCTGTGTCCAATGTTGGTGCAGTTGTATCCGTTAAGTTATTTGTAGCTCTTATAGGAGTTAGTAAACTTGCAACCTTATTTGCATTTGAAGTTCTATCCGTTATAAAATTAGACACTGGTTGAGTGTAATTCACTGTAATAATATCTTCAGGACCAAAATAAGAAGACATTGTTAAGAGATAAACTGTAGTTGCTACACCACTAAAGACTAAAGCAGAAGCACCTATACTTGAAATTGTTTTTGCAACATTTGTATATGAAACTCCAAAACCTGATGGAGATGCTGGAGTTGTAGTTGTAGACATTCTGACATAAACAATATTTCCAGAAGCACCAGTATCAGTGTACACTTGAGTTATTCTAGGTAAAAATGTTGTGCTTGTAAGATTGGTTACAGCACTTCCGGCAAATGAAACTGCATATGTCAATCCAGTTCCAGTGCTATCTTTGATTTTATAAAAATCTGAAATTGGTTGAGTGTAAGTTAAGGTTACTGGGTTAGTTCCATCATTTACACCTAACCTGGAGTTAAGATCAAGCACAATAATCTTACCGTTTGTAGCACTAGTTGGGTCTAAAACGTAAGCATTTGAAATAGCAATACCAGAATTATTTTGACTTACTGCAAAACCGCTGATGTTTGTTAATGGAAGAAGGGGTGGAGTAGCCTCTGTGTAATAAACGTAAACTTTTGTTCCGTCGGTACTTGTGGTTGAATAATTGTATACAGGAGGATTAGCTTCTTTAGTAAGATTTGTAATCCCGACACCTGTAAATGATGCTACAAATGATTTTTGTGTATCGTTGTCAGATAATTTTGTAACTGTACTGCCAAATCCAGTTGCGTCATAAGAAACGAAAACTGTTTGAGCAGTTAAGGCTACCCCACTTCCATTATACGAAAAATCTACAATTCTGTCAGAATCTGCTAAAATCAACTGTAAAGTTTTGGGTGAACTAGCATCAACAAAGGTAGACGAAGGAGTAACAGTGGTTGCAATTGCTCCAAATCTTTTGGTAACAGAAAATCTTAACTGTAATCCAGTGGCAGGTTCAAGACCAGTGCTATCTATGTCTTCAAAGTTTAAGTAAATTCTTTTTCCATCAAATGAGGTGTATGATAGATTTGTTAAACTTGTTGAAATTCCAGGACTAGCACCACTGAAAGCTATGAATGTATTTCTTAAATCTTCGCTCATTATGGTTTGATGTTTCCGTAGTGTCCGCTCAAGAACAATTTGCCCTTATAACTAATTGCTGTTAATGGTCTAATAACACCGTACAAAGTGTAATTACCAGCATTATCAAATACTTTTTTTCTTTCAAAAGTAATATCTTCCAAGAACCAACTTTCTGCATTTGAGTTGTAATAGAAAATCTTACTTTGTCTATCATTTGGATTTTCAGAAATTTTGTCGCTAATAAATCCATCAGTAGCACAATATAATGTTCCATCGTGATAAGTGAATAACCTGACTCCACCCGTAGAAGGAAGTACTACAGATTGATTGAAATCAATTACCTTGGCGTTTGTAGGCTCATATGTTTCGCCAATAATAAAAGACACATCTGAATATCCGACCAAGGAATCACCAGCATCATTGTTTAGCTTTCCAAATTGGATAAACGGGTGATCATAATCGTATGAATTGGCTGTTGCATCTAAATATTTTGGACTATATGTATCCAAAGATATAAAGTTTTTCTTTTCAATAAATGGGTTCTTTTGTTGACCAAGATAAATCTTTATATCTCTGTCTTCAACAATCCATCTTATTTTTGAAAGTTTATTGTTTATGTCAAACACATCTTCATTTGATTGAATTTGTATTAAGTCAATCACAATCTCGTCAGGTCTATCATTGTTCTCTGGTAAATCTGCAAATTCTATTTGAAGTTTTCCAATAGTGCCTTTCCAAATAGGAGAGATTTTATATTGTATGTATTCATCAGATGTGTGGATTGCTGTTTCTGCACTAATGTTGAAAATACCACCTTCATACGCCCAATAAGCTTTAATCTTTCCAAGGCACAATGTTTTTGATTTAGGTTTTGCTTTGATTCTGATTGAAATTACAGAATTTAAATCTACTTCTAAACTCAAATTATCAATTACAATACAAGGATTACCAGTTAATGCAGGGGTAATTTTCAAGACATATTTATCATAAGGATCATTGAAAATATCATAGTTAATTTCTGTTGTTGCTGTCAAATCTGTAACAAATTTTCCAATGACCCAAGATTGCTCGTCAGATGATACAACCCCAGTGCTAGAAACAGAATAGAATTGCCAATCTGCTACCAATCCTGTAGTAGTTATGGCTTTCTCAACAGTATTCATACCACTAGATAATTTCATTGTTGTAGAGTTGAATTCTATTGAATATTGACCATAAAGATCAGCTATTTGAAACCCTTGATATCCAGAGAGAGAATTTGTTGGAATTTGTTCTGCACTGTTTAAGGTTGTTTCATTTCGTAGGTCAGTAGATGTTGCAGCTTGACTGGTATTTAAGTTTATTACACTAGCTTCAAAAGTGTAGCTAGGTTTATAAACTACAAAATTACCTGATGATAAATAATCAGAATAATTTAAAAGATATCTATTGCCAGTATTTATATAACCTGTTTCTATATAAAATCCTAAAACTGTACTACCTGAAACAATATACTGGGTTATATTTACTAGTGATGGAGTATTGTTAACCCCATTGTAAACATAAATACCATTATAGATTCCATTGGTCCCAGCTACTGTTTGATCCTTAAGTAAAAATAAGTCATTGATTACTAGATCATATCCATCAAGGGAAGTAAAATTATTCCAACTTGATATCGCTTCCCAAGATGCGCATTTTACATCAATATAGTTTTGGCTTGGTAAATTTTCTCGTAAAAGCTGTTCCCAATCAGAGCCTTCAGAAATTTCATATAGTCTTGAGCCAAAAGCAGTAGCACCAGTAGAAGAGACTGTATTGCCCTTAATGACTAAAAATTCATTATATTGTTGATGATTATTTTCTTTTGGAAACCTAGCAATACCAACATTATCGTCATTTCTCGATAGGGTGTTGCTATCATATGAATAAAATTGTGCTGGTGCTGGATCATTCATAAAAACTTCATCAAAATTAATTGAAGTCCAGTTTTCATCAGTAGTAGGATTGGATAATGGAATCTCGGTGTATGACCAAACTTCTGGCTTCTTATCAATTCCAGCTAAAACTTGATTCTTACCCACTGCTAAAGCTCTGATACCAAAATCAGAAGCCTCATAATCAGTTATATTATTTGAAATAATTGTTGATGTTTGTAATGATTCAGTTTCAGTTTCTTTTATTATTACTTCTTCTGTGATTAGGTTTGTAGGTTCAGATAAAGAAACTGTAAGAGTACGAGAATATCTGTGTACTTTTTTGTTCAAGCTTCCCAAAAATAATTTATTATAGGCAGAAACCATAGAAAGAATTCCGCCAGATGCTGCAGCTAATTCTCCAAATGGATATACTTGTTCCCACTGACTACCACTATACGCAGTGCTTAATTTTGCTCTAAATAATCTTGGTAATTGATCAGAAGCAACATATAAATAAGGTTCAGTTTCATGCTCAAATTTATGTGTAATCATTATAGAAGCAGATAGATCTACACTGTTTTCCTGAAGAATGAAAACTGGACCACTTATATATTCACCATTGTAGAACCAAATTTTCCCAGATACACCAGCTAAATAAATACCATCATCAGAAGCAACCATTGATGTAATTGCTCTTTCGCCTTGGTTAGAGAAATCAATTATCTTTTCAAATGACACAAGATTGGCTGTGTGAATTGATGCATAGTATTTTTCTAAAACTACATTGATAGTTGAAGCAGTGATTGGAGTTTCAAAGATTAGATAATTCTTGTAATCATCTACACCATAATTTACAGAAGAGTTAACAGTAAGTTCATCTTGTGAATTTACTTTATAGACTCTTCCTAAATCATCAGAATTGGTGCCAACTAATTTAAATGCAGTTCCAGCAGCGTAAGCAGGATCCAAGCTGTCCACCAAAGATATGTTGGTAAATCTTTTCTTTGTGATACCAGAAAAGTATAATATTTTTTCGCTATCGTTAGGACCTCTCCAAGAACAACTAGCTGTAAAAATTGTTGGCACCATTATACTTTTGGTCTCCTAATTGCATTCCACTTAACTTCTGGTTGTGTAATATTATTTCCAAAGTCTCTGAATTTAATTTCAACTTTCTTTACTCCATCACTTTCGCCTGTAAAATCAACCTTTACATATGGAGAATAGGGAATCCACTCTGACCAAGCACCGTTTCCAGAGTCTAACAATCTTCTTATTTGGAAATCTTTGATACCAGTGACTAAATCAAAGCCATCAATTTTCATCCAAGATTCAGGCAAGTTGGATATTGAAGTTTCTTGATTTGTTTTAGGATTGAAGAAGTTAACTGTTCCAAATGGCTCTTGTGTATCTACTAAAGCCTGCGAGGTAGCAACAAAGCTAATTGGATTTGATTCAGATACATTTCCCATAAAGTCCATTAATTGAACCCAGATTTTTCTTTGACCTGAAAACCCAATATTTTGATTTTGGAATGATGTGTTTTGTGGTCCTAAAGCATAGTAATTCAAGTGACCATAGAGATACAAATAGTACTCATTTTCTTCGTTTACTATAAATTTATCCCAAGGAAGCCAAGGTGTGTAATTGATGAACGAATTATCTATCTCTTTACCAACTCTGAATGCAAGAATACCAGAATCACTATCTTCTGCTTGTATGGATAATTGAACCATCCTTAAGGTTGATTCATTAGCAACCAAAATATTAGGCACATCTCCAAGATATGATGGTGCATCGATATCTACTCTTGATGCAGTGCTTAATGCTGTTGGGTAGCTTGAGATATTTCCGTGAGATAAAGCTCTAACTCTATATTGAATAGCATTGCTTTGTGTAGAATTAGCTGCTTTTTCTTCATATCTTGTGTGAAGTTTATGCCAAAGGTTATTTGCTCTTCTATATCCAGAAAATTCGCCATTTTGGATATAATCTACATTGGAAAGCTCTATACCATTAGCTCTTCCAAGTGCTGAATTAAATGGGACAGTAATTGCTACCCAAATGACATCAGATTGAGAAACATTATTATTCCAATCAAGTTCATCTAATCTTACTTGAACTAAATTATTGTTTGGGCTATTTGTAAAACCAGCAACAAATGGATTGTAAGAAACAGACTTCCAAGATGTCAGTGGATTGCTATAATCTGGCAATGAACCAAGATTACCAAAGAATCTTATCTTGAGTTCTTCCATTGGAAAAGATTTATCATTTCCGTTCCAATGTAATTTAAATTCAAATAATTTTGGTTTTGTTGAAGATATGAAGCTTGAAATTTCTCCAACTGTAATAGACTTAAAGAAAGTGGTACTGACAAATCTATCAACTAAATTACCATTGAAAGTAACTTCGGATTTGTACCAATTTGTGTTAGCGTTGATTGTTCCACCAGTAACTCTTAAAGGCACATTGTAGTCTGTGGTGGTAATTGCAAATCCTGATACAGATTTGATATACACGCCATTTTCTGTATTTTCTATTTGATCCTTGACTAAAATTTTGCTTCCTACTGCCAAAGATGAAAGTGCAGTACCATCAATAGTCAAAGATGTTATGTTAGCAATTGAAATATTTGAGCCAGTAGTTGCCAAAGATATTTGATCTACAGTTGGTTCTGTTGCTGCAAAAGATAAATTTGAAGTTCCAAGAACTATTGGATCAGGAGTTGTCAAATACCATTTTGTACTTGCGTAATCATAATCCATTGGGGTTCTGACTAACATACCTGAAAAGATTTCTTCACTTGAGTCCATTTCAGGAACTCTTTCTAATCTCCAGGTTGTTGTAGCAGTTCCAACTCTTGTTTGATAATACACGCCATTCTGTGATGTTGTTGCTTGACCGGCTACAAAAATATAGTCAGTAGTTGATCTTACAAAGCTGCCGTTTAGTAACAAAGTACCAGCAGTTCCAGCAGTCAAACGATTTGAGGAATAAGTCGGAGAATTAGGTAAAGCAGTGAAACTATAATGTTGAGCATCAATAGTTAATTTTGGTAATGTATTTGTTGTTTCATACTGATAATCAATCAAATCAGTAAGTCCACTTAATAACTTTTGTCCAAGATAATGCTTCGAATTTGTCAAACCCTCATCAGATAATAGAGTTGTCTTTATAGTGCTATCATTATCAAATTGCTCTTTATATACGTTTGGAATACCAGCCCATTTTAAGTCTTGGAAATAAGTTGAACCATCACTGTTATAAGAACTTTTTCTTACTCCAAATCCAACAAAATAACCAAGTCCAGAAGTATTAGAATTGATAGGCAAAAGCATATCAGTAACACCAACTACATTTATTCCGCTTCCAGTGATTTCTTTTACTAATAAATATGTTCCAGTAGCGGTTTTGTTCTTGTATCTACCAGTGTATGAATTTGGTAGTTGGTCTGTAATTTCAAATAAAAATTTGGTAACTTCTGTTTGAGGTTGATAAGATCTTAAGACTTGTCTTCTTAATTTATTATCTTCAGTTCTGTAAGATACGGAAATTTCATTCTTTTCTCCGCTAAACTTTACTAAAATAGTTGGAGCATTAAGTGGAGCATCAGAGTAAGCAAAACCATCATCACATCTTACTCCAAAAGGTCTATCCCAGTTTACAGTAAGATTATTTTGAGTGTGTGATCTAAACGAAGATACTGAACTAAAAGCAACATATAAATCATCAGATCCGTGTTTGAAAGCTAATTCAAATCTGCATCTGTTGCTTAAAGATGGTTTGTATAATTGAAGCTCATAATGCAAAGGAACTGTATACGAATTTGTGCTATCTAATTTATCTATTTCATACAATTCAGAAGTGATATTCGTGGTGAAAGTAAGAGCAGAAGGAGCATCAGTGAGAATAATAAAGTCTTCATTTACTGAATCACTCCAACCATATTCAATTTCTGTTACTGGAGAATTGATGATTGCTATATCATCATTAGTACAGTCCCCAATGTCAATAGAAAGTTTAGACTTACCTTGTGCTAAAAATAATTCGTCTACAACTAATCCACCGGAAAAACTTGTTCCTGAAGCTTGTGAAATTTGATAACCAAACGCACTACCAACAGTTGAGCTTCCAAAAGAAGTGAGGATTGCATTACCCAACAAATAACTTTTCTTTGATGTTAGGGATTGATCTAAATATGGTGTGTAATATGCTTCTACCATACATAGATTTGTAGTACCCATAGATGAGTAATACATTTCCATAACACCACCAGATTTCAACAGTGGCAACACACTATGAGGTAATGTTGTAGTTTGCTTACTTACACTATCAGTTCCATTTATTCTTGTGTAAAGATATGCAATTGGATTGTCATTATTAGGTATGTCTAATCTGCAAACAATTTCATTACCATTAGCACTAGTATCTGGAGCAGCATAAAGTTTTATAAAAGCTTGTGAAGTTACAGCAACACCAGAAGTAGTAAATGAGAATCCAGCTTGTGTGTAAAAATCAGTCTTATTTGAAGATGGTACTAGTTTTGTTCTGCTGTAGAAAAATGCACCTTTTCCATAACTAGCACTTGTAAGACCAATATTTGCACCCAGAGAGAGTGATGATGACGAGTAATTTCCATCAAAATATCTATATGTGTTCAGAGTGGTAGATGCTATTGATGCTGATGGGATAAGTGTTCTCTTGACGGTGTTGCGAGCTGAATAAGCATCATATGTTCCGCCTGTGTTTGATATTTCATAAACACTTGCTACATATCTTCCAATTCCTGAAGACTCTGTTTGTGCTGCTACTTGATTACCACTTACAAATGAAAGCAACGTATTTTTGCCAACGTATCCAGCCTTTGCACTTGGAATTTCAGGAAAATCAGGATTGACTGGAATTTGACCTTCCCATCTGATTTGGTCAAAAATACCATAACCCATTGGATACTCAATATCAGATCCATTAGGTCCTTCTAAAATGGCCTTCATATAAACTGTTGAAAGTCCACCAGATGCACTCAAAGGCCAATTATAAACTTTGAATAGCCCAGTACCAGCCACTGGAGTTGCCATAGTTCCTTGAGAAAGTGTAGTGTCAAAGAAATAAAGCGGATTTAGCGTATATTCATAATCAAAATCTGGATCATAAACATAAGAGCTTGAAGGCCAGTTTGTAATTGCTACAGTTGAAGTTGGGTCAAATTCAGGGTCGTTTGAAAGATAAAGAGTTTTAATTCTTCTTAAGTAAGTTAGTTCACGGGTGCCACTATCTCTTACTTCAAAACTAAATGTAAGAGTATTTTTATTATTATCAAGGGTTGGATCTTTGGAATATGAATTACTAGAATAAGGTTGCCCTAGATTTATAAATTCAGATTGAAGATATCCACTTGTAAGATTATTGGGTAAAATTATTGAAACGTTATATGGCACTTGTAACCACCGCTAAACAGGGAATATTAAAATATTCTTTGCCAGCCGATGTAGCCCCTATAAAAGTTGAAAATCAAACTGGAAAGGTATTGATTTTTGTACAGTTAATGGGCAATGTACATCGAAATACATAAATCCATCTACATAATCAATATTGTTGTATCTGCCTTGTTTATAAAAAGTGTAAGAAGCAGAATATACTGATATATCATTAGTTGAGTCAGCTGAAACAAAATACATATCTACATACACAGGTGCCTTAACTGTATCTAAACCGTTAGGCAGGTAAACCTTTAGTTGTAAATTAGGTGAAAGATCTCCAGCAGATAATGTATTTTCAATAATTGTGCTGCAAATTATCTTGAAATAAATTGTTTTAGAAACTGGTCCATTTCCATTATTGTAATACTCAATGTCATCTGTTGAAGAATTTGAGTCAATCAATGCTGGAACTGTTGAAATAACTGGGTTTCCTTGCCTAACTGGTCTTGGAATAGATAATGAGGAGTCATCATAACTTCCAATTGAAAATTCAGGCATTTTGCAAGTATCGTCTATAATAAAAGGATTAGTAGCGTTAAATGCTTTGAAGTTTTGAGCACTAAAGCTCTTTGCAAAAAAGTTTAATTCAGAAATTCTTAAACTATTGTCGGGCCTATCTAGAATTATAATTAGACTATCGTTGGATTCAAAACTATATTTTGTATTTTGAAAATCAATTACATAGTCTTTGTCACCTTTTGAAAAAATTATAAAGTTAGGGTCAATCTCTACAATAGAATCAAACTTAAACTTCATTGACACAAATTGAACATAAGAAATTACTTTCTCAAAATTTATTTCACAATAATTTTGAGAGATAATTAAGTTTGCAATAGTTTGTTTTTTGAGCAATAACTTAATACTGTCATCATTTTGGCTTATAAGGTAATTTTTATCATAAGATGTAAACTCAAATGATAAGACATTTTCATCATCGATTACACTTATAATTGGTTTATTGTTTTCAATTTGTAGATTCATAATTTATTCCGATACTAAAATATTGTCGTTTGAAATGATACGCATGCCTTTAGGATGGAAAAGCTCATTATTATCTCCCCAGGTTGATAATATTCTTCCTGAATTACTTACTAAATGCAATCTTGAATTTGCGCCAAAATTAATTACATCATCGGTCAAGACATAGAAATTAGAATAATCTGTTGCTGGTCCTGGAAGAGCCTTAATTACATCATTGTTGAATGTAAGCTTTGTTTCAATATATCCATTAGAAATATTGTAAACTTGTAGTTTTCCAGTGTCAGTTGTATCAAAAGCTGGGCTGCCTAAAAGCACATTACCATTAGGGAGTAAATATGCCGAGCCAAGCTTATTATCATAATAATTTACGATATCGGATGTAATTGCCCATTTCAAAGTCAGATCCGTATTGTCAGAATAACAAAGGACAGAATTAGAATGTGGTTGAGCAATAACAATTAATGAATTTGTTTCGTCATATTGAACTGAAACAGGATTATAGATATTTGCAAAATATATTGGTCCTTGTAACAAATCTAAAATGATATCGTCAGTTTGAGAATTTGGTCCATACATTGCAGTGGTAGAAACTATACCATCACCATTATAATCATTTACAGAATTCACTACAGTAGTAGTTGTAGGTAAGCCTGTAGTAACTGTAGATGTACCTGTAATTGATGTACTGATTCCAGCTACGAATTGTTCAGTTCTACTTATAGACGAAACTGTCGAGGTTGGAATTGTTGCTGATAAAGCAGTATTCGTATTTATTGAATTGCCAGAATTTGTAAAGCATCCTTTGTCCAACCTGACTTTTTTTGTAAGAGCATTACTTATTGCTGAATTTAGTGTCAATCCAGCAACTGTATCAAGAATTGTAAAGACATATGTCGCAGAATTATCAAATATTGGATCTAAATATTCTCCAGAAAGTCTAGTGTCATCTCCTCTTACTGAAACATTGTCATAAGTTATATAAATTTTTGTTAAATCTACAAAAGATACATTTTGTGAAAAAGCAATAAATATTTTTCTTGTATTTGGATTAAATGTAGCTGAAAGAGCAACAAAATCTTTGGAAGTAAGTCTTAATCTAATATTACCTTGAATGACTTTTGTAAATACTCCATTTATATCAGTCAAAATAATTCTATCATTTTTACTATCACAAATTATGTTTCCACCACCTGGGAGAGCTTGATAATCAGTAGGCGTATCTAAACCATAATTTGTAGACTTTAAGAATATTTGATTGGGTGTCAGATAATTTCTTAAGCTGCCTGCATCAATTCCATCTTCTAGAGTTGTTTCAGTAACGTTGTTTGCTGCTGAAATCAAATTATTATTTCTTAAGTAAACCCAATTTCCAACACTTGAAGTGTCATGAATCTTAAGATAACTTGTATCATCCGGATTTGTTATGCCATATCCAGCATTTTTATTATAGTAAACATCACTCACCCATCCAAACTTTTGATTTGCGTTATCAGTGAAATTTCTATCATAAAATCTAGTAGTAGCACTACCAACAGTAGAATAATTAATTCTTAAGTTGTTTACAGTAGGAGCCAAACTTTGCAATTCATTAGCATAAAGTGAAAACAAAACATCAAAATATCTACCAGTGCTAGAATTAGTGTTAGGCGAAGCTATAATCACATCAGTTTCAGATACAGTTCTCAAATTATAGAATAAATCTGAATTAACATTAGATCTACTTTGAATAGTATATTTTGTGCCCGATGGAACATCAATATCATATTGGATTTGGTTGTATTGAGTGTTGACATCACCAGAATCAAATCTCATTAAGAAATTAGCATTCTTGTATCTGTAAGAATCATTCCAAACAAATACAGATGAAGTTTGATCAATGGGATTTCTTCTTGCCAGCACTAAATTATCGAAATTTCCAGAGGCATTAATTTGAGAATCAGTTGGGGTCAGTAATTCAAACTTTGTTTGTTTTTCAGCATTCCAACCTTGATCAGTAGAAAAATAAAAACCAAATCCAAGTACAGATGATTTCAGACTATTATCACCAAAATCAGATAAATTTATAGAAGAATAGGTAGCAGTGGAGCCTATAAATCCATAAGTCGTGTCATCGAATATTTTTACATTGGTGACTGGCGTAATATAAATAGTAGAAGAACCAGTGCCCGTATTTGGTGCAAAATCAATTTTTTGATCGTTTTGTAAATTTGGATCAGTGCTTCCATTGCCAACAACCAAGAACATGTAAATTTTGCCTAAAGCAGCTCCAGTTTCTCCAAGACCAGCAGAAAAACCAAATCCAACTTTTGAATCAAAATCCAAAGACACTGGTTGATTGAAAAGCGTGTAAGCATATAAACTTGTATCTACTTTGACTTTGTTAGCTGCATATGAAGTCGTAAATACTAATCCAGTATCCCAACTTCCAGTAGTATCAAATATACTAGATACAGGTTGAGAAAGAGTTAGGTAATTCAAAGGAGTGTCAATAGTGAAACTTCCAGTTGTTGCTGAACCTGAAATGTTGATGTTGCTGAAGAATGTATTTGTAGATGAACCAAGCGAAGAAGCAACTGTTTTAGCTTGTAAGAAATCGTTCTTAACTACAAAAGATTTATCTCCTACAAAATTACTTGATGTAACAGATCCGCTAATTCCTGATCCTGTTGTATTTGGAGCAGAATCATAAATAGTTGCCAAAGTGTATTGATTTGGTACTGACGTAGTTTGGGCGAAATTAGCAGAATTACCCGTCGAAGAATTTGAAGAGGTGTTTGGAAAAATGCCTGGAACGTAAGACAGGGTGTTGATCTGTGTTGAATCAATGAATGTAAATCCTACCCCACCTGATTTTTTCAATGCTATCAACATCTGTAACCTGTTTGCTATTGATAGATCTGACATTTTGTCGTTAGCATCATTATTTACAACAGCTAACAAAGCAGTTTCTAATTGGTCATGACTTAAATTACCTTTATTTTCCAAGCTGTCATGGCTTATAGTTGGGAGTCTTGCTGAATTTAATATACCAGTTGTAATTTTAGCAGCATCAACAGAATTTATATTTTCACTACTTATTTGGTTCTTGACTTCTAATGACAAATCTATTGGAGAAGGATTGCCTGTTCCGCCAATATGTTTGTGATTTTTTATTAGATATGAAAGTGTTGAAAATAATGTAATATCTTGTCTATTGGTTTCAAATAAACTTATAAGATTTCTCGCTACATCAACTTCAACAAAACCTAAAGCTATGTAATTAACAGAATCATTAATTTGAGTCAAAGATGCAATAAAATTAACATCGCCTGTTACAGCAGTGTTTTCATTTTCATATGCATATACGTAAACTTTTGAAATTCCTACAGTATTAGGAATTGTTGGTAAAGTCACATCTTTAGAAACAGTGGTATTACCTGCCTTGTAAGAAACAAAGCCTTTTCCAGAAGATACTGTAATTTTTGTTAATTTAAATTCGTTAGAGTATGTTTGGATACGCCAAGATGGTACTAATGGATCTTCCTCAATAATTCCGTTCTTGAAAATTTGATACAAATTGTACATTTGATTTTCAATGGCTTTAAAACGAAGCTCATCTAAATCAATATTTTCTGAAAGATCTTGGTTTGGTTCTATATATCCAAACCTATATATTGGCGTATTTCCCATTATCTAGTTTCTTGTGGCTTGTATTCTGATGTTACTCTTTCTATTCCCCAATTGGAATTACCCCATCGTAAAACATCAATGTCATTAGTTATATTATTTTTATTTGTATTGATGACTTGTAACTGTTGAGATACAACTGATCTTAAAGAGATACCATTGTTCAAAATTATTTGATTTTGCTTTATTTGTTCATTGATAACAAACGAAAGAGTTTGAAAAAGTGGCATGAGATTATGTCCTTCCTAATAGAGGTAAATTGAATCCTTTGATATCTGCAGTTATATAGTTTTCAAGCTTATTATAATTGTAATCAATAGAACTATATATATATTTATCAGTTTGTGCTTCTGATGTGCCCGACAATACTTTGATATGAAATTTTCCGTGAAAACTTAAAGGTTTTGTAACATAACATTGAAAACTGATTGAGCTAACTGGCGTTTGTCTAATTTGATTGAAATGATTTGTGATTTGGGTAAGTACCGTCTCATCAGGAATTGTATTCCTCATCATAGATTCAATCCACCATTTTTTAAATCCTACAAATGGTACTTGTGGTGATGATCCCAAAACTGATCCTGATTTTGGAACTGCTGCTAAATAATCCAAAACATTGAGTTGTGCGCTTATTGGTAATTGCACTGCTTCAGGATTGTAAACTTCTCTTGCTAAAAAACCTGTAATAGATACACCAAAGACTCTTAATCCTGCAGTCAAATTACTCATATCTGTTGAAATAGTATAGTTGCCTGTAAGAAGTCCATGAACATTACTTTTATACTTTTCTAAAAAATTAATTTGGTTTGATTGATTGCTGGACATTAAATATCCATTTCCATTATCATTTAAACCCGTAAAAATAAGATCTTTATCTTCAAAATTATTCCTAGATTCTAAAATAAATCCATATTTTTCACCCCATCTAAATGTAGGTAAAGAGAATGGAGTAGTCAATCTAGCTAATAAAAGCTTTAATTTAGAAGAAATTGTATCTGTTGGATTTAACTTAATAAGATCATTATTATTAGTAGACTCACTATTTAACCTTAAATCTAAACCGTCAATTCCCTCAGGTTTTTTAAAATAGTAATTCCAAAAACCTGAACAAGCTATCATGGCATCAATAGCCAAGTCATGTCTCATACCAGCAATAAGCATATTTTTGTCAAAAACAAGATTGTCTAACAAATAACTACCAATATCAGTACATGATAACGAAAACGAGCTTTCATTACCACTTCTTGTATAGGTTGTACTTGTAATAAATCCTTGAAAAAATGGCTTTAAATCTAATTCGCTATATCCAGCTTCTATAGTTGCAACTAGTAGATTGTTTTCTATAGCATCTATATATTTTTGACCGTCAGTAGTGTCAAAATTTCTCAATGTAATAGAAGCAGACTTTTTTATATAAGAAAAATTACTCAATTCGTTTGAGCAACTAACATTCCAACCTTCAACCCATTGTGTGATATCTCCTACACTTATAAAAAGCTCTCCAAGATCAGGTTTCAAAAATTTATAGTCATCAATACCAATATTTCCACCCTTAATGTTTGCTGCTTTAGTAGCTGCCAAAATAGCAGGATGTGGAACTTCAACTTGTAAAAAAGCTGGACCTTCTATTGTAGTGTTATATATGACCTTAAAAAGCAAAGTATTAATGTCTGGATCTGCATTTATATATGTAGATCTGGAATAAGGAAAAGGCTCTACAAATTGTTTTCCATCCAATCTTAAATCAGCAAAATATGAAATATTTTTATCTTTAGGATTTTTTTCGTTGAAACCATTTCTATTTGGATTATCATTTTTACGATATGAAGCTGCTTCAAAACTGTTGTAAACAGCTCCCAATAGTATTGATGGATCAGGAATTTTCTTTTTTGAGTATTTAAATTCAGCAATTATATGATTTTTAGTAGCATTTCTAAGCTGTGTAGGATTAAAATTGTTAAATATTATTGCAGAATATCTAAATTTTAAATTTAAATTTGAAATATCGATGAAAATGTCAGTCTCTGGTCCGCAAAAAACTTCTTTGCCTCCAAATCCTATAATTGTATTCCATCGAGATATATCAGGGGTAAATCCTAATAATAAACTTGGTCCTATGAAGTGAACAAAGACATTGTAAGACTTCATATTTGATTCATCTAATACAGGTGCTACCAAATCTGATTGTTGAATGTATGTACTTGTTTGAGGATCATACAAAAATAAAACTGGTTTCTTATCTATTTTAAACTCAATATAAAAATCATTTATATAATTATTGTTTGCTACTTTTGGTCTTACTCTTATTCTTAAAGCAGACTTATCAGTTTGCATATTACTTGCTGAAAAATTTATGTGAAATCCATTATTGCCATATGTACCACGAGCTTTAATAACTTCTTCTGTTCCATCAGGGTTAAAAATTTTAGCTCCATCTTGATAAACAGCGTCAAGGTTAGTAGTAAAAATTCTTTTTATAGAAGTATTTGTTCTTTCTGAAGTAACTTCAACTTGAGCACCACCGCTTGGATCTTTGATAGTACGCAAAGTGCCTACAGAATTACCTTGGCTTACAGGACCTATAAATCTAATAGCATCTGTTTTTCCACCAACAATGTTCCAAATGTTGTATGTAGTTAATTTATTAGTAGCTGTTGCAGTTGCTTTGAATGGTATTTTTGGTGTGTATGGTAATTGTTCATTTGGGGCGTAATTTTCTGACGGAGCGGTGACTTGAGACTGCTTCGCATCATCAATAAAATTTGGAGTGTAATTTTCTAAAGGTCCTTGCAGAAGATCAAGCACTGGATCTGGTTTACCAGGCTCAATACCTCCAAAGGCAAAAGTACATGATGAGGCACTTAAGGCTGTATTTACTTCTGGTATTCTAGCATTTTGAAATGAATTTATTACTTGTAATCTTCCACTATACTTTGGTTGATCCACTCCATCAAAGACATATCTAGCTCCAAAGTCATAATTCAAAACATTTAGGTTGTCTTGGGATTTTGTTGAAGTATTAGCAGTATACTCTCCCGAAAAAAATCCACTTTCAGGTGCGCTCATAATGCTCAAGAAAACTCTAGTTCGTAATTGTCGTGGATCTGGGGAAAGGTTCATATTAATATTATAAAAAATTTAAAGGGTTTATACCTTTACTGTTGTACTTGAGTAATTGGATAAACAGTTGGGTATTGAGGATCTGTAGCATATCCGCTTGGTTTAGTGATTGTAAATGAATATGATGATGGTTTAACATTAGAAGCTAAAATTATTGAATGATTTCCACCAGCAGCAATATCAGACACTCCATCAACACCAAAAAGTGCAAGCACAGCTCCACTTGGTAAACCGTATTGGGCATTGTAAGCAAAAGAATTTGTGTATATTTTTGAAATTCCTAATGCTCCATAAGCATTGTCTCCATATGGATAAAATTTATTTTCAGATAATACCAAGAATCCAAATGCCCCAGTGGAAATTCTTAAGAAATTTTCACCTGGATTTAGGTCAGATGCTAATCCTCCACTAAAATCAAATTGCGGAATTTCACTTAATGAAAAATTATAGAGATAAATTGCATGATCAAAATAAGGGTCTTGTGAAGCAGTAATCACAACAATTCTATTTTCGTAAGTAGAAATATCATAAGCATATCCCCAGCCTCTTAAACTAGAAATTCCAGTAAACCATACTATTTGATTATCGATATCATAAGATAAACCAGTCACAAAGCCAGAGAAATTGTTAAATCCTACTTCCAATTTAAATGGATTGAGAAAATTTATACTTCCGGGTTGTAAATCAGGATTAGGATCAATATTTATTGGAATGAATCCAGTATCAATAATTCCAGTTTTATTAGTATATCTATGAATTCCAGCTACCCATACTTGTTTATTATCAGTAAATGCAAGTATATAAGAATTGCATGATACATCAAGTAAACCATTATTTGATGTGTAACTTATTCCACTAAAATTATTAGCTCTCTCAAGTATAGGCTGGAAATTATATATATTTGTTTTTGGCAAAGCTTGTCCAAAAATTCCATTTATATTGGACCCACACACCAATAAAACTCTTTTTCCTATTAATGTGTCTTCTGCAATTATAGCTGAACAAAGATCTCCAGCAGATACTTTTAAGACTTTATATTTGGATGCCAGAGGTACTAATGTTAGAGAATTCAATTGAGTAATATTTGATGAAAAACCAAGCTGACCATGGCTATTAGATCCACTTGCATAAAGTTTTCCATCTGCATCAACTACAAAAGTATGATAAAGACCAGCTTCAATAACAGTATATTGTTTCTTGTCATCAACTAATTCAAAGCCGTATTTATCAGGTGTATTTGATCCGCTTGCAATTGCCCCGTATAATGCCTGCCCTGTAGAAAATAATTTATTAGATAAAGGGTTTGGAGCAGCAGAAACATTTACGTCAACAGAATATCTATTTCCCAAATTTGTAGAAGGGGATGAAGATAATCTCTGTGTATCAAAAACAACCAAGCTTATTGTAAATATTCCAACTCTGTTAAATTGGTTTGCAAAAGTTGAATTATAACCAGATTTGACACCATCAATTGACCATTCAAATGTGATATTAGATCCATCTTCAGGGTCATAAGAATTAGTACCATCAAAAGTAAAGCTGTCTCCAACCTTCAATTCAATGTAACCTGTAACAGATGGTTCATTTCCTAGTATTGCTATAGGATTCTTATTTGCAGGTGGTGGTGGTGGAGCTGCAATTACAAAAATAGATTTTGATACAGGATCAGATTCTAAACCTAAATTATCAAAAACTGTAAGAGTTACAACATGGTTACCAATTGTACTAAATGATGTAGATAATGTTGGTGTATTAACATTTATATTAACACCATCAACTAACCATTTATATCCATTGATAAATTGATTAGAATCATTATCATAGCTTCCTTGGGATGTATAGGTTATTGAAGTATTAATTTGAACTTGTGTAATTCCTGAAGGCACTGTTTCTAATAATGCTACAGGCTTATTGTTTTTGACAATATAGTCTAAAGTTGCAGTGTTCGTTGCAGCTAAATTGTCTGTAACAGTAAGAGAAACTTTATAAGTTCCAGGTTTTGTGTAAACAGTTACTGCATTAACTTGATCAGAAAAACTGCCATTACCAAAATCCCAAGCATAAATAAGTGGTCCACCAATATTATCAGGATCGTAACTTCCAGCAGCTGAAAAAGTTACAGACACTGGTGCAAAGCTTGAGTTTGATTGAGGGTTTGCTGATATAACTGCAACAGGTGGATTATTTGGAGCATTTACTTTTACACCAATATTGGCTAAATCGCTAAAAGCACCATCGTCATCTTGAACTTTTAGTGTAACAGAGTATGGAATAAATCTTGGTGTATTGAAAGTGTAAGTGAAAGATTTAGTCCTGAAAGGTGTTCCTAATAATCCGTTTATATACCACTCATAATTTACAACTGTTCCATCGAGATCATAAGAATTAGAATCAAATGTTACTGTAAATGGTGCAGTTCCAGAGATTACATTATTTACAGGAATGCTACTTGTTGATATGACTGCAAATGGTCTTCTGTTCTCTATAAAAACAATTTGAGATACAGAATCAAACAATCCAAAATTGTCATATACAGTAAGAGTCACAGTGTAGTTTCTATTACCATCACTGTAAGATTTTGTAGGATTTTTTTGCAGTGGATCAGTTGTAGTAAAGTTAGTGCCATCCCCAAAATCCCAAATCCATCTAGATAAAGCATTTTCTGGATCGCTTGAATTATCAATAAAGGTAATTGGGTCAAAAGTCAATGCATTTATAGGACTTAAGGAAAAATTAGCTTTTGGTGGTTGATTATTAATTGTAATTTTTTGAATAGAATTTGCAGTTTCTAGGCTGACACCATTTCTATTATCAGTGACAATTAATTTTGCAATGAAAATACCAACAGTTTTATAAATATGAGAAATAGGAGCAGGAGTGACAAATTGCGTAGAAGTTCCATCTCCAAAATCTAATCTATAAAGAATAATAGAACCATCTGGATCTCTAGAACTTGTTACATCAAAAACAAAAGTGTCATTTATTACGCCTGAATTTTTATCAACATTTAAGATAGCAATTGGAAGAATATTATCAGGAGCAGAAACGTTTACTGTGACGCTGGCAGTATTTGTAGCACCAAAATCATCAGTCACAGTAAGAGATACTATATATGTACCTTGAGTTGTAAAGTTGATTGTTGCGTTAGGAGTTGAAGCAACAACTGATCCAGATACACTCCAACTATAAGACGCTATTGTTCCATCAATATCTGATGAGGTATCTCCATTGAATGTCAAACTTCCTGGTGCCTTAACAGTCAATGTAGTGTAAGTAATTCTTGCTATAGGATTTCTGTTGGTAACATTGATAAATAAATTAGCAGTTGAACTATCACCTAAATTATCAGTAACTGTGAGTGAAGCTTTATATGTTCCTGGCTTGGCATATGTATGAGATTCTACAGTTCTTCCTTGGGATATAATTGTAGTATCACCAAAGTCCCAAGCATATTTGACAATAGTCCCATCAATGTCATATGAAGTATTCCCAAAGAATGATACTTGTGTTTGAGATAGAGCTGGATTTGGAGAAGCCGTAAGTATTGCTATTGGAGCATTGTTCTTAACAATAATATCCAAAACATATGTATTTGAAAGGTTTCCATCATCAGTAACTGTTAGCTTTACTGGATACGTGCCTGATTTAGTAAATGTATGAGACACATTTTTTTGATATGTTTGAGCATTAAAGAATAAAGTACTGCCTGTTTCAAACTCCCATAGCCAACTTACTATTTTTCCATCAGCATCTGTTGAAGCATCTGTAAATAATATTGTAGCTGGTGCAAATATATTATTGACATCAACTGTAAATAGAGCTACAGGTGGTTGATTTGCTGGCGGTGGAGCAACAGTAAATCTAAATGACGAAGTAGCTGTTTTTTTGTTTGTTCCATCAGGCAAACCATCATCAGTAACAGTAAGAGTGACAGTATATGTACCCGGATTTTGATAAGTATTTGTTGGATTTTTCAAGGTTGGGTCAGTTGTTGAGAAAGTGTTCCTGTCGCCAAAATTCCAATCCCACTGTGTGATAAAACCATCAGGGTCTGAAGATATTTCAGTAAATTTAACAATAAGCGGTTTAAAACTTGTTTGGTTGCCTGTAACATTTGAAATAATCGGAGCTTGATTAACAAGTGGATTTACAGTAACATTTTTTGTGATGAAACTAGTTTTTCCACCATTATCTGTAACTTTCAATGTAACTTCATATGTTCCAGGAAATGCATAAGTGTGAGATGGATTTTGCAAATTATCTGAAGAAGAATCACCAAAATCCCAGTTCCAAGAAACAATTGTTCCATCAGTATCAGTAGAAGTATCTGTAAAATCAACTACTAATTTTCTGTTTTGTTGAGAATAATTAAAGTTTGCAATGGGCGGATTATTTCCTGGAGGCAAAACTGTAATTTCAATTGTGCCTGATACTTGAAGTCCGCCAGAATCTGTTACTGTAAGAACAACAAGATAAGTACCTGGATTTGCATAAATATGTTCTGGATTTTGTACGTCAGCTGTTTGATTGTCTCCAAAATTCCAACTCCAAGCAACTATTGGGCCCTCGTCATCACTTGAAGTGTCAGTAAATTTTACTTTTAATGAAGGTGTAAATGATGTCTGAACCCACTGAAAACTTGGTGAAGGAGGATTATTGACTATTCCATTGACATTAATAGTTGGACCAATGAATTTACTTGACAAACGGTCTAAATTATCTTTGACAAGTAGAGTTGGGGTAAAGGATCCTGCTCTTGTATAGTCATAAGTAAATGGTAAATTATCAAATTTGATTGCAGTATTTCCATCTCCAAAATCCCATTCATACAATTGAATAAATGATCTATCATTTACTGGAATAGATTGGTCAGTAAATGTTACAGTTAAAGTTACATCGCCTGAAGTAGGTGTGGCAGAAAATTTAGCTTGTGGTAAAAGATTGTTTACTGGAGCTGGATTTACAGTAATTGTAACAGATGCCGGATCACTCTTTATACCATTTGAATTTGTCACAATAAGAGTGACCTTAAAATCAATTGGATTTGTAGTATTATTTACAAAAATATGTGACGGGTTCTCTTCAGTAGATTTATTTCCATCACCAAAATCCCAAGCATAGGTAAGTATGCTTCCATTAGGATCATATGAATTTGTTGAAAGAAAATCAACTTTTAATTCTGATTGTCCACTTGTAGGATTTGCTTGTATATCGGCAACTGGGGGTTTATCTTGCCCATTTGTATCAATTGAATCTGATCCAGAATCATTGATGCACTCTATATCAAATTTTCTAGTTCCTATAATATTGAAAAATGGATTTAATAATACTGCCTCTATTGCACACTTTCCATTATCATAAGCTATGATAACACTGCCGTCATAACTTTCATTTTTGCATGAAATTATAGCTGGTCTTTGTTTTGGTACACTTTGATCTAGTTCACTTTTACTTCCAAAATAAGTAATTATATTGTTTCTATTCTTGAGCTCTGTTACTAAATTATCATCGAGTTTTCCCTTAATTAAGTGCAATTTACTCGTTAATGTATTACCTATACTACTTGAAAAGAATGCATTTTCAAAATAGTAAATTCCTCCATTGCTCCAAAAGACTGATCTATGTAATCCTAATTTTTCATCATAAGATGATGTGAGACCATAAATATTGTAATCATCTTTTAAGTTGTTTCCAGAAATTGAATCTAAATCTAAAAGTAAGTTTTTATCTAAAGTGTTGTAATTTGATATAACCTTAAAATGAATTTTTCTTGGAGTCTCTTTCAATGAATATGCAACCAAATAATCTCTTGAAGCTAGTTGAGTAATTGTTGCAAATGATGAAACTGCAGTCCCCGAAGAAGTTATAGGGCCTAACAATCTAAACTTAGATGTATTAGTAGGCGCAACTCCATCAATGAATATAGATTTATCTGTTGTAGGTGATTGTATATTTGTTGTATTAAGAGAGATTGATCGTACTATTATTGATCCTGGATCTGCGTATCCAACATTAAATATTTCAGGAGATTCATCAGTAATAACATATGAATTGTAAATTGTACCTTCAAATGCTTTTGATAAAGTTGAAAAATTAGCATCAACTTTAGTTTCCCCATCAATATAAGGATACCAAGAATTCTTATCTCTCATATTGGTATTCGCAGCAATTACAGAAGAAAAGTTTAAGCTGGAGTTCGATTTAGAATCAGAATTATTCTCTACCAATAAAAATGTGTGAACTTTTGTTTTTTTATTGGTTATAGATTCAGAGCTTAAAACAAATGGAAAACTACCTATTAATGTTTTTCCTATTCCACTTTTTGTATCAAAGCCAACAGGATAAATTTCATAAATTTGATCAAAAAATGAATCTGTTTGAATTATAGATGTTTGTGGATTACTGCTACCAGATCCAGGGACTGTGTATGATATGACTATTGAATTTTCAAAACCTGATTCACAAGCAGATAAATTTGTTGCAAGTTTTTGCTTAACATCTTCATTCTTGAATGCTGCTCTTTCTCTCTTTGCTTGTGTAAAATTTCTTGTTGAACTTCTAAAATCTGAAGGAGTAGGAAATTTTTCAGTTTTTTCTAATTCAATATAATGATCTATTTTATTCTTTCCAAAAGGATCTGATGTTTGAAAATAACCTCTTGAGTTAGATTCAGATGAACCTTTAGAATTTCCAGTAGAAGCTTCTATCAAATTAGCTTTTCTTAAATTTTCAGGTGTACTTTTTTGCGGAGGAAGTATCAATCCATATCCTGGACCTCTTGCAATAAAACCACCACGTAAATGCAGGATAGATTCTTGAACCGTGCCATCCTCATTTCGTAAAGAAGTATTACCAAATAGATCTGGTTTGCCTGGTGGAAAATCTGCATTTATTCTATGAAATATAGTCTGTGCCAAGATAGTCTTCATATCATTGAAAGATATATCAATAGCATTTATATAAGTTGTCCCAGAACCACTATTTTTGCCACTAGGGACTGCAAGCATACCTCCACCATATATCCAAGTTGCAAGTCCAGTATCAGAATTCAAATATTCTGGATCTAACTTGATTGAATATATTCTGTTTCCAGTAATTGGATCTACTGGATAGCTTTTATCAATTTTCTTTGCTGTCCAGCCAGGGTGTCTTGTTATAATAGATGATGGATTATTAGGATTGAGCCATCTTGGAGCAACATATTCATCTTTACTATTAATATCATCACAAAGCCCTGAAATTGATTTTGGAAATAATGTCCAATAATCAACTAATTCTGACTTTGTATGTTGCCAAGAAATATCTCCCTCTTCTTCATCTCTTGCGTCTGTATTTTGTTGCCAAAACCTTCTTGTGTAATATTCAGTTGTAATTTTAGAGGAAGCGTCAAATTTAGTCTGACTTTGGAAAGTATTATTATTTCCAGAATAAACAAAGTTTGATAAGGAGTTGTTTCTTATTAATTTTAAGTTTTCAAATTCGACTAATTCATTTGTGCTTTCAATTTTAGAAATTCTAGACACTCCATAATAAGGTCCATTAGACACTTCATCTTCTGGATAGTCATCTATAGCATTTACTTCATTTCCACTTATGGGGTTTGTCTTAATCTGTGTAAATGAAAGAGTATCAATAGGGAAGTTAAATTCTACTAATCTAGGCGGTTTAACAGTGATAACTGGAGCATTGGCAGAGAAATATGTTGTGATACCATTTATTTTTTCTGGAATACCATCGTAATTAGGTGTAGAATTTTTGTCTAATTTAGAATATTCAATAAATGCTTTATATCTATTATTGGAAATTTTGTCTATTTTATTAAACTTCAGAATAATTGAAGAAAATCTATCATCAGTTTTTCCATCTAAAAATCCAAGTTTTATTACAGATCCTGCATTAAAAATTATATTTGCATCATAATTAGCAGGAACTTCTATTTGTAAATATGTTTTATCAATGTCAGTTTTAACATATTGGATAAATTTATAAACTTTTCTTTTTTTTGCATCTTCTATTATTACAGCATCGTATGGCAAGTCATAATTTTGATCAAAAATATTGATTGGGTTTACAAAAATATATTGGTTACCATCTACAAATTGAACGTTTGTTTTTCCAATTATATCAGTTTCATCAGGATACCCAGAATCATAATCATAAATTTCAAACTCTTCTGGATATTTTCCAGAAGAATCTTTCATCAACAATTCATCGATAGATTTATCTTTTGTTATATCATTTTGTGTTATGTAAATTTCAATTTGTTTAAAATAATCAAGGTTTACTCCAATAACATTGCCATTGTTATCCTTGATAAAAGAATCATTAGAACTAAAATATTTTGCTAGTTTAATTTTTCCATTAAATATTCTAGGTCTGCCAAAAATAATATTTGTACCTACACCTGCTTTTGGTAACGCAGAAGTATTAACTTCAAAATAATCAACATTTTTAGAAATATCATCAGAAAGATAAATTATTGCTGAAGATTTTATTCTTGCTTTGAGTGAATCATTTATCCAAGTAGTTGATGAATTTCCATCTAAAGACTTAATAATTAAAAAATCATCTTTAGGTTTGTTTTCTACTAACGAGTACCCAAATGGATTAGTGCTTTGAGGCTTTGATGTGGTGTAAGTATTGAGTCTAGGATACGGTGAATCTTGATTATCTACAAAATCAATTTTATTGTCAGGATTGCAAAGATCTATGACATAATTTGCTTTTCCTTGATTTGCTTCTGGTATGCTGATATTCCAAGATTTTTCATTTATATTTTCTGAATTATTTAATAATGTAAAGCCCTTTGATGTTTCACTTATTGAAAAAGTGGTTGTCTGACTATCTTTGTTTTTAGAAGTAATATCAAATTTAAGATATCTGTATCCTGATAAATTTTCACTTCCATAGTAATAAGGTTCTTTACTTGTTCCAAGGAAATTTAATGCGTAAGTAAGACCAAAACCAGCTGTAGATCCATTTGAAGATAAAATATATTCTTTATCTTGCTTTAATGTCATAGCATTAAATTTCCAACCTTTTAGCGGTATTGGAATTGATAAAGAACCACTTGGAAGATCTGTTTCATCCAATGTTCTTAATTTTGGAAGTTCATTTATATCTCTACAACCATTTGCAGACCTAACCCAATATGCTGGATAATCATAATCTTTTGGAGGACTTTCTAAATCATCAAATTGCTCTGAAGTTCCATCAATCATCCCGTAAATCCATTTTTGTCTAGTATCTAACAAAATAGGCTTACTGTCTATTTCACTAGGTATGATTTCATTTTGTGTGTATGCAGTGATAACTCCCCTGTAATATCTGTAAGTTTGATCTTTAGCGGAAATGTCTCCAGAATTTGTTATTACTTTTTCATATGTTGGCAAAGCATATGGAATTGTTCCTCCAGGATATGAATAATAACCAAGTTCTCCTGTACATCCGAAACCAACAATATATGCGGTAAGTTCGTCAGTGTGAGGCTTATCCCAATCGTAAATTTGAGAATTAAATGATACCTTTCTAGATGCTTCTGTTTCTAAATCCATCTGGACAACTGATATAGTTCCAGATCTAACATTAGATCGACCAATAATTGAAAAATTTTCTTGATCAACTGAAGCATAGCTTGTTTTGGCTAATATTTGCTTGTCAGAACTTGAAAAAGGAACATTACTTGATATAGAAGCATAACCATTATTAGAAAAATAAGTTGTCCATGCATTTAATTCTTTTCTTGCAGTGTATTCTATGAATGATGGTGGATTAACTTCCCAAGACCTATTTATAATTGTTTCTTTGTTTTTAGAAGTAGTAACTTTTATAAAAATCCCCATCCTAGCTTTTTTTGTAGGATCAGGAGCTTCAAACCAATTTAATGTAGTATATTTAGGCCAATGCCTTACAGTCTTTTCATTTAATTCTTCTTGATACCAGTATTGATTTTCATTATCTGGACAGACAGGTGATTGGACAAAATAATCTTTTGATGGATAATATTCTTGAATATCAACGAACTCATTATTGACAGATCCCCAATAAATATATCCCTCTACAGTTCCTGACATAGTTGCAAATGTGTCTCTAGCTGGTATGTAGTCTTGAATATCAATTTTGATAAAATCTCTTTGAGTTAAATCATTACCTGGATCTAAATTATAAGCAACATAAAGTTCACCTTGGTTTTTATAACCTTGGAAAATCGGTCTTCCTGTTTTAGGACTGTCTTGAGTTGATAAAGGCCAACCAAAAAATGTTCCTAAATCTGCCCCTGGGTTTGCAACAGTGACTATACCAACTAATCCATCATTACCATTAAAAGTAAATCTAACTGCTGCGTTTTCATCCCAGTTATTTCTTACTTCTCTGTAAATATCTCCACCAGGCGACTTATAGCCGAAACTTACTTGATAATTAAACTTAAACTTACCAATAAAAGTTGCTGCTCTTGGTCGATCAATCTGATAAAGTGACATTTTTAACTTCTTAAGAATCTTTCTAACATAGTTTGTACAGTCTGCTGGGTTTCCTTACGTATCTCTTTGATTCGTTCTTCTGTCTTCATTTCTATGTTGAAAATCTCTTGGATTATTTCTTTTTTGATAGTGTTGAATTCATTTTTAGTGATTACATTGGACACTAAATTATTTGTTACATTTTCAATTTTCTTGACAAGTAACTCTTCTACTTTGTTTTCAACTATCTTCTCTGTCTTTTTCTGCTCTTCTTTCTCTTGATGATAATTATTTGTGGTGAAAGTCTGGCGATTGTCTACCTTGTAATAATTATCTTTCTTCTCTCTATAAACATCAATTTTGATCTGTGAATTATTATTTACAATGCGATTTTGTACTTGCTCAATCTTTTGAATTTTTTGAGTGACTTTTCTTTCATTAGTGGTTTTTTGAACATTCAATATATCCAGCAATTGAAAGAAATTATTTACTTTTCTATCTTTACTTGTTTTAGTTACTTTCTGCTCATTATAGAAATTCATCATATCGAAGAAGTTCTGTTCAACTTTATATGAATTACCCTGGACTTTGATAGTTTCTTTATTAATCCTATCTAATCGTTTTGATATACGGGCAAATTCTTTTTCAGTTCGCTTTTCTTGCTTGTTCTGCTGTGTAATATTAAGTTCAGTGAATAAATTAGAAATATTCTTTTTATTACTCTCAAAACTATATCGATTTAAGATTGTTGTGTTCTTCTCGGTTTGCAGCAAGTTTAAGTTTTGAATAAATTCTTGTAATTGAACTTTTTGTGTTTTGTTTGTAATTTGAACAGTTGAATTATTTATTTCATTATTTGTTATATTAATATCTTGTAAGGTTTCTCTAATCTTTTGCCTTTGAGAAATATTGCTTATCTTACTTTCAAATCTATTGAAAGATTGGATATAATTTTTGCTCAAGTTTATGGCAGTAATAAAATCTTTTTGATCAATCTTACTTGTGCGATTTACAATATTGTTTTCTTGAATTATATTGTTTACATAATTCAAACTCTTTATTATCTGGTCAACATTCTTAACCTGCGCAATCTTGTTAATTTGCTGAACGCTTGTTTTAAATTCCTGATAGTTTTGGGATATCAAATTCAAATCTTTAGTAATTTGATTGATATTGTTAGTATTAGAAATTTTAGAAATATTTTGAGCAGTTTCTTGGGTAACATTTACAGTGTCCAGAATTTCTACATTTTTAACAATATTAGAAATTCTATTGTAGATTTTTCTTTCTTGAACTGTTTTTGATAAATTGACAACATTAAGAAAATCTTTGTTTTCAATATTGGAAATCTTTTGAACAATTTCTGTCAACCGATTTACAGTAGATAGCTTGATGTTAGATATATCATTTGTTTTTGTTAAATTGATAATTTTATTTATCTGTTTAATATTTTTTACTTGACTTATTTGTTTGACAACATTTACTTGCTCTTGAGTTAAGTTATTTATCTGACTAATTTTGCTCAACTTTTCAATATTTTCTGATACAACATTCAATTGAGAAACTTTTAAATTTTCAATATTTGACACATTAATATTTTTAGAAACATTAATAAGATTTTTCAAGTTTTGAATTTCTGTCTTAAATTCTGAAGTACTTAAGTTGTTTTGCAGGTTACTTATCTCATCAATGTTTTCTGTTATCTGATTGACATTATTGTATTTTGCCAGTCTTGTAATTTTTCTTACAATATTTTCAGTTTTTTTGATATCCTGTGTGACGTTGATATTTTTAAGTAAATTAATTTTTTCTGTAATATTTTCTGTGTTGAAGTTTGATAATTTTTCCACAACAAACTCAAAGTTTGATTGGTTGACAATTTGATTAAGATTATCTACTTTTTTCTGGTCAATACGAATCGAAGATATTTTAGGATTTATAGAAGTTGTATTTAGGTTTTCAATTACATTTGAAATATTTTTATAACTTTGCGCTATTCTAGTGAAAGACTTTGATTCTGATAAGTTTACAAAAGACTTAAACTCTTCTACATTTACAGAAGATAATTTATTTATAATCTGATTTTCAGTGTTATTATAATCAACTACATTCTTTGAAAGACTAACTAAATTCTTAATATTCTCTACTGTGGAGCTTGAAACTTTAGTTATTTCTATATTATTATTTTTAGAATAATTTATAATATCAACTAAATTCTTGATATTAGAAGTGTTAATATTACTTTGCCTTAACACTGTGTAAATACTGTTCAGTTGCTCTTCATTAGTAACCAAAGAAAGTAAAGATCTAACTGTTTGATTGTTAGAAATATTACTTATTTTGTTGACGATGATATTAGAATATTCATCAATGTAATCAGTGTTATTTAGAACATTCTTTATTTCTTTAGCTACAAAATTGCTGGTCTTCTCTTGGATATGAACCATTCTGTGGTGGACAAAAGAAATATTCTGTTGAGCTACATTTAAATCATTCTTAATTTTTGTAATTTTATTTTCAACATACTGATTGCTATTTTTTATAGTCTTCAGCACTGCATATTGAAATTCATAATCATTTGCAGTGTACTCATAGTTTACGTTTTTGGTCACATTTAGGATATTTTTGTAGTGATTATTTTTATGAGTAACACTATGCCTATGAATATTCTGATAGGTATTCTTAAGATTGATTTCAGTTTGCTTTATTTGCTGAACTGTGTCATTAAAGAAGTTTAAGTTCTGAATAAATTCTCTGTATCTATTTTCAATATGTCTATAAAAATTATAAGATGTAGACAAGTTTTTAAGATTTGTCTCATAAACAGTTTTTTCAGAATGGTTAAGTATTCTGTTAAACTCAATACTTAAGTTTTTACTATGTTGATTGACTATCTTGAAAAACTGATTTTCTACATCAGGCGCAATATTCAAATCTTTCAAAAAAGCTTTATATAAATTATCAAAATCTATCTTCGTGGCTTCAGAGAACTTACTTACATTTGTGACAAGTTCATTTACAGTCTTGTTAGTATTGCTTATAAAATTAAGATCAGTAGTGTTCAAATTACTGATGTTGTTTACTGCTTTAGAAGATCTTACTTGTAAATCAACTTTATTGTTATTTTGTAAGTTAATTTGACTTATATTAGTAACAGAATTATTATTGATAGATCTTGTATTAGCTAAATTGTTTGATAAAGATATATCTTGAAGATATGCATTTATTTCTTCCTTTTTAGCATTACCAGACCTTACTTCAAATTTTTTTTTTACTTTGACTTCACTAGGATTAAGACCCAGTTTCTTAATGGTTTCATTTATAAGAGTTTCATTTTCACTTATTGAATCACTGGAATCTGCATCATCATAGAACTGATTGAATCCAGTAGATACTCCAGATGAAAGCATTTCCATATATCTTGGAAAAAGTTGGAAAAATCCATTAGTTGCTTTTTCCTCAAAAATTTGAAATTGATCAATATCTAGTTTTTTCTCAAAATCATCAGCTTTTAATGATTTCAAACTTTGCAATGCTTGCATAAATTCAATTTGATCTGAATTTAAGCCCATAGCACTATAATCAATCTCTTTTACTTTATTTTCTTTGATAGGTGTTGGAAAAAGAATATCTGGATCAATATTTGTTTTTATTAGTTCGAGTTTTTCTGAATAATTTGTATGAAAAGGATTAATTCTGTAAATTTTTCTTGGTAAAATTTTTTCTGATACGTCTGGAATTTTATAGTCATTAGGATCTTCAGTTGTGCCAGCAGTGTGTTGCTCTTTCTTTATATTGTAAGAAATAGCTTTGGTAGTTGGGATGTACTGAAAATAACAATTTAATTCAGCAGATGATACAAAAGCATCTGACTGAATTGAAATTTTATCATAATCGATAAAATTTATATCTGACATATTTTAATTGTAAAGAAACTATTTCTTTTTGAACTTATGGTGATGAATTTTAGTAGTTAATTCATTTCTTGTTTCTTCTGGATGTTCAAGTGCTGTACCAAAATCTGGACTACCTTCAGAGTCTTCGAAAAGTTCATTGTAGTAATCTTCAATTTCTTCATCAGATTGTTTAACCATGTCTTCAGTAGCTATCTTGATAAACTTAGCATTAGTGTGACTCAAGTTCAAAGAAGCCCCTTCTTTACCTGTAACAAGTTGCATCATATATGTATCAATGTCTATAAGATTATTTTCTCTTTCAACCATTTGTCTTTCGAGTGATGCTAAATCTTTTTGTAATTGTTGTTGTGCTATTTCAGGATCAGCGTGAAGATAATTGATTCCATCAAAAACAGTGGAATTATACATTTCACGAACTTCTTTATCCTTTAATTTATCAACTTGATCTTCCAGCATTTGTGCAAAATCAAAAACACTCATATTTCTTCCAACAAAAGAAGTACGATTGCTTCTTTTCTGCGAATCAGTGGGATACATTGAATCAATCTTGGCAAGTTCTTTTTCAATCTTGTCAACATCTTGAAGATCAGTATTATTCTTTACGAAAGATTGCAAATATAAAGGAGCAGAAATTTTGATAAACATGTTATGCACTCGTAGGAGCCGTTGGTGGCAATGGAGGTAATGGTAGTTTTGTAGCTTTAGTGTCCACAGGGAATGCAAACTCTTTTTGTGCAATGTCAGGATTGTCGAGCAACTGCATTTTTTCTTGGTATTCTTTTCTCAACTTCTGCAAAGCTAAAGCTTCTTCATGTCTAATTCTTGCAAGTTGTGCAAGTACACCATTTTTGCCAGTAATCAAAGCAGATTTGGATATGCCTAGACTTTCTAATGCTTGCATTCTTTTCAAAGTTGGTCCTAGAACCATTTGCAATTTTCTTTTTCTTTGAATATGCTGCATGACAATTGCAGAGCTTGAATATTCTGCAATTGTACTTTGTAAAGAAGAAATATCATTTCTGATATTAGATAGAAGGTTTTGAGCTTGTATTTTTTGTACTGGGTCAAAACTTGCACTTACACGATCAATAGCTTTCTTTAAGATTAAATATTCAGCTTGGTTGGCATTTTGAACACTTTTACAGAATTTTAAAAACTCATCAATTTTATTTTGCAAGTCATTAGGAATATTTGCTGGAGCTACATCAGTTTTTCCACCAAGATAAACTGATTGATCCATTGCTTTTTGTAAAATTTCTAGTTTTACTCTGACAGTTGCCATGTTGTCAGCTCTTTGTTTTTCAGCTCTGGCTAAAGCTAAATCTTCTCTAGTGTTAATTCCTAAACTTACTCTAGTTTGTTGATTATTATATAAACGTCTTTGCCCTTCAGCTGTAATACGTCCAAATTTGTCATAATATTGTGGGCTGTTTGGTGCCATATTTCCAGCATTAGGATTCCATTGATAAATAAATTCAATGATTAAATTTTTGATGCCTTCTATGGTAGGCAAAATAAGATTAATTACTTCTGAAATATTATTAAGTGTAGGGCCGCTCAAGAGTCTAACAGCTCTGATAACAGGACCGCCAGCAACGATTCCTACTAATGCAACTACTATAAGACTTAATGCACCTAAATAGTTTTGTGGTGTATATCCTGTAGTAGTAGTCTGTGGAGTACCTTGTGCAAGTTTAAGAAATTTATTATCTAAAGTTCCTCCAACAATGTTAGGTTGTTCTCCACTGCCTTTTGTAAAGAAGTTCTTTATTTCTTTAATACCTTTTTGAAACATATCTGTAATTGTCTTTATTGCATTTGCAAAGGCTTGCACCACGACTTCAATCAAATTGGTAACACCATTTTTTATCTGTTCGATAATAGTATCTACAGCGTCAACAATTATTCTAAAAATAAATTTTAAAGGCTCTGGAATAAAAGATACTTGGTCTAAAATCTGTTTTTTTGTTTCATTCATTGCACCTAACACCACTTTGGGATCTGGTTTGCTAGCATAACCAAGTGTACCTTCTGATTCAGGTGTAGGTACTCTACCAGTGAAACTTTGCTGACCAGTAATTGGGCTTGTTGATGTAGTAAGCGAACTTGGTGTTGTGGTACCTTGTGGTGCTAAAATAGAAGGAGCACCAGTTCCAACAGTCATAGGAAATGCTTGTGTGTTTGTTTGAGCTGCTTGAGCAACTACTAAATTATTTTTTTTTAGAGGAACAAATTTAGAACTAATTCTTTGTGGGTTGCTAGGATATGGGAATAATCCTTCGCCTGGTGAAATTTGTTCTTCTCTTGGGGTTACTCTAGGTGTAAGAGGTTGTGTATCAGTAATCATTGATGAATATGTATTCAACAAGATTTTTGCAGCTTGTAGATCGTAATATGTATCCCTAATGGCTCTGAAGACAGGCTGCGTAACCAAAAACTTAAAAATAGCACTTGTGTCAGCAATAAAACTGCTTACATTTCTGTTCATTTCTTCAGTTTTCATCATGTCAAACAATGCTTTTTGAACTCTTAATTTATCTTGATAATTAAGCAAAGCATCTCTGCTAAACTGAAAATTTCTTCTAACTTGTTCTGATTGCTCTGGTAAACCTGATTGTGATAAAGATATTAAATTGTTTACAACTAATCTAGCGTCTGGATCTTTTATTAAAATTACTTTTCCAACTTCAGCTTGATTACCTATAGCAGCATTTTTCAATAAGTTAAATATATTTAGTGATGGATTTAGCTCTTGTAGCTTTATTGCTTGATCAATAATTTGTTTTGTTAAGCTTTGATTACGTTTTTCATCATAATGATAAGCCCAAAATTCAATCAAGTCTACTGCATTAACTCTTGCCCTTAAGGAATCTTCAAGAAGAGTGTCTAAAATTTTAATTGTTTCTGAAAAAGGCAACATAACTTTTTCCATAAACAATACTAGAATGTCATTTATTTCTTGATCAGAAATTCCTCTCATTCTCAATCTTGCGATAACTGCTTCTTTAAGTTTAAGAACAGAGCTAACATCTGCGCCAGCTTCTCCAACAAGATTAGATTCTTGAATACCTTGTTGTTGAATATCATCGTTATTGCCAAACCCACCAGAAGTTGAGCTGCCACCACCTGTTTGTACAATTTTATCTTGAAACCATTCTCTATCAGCTTGTGGAACAGACGGGTCATTTAAAAAGTTTTTTAAGATTGTAATTTTGTCAGCAGGATTAGCAGATTTCCATCTGTTGAATTCGGATACCGTTGTAGGTGCTACAGCAACTCTAACATTTTCAAGAATAACAGAACCCAAGGACGAAATTCTAGTAGAAATTTCGTCCTCTTGTTTTTGTAAGTTTGATAAAAATCTGAAGCTGTCGTCGAAAATGATTTCCATATTTACTCTGCTTTGGTAATTTTAAATGTTGATGTAGAGCAATGTGGACACTTACCTTGTAATGCATGTCTGCTACTCTTCATAACAATTTTCTTTGGAGCTGATACCATAACCATTGTTCTGCACTTTACACAATACATATGGTGGGTAGTTCCAGCGTCTGTAATTTCTGAACTCATATGAGCACTCCTTTATTTAGAATTCAAAAGATATTGTACAAATACCTTTATAACTCTCTAAACCTTAACTGAAATTATGCCTAGATACGAATACCTCTGTGAATGCTCAACTGAACCTAAAACATTCACAATATCTCTTTCTTTTAGTGAATATCAATCTGTAATTCCTTGTCCTTGTGGTAATGGAGAAGCTAAAAGAATTTTTAACAGCTTTACAGTTCAAGATGGGTTGACAGCAAAAGAAAAACAATTTGGCACTACTATAAAGAGAAAGCAAATGACTGAATTTGTCAAAGATCAAAAATCTGTCAGGAAAAATTCTTATGATCCAAATTCTAGAGAGGCTAAATCAAACGAGTATTGGACCGGAAAAGAAGGGTTGGACGGTATAACATCTTTACCTGTAAATAAAAAGGATTAAAATATGAATGAAAGTGTAAATCAAGAGCCAGAATCATTTATCGTACAAAATGTTACTCTTGGCCCACATTATGTAAGCGATATCAGATTGAATTTTGGACCTCTTCAAGCAATTGACTTAACTTGGGAAGATCCAAAAGTAGTTAAAGCCTCTAAAGATCTTCGCAATTCATTAAGATTGGGCTTATTAAGAAAAATTTCACCTGATCAGTTCGATTCCATTGAAGAAAGAGCAGCAATCAAGGGCAAGAAAGAATTACTCAAACAACAAAGCAATAACAATCTTCGAACAGTTGATGTGGATGGAAAAACAATTGAAGCTGAAAGTATTGATGCAGAAAAAGCTTATTCAAATAAAAATAACGTAACTACAGCTGGGTATGCCAATGATTCACTTTCATATGCCATGGCTTTAGATATTGCACAAACTCAAGCTGAATTGCAAGGTGAAGATTTATCTGTGGAACAGTTTGCTGAAAAGGTACAGCGAAATCCTGGAATCATTAACCAGCTTTTAGCACAACAAAAGAATCTTGATGCAAATAGTTCAGTATCAGGCGTAGAAACCAGAGGTAGAGCATTTGTTGCAGAACCGCCTAGTGATGCTGTTCGAGGCTCTAGTGTGAGAGAAGTTGAGATGACAAACTATAATCGTGATAGAAGAGTGGCGGGAGCAGACTTCAATTACAATGACAATGGTGATGATGGTTATGATGCAATTGCTGATGCAATTGATTTAGAAGCAGATATGGGCGAAGGAGAAGAGGGCTCAATCAGAAGAGTTTAGAAAGTTTAATCTAGACTGAATAAAGGCTATCCAGTCGGGTGGCCTTTATTTTTTTGGGAGAAAATATGGCAAACGATTTTTCGGCTCAATCTTTTACTAACAGTACTTTAGTTTATTACAACACTCAACCATCATATCCAGGAATCTTTATTGAATGGGAAAGATCTGGAGCACAAAATGTTGCCTTTTACAAAATACAAAAAAGCACTAATTTTGAAGGCACTTACACAACAATTGCTACTGTATCATTTCCAGCTAATGAAGGTGTAGATACAAATGGATCACCTTCAGATTACTACAGAATCCAAGAAGTAGATTCAAACGGAAATGTACTTAATACTTCATCTCCAATGCTAGGAGATGAATTACTCGTAAAAAGTAGTTTAAGGTATGAATTAGAGCATCTTTTGAACATTCCTATTTACGACGAAGAAGTAATTTTTAGAAGAAATAGAAGTGTTGGGTCTGTTGCATTTGCATTTTGGAATTCAGTACCTAAACCAGAAGTAAGAATTTCTGGTCCAAGTAATCAAGGTGATAGAGATCCACTAATTCAATTATCGGAAACTACACCAATTTATTCAACAATCAATACTACCTATGATCCAATCATCAAGAATAGAGATGGATATGAATCTCAATACACTGATGGAAACAACTATCCAAATGGTCTCAGAGTAAAATACGATTTTATGGGAAATATCTATTTCATTGATGCTAATGGTGATCCTGTTGAAATTCATAGTTATGATAACGTATTGGTTTCATACAGCATAAAAATGATCACAAATGACCATATGAACAGTAGCTTGTACATGGCATTACAATCAATAAATTCTCAACCTGGTGCAAGCAAATATCAAAAAGTAACTGATGCACCTTATTTTTATGATCCAGCATTAGTCTATGGAGCTGCATACTACATCTTAAGAAGTCTACTTACAAGCTTAACAAATAGGCAAAGAAGATTACTTATTGAAGACCCTGATGCAAGGATTACTGATGATATAAGACAATCAGCAACTATGTACAAAGAAGAATTTGAAAAGATGTTAGAAAAATTACCTATTGCTACTTATCCTGGAATTAGATCTGTTGTTGTACCAGAGTTTAATATGCCTGGAGGAAGAAGTAG
>JACCDT010373152.1_pt1 | contig 39929 bp, 31 predicted proteins | sample 7446291 | NCBI WGS metagenome assembly JACCDT01 (sample SAMN15323446, study PRJNA562643) | freshwater metagenome | isolation source: river surface water | place: USA:Blue River Watershed | collected 2017-08-17
CCCTACCCCTAAACTCACCTTTGCACTTTTGCACAGGAGCTCCGCTCCGATTTGCACCTTTGCACTGCCTCTAGTGCACCCCGCGCCCCCGTGCCAGCTTGCCCCCTAACCAAATAATGCCCTCCCGCTCCCAATTCACCTCCCGCGAACGCGCCGTGATGGTCCTCGCCGGACTCGTCCTGGTCGCCGCGCCGTGGGGCTGGGCCGGCGTCGTGCTCTGGACGGTCGCCGGTGCGCTCGGCTTCGCGGCCGCCGCATTCCTCGCCGTCGTCGCCGAAGCCCGCGCCCAGCGCGTCGTGATGGCCGTCGCCGCCCTCGGCCTGCTCGCCGCGCTCGCGTTCGCCGGCTCGGCCGGACTCGAGCCGTTCACCTACCGCTGGCTCGACCATGTCTGCTTCCCGGCCGCCTTGCTGGTCGGCTCGACGATCTCCTGGTTCCTCCTCTCTCGCGATCTCGTCTCGCGTCCCGCCGCCGAAGCCCGCTCCGACCTTTTCCGCTCCGTGCCCTTCTGGGCGGGCGTCGTGCTCTTCGCCTATTTCGCCGTCCAAGACGGGAATGCCTGGGGTGTCGCCGTAGACCATGAGGCCTTCTGGGCCGCGCAAGGACTCCCGGGCATCGACGTCGGTCGCTTCGACGTCCGTCCGCAGCCCTACATCCGCTGGCTGCCTTCCGGCCTCGATGCCCCGTTCTCGACGGAGGAGACCAAGCAGCCGCCGATGAACGCCTGGCGTCAGATGATGGTGCTCGGCGCTCCTTGGTTGTTGCTCCTCGCTCTGCGTCACGGCCTGCGTCGCCGCCGCGGCTACCTGATCCTCGGTTGGACGACCGTGCTCGCCGCGCTCGCGGTCGGCGCCTTCGGCATCCTCAACCAGAAAGCTTCCGGCACGGTCCTGGGTTACCCGGTGCCCTATAACACGCAGGCCTTCGGCACGTTCATGAACCGCAACCATGCGGGCGTGTACCTCTACCTGCATGCGGCGATCGCGCTGGCGCTCACCTTCTGGCACATCCGTCGCGCGGGCGACAACGTCCTCCGCGGAGGCCCGCATCTCGCCGCCGCGTTCCTCGCCTTCGCCCTCGCGTTGCTCGCGGCCCTGACCGGCAGCACGGGGGGCGCCGCGCTCGCGTTGCTCCTGCTTCTCCTCGCTCCGCTCGCCGCCTATTGGTTCGGCTTCCCAGGGTCGAGCGGCTCGCGGCGTAAGATCATGCTCATCACGGGCGGCGCCCTCGCGCTGGCCGCGGCTTCCGTGCTCCTCGTGGCCGACCTCCAGCCGCTGGTCAACCGCTTCAAGGCCAAGGCCGCGAACTACCAGGCGAGCGGTTTCGACGACCGCGCGCCCCTGCGTCGCGCGACGTGGGCCCTCGCCACCGAAGGCGGCTGGACCGGCCGCGTCTGGTTCGGCTACGGCGCGGGCTCTTACCGCTGGGTCTCGCCGCCTTATCAGGCGCAGCAGCCCGAGCTCCGCCGCGACGGGAAATTCGTCTTCCGCGCGATCCACGCGCACAACGATTGGCTCGAGATGCTCGCCGAATGGGGCGTGATCGGATTGCTGCCGGTCCTCGCCTTCCTCGGCTGGCTCCTCGGCCGTCTCATCCGTGCCTTCCGTCCCGGCCATCCGGAGACCTATCCGCTCGCGCTCGTGCTCATCCTCATGGGACTCCATGCGTCGCTCGACCTGCTCTTCTGGTTCACGCCGCTGATGTTCACGGCCGGCTTCGTCCTCGCGGCGATGACGACCTTCACCGAGCAGTCTTCCTTCGAGCTGGACCGGACCCTTTCCTGAACTTGCGTCAGATCGTCCAGCACCTGGGCTCCGGTCGCACCGAGCTCCTCGACGTCCCCGCGCCCGGGCCGCGGCGCGGGCGTCTGCTCGTGCGCGCCCGGGCCTCTCTGGTCTCGCTCGGCACGGAGCGCATGCTGGTCGAGTTCGGCCGCGGTGGTTGGCTGAGCAAGGCCCGCCAGCAGCCCGAGAAATTCCGCGCCGTCCTCGCCAAGATTCGCAGCGAGGGACTCTTCCCGACGCTGGCCGCCGTCCGCAGCAAGCTCGCGCAGCCGATTCCGCTCGGCTACTGCCACGTAGGCGAAGTCCTCGATGCCGGCGAGGTGCCTGGCTTTTCCGCCGGTGATCTCGTGGTGTCCAATTCGTCTCACGCCGAAATCATCTCCGCCGATCCGGCCTTCGCGTCCCGCGTCCCTGCCGGCGTCTCCGCCGAACACGCGGCCTTCACGCCGCTCGCTGCCGTCGCGCTCCAAGGCCTCCGCCTGCTCGACGCCAAAGCCGGCGAGACCGTCGTGGTCATGGGACTCGGCCTGATCGGCCAGCTGGCCGTGCGTCTCCTCCGCGCCCGCGGCGTCCACGTCATCGGCGTCGATCCCGATGAGGCGAAGCGCGCCGATGCGAAACAGGCCGGCGCCCGGGTGCCTGAGCCCGGCGTCTCGCCCGGCGCGCTCATTCCCGGAGGCGCGGCTGGCGTGCTCATCACCGCCAGCACTTCTTCCGACGAGCCGGTCAACCAGGCCGCCCGTCTCTGTCGTCGTCGCGGCCGCGTCGTCCTTGTCGGCGTGACGGGCCTCGCGCTCAACCGAGCCGATTTCTACGAAAACGAAGTCTCGTTCCAGGTCTCACGTTCCTACGGCTCGGCGGATCCGGCCGACCCTTCGTCCGCCCGCGCCAACTTCGACGAAGTCCTCGGTCTCATGGCCGCCGGTACCCTCGACGTCGCTCCGCTGCTGACCTCTCGCCACTCTTTCGCCGACGCACCGAAGATCTACGATGATCTCCGTCGCCCTGGCGCCTTCGGCCTCGTCATCGAATACGCCGTCTCGAACGAAGCGCTCGCCCGTACCTTGCCCGGCGTCGACTGGGATGCTCGAACCACCGGCGGCATCGGTATCATCGGCTGCGGCAACTTCTCCTCCCGCGTCCTCGTCCCGGCTCTCCGTGCGTCCGGGGCCTCGCCTTCCGTCTTCGCCTCCGCCAACGGGCTGACCGCCAAGCTCCTCGCCGGATCCGCGGCCACTTCGACGACCGACATCTCCGCGCTCCTGGATCATCCGGGAGTTTCCTCCGTCTTCATTTCCACGCGTCACGCGGAACACGGTGAGCTCGCCCGCACGGCGCTCCGCGCCGGCAGGCATGTCTGGGTCGAGAAGCCGCTCGCGCTGACCGAAGCCGACCTCGACGCCACGCTCTCCGTCGCCCGTTCGTCTTCCTCCCGTCTCGCCGTCGGGTTCAATCGCCGCGGTGCTCCTCTCGCCGCGCGTCTCCGCGCCGCGCTCGCCCGGAGGTCCGGTCCGCGCCGCTTCACCGTCGACGTGAACGCAGGACGTCTGCCGGCCGGACACTGGACGCTGGATCCGCAGCAGGGCGGGGGGCGTATCGTCGGCGAGGCCTGTCACTTCGTGGACCTCCTGCGTTTCCTTTCCGGCGGCGCCATCGTCGCCGCCCGCGCCGTCTCGCGTGATGCCGACGGACAGGACGGCGGCTGCTTCGAGCTCACCTTCGCCAACGGCGATATCGCCGCGCTGAACTATCGCACCGACCTGCCCGCCCACTTGCCTAAGGAACGCATCGCCGTCGAAGGCGAAGGCTGGTCAGCCGTGATCGATAACTGGAATTCCCTTCGCTCCACGAATCTGCCTGGTGCCTCGGCGCTTCCGGCCTGGCTCGGCGGACCCGCCCGCGGCAAAGGCCATCGCGAAACCCTCGCGGCGTTCCTCTCCGGCGCCCCTCTCACTCCGCTCACCGAACTCGAAGAAGTATCGCGTTGGAGTATTCGGATGCAGGGGATGAAGTGAGAGTATTGAGTATGGAGTATCGAGTATCGGGGGAGTGATTGCCTTGGGTAGGGATGCGATGACATCGCATCCGTGAGGTGTCAGGCAGGACGCGATAGTGATCACGTCCCTACCTCAATACACCTCGAGTCCTCCGGCCCACGTGTCTTCGTGCCCTCCAATTTGCACAGGAGCTCCGCTCCGATTTGCACCTTTGCACTGCCTCTAATCCGCCCCTTGCCCCCGTGCCCACGTGCCAGCTAGCCCCCTAAACAAAATGCCCTCCCTCTGCGTCCTCGGTCTCGGCTACATCGGCCTCCCGACCGCGTCCATCTTCGCGACCAAGGGACGTCGGGTGCTCGGCGTCGACGTCTCCACGGCGGTGGTCGAGACGATCAACAGCGGCCGTATCCACATCCAGGAGCCGGATCTCGACGTGCTCGTGCGTGCGGCGGTCCAGTCCGGTAACCTCAAGGCCGCGACCGCGCCGGCTGCCGCGGACGTCTTCATTCTCGCCGTCCCGACGCCGTTCCAGACATCGGGTGACGGCGCCCGTAAGCCGGACCTTTCGTTCGTCGAAGCGGCCGCCCGTTCGATCGCCCCGCACGTCGCCGCGGGCAATCTCATCATCCTCGAATCCACCTCACCCGTCGGCACGACCGAGAAGGTGAAGGGTTGGCTCGAGTCCGAACTCGCGAAGCTGGGCCGTAAGGTCGACGGGCTGCTCTACGCCCATTGCCCGGAGCGCATCCTCCCCGGCCAGATGCTCAAGGAGCTCGTCTCCAACGACCGCATCTGCGGCGGACTCACCCCCGCGGCGGCCGAACAGGCCCGTGACCTCTACGCATCTTTCTGCACCGCGCAGATCTTCCTCACCGACGCACGTACGGCCGAGATGGCGAAGCTCACCGAGAACGCCTTCCGCGACGTGAACATCGCCTTCGCCAACGAGCTCTCGCTCATCTGCGACAAGCTCGGCGTCGATGTCTGGGAACTCATCCGCCTGGCCAACCGCCACCCGCGCGTGAAGATCCTCCAGCCCGGCCCCGGCGTCGGCGGACATTGCATCGCCGTCGACCCATGGTTCATCGTCGACGCCGCTCCGGCCGAAGCCCGTCTCCTGCGGGCCGCCCGCGAGGTCAATGACTCCAAGCCGCATCACGTCGTCGCGCAGGTCCGCGCCGCCGCGGGCAAGGACACCGTCGTCGCCTGTCTCGGCCTCGCCTTCAAGGCGAACGTCGACGATCTCCGCGAATCTCCCGCCGTCGAGATCGCCACGCGCCTCGCCGAAGCCGGACTCAAGGTCCTCGCCGTCGAACCGCACGTCACCGCTTTGCCGAAGCCGTTGCAGGGCAGGGCAGAGCTCGTCTCGCTGGCTGACGCGCTCGCCCGCGCTTCCGTCGTCGTCCTCCTCGTCGATCACCGCGCCTTCGCCGGACTCACCCTTGCGCAGCTGAAAGGGAAGCGGTTGGTTGATACGCGGGGAGTGGTGCGGAACTGAAAAATCGTAAAGTTAATCTCGCTTCGGGTGGCGGGTGGCAGCCCCGGGTCCCAGGTGGCAGAATTATTAGCCCGCCACCCGCCATCTGAGGCTGCCACCCGCCACCTGAAAATAATCCCCCGCCAATCCTCCGGTCTCCGGTTCCCCCCTGAGCCGCAGAGCCTCTAATCCTCCCCTTGCCCCCTGGCCCACGTGCGAGCGTGTCCCCTAACTAGTGCTCCTCCCCCTCCTCCATCACCTCGGTCCCCGTTGGCTTATCCGGCGTGCGCAGTGGGCCTGTGAGCGTAAGCTTGGCGTCTGGGAATGGCGTTCGCCGATGCGGCCGTGGAAGGATTTCGCCCGGACCTTCAAGCCTTCGGCCTGGCGTACGAATGCCCCGCGCTTGCCGATCGCCTTGCTCGACCGCGCGCATCTCGCGCCGCAGCTCGAAGCTTGGTCCGTCGCCAACGGACATACGCCCGTCGCCGAAGCCGACGCCTTCGCCCGAGGTTACGCGCGGGTCTTCTCGCACGGACTGGTGGAGATCGGCCGGCCCGACCGCTGGACGCGCAGCGTCCTCACCGGACATTCCACCGATCCTTACGCCCATTGGTCCCGGCTGCGCGACGCGGATACCGACGACATCAAAGGCGTCTGGGAGCTCTCCCGCTTCTCCTGGGCCTATGCGCTCGTGCGCGCCTGGCTCCGCGACGGCGAAGCCCGCCACGTCGAACTCTTCTGGACCACTCTCGAGGACTGGATGGCGCGCAATCCGCCCAACCGCGGACCGAACTGGATGTGCGGACAGGAAGCCGCCCTCCGGCTCATCGCCGTCAGTTTCGCCGTCCAGGCTTTCCGTGATCACCCGGCGACGACCGATGCGCGGCTGACCCTCGTCGCGCGCCTCGCCGACTTCACCGGCAGCCGCATCGGCTTCCATCTGGGTTACGCGCTCTCGCAGCAGAACAACCACGGCATCGCGGAGGTCATCGGCCTGCAGACCGTCGCCACCTTCTGGCCGAGTCTCGGCGGCGGCGCGGAATGGCATCGCAGGGGCATGACCAGCCTCGTCGAACAGTGCGCCGCCTTGATTGGCTCCGACGGCGGCTTCAGCCAGCACTCCACGAATTACCATCGCCTGCTGCTACAGCTCCTGACCTGGTCCGAACTCGTCGAACGTTCCGTCCGCGACACCTTGCCCGAGGCGGTGCGCGAAAAGGCCATCGCCGCCACGGATTTCCTCGCGTCGTTGATGGAAGCCGACGGCACCGTCCCACGTTACGGCGCCGATGACGGCGCGAACCTCTTTCCGCTCGGCGGGGCTTACGACGATTTCCGTCCGGCGGTCGGCGCCGCCCTCGCGATCTTCAAAGGCGAACGCCTGCCGGCAGGTCCGTGGGACGAGGCGGCCTTGCTGCTCCTCGGCCCGACCGCCGCGAGCGCGGCCCCGTCTTCCCGCGGCGAGGTCGACCGGCCTGATGCCGGCGTGTTCACGTTGCGACAGGCGCGCGGCACGCTCTTCTTCCGGGCGCCCTCGGTCTTCCGTACCCGTCCGTCGCATGCCGACCAGTTGCACGTCTCGCTGCGCTGGGACGGGGAATGGATCGCCGGAGATCCGGGGACGTATTCCTATAACGCCCCGGGCGGCTGGGATGGTTTCGCCGGCTCCCGTTTCCATAATGTCGTCACCGTCGGCGACTGCGACTGCATGCGCCGTGCCGGACGTTTCCTCTGGCTGCCCTGGATCACGTGCGCGCCCCGATGGCAGTCCGACGGCCTGGTCGCATCGCATCTCGGCTTCCCTGGTTTCAAATCGCAGCGCCGGATCATCAAGGCCGCGAAGGGGTTCGTCATCGTCGACCGACTGACCGGACTCCTGAAGCAGGACGGCGAATGCACGCTCCGTTGGCATGGCCGCACCCGCGCCGGACTCGAACAGCTCACCGTCGCCTGTTCCGCGCCGTCTTCCGAGACCTACGTCACCGCGTTGCCTGACGGCGGGGAAGGGTGGCACTCGACGCATTACGGCGCGAAGGAGCCTTCCTGGTGCCGACGTATCACCGCCATAGGCAGCGACATCACCTTCATCACCGCGGTCGGCTGTTCTCTTCGCCTCGAAGAGAACAGTTTCTTCGCCGACGGGGATGAGTATGCGCTCGAGTGAAGACTCGAGCGATCGAGAGTATGGAGTATTGAGTATAGAGTATCGGTGGAGTGATGGCCTTGGGTAGGGATGCGATGACATCGCATCCGCTCGCACAAAGGGAGACCGGAAACCGGAATATTTGCTGCGGACTATATTTACGGGTGTCAGGTGACGGCCACCGGGACGTCAGCCATTCGGGTGCCAGCTGTTCGGCCTTCGGCAGCCGGCTCCGGGTTCCCGTAGCCGCAACGGGTAGGGATGCGATGACATCGCATCCGTGAGGCGTCAGGACGGACGCGATAGTGATCACGTCCCTACCTCAATGCGCCTCGAGTCCTCCGGCCCACGTGTCTTCGTGCCCTCCAATTTGCACAGGAGCTCCGCTCCGATTTGCACCTTTGACTGCCTCTAATCCGCCCCTTGCCCACGTGCCCCCTTGCCAGCTAGCCCCCTAAACAAAATGCCCTCCCTCGCCCTCATCGTCGGTACGCGCCCCGAGTGCATCAAGCTCGCGCCGGTGCATGCCGAGCTGCGTCGTGCGGGTAAGGTGCGGCCGTTGCTGGTCTCGACCGGACAGCATCGCGAGCTGCTCGATCAGGCCTTGGGCTCCTTCGGACTGAAGCCGGACGTCGACCTCGGACTCATGCAGCCCGGTCAGTCTTTGCCGGAGCTTTCCTCCCGCGTGCTCACAGGCGTCTCCGCCTGGCTCGCTGAAGCGAAGCCTTCCGCCGTCCTCGTCCAGGGCGACACCACGACGGTGCTCGGCTCCGCGATGGCTTCCTTCTACGCGGGCATCCCCGTCGGCCATGTCGAAGCCGGCCTGCGCACCGATGATCTACGCTCTCCTTTCCCGGAGGAGATGAACCGTCGGGTCACCAGCACGCTCACCCGCTGGCATTTCTGCCCGACCGAAGGCGCCAAGGCCAATCTCGTCCGCGAAGGCATCGCCGCCTCGGCCTGCCACGTCACCGGCAATACCGTCATCGACGCCCTCCTCGCCACGCGTGCGAAGATCGGCGGGATCGAAGCCGCCGCCGTCGGCGCCCGGCTCGGCATCGCCCGCGCTTTTGTCGCCTCGCACCTAGCCTCGCCCGACTCGCGCTGGATCCTCGTCACCGGCCATCGACGCGAATCTTTCGGGCCCGGCTTCGAAGACCTCTGCCGCGGCATCCGCCAGCTCGTCGACGCGCATCCTGGTCTCGGCGTCGTCTATCCGGTACATCTCAACCCGCAGGTCCAGGAGCCCGTGCGCCGCCTCCTTGGCGGACATCCGCGCATCGCCCTCGCCGCGCCGGCGGCCTACGAGGATTTCGTCTGGCTCATGGACCGCTGCGCCTTCGTGCTCACCGATTCGGGCGGCGTACAGGAAGAAGCCCCGTCGCTCGGCAAGCCCGTGCTCGTCATGCGCGAGAATACCGAGCGTCCGGAAGGCCTCGCCGCCGGCACCAGCGAACTCGTCGGTACTTGCGCGGCCCGCATCGTCGCCGCTGCGACCCGTCTGCTCACCGACCCCGTCGAATATGGACGCCGTTCGCAGCTCCGTAATCCGCATGGGGATGGGAATGCCGCAGGGAAGATTGCGCGGGTGATGGAAGCAGCACTTTGACGAGAGAGAAGAACCTCTCAAGGGGAGACCGGGAACCGGATAGTTGGCTGCGGACATTCTTCTGAAGGTGTCAGGTGACGGCCATCGGGGCATCAGCCATTCGGGTGCCAGCCGTTCAGCCTTCGGCAGCCGGCCCCCGCAGCCGATGGCCGAGAAGCCGACTCCTGAGTTACCGTCTCCCGTGGCCGTCACCCGTCACCTGGAAATCATAACCCCCGCTAATCCTACGGTCTCCGGTTCCCCCTCGAGTTAGTCCGCCTCTCCTCCTTGCCCACGTGCCCCCGTGCCAGCCGGCCCCTCAACTCATTGCGCCTTCTTTATTTCCATCAACATTTCGTGACCCCGCGTGGCGCCAGCGGGACGCGTTCGTATGAATTCGCGCGGACGCTGATCGCCCGCGGACATGAGGTGACGGTCGTCTGCGGCGCGCATGCGCACAGCGGGTTGGAACTCCCTTACGACGCCGCCCGGGGATGGCATCGCGGCGACGTCGACGGCATCGACGTCATCTCGTTGCCTCTGGCCTACGCCAATCGGGATGGGCTCGTCCGCCGGGGCTGGACCTTCCTCCGTTTCGCGCTCCGTTCGGTCCGACTCGCCCTGCAGCTCGATTACGATCTCGCCTTCGCGACCTCGACCCCGATCACCGCGGTCATCCCGGGCCTCGCCGCCAAATGGTTCCGCGGCAAACCGTTCGTCTTCGAGGTCCGTGACCTCTGGCCCGAACTCCCGCGCGCCCTTGGGCTGCGTAATCCCTTCGTCCTCGGGGGCATGTCGCTCCTCGAGTTCCTCGGATACCGTTCCGCCGATGCGTGCATCGGACTTTCGCCTGGCATCGTCGACGGCATCCGGGCCCGGGCGGATGGGCGTCTGCCGGTCGCCATGATCCCTAACGGCTGCGACCTGGAAGTCTTCCATCCCGCCAGACGCGCTCGTCTCACCCTGCCTGGCATCGGCCCGCAGGATTTCGTCGCCGGCTTCACCGGCGCCCATGGCGTGGCCAACGGACTGGATGCGCTGCTCGACGTCGCCGCGGAACTGAAGCGTCGCGGAGACGCGCGCGTGAAGCTCGCCTTCATCGGCGACGGCAAGGAGAAGGAACGTCTCGCCGCGCTCGCCGCGGAGCGTGGCTTGGCCAACTGCCTCTTCTTCCCTCCCGTGCCCAAGGCCGAACTCGGCGCCATCACTGCTTCCCTCGATTGCGGGCTCATGGTCCTGAAGGATATCCCGGCATTCTACCGCGGCACCTCGCCGAACAAGTTCTTCGACTATCTCGCCGCGGGGATTCCGGTCGTGAACAATTATCCGGGCTGGCTGGCCGGACTCATCCGTGACAACGAGTGTGGCATCGTAGTCCCTCCGGGCGACCCGGTCGCCTTCGCCGACGCGCTTCAGCGCCTCGCCGCCGATCCGGCCGCTGGGCGTATCATGGGCGCCGCCGCCCGGGCCCTAGGCGAGAAAGAATTCGCCCGACCTCTCCTCGCCGCCCGTTTCGCCGACACCCTCGAAACCGTCGCCCGCCTGCACCATGCTTGACCGCGAACAAGCCCTCGCCCTCGTCCTTCGCCGACTCGCCGCCCTCGGCCGCGAGCTCGGCAAGCCCGCGCTGGAGAAAGCCGATGAACAGACCCGTCTCTTCGGCGAAGCCGCCGCGTTGGATAGCATCGGGCTCGTCACCCTCATCGCCGATCTTGAGGAAGACATCCGCCTCGCCACCGGCAAGACCGTCACCTTGGCGGACGAAAAAGCCATGAGCCGCCTCACTTCCCCCTTCCGCCGCGTGGATCTATTGGCGGAGCATGTGGTGGAGGTAACCCGAAGCTAGAGGCCCAGAGGTCGCTATCATTTCCTGGTGGCGGGTAGCGGCCCCGGGGTTCTGGTGGCAGGATATTTTTCACTCAAAGGGAGACCGGGAACCGGAAAGTTTGCTGCGGACATTCTTCTGAAGGTGTCAGGTGACGGCCACCAGGTCATCAGCCTTTCGGGTGACAGCCGTTCAGCCTTCGGCAGCCGGCTCCAAGCTCCCGCGGCCGATGGCCGAGAAGCCGACTCCTGAATTGCCTACTCCCGTGGCCGTCACCCGTCACCTGGAAATAATAACCTCAGCCAATCCTCCGGTCTCCGGTTCCCCTTGCTGCTTTGTTTCTCCCGCTACCTGCCACCTGAGGCTGCCACCCGCCACCCGAAACGATTCGGCTACCCCTGCCCCTACCCCTAATCTAAAATGCCCACCGCCCTCATCACCGGTACTTCCCAAGGTCTCGGACTTGCCTTGGCTGAGCGTCTGCTCGCCGATGGCTGGACCGTGCATGGGTTCGCGCGTGGACCGCAGGAACTGACGCATGCCCATTTCACCGCGCATGTCGTCGATGTCACCGACGAAGCCGCCGTGCGTTCCGCCGTCTCGACCGTAGCCGCCGCCGGACGCATCGATCTCTTGGTCAATAATGCCGGGGCCGCGTCGATGAACGCCTTGCTCCTGACCCCGGGTTCCGTCGCCGAGCAGCTCATGCGCGTCAATTACCTGGGCACGTTCCACTCTCTCCAGGCCGTCGGCAAGGTCATGGTCCGTCAGCGTGCCGGACGGATTATCAATCTAACCACTGTCGCCGTCCCGCTTTCACTCGAAGGCGAGGCCGCTTATGTGGCGAGCAAGGCCGCCGTCGAAGCGCTGACCAAGGTCGCCGCGAAGGAGCTGGCGACCTCCGGCGTCGTCGTCACCGCCGTCGGCTTCGGGCCGGTTGAAACCAAACTCACCCGCGCTGTCCCGAAGGCCGCCCTCGCGAAGATCAATGCCGCGATCAGCCGCCCGGAAGGAACGACCATGGCACAGGCCGTGGATTTTATTCTCGCTCACGTTCGCTCCGCTCCGGCCGGAAAGGTAGAGTATCTCGGACAGGCCTAAACGAGAGTATCTAGTATTGATTATGGAGTATCGGGGGAGTGCTTGCCTTGGGTAGGGATGCAATGACATCCCATCCGTCAGGCATCAGGGCGGATGCGATAGTGATCACGCCCCTACCTCGAGACATCTGAAAGGTTTTCCTACCCCCACCCCTATCCCTACCCCTATCCCTTAAGACACACCTTTGCACAGCTCCGTCTCCAGCCCTCCGGCCCTCTGGTCCTCTGGCCTTCGATAAATGTCTCTCCACCTGCGCATCATCGCCTACGACGCCAAGCCCGCCTTGGTCGGCGTATGGGGCGTATGCTCCTATGCGCAGCTCGCGCGATTGGTTGACGAAGCCGCTCGGGCTCTCGCGGGCTTGCGCCTGCCCGGGCCTGCTGCGGTCGCCGTGGTCGGCGGGCATGGTCCTGCCGCCACGGCCTGGCTTGTCGCGCTCGAAGCCGCCGGACACTTCGCCGTCCCCTTGGCGGGCAATCCTGCCGAACACCCCGCACGTCTCGCGCAGGTCAATGCACAGTGGGTCGTGTCGGCCGACGGTTTCGCCTGGAACCTTCTGCCGCGGATCGATGAAGCCTCGACGCATCCGCTCTTCGAATCCTTGCGCGTCCGTCAGGCCGCGGGGTTGGTTTTGTTCTCCAGCGGGACCAGCGGAGCTCCCAAGGCGATGGTGCAGGACTTCACCGCCTTGCTCGCGACCTATGCGGAGCGTCGGCCTCACGGGCTCCCGGTCATCGCGCTCCTGGGCTTCGATCATATCGGCGGGCTCAACACGCTGTTTGGCGGCCTCGCCTCCGGCGCCCCGATCATCGTTCCGGCTTCGAACGCGCCCGAGGTCGTCGTCGAGGCGATCTCCCGCCATCACGTCGCCATTCTTCCGGCCTCGCCGACGTTCCTGAATCTGCTACTCGTCTCCGGAGCGGCTGCCGCCCGCGACCTTTCCTCGCTTCGGGTCATCACTTACGGAACGGAGCCGATGCCGGAGAGCCTGCTCGCCCGTCTCAAGGAGGCTTTCCCGCGCGTGCGCTTCATCCAGACTTTCGGGACGAGCGAGACCGGCATCACCAGGACGGGGAGCCCGGAGACCGGCTCGACGTTCCTGCGCTTCGAAGATCCGAATCTCGAATGGAAAGTCGTCGCCGACGAGCTCTGGCTGCGCAGCCGCACGCAGATCGCGGGCTATCTGAATGCCAGCAATGAACGCTTCACCGCGGACGGCTGGTTCCGCACCGGCGACAAAGTAGAGCAGGGGCCCGGCGGCACGCTCCGTATTCTCGGGCGGATGGGCGAGATGATCAACGTCGGCGGCGAGAAGCTCATGCCCGCCGAAGTCGAATCCGTCATCCTGGGGATTTCCGGCGTGACGGATTGCCGCGTGCGCGGCGAGCCGCATCCCTTGACCGGCCAGACCGTCGTCGTGGACGTCGTCACCTCGGTCGCCGATCACGAAGCCTTGCGCTCCGCCATCCGCATCGCCTGTCGCGAACGGCTCGCCCGCCATAAAACCCCGACCCGCGTCACCTTCGTCCCTTCGGTCAGCGGCGAGAGGATGAAGAAGACGAGGTAGGGACGGCGCCACGTGCTGTCCTCGGTGCAAAAGTGAAAGCATTTCCGGGTGTCAGGTGACGGCCACCGGGGCATCGGCCTTTCGGGTGCCAGCCGTTCAGCCTTCGGCGGCCGGCTCCGGGCTCCCAAAGCCGATGGCCGAGAAGCTGACACCTGAGTTCCCGACTCCCGTGGCCGTCACCCGTCACCTGAAAATGGTTTGTCCCGCCCCCTGCCACCTGAGGCTGCCTCCCGCCACCTGAAGTTAAGCTGCCCGCAGTCCTCCGGCCTCCAGCCCTCCCCGTATCGTCCATACTCCATACTCTCCTTCAGTGGATTCCCTCATCCCATACTTCCTCCTCGATCTCGGGGTCGTCATCGCGGTCGTCGTCCTGATGTTCCGGCGGATGGCGTTCTGGCATCCGCTGACGGCCTATCTGTTGTTTCACCTCTACAGCTTCACCTACCGGCTCTTCCAAATCATCGGCGGATCGCCGCTCATGTATGCCGGCCAGACTAACGCCGAAGCCATCAGCCTCGATGAAATCACCCGGGCGATGCTGTGGGCCGATGCCGCGCTCTTCTTCTTCGTCGCCGCCTCCTGGTGGGCCCACCAGGTCTTCGAGGCGAAGGCCGCCAAACCCATCGAACGTCGCGTCCTTAACCCGAATATCGCCAGGGCGGTCGGCCTGTTCTGCCTCCCCTTGGGAGCCTACTTTTTCTCCGCGGTCAAGACGTCGGGATTCGTCCTGGAAGCGACCAACGCAGCAAGCGGTTATATCCAGGTCATTGCCATGTGGCCGATCGGCGTCATCGGCCTGCTCATGTTCGCGTTCGGATTCCGCTGGTATCTCCTCGCCCTCGCCGCCTTCTTCCTCGGCGCGGTCGCCCTGCAAGGGTATCACCGCTTCATGCTGATCTTGCCGCTGCTCTATTTCGCGGCGCTTTACCTGCAGACCCGGCGTCGCCGATGGCCGACCATCCCCATCCTCATCGCCGCCTTCTTCGTCGGACTGGTTTTTCCTCGGCTGAAATACATCGGCCAGGCGTTGCAGTATGGCGATACCCAGGAAGCCATCGCCCAGTTCAGCCAGGCCTTCGTCAAGGACAACAAATCCTACACCGAATTCGCCGCCACCGAAGATTTCCTCGATCAATTCGCGGGCGGCCTCTCTTTGGCGGACAGCAATGAACGTAAATTCTGGGGCTCGACCTATCTCGCGATCGTCACCTTGCCCGTCCCGCGTGCCTGGTGGCCGAATAAGCCGGGCTTGGCGGATCACCTGCAGGAAATCTCGACCTCGGGCCGACGCTACGACGTCGAAGGGCGTATCATCACCTATCTCGGGGAAGCCTATCTCAACTTCGGCCATGTCGGCATGATGCTCATCCCGGCTTTGATGGGCTATGTCCTGACCCTCGCATGCCTGCGGGCGACGGCAGGACCCATGCAGCGCCTCGCCCGTTACATCTACCTCGTCTTCTTCATGGCGTTGGTGCAGACCTTCCGCGACGGCCTGCTGTCCATCTTCGTCTTCACCGTGGTGCACAACATGCCGATGTTGTTCACCTGGATCCTGCACATGGTGCCCGGCTTCGCCCTCAAATCCATGGACCGCCCTCCTGCCGATCCGCTGGCGCTGGAGGAGGAAGCGGACGCCTGAGCAAGGCGGAGGTGCAAAAGTGCAAATCGGCCTACGGCCTGTGCAAAGGTGCAAAAGTTAGGTGGTTGCGGTTAGCGGTTGGCGGTTGGGGATGCATCTAAGGCAAGGGAATCGTTTCGGGTGGCAGGTGGCAGCCCTGGGTGACAGGTGGCGGGATCTGAAGCAGGGATGCGATGACATCGCATCCGTCAGGCACCAGGGCGGACGCGATAGTGATCACGTCCCTACCTCGAGACACCTGATCGTATTTTCCTGCCCCCACCCCTATCCCTGCCCCTACCCCTAAGCTTCACCTTTGCACTACCTCTAGTCTGCCTCCCCTCCATTCAGCCCTCCACGCAGTCCTCAATTCAGCCCTCTCTTTAGTTCGTGCCCCCCATCCGTCACATCGTCTACGAATGCCTTCCCGGTGCCTATGCCGGAGGTGTGCAGAAGATGGTGTTCGAGCTGGCGAGCGCGCAGCGACGTTTGGGTGCCGATGTGGAGATCTGGACCCCGGATGCGATCCGGGCCGGCTCCACCGAGACTTTCGACGGCCTCCCCATCCGCTACTTCTATCCCGATCCGTTCTTCGGCTTCGCGCGCTCGTTCCGCCTTCGTCACGAACTGGACAAGCTGCCGGCCGATGTCGTCCTGCATGCGCACAACACCTTCAATCCTTTGAACGTCCAGGTCGACATGGCCGCCTCGGCGCGTGGTCTGAAGGTCTTCTTCAATCCTCATGGGGCGCTCGACCCCGCCCTGTTCTCAGGCTGGGATTTCAAGTCGCTCAAGAAGCGGCTCTACATTCGTTTCTTCACCCGGCCTAAGCTCAATCGTGCCACCGGTGTCTTCGCGCTCACCACGCTGGAGCAGGCGCAGCTGACCTCGCTGGGCGTCACTTCGCGGATCCATGTCGTCCCGAACGGCATCCGGCCCGTCGCCGTCGCCTCGCGCGAAGCCGGCCTCGCCCTCCGTGTCCGGCATGGCGTTGGGCCGACGGATCGCATCGCCCTGTTCATCGGCCGCATCATGCCGAAGAAGCGGATCGAGGATATCATCCGCGCGATCGCCGGTCTCGGAGCCCACTTGCTCGTCGCCGGCAACCCGGACGCCGAGCCGGACTACTCCGCCTTTCTCCACGCAGAGGCCAAGACGGCCGGCTGCGCCTCCCGCATCCATTGGCTAGGCTTCATGGACGAGACGGCCAAGTCCGCCGCTTATGCCGCCGCTGACTGTTTCGTCCATGCCTCGGAATCCGAAGGCATGGCGCTCGCGATCCTCGAGGCCATGTCGGCCGGCTTGCCTGTCGTCGCCACGCAAGGTTGCTACATGGCGGAGGCCGCCCGCGCGGGCGCGCTCGTCGAATGCGCGCCTGGTCCGGAGGCCCTGGCCGAAGCGCTGCGTCCGTTGCTCACGGACCTTGATCTCGCCCGTGAGCAGGGCAGGCGAGGGCGTGCGTATGTGGCGAAGGTGCATGACTGGGAGGCGATCGCCCGTCGGTCTCTGCGTATCTACGCCGGTGAAGGAGGCCAAGGCTGACCATGTGCGGCATCGCCGGATATGTAGGTCGCTTCGAGCCGGCCTTGCTCGGACGGATGAACCGTGCGCAAGGTCATCGCGGACCGGATGGCAGCGGCCAGTGGCATGATGCCGAAGCCGGCCTGGCCCATGTGCGTCTTGCCATCCTGGATCTCTCGCCCGCTGGCGCGCAGCCGATGGCGGACGCGACCGGCCGGGTAATCGTCAGCTTCAACGGCGAGATTTATAACTATCGCGAACTGCGCGCCGGGCTTGAGCGGGACGGCGTCATCTTCCGCGGGGAGAGCGATACCGAAGTGCTCGCAAACCTGCTCGCCCGGCATGGCCGGGCCTGTCTCCCGTGGTTGAACGGTATCTTCGCCTTCGCGGCCTGGTATCCGCAGGAACGTAAACTCCTGCTGGCCCGCGATGCCGCCGGCGTGAAGCCCCTTTATTGGACCACGACCGCAGAAGGTCGGCTCTTCGCTTCCGAGCTCAAGTCCTTCCGCGGCATCCCGGGCGTCGACTGGTCCCTCGAGCCGACGGCAGTCTCCGCCTACCTCACGCTGCTCTACGCGCCTGGCGACCTCACGCCGGCGAAAGGTGTCCGTAAGCTGACGCCCGGATCGTATCTGGAATGGGGTGCGGACGGGAAGACGGAGGGCGGTTCGTTCGTCGCCCCGCATTACTCCGCTGAAGTCCAGCCGTTCAGCGACCGACAAGCCGCCGAAGCCTGCCGTCACTATCTGGGCCAGGCCGTCCGCCGCCAGTTGGTCTCGGATGTCCCGCTCGGCGGCTTCCTTTCCGGAGGAGTCGATTCTTCCGCCATCGCGCACTTCGCCTGCGCGGAGTTGCGCGACCCGCAGCGATATCCGTGTTTTACCATCGCCCCTTCTGATCTAGCCGGATTGGCCACCGAAGGTTTTGCCGAAGACCACCCTTACGCGGAGCTCATGGCCCGCCGACTTGGTGCGCCTTTGCACGACGCCACCCTGCGTGGTTCGGCGCTCACCGATCTCGACGCCATGGTCTGGACGTTGGACGAACCGACCGCCGACGTCGCCGCCTTCACCGCCCATGCCGTGTGTCGGGAAGCGCGGGAACGTGGCGTCAAAGTCCTCCTCTCCGGCTCCGGCGGCGACGCCCTCTCCACCGGTTATCGTCGGCACGCCGCTTTGCAGGCCGAACGCTATTGGGCGTGGGCTCCTCGTCCGGTGCGCGCGCTCATGCGCCGTTCGGCCCATGCCCGTTCCGTACAATCTCCCTTCAGCCGCCGACTCGGTAAGCTCTTTCGTTATGCAGACGCCGAACCCTCCGAGCGTCTCGCGAGCTACTTCCTTTGGATCAGCCAGGAGACCTTGGCGCCGGCGCTGAGTCCGGCCCTGCGCGAAAGCATGGGGCTTCATCGTCCGGTCGACCTCTTGCTTCATTCTTTGGAAGGACTCCCGGCGGGCGTCAGCCGGCTCAACCAGATGCTGCACCTCGATCGGGCCCACTTCCTGGCGGATCATAACCTCAACTACACCGACAAGATGGCCATGGCGTGCGGGGTCGAAGTCCGCCTGCCGTTCCTCGATCCGGATCTCGTCGCCTTCTCGGAGCGACTCGCGGACGCCCGCAAGATGAGCGGACCCGCCGGCAAGCATGTGCTGCGACGTTCGCTCCGTGGCCTCCTGCCCGACGCAATCCTCTCTCGTCCCAAGGCTGGCTTCGGCCTGCCCCTGCGTCAGCTCCTGCACGGCGCGTATGGCGAACGCCTCCGTGAACTTGCCCGTTCCGGTCGGCTCGACGCCACCGGACTCTTTTCCGGTGAAGGCGCCATCGCGCTGCTCGACGCCGACAAGCGCGGCGAAATCGACGCCGCCTATCCTCTCCTCGCCATTCTTTGTCTCGAGTCTTGGGTGAGGCAGTTTGCCGGACGCTGAGGGTAGGGACAGCACCACGTGCTGTCCTAAGTGCAAAAGCGCAAACCGGCCTGCGGCCTGTGCAAAGGTGCAAATATTAGGTGGTTGCGGTTAGCGGTTGGCGGTTGGGGATGCATCTGAGGCAAGGGAATCGTTTCGGGTGGCAGGTGGCAGCCCCGGGTGGCCGGTGGCGGGACCTCAGCCGGGGATGTGATGAGATCGCATCCGTCAGGCATCAGGGAGGACGCGATAGTGATCACGTCCCTACCTCAAGACACCCAAAAGCATCTTCCTCTCCAATCCCTATCCCTACCCCTACCCCTTAGTTTCACCTTTGCACTTTTGCACAGGAGCTCTGCTCCGATTTGCACCTTCGCACTTCCCCTCTTGCCCACGTGCCCACGTGCCAGCTTGCCCCCTAAACCAAAATGCACTCCTCCCTCTCCAACATCCGCGTCGCCGGCCTGGCCGTGACCACGGGATCGATCGTGCGTGATTTCATCGCGGACGGGCTCGCCGCGGGCCTGGATCGCGCGGCCTTGGAGCGCACCGCGCAGACCATCGGCTTGCGGGAGCGTCGCGTCGCCGCGCCCGGTGTCACCGCCTTGGATCTCTGCGCCGATGCCACGGAGCGCCTGCTGGCCGAGATGGGATTGGACGCGACTTCCATCGATGCCGTCATCTTCGTCACCCAGACCCCTGATCACGGACAGCCCAACAACGCCTCGCTGCTGCATGGTCGCCTCGGCCTGAGTAAGTCCGCCGCGGCCTACGATCTTTCGATGGGGTGTTCCGGTTGGGTGTATGGCCTCCATCAGGCGGCCTTGCTTTGCGCGCATGGCGGCGCCGCGCGCGTGCTCCTGTGCGCGGGCGATACGTTGAGCCGACTCACGAATCCCGGCGACCGTTCGACCGACCCATTGTTCGGCGATGCGGGTTCGGCGACCCTCGTCGAAAAGACGGGCCGTTCCGCCCCGTTGCACTTCGTCCTCGGCGCCGACGGCTCTGGCGCGGAGGCCATCATCGTCAAGCAGGGTGGGGCGCGTCAGCCGGCCGGGCCGCTGACCGAAAAGACGGACGCCGAGGGCAATCGTCGACACGACGCGAATCTCGCGATGAACGGAGCCGACGTCTTCAGCTTCACGCTCCGGGAAGTCCCCGCGGCCGTGCAGTCCGTTCTGCGACACGCCGGCCTTTCACCCGAATCCCTGGACGCGCTCGTCCTGCATCAGGCCAACCGTTTCATCCTTTCCACGCTCGCCAAGAAGATCGGCGTCGCCGCGGCGCGTACGCCCATGGGCGTCGTCGAGAAGCATGGCAACCAGAGCTCGGCTTCGATTCCTTGCGCCCTGATCGACGGCTTGGGCGACCGGCTCACGGCTGGTCCGCTCAAGGTCGCGGGGTGCGGCTTCGGCGTCGGCTTATCCTGGGGGGCGTTCGCGGGCGAACTCGGCCCTCTCACCACGGCCCCTATCCTCCCTTTCCCCCGATGACCCGAGCGGAAATGTTGAATGCCTTGCGGGCGGACATCGATATCCTCGCCCAGGCGGAGGAGACCTCCGTCCTCGCCGCAATGCCCGGCTGGGACTCCCTCGCCATCCTGCTCGTCGTCTCGCATTGCGACCATGTCCACGACCTCGAAGTCCGCGGCCCCCGGATCCGCGGGTGCCGGACCGTCGGCGATCTCCTCGACCTCATCCAATCCCTCACATGAAGAAACTCCTCATCGTCGGCGCCGGTGGCTTCGGCCGGGAACTCTACGCCTGGGCGAGCCAGCATCCGGATCATGGGAGGGCGTGGCGGCTGGCCGGCTTCCTGGACGATAATCCCGAAGCCTTGAAACCCTTCGGATCTTTCGCGCCCGTGTCGCCGCTGGCCGGTCATAAGCCTGCCGCGGACCAAGTTTATCTCGCCGGACTCGGCATGCCCGCCCTCAAGGAGAAGCTCGTGTCCCCGCTGGTTTCCGCCGGGGCTGAATTCCTCACCTTCGTGCATCCGTCGGTCATCTTCGGCGACCGGGTCACGCTAGGACGCGGCGTAGTCGTCTGCCCCGGCGCGGTCCTGTCCGCCGATATCGACGTAGGCGAGTTCGCGATGATCAACCTTAATTGCACCATCGGCCACGATGCCCGACTCGGTCCCTGGACTTCGTTGAGCGCGCAATGTGACATCACCGGTCACGTCCGGGTCGCGGATCGCGTCTTCCTCGGATCTCGCGCCACCATCATTCCCGGTAAGACGGTGGGCAGCCGTTCGACGGTCGGCGCGGGGGCGGTCGTCGTCACCGACGTCCCCGCGGCCGTGACCGTCGTCGGCATCCCCGCCCGGATCCTCTGAATGCGCAAAGCCCTCCTCATTTTCGGCTCGGTCATGCTCGTCGCGCTGCTCGCGCTCGTGCTCGCCGCCGAATTCTCGCCCCCGCGTCCGCGTGGTTTCACGGGCGAGCTCGGGCAGGCCTTGCCGGAAGTGCCGGGTTGGAGCCGGCGGGAGATTCCGATCGCCGGATCATCGGCGGCCATGGCCAGCGCGCAGGGCATCCTTAATTTCAGCCAGGCGAAGCAGGTCCTCTATGTCCGGGGAAGCACCCAGATCCTCGTCTATGTCGCTTACTGGGAGCCCGGCAAAGCATCGGTCGTCGACGCCGGATCGCACAACCCTGATTCCTGCTGGGTGAACAACGGGTGCGTGCGCACCGAGCGGATGCACGCCGTACCCGGCAAGACCGGGGAGCGGGAACTGCTGCCTTACGAATCCGGCCAATATATCGTGCCGAACGGCGGGAAGCAGAATGTCGCCTTCTGGCATCTCGTGAACGGCGAACCCAACCGGTATGAAGAACAGGAAGCCGGTTGGAGAAACGGACTGGTCGGCCGCCTGGAACGCCTGCCTCTCGTCTGGAAAGATATCCGGGCCTACGGCCTTAATCAGAAGAACGAGCAGATGTTTGTACGGATATCGTCGAATGCGAGATTTGAGGATTTAATTGCGGATGGGGCGAACGGAGGGCTGTTTGCGGCGCTAGCGCCGCTGGGGATATACGCGGATAGGAAGTGGAAGTAAGATTGCCTCGTTCCGGGTGGCGGGTGGCAGTGAAACCCCCTTTTAGCAGCAAGGGGAAACCGGAAACCGGAATGTTACCTCGGTCATTTGATACGATTAAGCCTCACTTCGCTCAGCTTGTTAAGCATCCGGCAAACTTTCGAATACCCCTCATGAAGACTGACGGCCTTTTCATGTGGAATGGCTCTCATCTTCGAAGCTAGTTCAAGTTGGATCTTCGTTTCGGCGGCAGAAGCAACGGCTATGCTAAAGAACCTTGCGCCATCCTTCGTTGTTGGTCTTCCGTCACCCTCGGCAATGTTACTCGTCACAGATAAAGCGGCCCTCTCAAGCTGGGACTTGAGCGAAGAAAATCTCCGAAAGCTTGGCTGAGATGTCAGGACATAGATTTCGTCTGATAGTAGTTTAGCAAAGACCAGGACCTGCAGCGGTTCATGATTTGATTTCACAGCAAAGGTGTAGCCCCGCATTGGTGACTGATAAATAAAAGCCGTACACAGGAATTACTCTGCTCCCGCCCTTGTTTTTAACCTAAAGAGATACCCCAGCTAACTATCCGGTTTCCGGTCTCCCCTTGATTTAAATTACATAATCTCATGCCTCTTCCCCGCATCTACCTCTCTCCTCCAGATATCGGCAGCGCGGAAATCGAACACGTCCTCGAAGCCTTCCAGTCCAATTGGATCGCTCCCGCGGGTCCGAATCTCGACGCCTTCGAAGAAGATTTCGCCGTCTTGGTCGGTTCGAAGCATGCCGTCGCCGTCGCTTCCGGCACGGCCGCGCTGCATCTCGCCCTGCGCCTGGCCGGCGTCGGGCCGGGCGACGAAGTCCTCTGCTCCTCGCTCACCTTCATCGCGTCTGCGTCCCCCATCACCTATCTCGGCGCCAAACCCGTCTTCATCGATGCGGAAGAAAAGAGCTGGAACATGGATCCCGCCCTCGCGTGCGCGGTCATCGAGCAGAAGGTCCAAGCCGGCAAGAAGCCCAAGGCGCTCGTCCTCGTTCATCTCTATGGCCAGTCCGCTGACATCGCCCCCATCAAGGCGTGCTGCGACAAGCATGGGGTGAAGCTGATCGAAGACGCCGCCGAAGCCCTGGGTGCGACTTATGGCGAGGCCTCTCCCGGTTCGTTCGGCGTCGCGGGCATCCATTCCTTCAACGGCAACAAGATCATCACCACCGGAGGGGGCGGCATGCTCGTCACCGATGACGCCGAGTTCGCCAAGCAGGCGCGGTTCCTGGCGACCCAGGCCAGGGACGCCGCCCCGCATTATCAGCATTCCGTCGTCGGCTATAACTACCGCCTGAGCAATATCGCGGCCAGCATCGGCCTGGGACAGCTCACGCGGCTCTCCGGCAAGGTCTCCCGCCGCCGCGGACACTTCAAGGCTTACGCCGATGCTTTCAAGGACCTGCCCGGGGTCGTCATGCAGCCGGAGGCGCCCTGGGGTGAATCGACCCGCTGGCTCACGTGCCTGACCATCGATCCCCGGATCGCCGGCATCTCCCGCGAGCAGGTGCGACTGGCCCTGGAAGCCGAGAACATCGAAGCCCGCCCCGTCTGGAAGCCCATGCACCTCCAGCCCGTCTTCGCCGGCGCCGAGATGCGCGGCGGGCAGGTCAGCGAGCGCCTCTTCGATCAGGGTCTCTGTCTCCCCTCCGGCGCCGGCTTAAGCGAAGAAGAACGCCTGCGCGTGATCGCGTGCCTGAAGCGAGCCTTTGGTCCGTGAGGCCGAAGAGCGTTTCGACCACCGGGAATTCCTCCGTCTTTCCGCATGCCGCTTAATCCGAAAAATCTAGGGCATTGGGTCGTCGCGGCCGTTTTCGGCGCGCTCGTCTTCTTGACGGTGGTGTTCCGTCCTTCCTGGAGCGACGAAGGCCAGTATCTCGATCCGGGCGCCAACCTCGCCTTAGGCCGGGGCTTTGTTTCGACTTGCTGGGAGAGCTGCGCTCCAGGCGCCGAATGGGGTTCTTCGACGCCGGGCTTCCCGTTGTTCTTCGGCGCGATGTTCAAAGTGTTCGGGTTCGGCCTCTGGGTGCCTCGGGTGAGCTTCTTCTTGGGACATCTTCTCGGCGCGGTCCTGATCATCCGTTGGGCGGACCGAACCTTCGGCATGTCGCCCGCCTCCAAGCTTGTCTGCTTCATCGTTTTCATGGGGACGCCCGCGCTGTCGCATCACGCGATTTATAACGCCCGCCTCGAATGCTTCGCGCTGTTGATTTGTGCGACGTACCTTAATCTGAAGGATTCCTGGGAGGCCGGAGGCGCCTTCGTCGCGGCCGGCCTTTTCCTGCTCGGCTTCGTGGCGGTGACGATGGGGCTGCATTTCGGCCTCTACCTCGCCCTTGTCACGGCTACGTTGTTTCTGTTGCGGCCGTCGTGGTCCTGGTTTCGCTTCGGACTCACCCTGGCTGCGGGCATGCTGGCCGCTGGGCTGGCCCTCCGTCTCGCCTACGGCCATTTTGGAGTCTGGGATCAGTTTCTCGCCCACAGGTTGGCTCATTTCGGGCGCGAATTGCCATGGGTGCCTACGGGCATTCGGCGTTTCTACGTCACAAAAGACCTGGCGATTTTCGCCATAGGGTGCGCGGCGGTCTTGGGCTGGGATCTCCTGACACGTCTGGACGACGGCTGGCGGGAGCGGACCCGGGTGCTCGGCATCATCATGGCCTTGTACTTCGCCATTCCGCTGCTGGTCGGCGCAATCGGCATCTGGCATGCGGGCTACGCATGGATGTTGGCGTTGCCAATGGTGCTCGGGGTGGCGGTCCTGTTCAGGCGTCCCCCCGCCTGGCCCCTTCGCGGACTTGCGGTCTTGGGCTTGGCGCTCGGCCTGGCCGGCGCGGCGCGCGAGATCCGGAAGATTCCCGGAGGACTGGCCGATGACGCCATCCGCAAGCAGGCCGTCGCGGATCTCGAGCAGCGGCTGCGGCCGGGCGAGACCGTCGCCAGCACGTTCGATTTCTTCTTCGAACTCCGCCCGGCCGAGCCCATGGTCTTCTTCCGCTGCGAGCACGAGTCGCGGCTAAGTCTCGGCTTCAAGCGAGAACTATATTTCCCCGCATGGGCTCAGTCCACGACGCAATGGCTTCTGGCATGCGAGGCGGAGGCTCCGGCATGCCTTGAGGGCATCGGGGGAGCGTGGGAGGAAGTCCGTCGCTACCGCCGTGAACATGCGAAAGGCGACTACGTATTGTTCAGGCGCCAGCCCGCCCCCGGCAAATGAATCTCATGAGCAAATCCATCCTGTACGTCGACTTGGACGGAACCCTCTTGCGCGGCGATACGCTGCACGAGGCCATGCCCTCGGTGTTCGCGCGGCCGGTCCTCTGGCCGGCCGTTGTCCGGGCCTTGTTCCAAGGCAAGGCCGCGTTCAAGAAGCAGGTTGCGGTCCGCTCGCGCCTCGACGTCGGCTCTCTGCCCTACAGGAAAGAATTCGTCACATGGCTCGCCGAACAGCGCGCCGCCGGCAGAAGCCTCGTGCTCGCGACCGGTGCGGATCGGGCGGTCGCGGAGGCCGTCGCCGGTCAGCTCGGACTTTTCGACGGCGTCCTGGCCAGCGATGGCACCACGAATCTGACAGGCATTCGCAAGCTGGAGGCCATCAAGGCCCATGCGGCGGGGCGGCCTTTTGCCTATGCTGGCAATGACTCCGTGGATGCGCCGATTTTCGAGGAGGCATCGTCGGCGGTGCTGGTCGGACGGGCGGTGTCGCTGGAGCACGGGTTGAAGCACGTCCGTATCGAGGCCCGATTCGACTCGGAGGATAATCGGCTCGGCGCGGTCATGCGACTGCTACGCCCGCACCAATGGGCGAAGAACATCCTCGTCTTCCTTCCGGCGGCCGCGGCGCATCGTTTTTTCGACCCGACGGTGATGACTCCCGCGGCAGGCCTTTTCGTCGCCTTCTCGCTTTGCGCTTCCGGCGTCTACGCCTTGAACGACCTGCTCGACCTCGCGCACGACCGGGTCCACCCTCACAAGCAGGGCCGGCCCTTGGCCAGCGGGGCCGTCTCGATCCCGCTGGGGCTGGCCACGGCGATGATATTGCCGCTGGCCGCCTTCGCCGTGGCCTTTTTCGCCGCGGGGCCGGGCGCCGTCATGATGCTGGCAGGCTACTGGGCGGCGACGACCTACTACTCGATGCATGGCAAGCGGGTGCCTTTGCTGGACGTCTTCTTGCTGGCCGGACTTTATACCTTCCGGGCTTTCGCCGGCGCTCTGACTGTTCCGACGGGAATCTCCGTCTGGATGACGGCCTTCCTGCTCTTCCTCTTCCTGAGCCTTGCCTGCCTCAAGCGTTTCTCCGAACTGATCGCCTTGCCCCAAGAACACGCAGACTGCATCCGAGGCAGAGGATACCGGCGCGAGGATCATGTCTTGATGGGCGCCTTGGGGGTCGGCTCCGCCTTCGCGGCGACGTTGGTCCTCTGCCTGTATGTGGCCGGTCCGGGCGTGGTCGCCCTTTATGCGCGTCCGGCCTACCTCATGGGCATGGCTCCGGCCGTGCTGTTCGGGCTGGCCCGTTTCTGGCTGCAGGCCTCCCGGGGTGAACTGCATGCCGACCCTGTCGTGCATGCCATGCGGGATGTCGTCTCGTATCTGCTGCTCGCGACCTGCCTGGCCTGCATGGCGCTCGCCTCCATCCCATGAGAAGCCCAATGCTTGCCGGCTGGGGCAATCATCCGCGCGTCGCGGCCGACGTGGTCACGCCGGATTCATCGCAGGCTTTGCTCGGCGCCTTCGTCGGCACGGAGCCGCTCGTAAGCCGCGGACTAGGCCGTGCCTACGGGGACGCGGCGCTCCCGGCGAGCGAGGGTGGCAAGGTGTTGAGCTCGCTCGGAATTCGCCGCCTGTCGGAATTCGATCCGGAGACCGGGGTGTTGGTGGCTTCGGCCGGGGTAAGCCTCGAGGAGATCATCGAGACCTTCCTGCCCCGCGGCTGGTTCCTGCCGACCGTTCCGGGCACGAAATATGTCACGCTCGGCGGAGCGGTCGCCGCCGACATCCATGGCAAGAATCACCACGTCGACGGGACCTTGGGCGCGCACGTGCTCTGGTTGGAACTCCTCACGCCGGCCCGAGGTCTGATGAGATGCTCGCCGTCGGAGCACGGCGACGTCTTCCGGGCGACGGTCGGCGGGATGGGGCTCACCGGACATATCATGCGGCTCGCCCTGCGCCTGCGAAAGGTGCCCAGCGCATGGTGCAAGGTCCGGACGATTCGCAGCCGTGACCTGGCTCATGCCCTTGCCCTGCTAGGCGAGCATGATCTCCATTACCGCCATACGGTCGCCTGGGTCGACGGCTTGGCGCGCGGCGATTCGCTTGGCCGCTCCGTGCTCATGCTCGGCAACGAAGCCGAGCCGGAAGACCTGCCTGCTTCTGCGGCGGCCCGGCCGCACCAGTCTCCTCGCCGCCGACGGTTCTCCGTCCCGTTCGACTGGCCGTCATGGGCCCTGGGGACTTGGTCTGTCCGGCTCTTCAACGCATGCTACTATGGGCTCGCCCGGGACCGGGAGCGGCTGGTCGACTTCGAGAAATTCTTCTTCCCGCTGGATTCCGTCGCGCATTGGAATCGCGCCTACGGGGCGCGGGGTTTCGTGCAGTTCCAAGCCTTTTTCCCGGATGAGACCGCCGAGGCGGGTTTGCGTGCCTGCCTCGAAGCCATCAGTCTTTCACGCCAGGCATCCTTCTTGGCCGTGCTGAAGCGTTCCGGCCCGGCCAACGGCTTCTTGCTCTCTTTCCTGGACAAGGGGTATACGCTGGCGTTGGACCTCCCGGCCGATCCGGTGAAGCTGCCTCCGCTCATGCGGGAGTTGGAAGCGATCCTGCTGCGTCACCGTGGTCGCATCTATTTCGCCAAGGACGCTTACGCCACGGCGGCGGCCGTCGCGGCGATGTACCCAGGCTTGCCTGAATTCCGCGACGTCAAGGCGCGCCTCGACCCGGCCGGGCGGCTCCGCTCACGATTGTCCGAACGGCTGAAACTTCATGAATGACCAGATTGCAGGCCCGGCTCTCATCGTCGGAGCCACGTCACCAATCGCCCAGGCCTATGCGGCGCTTTGCGCCAAGAAGGGTCGGCCGTTGATCCTCGCGGGCCGCGACGCCGAAGAGCTCGCGCAGATCGCCGCTGATCTGCGGATTCGCCATGGTTCGCAGGTCGAGGTGGTTTTTTATGATGCATCCGAACCGAACGCCGGCCGTGTCCTGGCGGATGTCGCCACCGCCCGAGGGGTGTCCTCCGTCGTCACGTTCCAAGGCGTGATGGTCGGACGGGAAGGGCTGGAGGTCATGATGCGGACGAATTGCACCGCGGTCGCCGAGCTTTTCGAGGCGGTCATCGATGACGCCCTCGCCGACGGCCGCAAACCGGTCCTTGCCGCTGTTTCTTCGGTCGCCGGCGATCGCGGACGTCAGTCGAACTATCCTTACGGCGCCACGAAGGCGGCGTTGGACGCCTACCTGTCCGGCTTACGCAATCTCCATTCGCCGGCCGGCCTGCGGGTGATCGCCATCAAGCCCGGGTTCGTGCGGACACCCTTATCGACGGGCAAGGTGAACCCGCGCTCGCCGCTCCTCGCCGAACCGCATCAGGTCGCGCGCGACATCTTCCGGGCGGTCGAAGGCGGTGGCGACGTGGTTTACTCCCCATGGTTCTGGCGACCGATCATGGCCATCATCCGGGCCCTGCCCGAAGGAGTGTTCAAGCGCCTGCGCCTATGAGGCCTTCCGTGCGCATCGGCCTGCTTTACGTCTTTTTCTGCGCCTGCGCCATAGGCGTGAACCTCGGCGTGCAATGGATTGGTTCCGCATGGCTCGGCCTGGGCTTCTGGCCGGCCCTGGCCGCGGGCACGGCGGCCGGTCTCCTGCTCAAATATGTTCTCGACCGGAATTATATCTTCGCGGCAGCCGGCGCGCCGCTCGCGCGTGATGTCTCGAGGTTTGTCATTTACGCGGGGTTCGGCCTCGTGACGACCGCGATCTTCTGGTCAGCCGAATGGCTGGGCGAGGCGGCCTGGGCTGGCCCCGGTCGTTATTGGGGTGGCGGCCTCGGTTTGGCTTTGGGATACCTGATGAAATACCTGATGGACCGGCGTTGGGTCTTCGGCTCCCGCCCCCACGGCGCGGGCCCGCTTTCCTCATGAACACGAAAACGAAATCCGCAGGCTGTGACCGGGGTGACCTGATCCTTCCGTTCGCCTGGCTGGCGATCATGATGTTCATCATCGCGCGGGCGTGGGTGCTCTGCGACGGGCGTCTGGTCTTCGCCTTGGATGACCCGATCATCCACATGTCGGTCAGCGAAAAGCTTCTGGGCGGGACTTATGGCATCAATGCCGGCGAGCCGAGCGCGCCGTCTTCATCCATCCTCTGGCCGTTCCTGCTGACGGTTACCGAGGCTGTCGGCTGGGGCCTATGGGGTCCGTTGGCGATCAACGTCTGCGCAATGTTCGCCGCCGTCCTCCTCATCGCGCGCATGATCCGCGAGGCGCTGCCCCCGTTGCCGCCCTGGGGGTTGTCTGGATTGGCCTGGGGCGCGGCACGACTGGGACTTGGGCTGCTGGCCTGCATGGCTTGTAACAGCTGGGGCCTCGTGATGACCGGGATGGAGCACTCCCTGCATCTGTACGCCGGTTTGTTGTTCGCGATGGCATGCCTGCGCTTGGCAGAGAATCCGCAAGGGGAGGTGCGGCTGCTGGTCGCGGCGGCCTGCGTCCTGCCGTTGATCCGATTCGAGGGCGCCGCCGCCGCCGCCGCAGGATTGCTCCTGCTCCTTTGGCTCCGCCGTTGGCGTCCCGCCGGATGTCTGGCCGGCTTGCTGATGCTGGAGCTGGCGGCGTGGGCGCTGTTCACGTATTCGCAAGGCCTGCCCGTGATGCCTAGTTCCGTGCAGATGAAGTCGGCCTTGGTTTCCGGAATCGCGGGTCAAGACGGCCTCGGTCGCATCGTTGGCCTGTTGCTCCACAATCTGAAGGTATCTTTCGCGTTGCGCCAGGGCGCCTTGGTGTTGGTGCTGATGGTGGTCCTCGGCCTCATGGCCGCCGCCAGCGCTCGCCTCGGCCAGGTCCGTTTCACGGCCACCTTGCTTCTCGTGGCGCTGGCGCACGTCTGCTTCGGTCAGTATGGCTGGTTTTCGCGTTACGAGATCTATCTCCTGGCCTTGCTCATCTATGCGATCCTGGCCGTCGGCCGGGAGTTTTGGCTTCGGCGTGAATGCGTCGTCACGTTGGGGTGCCTGCTGGCGATCGTCGCCGCGCCCTATGTGCGCACCGCCCTGAATGCCCCCGCCGCCGCCCGGAGCATCTATGAGCAGCAGGTCCAGATGCGCCGTTTCGCGGTGGATTTCTGGAAACAACCGGTCGCCGTAGTTGATCTGGGGTGGGTCAGCTACCATAACCCCGCCTACGTCCTCGACCTCGAGGGCCTTGGTTCCGAAGAGGTAAGGAAGCTGCGAAAAAACGGGACTTTCGATGCGGCGCATGTCGAAGCCCTCGCTCAGCGCCATCAGGTGCGGCTTGCCATGATTTATGACGAACGAGCGGGCCATGTGATGCCGGAGATGTGGCGGAAGGTCGCCGTTCTCAGGACCTCGGTCGTCGAGCTGCCTAGCGACAAGGTTTGCTTCTACCTCGCCGACCCGGGCCTGCACGACGAACTGATCGCGCGGCTTAAGGCTTTCGAAAAGGGACTGCCGTCGGGATCGAAGCTCGAATTCCTGCGATGATTCCGGCCGTCATCTGTTTCGCCGGCCCCCGCGACCGTTATCAGTCCGCATTGGCGCTGCAGGAGAACCATGCATTGGAAGCGCTGGTCACCGACGCTTATTTTCCCAAGTTCTGGGCCGAGACCGGGATTTGCGGAAAGCATTTCCATCGCTTCGCCAAGGTTCGTCATCGCCCGGAGATTCCGGCGGAGCAGACGAGATGTTCTTACCGCGCTTTCCTGCGCACGCTTGGCGCGCGCATCGACCGGCGGAAGGACTCGCCTCACTTCGCCGCCGCCGACCGGCTGCTGAGCGAGAAGGCCGGTCAGGTCGCCCTTGCGCGTCGCGCGCCGCTCATCGCCTACAGCTACTACGCGGACGCGGCCTTCCGGATGATGGAGGGGTCAGGCCTGCCGCGCATCCTTTTCCAGGTTCACCCTAACGGCAAATACCTGAGGGAACTATTCCAGAGAGAAATCGAGAAAGTCCCCGAAGCGAAGGCCTCGCTCATGGAGGAGACCGAGATGTCCCCCCTCTTCGCCCAAAACGACGAGACCTTCGCCCGGGCGGATGCCGTACTCTGCGCCAGTTCCTTCACCCGCCACTCGCTGACCGCCGCCGGTTCCAGGGCTCCGACCCAAGTGGTCGGATATGGCGTCGATCTGGACCTCTTCTCGGCGCGTGCCGCCGCGCCCGCCGCCCAACCGCTCACCGTCGGATTCGTCGGCGCGTTGTCGCAGCGGAAAGGGGCGCGATATCTCCTCGCCGCGCTGGCAGCCCTGCCGAAAGGCTCGGCGAAGCTCGTTCTTTACACCCGCGCCGCCGTCGACCGTGATCTCTTGCGCGGATTCGAGTCCGTCGACATCGAAGTCAAAGGCGGACTCTCCGACGTCCAGCTCGCGGCGGACCTGAAACGTTGCGACTTGGCGGCGTTGCCGTCGATCGCCGAAGGGTTCGGGCTCGTCATCCTCGAGGCCATGGCCTGCGGAGTCCCCGTGCTCTGCACCACCAGCACCGGCGGTGCGGATTTCATCCAGCATCGTCAGAACGGCTTGCTCATCGAGCCGGGCTCCGCGTCCGCGATCGAGCAGGAGCTCGCCTGGGCGCTGTCGCACCGCGCGGCGCTCTTCCAGATGGGGCAAGCCGCGCGGCGCGAAGCCGAGAAGCACACCTGGGCCGAATACCGCCGAAAGTTCTTCGCCGCCTATCGTTCCGCCATCGGCGTCTGATGGCCGATTATCTCATTTGACGCTTCCCTCCGCCGACCGCCCGCCGTCAGCACCTTTCTTCTATGTCCTTCGCCCGCATCCTCCGTTCCAGCGCGCTCATGGGCGGAGCTCAGGTCGCCACGTTGGCCTTGGCCTTCGTGCGAACGAAGGTCATCGCCCAGCTGATGGGGCCGGCGGGCGTCGGTTTGGTCGGCATGCTCACCGCATTCAACGGTAATGTCTCCACGTTGGCAGGATGGGGCCTTGGCACCTCGGGCGTCCGCCTGATTTCGGCCGCCAAGCCGGAGGACAGGCAGATGAAGCAGGCTGCCGTCCGCAAGTTCGGCCTGACGCTGGCGGGCCTCGGGTTCGCTGCGACCGTGCTGCTGTTCTGGCCGGTCGCCTACCTGACTTTTGATTCTAACCGCTATGCGCTCGAGTTGCTGGTCGGCGGCATGGCGGTGCCTTGTATCATCGCGAGCCTGATCTGGACGGCGATATTGCAGGCCGCCGGTCACGTCAAAACCCTCGCAAAGGCGCAGGCGGCCGCGGCGCTAGGCGGGCTGTCCGTCGGGCTGCCGCTGATCTATTTCTTCGGCACCATCGGCATCGCCGGGAGCCTCCTGCTGGCGGCCTTCGTGCCGATGGCGTTCACCTGGCGGGCGGCATGTCATGATTGTGACATCGGCTCTGAAAAGCCCCGCCGCGCGGACCTGCGGGCGCTCTTTGACATGGGCGGCGGCTTGATGGTGATCGGCGTGGCGGCCCAGCTCGCGGCGTACGGCGTCCGTCTGGCCATCATCAAGCACCATGGCGCGGACGTAGGCGCCGGCCTGGCGGATGCCGGATATTACCAGGCCGCCATCGCCATCGCCGGCAGCCTGCCGGCGATGGTGTTCGCGGCCATGGGGACGGACTTCTTCCCGCGTGTCACCGCCGCCAGGGACGAAGCCGAGGCCAAGGTCCTCTCCGAGCGACAAATCGAAGCGACCTTGCTGCTGGCGATGCCGATCTTCGTCGGGCTCATCACGATGAACCGGCTGGGCATCGCCTTGTTATACGCGGACAAGTTCGAGCCGGCCGTGCCATTGCTCTCATGGATGATCTGGGGCGTCTTCGTCCGGCTGCTCGGCTGGCCGTTGGGGTATTGGCTCGTCGCCCGTGGCTCGATGCGAACGGTGGTCGCGGTCGAAGTGACCGGCAATTTCGTGATGGCGGCGCTTCCCGTCCTGCTGCTGCCCTCCTTGGGGTTGGCCGGGACGGCGGTCGGGTATTTCGTCGGCTATCTCCTCTATGCCGTCGCGATGCTCATCGTCGTGCGCCGAAGGGCTGGTCAGTGGCTTAGCGCGCGCACATTGCTTTGGTTTGGCACGGCGACGCTGTTGTTGCTGGGGGCGCAGGGTTTTGCCGTGCTGTCAGGTGGCGGCATCTGGGGCCTGCTGCCTACGGGCCTCGTTGCGCTCGGCAGCCTGATCGTCTACCGACGGGCGCTTTCCGCCCATCCCTGATCATGCACGACCAAGATCATTCGCCCCCAAGCGGCCAGGTAAGCCTGACGCACTGGTTGCCGACCTCGGCCTTGGGCGGCATCGAGACGGCCGCGCTCACCCTGATCCGGCAGGCGCGGGATATCAGGCACGTCATCGTGACCGGTGACGCTTCGGGGCCGGCGGCCTTGTTGTGGCGTGAGGCCGGCGCAGAGGTCGTCCAGGTCGACGGATGGGACGGGCTGCTGGGCGTGGCATGGGCGCGGCGCTGGAAGGCCTTCGTCCGCGCGCGACAAGTCCGCCGCTTGATCGCGTGGAGCCCGACCCGACTGCCGCTGGTCTTGTCGCCGCTGGCCGCGGAAGGCCGTTGCGTGGTGCATCTAGGCAATGTCGGCGGTCTCAGCCGACGGGCTAGGTGGCAAGGCCGGGCAATGGGAATGCTATATCGCCCGGCCTGTCGCCCGACGCTGATCGCCTGCTCGCAGGCCGTCGCCGCCTCGGTGGAGGCGGAGCCGGCCTTCGCCGGCTTGCCTCTCGTCGTCATCCCTAACGCCGTCCGGCCGGAGTTCTTCTTCTTGGGAGAGGCGCGACCGAAGTCGCCGTCGGCGCCCAAGGTCTGGGGAATGCTGGCGCGTCTCGACGGCCTGAAAGACCATCGCAGCCTCATCGAATCCGTCCGTCTCCTGCCGCCCGAGATGGAATTCCGGCTCGAGCTGATCGGGGAGGGCGTCCTAGGCGAGACCTTGCGCCGCCAGGTCGCCGCCGCCGGCCTTGAGCAGCGAGTTCGTTTCCTCGGTGCGTTGGCGCAGCCCGAGGAGGCCATGCGAAGGTGGGAGGCCTTCGTCTTCGCGACAACCGGCGCCGAGGGGTTCGGCATCGCTGCGGCGGAGGCCATGGCCGCGGGGCTTCCGTGCGTCTTCTCGGATGTCGCCGCCTTGCGGGAAGTCGCCGGGGACCACGCTTATTACGCGCACCAGGGGTCGCCGTCCTCCCTCTGCGCCAAGATGCTCGAAGTCATCCGAGACCCGGCGGCCGCTGCGGCGATGGCCGAGGAAGGGCGCCGTCGTGCCCGTAGCCTTTACTCCGCAGAAGGCTTTACGCGTCGTTATCTTCAAGCGCTGGGCATGACCCCATAAGATGAAGCTGTCCGTCGTCATCGCCACGTATCGCCGCGCCGCCTCCTTAGGACGCACGCTGGACACCATCGCCGCCCAGCTGCGTCGGCCGGATGAAGTGATCGTCGTCGACCAGTCTCCGCCGGCGGAACGGCCGGCCGTGAGCGCCGCCGTCGGGCAGGCGCTCGCGGCCGGCCTGGCGGTCCGGACGATCTGGTCCGACGTGCCTTCGTCCACGCAGGCGCGAAACCTCGGGCTGGCCGCAGCCGATGGCGACTGGGTCGTGTTTTCCGACGATGACGTAGACTGGCCCGGCTCCGTCACGGGTGATTTCATCGCCAAGGTCGAAGCCACCCCCGGGCTGGCGATGCTGGGCGCCCGCGATTCGCGCAGCCCGCCCGGAGCCCGCCCGTTCTGGAGGCGCGCCCTGGCTGCGTTCTTCCTGACGAATACGCTGCGGCCCCTCCGCCGCGGCAAGGTCCTGGCCTGCATGCAGGCCCGTTATCCCCAGCCGGTCGTCGGCGACATGGATACCGAATGGGCGACCGGATACTGGTTCGCGGTCGACCGGACGTTCGTGGCAGCGCGTCAACTGCGGTTCGATGAGAAAATGGTCCGTTACGCCCAGGCCGAGGACATGCTTTTCAGCCATCAGGTATATCTTGCGGCGCGTGCCGCCGGCCGGAGGTGCGTCGTCTCGGAGGACATCTCCGTCGCCCACCTTGTCTCGCAGGAATGGCGTGAGCCCGATGCGTTCGCCGATCTTTGCGGCGCGTGGAACCGCATCTACATCGCCTCCAGGCTTCGTCCCGGGGCAGGCTTCTGGTTTTCGCTGGCCGCGATTTACTGGGCCGCGGTGCACCAGGCCTTGGTCCGGATGCTACGTGGTCGCGGGTGGCTCGGCCATGCCCGGGCTTATTTCATCGCCATGTTCAACCTTCGCGCGATCCGTGACGGAAGATTCGATCGTCTTTACGCCGATCACGAAAAACCCTCCGACAGGAAAGCATGAGCCGCTTGCTTCGATCGATCCTGCCGTTCGTCTTATTCAAGCGGCTGGCGTTGGCCTATTCGGTCTTCAGGACCCTGCTGGACTCCCCCTCGGCGGCCTTCGCGATGCTCTGGGGTGAAGGCGAGCGGCGCCACCGGTTCCGCAGGCTGCGGCACCCCTTTGCTTATCGGCTCACGGAATCAGACCGTGGTGTCGTGATGCAGAACATCGTCCGCGGCGAATGCGTGGGAGGGCCGCTGCCCCCGGCGGCCGTCTTCATCGTCGATGGAGGTGGCTATATCGGCGACAGCGCCGCGGTGTTCCTCAGCCTATATCCGGAAGCATCCTGCCTGGTCTTCGAGCCAAGCGTCCATGCCGGACTGGCTGAGCGCAATCTGGCGCCTTACGGCCGACGTGCGAGGTTACGCCGTGCCATGCTGGCGCGCGAGCATGGGGCGTTCGACATCATCGAGGCCGGTACCGGTTCCAGGGTGATCGCGGCCGGGGCCGGAGCGGAGACCTTGGAGGTATGGACGATGGCCGACGTGCTTCGGCAGTCGCCAGCCGGAGCGATCGACATCCTCAAGCTGGACATCGAAGGCGCCGAATACGAAATGCTGCGCCCGCCCACGCCGTGGTTGGCTTCGGTCAGGTGCATCGTGATCGAACTGCACGGCGATGCCGCCCACCGGGACATCCCCGGCTGGCTTCATGCCGCGGGTTTCACGACCGAGCGCCATCGGTCGCTGCTGTTCTGCAATCGTCGCCCAGCCTGATGCTCGTCGTCCTGACCAATATCCCGACCCCCTACCGCACGGCGTTCTTCGACGCCTTGGCGGAGGAGTCGGCGCGGGCGGGCAAGCGCTTCCATGTGCTGTATTGCGCCAAGACGGAGCCAGGTAGGCATTGGCCGTATGACGCCTCCAAGATGCGCCACGCCCATACGGTGCTCCGCGGCTTTCATCCTTCGCTGACCGGCATCCATGCGCACCTGAATCCCGGCGTGCTTGCGGAGCTGAACCTCCTAAAGCCGGACACGCTCATCCTGGCCGGATCTTGGAATACGCCGACGATGCTCGTCGCCGGCCTGAACATCTATTCTCCGCCTCCGCGTCGTTTCTTCTGGAGCGAGGGGCATGCCGACGCCGCCTTGCATAAGACCGGCCCGATCGCCTGGCTGCGCCGCCGCGTCTACCGGACATTCGACGGCTTCGCCGTCCCGAACGCCAAGAGTGCAGAGTGGGCCGCGGCCCAAGCCGGCAGCCCGCGCCAGGTGGTGACGTTGCCCAATGCCATCGACGCTGAGTTCTTCGCTCGTCCGTCGGCGTCGTCACGTCAGGAAGCACGCCGCCATTTAGGGTTGGAGGGCGAGGGTAGGGTGCTCGTCCAAGTTTCTGCCCTCTCCGCCCGCAAAGGCGTGCTCGAGCTGGCGAATGCGTTCCTGGGACTTCCCGCCGCGGGGCGCAGCGGCGCCAGGCTGCTCTTCGTGGGCGAAGGGGAGCAGCGTTCCCAGCTTGAGACTCTGGCGGCTGGATCAGAAGGAGCGATCCGGGTGCTCGGTCAGCTGCCTCCCGAGGAAGTGCGCCGGGTGCTATGGGCCGCCGACGCATTCGTGCTCAACACTCGCCTCGACCCTAATCCGCTCTCGGCCATCGAGGCCGCCGCCGCCGGACTGCCCATCGTGATGTCCGCGGCTGCCGGCAATATCCGGGAAGTCGTCGAGACCCCTTCGACAGGCTTCGTCATCCGTGACCCTGCCGATCCTTCGGAAGCCCTGCGCGCCGTACTGTCCGCCTCCGATGCTCAGCTCGCCGAAATGGGAGCCCGCGCTGCCGGACTCGCCCGGACGCACTTCGATGCGCCTGCCGTGGCCCGCGCGCTGGTGAAACAGCTATACCCCTCCTGATTATGCTATCCCTGATCAAAAGGTTCCTAAACAAGTTCAGGCCGGCCAAGCAGCGGCTTTCTCATCGGAACCGGCTGGCCTGCCTCAAGTCCTCCGGCGTCGGGCTACGGCGCGTCCTCGACCTCGGCGCCTTCGAGGGAAAATGGACCAGGTTGGTGAAGGAGCTCTATCCGTCCTGCAGCGTGATCATGGTCGAAGCCAATCATGACAAGGAGCAGACGCTCAGGCGCCTGGGTGATTGCAGGATCGCCGTTCTTGGCATGGAAGACGGCCGGGAGGTGGATTATTACAGATGCCTGGACGGCGATGCGGGGTCTGGAAACGGCATCTACCGAGAGAACACGCCGTTCAGATTCGCCGCCGAGAAGCGCAGGTGCGTCACGCTGACGACGTTGCTGGGCTCGGACGAAGGCTTCGACCTGATCAAGATGGACGTCCAGGGCGCGGAGCTGGACGTCATCCGCGGGGGACTTCCGATCATCCGCCACTCACGCTATCTCCTGCTCGAACTCCAGACGTGGGACTATAATCACGGTGCTCCTCGCCTCGAAGAGGTCGTCGCCTTCTTGCACGGCGAAGGATTCGGCGTCGTCGATATCGTCGACCTGATGTATTCCGGCGACAAGCTCATCCAGGCCGACGTGTTGTTCCTCAACAGAAAGCCTGCCTAGCCCGCAGCATAGGGTCAGCTTCCAAGCCGCGCCGCATGCGCGGCTTTTTTGTGCCTGGATGGCCCGAGGCGAGGGCGAGACTTGGCGCGCCCTTGGGCGGACGGATGCGACGTGTCGATCAATCCGGTCTCCGGTCAACGCGGCCTCGGGGGCGGCCGCGTCTCATTTCCCCGCCAACGCGTCCTTGAGTTCCGGACGCCACTGCTTCGCCTGCGGATCCCAGACGCCGAAGCCGGACTGATATTCCCAATAGGCCCAGGTGAATCCGGCCTCTTCGGCGGCCTGGCGGACGAAGCGGGTCCAGCGGACGCGGGCGGGGTAGTTCGGATTGGTGCCCGAAGCGCCGAACTCACCGAGGAAGATCGGACGGCCTTCGGCCTTGGCCCATTCCCTGGCGACGGCGAAGTCCTTGCGCACGGCGGCCTGCTCGGCCTCGGTGCCGTCCCAGGTGTCGCCGTCCTTCCACTCTTTGGAGCCTTTCACCCACGACGCGTTCTTATGGGTGAAGTGAAACGGAGAATAATAATGGACGTGGGCGATGATGTGCCGGTCTTCCTTGGGCAGCTGCAGCTCCTTCAGCATCGCGATCTGATTCCATTGGACGCTGCCGACGTGGACGGCGCGTTCGGGATGCGAGCGCCGGATCTCCGCGAGGGCGAAGCGGAGGTTGGCGTTCCACTCGGCCGCCGTGTGCGCGCCATGCGGCTCGTTGCTCAGTTCGAAATGCAGGGCGTCGGGGAAGCCGGCGAAGCGTCCGGCGATTTGTTTCCAGAGGGCCGCGAAGCGCGGGCGCTGGCCGACCGGATCGCGGTCCAGCTCGTCGTAGTGATGGATGTTGAGCACGACCTGGAGACCGGCCTGGAGCGCCGCCCGGACGAGGCCTTCGACCTTATCCGCGAAGGCCGCCTCGATCGCATACGGGGCTTCCTTCGCCGCGTAGTCGGCCCAGCGGACAGGGATGCGCACGGATGAAAACCCGGCGGCCTTGATGCGGGGGAAATCCTCTTCGGCGATCTCGCGGCCCCAGGAGGCGCCCCTCGGGGCTTCAAGCGAGTTGCCCATGTTCAGGCCTCGTCCGAGACGCTGCTGTTGCTCGAAGACGTCGGCGGCGGGAAGCGCCGCCGCGCAGAGGAAGAAGACCAAGGAGCGGAGCATGGCTATGAATTAGGGGGCATGGGGGCGCGTGGGCAAGGGGACTCATTCAGCTGGCACGCTGGCAAGTTGACACGTTGACAAGGGGGGCATCGAGGTAGGGTCGGGACCGCGTCACGACATAGGTGTGTTTCCTCCTCTCACTCAAGAGGAGCGCGGATTATTCCTTAGGGTAGGGCTGACCGCCCTCGGTCAGCCTCCGACTCGAGGTAGGGACGTGATTGCCATCACGTCCGTTGGCGGACGGATATCGGAACGGCCTATTACGACACCTTGGTCATGGCGCGTGCGTCGGCGAACGGCGGCTATGGCAATAGCCGCCCTACCCAGGTCAGGTGGTGGCGGTTGGCGTTAAGCGGTTGGGAGATGCAAAATCTCAAGGGGAGAACGGAGACCGGATAGTTGGCTGGAGTTATTAATCATGCCCGCAGGATCCTTTCCGGTCTCCCCTTGAGTTGATTTCACTCTCGCCACCTGCCACCCGGGTCTGCCACCCGCCACCCGAGAATGAAATTCACTAGGGCAGCACGCGGTGCTGCCCCTACCTCCGGATCTCCAGTTCAGCCATGATTTTCCCCTATACTCGATACTCCATACTCGATACTCTGGGGCCGCCGATAAATCGGCGAACCCCATGCCCCGCATCCTGGCCCTGACCTGCCTCCTGCTGCTCGCCGTCGCCGCGCGCGCGGGCGGCCTCTTCGACGCCGGCGTCTGGGCGCCGATCGTCCTCCCGGCCGAGCCTGAGATCGAAGAACTCCATGCGGCCCGCACCCTCGCGGATTGGTGCGAACGCGTGACCGGCGTCCGCCCCGAGACCCGTTACGAAGCCAAGGGCGTGCGCAGCCCGGCCCTCGCGATGTATGTCGGCCGCACCGCCGCCGCCCGCTCGGCCGGCATCCGGCCGCCCGCGGAAGAAGGTGATTCCGCCCGACGCGCCGTCGTGGGCCAGTCCGTCTTCCTCCTGGGCAATAATCCGACCGCCACGCGCATCGCCGTGGGCCGCTTCTGCGAACAGCACCTCGGCGTCTTCTTCGCTTTCCCGGGTGAACTCGGCGCCGACTGGCGTCCGCGCTATCAGCTCGGCTTCCCGGGCCCGG
>JACCDT011669648.1_pt1 | contig 39866 bp, 84 predicted proteins | sample 7446291 | NCBI WGS metagenome assembly JACCDT01 (sample SAMN15323446, study PRJNA562643) | freshwater metagenome | isolation source: river surface water | place: USA:Blue River Watershed | collected 2017-08-17
GGTCCCAAGAAGTGCGGGACAAGACCCTCTTCTTGGACCTTGAGGTCCCGGACATCTCATCCACCCAAGTTCGAGGAAACATTTCCACCGGAAATCCGTATAACCACTTGGTGCCACCCGCCATTGCGGCCTACATCGACCAACACAACCTGTACAGACCATGAAACGCCTCAACGTAGAACAGTTCGTAGACTCCGCCGTGCAGTGGATCAAGGAGTACGCCGAGAAGGCAGGAGTGAAAGGATTCGTTCTGGGCGTCTCCGGTGGAGTGGACTCCGCCGTTGTATCGACCCTCTGTGCCCGCACCGGACTGCCCGTGCTGTGCCTCGAAATGCCCATCCATCAGGACCCCACGCACACCGCGCGGTCCACCCGCCACATCGAGTGGCTCAAGAGCAACTTCCCGCTCACCACATCCATGCAGATCGACTTGACCGCCGCGTTCGACGCGACTATTGCCGCATTCAACGTCGAACCGATTTCGACTGAACCAACGGGTCGCGAGAAGCTTTCCCAAGCCAATACACGCAGTCGCCTGCGCATGGTCACCATCTACTATCAGGCCAACAACCGTGGTTTGCTCGTGGCGGGCACCGGGAACAAGGTGGAGGACTTCGGAATCGGATTCTGCACCAAAGGCGGCGATTCGCAAATTGATTTCTCCCCCATCGGCGACATCACCAAGACCGAAGTGTGGGAGGTGGCGCGCTACCTTGGTATCAACGATGAGATCGTGACCGCCGCTCCCACCGATGGCCTGTGGGCCGGGTCTCCAACGGACGAGGACCAGATCGGTGCCTCTTACCCCGAACTGGAGTGGGCCATGGAGTTCTACAAGACCAACATTGAGCCGCGCGGTGAGGGTGTGCTCAACAGCAGCATCAACACGCTGGTGTCCTTCGTGGCCAAGCAGGAGACGGAGAACGTGGAGCGCAAGCAGGAAGTGATGCGCATCTACCTCACGCGCAACCGCGCCAACCGCCACAAGATGGACCCCATCCCGGTGTTCAGTTCATCGGCCTGCCGCGAGAGTGTGTATTCCACCGCAAGTCCCCTGTAGATGGAAACGCGCATAAGCCCATGCCCTTTTTGTGGCGGGAAGGCCAAGATGATTGAAGTAGAGCCACAGGCGCACTGCATCGAATGCACGAAGTGCCAAGCCTCTTCAAAGGTGGTATACTTCCTCAAAGATGATGGAACCCAGTTACTGCTTGAAGCATGGAACGCACGAGCGGTTGTGTCAGGCAAGGTAATAGTACACCTGACCAACAAAGGAAAGAGCAAGAATGCTTCTGATGAAACAGCTAGTTTTCGGGCATCGGCGCATGGACGTGATGTAGGGCCTTAAGCGCTCGGCTCTCTCCATGTGAGATAACATCCATAACTTGCCCTACCCCACAAGGGCCTTAACGCAACAGCAATGAGGAAGGCGGTGATGGTTCTCGGTTTCTTGAGCAGCATTGGCGTTGTTGGGCAGTGTCCCAATAACAATACCACATCACCAATTCTGACTGTTGATGTCCTTGCTGCACAAGGGTCCAATAGTTGGAACCCAGTTGCATGTGGAAAATACATTTCCATGACGAATGTATCGATAGGACAAACGTTCACCATAAATGCCCAACAGTCTCCTCTGAATGTTTGTTTGACATTATATGCCGATGTCGCTCCAATAGGACCAAGTGCCAGTGACAATTTACTTGCGTACGATACTGATGAAATTCTTACTTGGACATCCACTGTCAGCGGAACAGTGTTTGTGCTGTTAGATCTTTATCCTTGTTCATTGTCGCTAAGCAGTGGGGCGTATAATTTCAGCATCAACTGGTACACTGGACAGCCAGTTCCAGAAGACTGCATCGGAGCCAAAGTCATTTGTAGCTCTGAATACTTTAGTTCCAACGCCACAAACATAGGACAAGTATCAGATTTAAGCACGTACAATCGTGGCTGCTTGGAACCTCCGCCTGTGCCACAACCACAAATTTCTGAACGTCAAGGCACATGGTATGTTTTCACTGCGTACTCTCCGGGCAACATCGCTTTCACCATCGCTCCATCAGCTTCGAACACCGACTACGATTTCGCCGTGTGGGGCCCATATTTACCCGGATCAACAAAAGCTTCAATTTGCATTCCTTCCAATCACCCACTGCGCTGTTCTTTTTCAAGTCAATATGGTAGCACTGGATTGGACTCATCATCCGTCGATTTATCTGAGGGCGCTAATGGAAACAAATGGGTCAATCATATTTCTGCTCTATCTGGCGAAGTGTTTCTACTCTATGTGAACAATTGGTCCATGAACGGTCTTGCGTTCACCCTCACTTGGAATCTCACCAATGGCGCATCCCTCGACTGCGGCGTCGTCCTCCCTGTGGAACTCCTATCGTTCGATGGCCACAACCAAGAGCAGGGCAACGTCCTAGAGTGGACCACCGCGACCGAGCAGAACAACGACCGCTTCACCATCAGCCGCAGCATCAATGCTGTCGACTGGGTCTCCATCGCCACTGTTCCGGGCGCAGGAACGACCCAGAGCGCCACATCGTACACTCATGTGGACCGAGACTACCCGCAGGGCGTAAACTACTACCGTCTTGAGCAGACGGACCTCGACGGTGCGCACCAGAACCTCCAGACCATATCGATCGACAACTCGCGCGAGATCATCCGGGTGGTCCGACGCCTCAACCTCATGGGTCAGGAAGTGGATGAGGACTATCGCGGCTATTGCATAGAGCACCGCGAGCGTGGTCTCCCTGTGATGCGATTCCAATAAGGGAGACACCGCTCAGAACTCTCCTATTTAGGAGAGAATGACGGTCACGAAAGAGCATAGGGACATCCTCGTCAAGGCGGTATCGATAGCCAAGGGTAATGGCTTCGATATCAGCGACTCGTTCTTCACCGATATGCACGTGGAGGACAAGCTCTTTGACAGCATGAGCACCTACTACAACATCATCTTCAGCCACGACTTCGCGCGCTGCTTCTGGACCGAGGACCTGTGCATGGACCTGATCTACGACAATTCCCCGGAGGATGAGATACCAGAGCAAGTGGACCTCGTGGCGACCCTGAACGCCGGAAACCACCCCATTGCGGCCATGGTGCTCGCCAAGAGAAGCCTGCGCGTCCCCATGTGGCAATACAACCTGTCCCAGATGGTGCTCTCGGAGGACCCGCTGATGTACGTGAAGAACACGCTTCAGGAGGCCGGAGTGTGCGAGTGACCCCGGAAACATTCCGGTGGGCCCATTCGTATAACACAATGTTCTCTACTTTTGCTTTCTTATGTGGACTTTCCCGTTCTATACCGACAACGCGGCCTCTCTCGAATGGGAGGGGCTGAAACGCGCCTATCCGTGGGTACGGGACATGGAGGGGGTGGAGCAGGACCCCATTTTCCACGCTGAGGGCGATGTGGCCATCCACACCCGGATGGTAATATCGGAATTGTTATCTTTGGATGCCTTCAAGGCGCTCGACATCACCCAGAAGCACGTCATGTTCGCCAGCGCCCTGCTCCATGATGTCGAGAAGCGCAGCACCACCGCGCGCGAGTTCGAGAAGGGCCGGGAGGTGGTGACCTCCAAGGGCCACGCCAAGAAGGGCGAGCACACGGCGCGGACCATTCTCTACAAGGAGATACCAACGCCGTTCGCCCTGCGTGAGAGCGTCTGCAAGCTCGTACGACAACACTCCCTTCCCATCCGCCTGTTCGACAAGGACAACCCACAGAAGGAGGTGCTCAAGCACAGCATCGATGGTAACAACCACTTGCTCGCGATGATCGCACGCGCCGACATGAAGGGGCGCACATCGTTGGCCGATGACATGGACGAACTGCTCATGAACATCGACCTGTTCATTGAGCAATGCCAAGAAGAGCAATGCTACTGGGGGCCCGGACCGTTCGCCTCTGACCTGACGAGGTTCAACTACTTCCGAAAGGATGGAGGGGTGTGGCCCCAGCAGGAGACCTTCGATGACACCATCTGCAATGCCTACATCATGTGCGGTATTCCCGCCAGCGGAAAGGACCACTACATCCGCCAGCACCTATCGCACCTTCCGGTGGTGAGCATGGATGACCTTCGTCGCCAGCATGGCCTGACGCGCAACGTCGACAGCGACCGTGGACAGATCATCCAGATGGCCAAGGAAGAGGCCAAGAAGCACTTGCGCAAGAAGCAGGACTTCGTGTGGAACGCCACGAACGTAACGCGCTCGACCCGCGAGTCCGTCATCAATGAGATCGCGGCATACCGCGCGAAGATCCACATCGTGTATGTGGAGAAGTCCTACAAGAAGCTGCTGGTGGACAACCTCGACCGGGAACACCCGGTGAAGGAATCCGCCATCGAGCATTTCATCAACAAGCTCGACATACCGAGCCTGACCGAGGCGCACACAGTAACATACCACATCAATGAGTAAGCTGGACAACTGGTGGACCAACGCTCCACTCCTATGGAAGGTGGTGATCGTGATGGGCGCATGCCTGCTATTGTCGTTCATCGGCTCTCTCCCCAACCCCACCCAACTACCATGAACATCATCGCAATGGGCATGCCCGCAGCAGGCAAAGACACCGTGTGCGAGCGGCTCTCCAAGGAGTTCCTCCTGTACCACGTGAACACCGGTGCCATTCTCCGCGAGGAGAAGGAGGCCGGAACCAAGGTGGGCCTCATGGCCGCGCGCCTGATCGACGCGGGTAACTACATGCCCGACGACATCATGATATCCATGGTGAAGGAACGCATCATGGCCTCCAGCGGATACATCGGACGCATCTTCAACGGCTTCCCCCGGACGAAGACGCAGGCGAAGTACCTGAACGCCTTCCTGCTCATGCGCAAGGAGCCCATCAAGGGCATCATCTATCTGGATGTGGACAAGCAGGTGGCCATTGAGCGCATCCGGGAGCGCGCCCTGAAGGAGGGGCGTCCGGATGATGGCCCGGAGGTCGTGGGCAATCGCCTTGCACAATACAACAACAATACAGCCCCGTTGCTGGACTTCTTCAGCAAACGCGGCCTGTTGAACGTCGTGAATGCGAACGGGCCCAAGGAGGAGGTGTATGAACTTGCGAGCGGACTGGTGAGGACATGGATGCAAACGGACGTTTGACCCACGCCATCGTCGCCACCGGTTTCAATGGGGAGATCGGTTGTCGCGGAGCCATTCCTTGGGAAGGAAAGCTGCCGCGCGACATGAAGTTCTTCATGGACACCACGCGCAACTCCGTCATGATCATGGGGAGAGTGACGGCTGATTCCCTGAAGCTGCCCTTCAAGACGCGCACTTCCATCATCGTCACCACCAAGCAGAACGAGACGCTGGAGCGCTATGGCCACCATTCCGTTGTGATGACCTCTCTGGAGGCGGCGCTGTTGTGGGCGGAGACCTTTCTTGCCATGGATGAGACGGTGAAGAACACCTTCATCATCGGTGGGGCCCAGATATACCGCGAGGCGATGCGCAAGGGGCTCATCGATGTGATGTACCTCACCACCGTCCATGCTGAATTCAAACACGCTGACGCCTTCTTCAATTTCGACAGCACCGGTTACGAACTCATACACAGCGAGGTGCATCCTCCGGACGAAAAGAACGCCTACGGATGCACGTTCGACACCTTCAAAAAACTACCATGAAAGACCAACTGGGAGACCGCATCAAGGCGAACTACGAGAACAGAGCGAGGACATCGCTCATGCGCCGTTGCTACACCATCATCCGTTTGGACGGAAAGGCATTCCACACCTATTGCCGTGGATTGGAGAAGCCTTTCGACGATGGCCTCATGGAGGACATGGACCTGACGGCCGCCTACCTGTGCAAGCACATCATGGGGGCGAAGTTCGCCTTCATCCAGTCCGATGAGATCTCCATCCTCATGACGGACTTCGAGACCAAAGGCGCCTCAAGCTGGTTCGACAGCGACGTGCAGAAAGTGTGCAGCGTTTCAGCGTCGATGGCCACGCGCGCCTTCAATGAAGCGCGCCTGAAGAGGCTCGGTGCGGACAACATGAAGTGGGCCGAGTTCGACAGTCGTGTCTTCCAGATCGCCGACCGCAAGGAGGTGGAGAACGTCTTCATCTGGAGACAGCAGGACACCACGCGCAATTCCATCTCCATGGTGGCGCAATCGATGTTCTCTGCCAAGGAGTTGCACGGGAAGAGTTCCGACCGGAAACAGGAGATGATCTTCCAGAAAAGCGGCGTCAACTGGAACAACTATGCGCCGCGTTACAAGCGCGGACGCATCGTGGTGAACGAATTCTACGAAAAGCCAGCGGAGAACGAGAGCAGCAAGCCATCGCTGCGTTCCCGGTGGGTGGCCAAGGATGTTCCTATCTTCACCCAGCAAAGAGAGTTCCTTGAGGAGTTGATCCCGGAACTCAGGATCAAGGAAACCGCAGAAACCGAAGCAGCATGAAGAGCCTGTACGACAAGAACGGTCTGATCTTCTTCTCCGAGGAGGAGATCATGATACGCGAGACCATGGTGCAACGCATCGTTCTGGCCTTGCGCAACTCGCTCTTCAAACTGAACACGGCGTTCCACTTCCACAGGTGCGAGGCGCCATGTTTGATGCCCAAGGAGCAGGTCAATCCCAACTACACCGACGAGGATGTGTTCACCACGCACGATGGGCTGGTGCTGCGCCCGGAGACAACACTGGGCTCGTACCTCTACGCGAGGGAGATACTCAATCCCCACAATGCCATGCGGGTGTATCCGCCCATGGTGGTGTGGCAACACGGACGTTCCTTCCGCAGAGAGCAGGACCAAGTGCTGAAGAACATGCGCCTGAAGGAGTTCCATCAATTGGAGTTCCAGATCATCTACTCCCACACCACGAAGGCCGATTACGCCCCCACCACCATAGTGGATATCAGAACGGCGCTGGAGGAGTTCATCGGCCCTTGTTACGTAGAGGATTCCGACCGCCTGCCTTCCTATTCGGAGTGGACCAAGGATATCATCTCTTCGCGCAACAACATGGAGGTGTGCTCCATCTCTTCCCGCAACGACCTTGAGGGATACAAGGTGCTGGAGGTCGCAATCGGTACGGACCGCATGGTCTACAACAACCGATTGCGGTTCGATCAGGATGAGACCCACTACCTGCTTTCATCCGAGGCCAACAAGACCCGCCTGATGGAGTCGATCCGCGAGGTCAAAGGAGAGGGTTGAAACATTTTTTCATGTGTTTGCGTCTAACGGAATAATTCTTACATTCGCCTCCAACTTCACCCAACATTATGGGTGTGCATTGAAACGCTGCCGTGAACAACTCGATCTACATAGCTCGTCGTAGCAAGGTCATCCTCCCCAAGGGTGATGGCAAGGTCTCGAAGCAGGAATTCGCCACGGTGCTCAAGAACGCCGAGGCGCTCGGTTTCACCTTCTCCAAGAAGCTCGCCCAGCGTATCCTCACGCTGGACACGGATCAACTCGCGTCGTTCAACACGAGCCTCTTGAAGGACCTGAAGGTCATGGTGGGTGCCCACGTGAAGCACAAGCCTATGTACCCGAACTTCCCCAAGCAGGTCATGGAGGCCTCGGAGGTGGAATTGTACCTCAACGCCATGGCGCATTACCTCGGAGACCTCTTCGGGGTGCGCATCATGCCGGAGTACAAGAAGGAACGTCGCGAGAAGCTCGATGAGCAGTTCAACCTGAAGGTCATCGACCTCGGCACGAAGGCCGACTTTGAGAGCATCTTCTCCATGCTGTGCTCCTCCAAGACATCGGTGTCCCCTTCCGACAAGGAGGACATCTCTTGGTTCGTGGAGAACTACGGCGACAAGATCGAGAAACTGCTTCCGGAGCAGATCCCACACAAGGAGGTGCTCTCCTTCGTGTGCGGCAAGCTCATTGATCACACTTCCATCGCCGAGAGCGTTGTGCCGCGCTTCCTGCGCACGGCCACCGACGTGCTCCGTCTGGGCGTTGCCATCTCCGGTGGAGACGTTTCCTTGGCCGAGAACACCAAGTTCAAGTCCATGGGCCGCGCACAGCGCCGCATGCTGCTGGCCTCGCTGGAGAACATCGGCGACCCGACAGAGGACATGCTGCGTTTCCCCGAACAGTGGAAGCGCCTCGGACGCGTGCTGCACCCCTCCGAATACAAGAGCCGCTATCCATTGACGCACGAGGCGTTCGATGTGATCCGCAACGACAAGCCCTTCGAGACGTTCAATGGCAAGGTCGAGGCCCTGCTCTTGAACAAGGAGGTGCGCGCTGCTACGCTGATGCTGACGGACCGCCCCGGCGAGTTCGCACGCAAGCTGGACCGCATGCTGCGTCTGGCCCGCACGTCAGCGGCACGCGATTCCGTCATCACATCGTTCCGTTCGGTGGCCAAGAAGGTATCGTCCCCCGTGCTGTTGCAGGTGATGGAGCACTTCAAGTTCCGCGATGAGAAAGCGGGCACCATGCGCTACTTCTTCCCCAAGGGGAACGTGGCCAAGATGAAGGCCATAAAGGACGAGCGTGCCTCGATCCCGCAGGAACAGAGCAAGAAGATCGTCACCATCTGCCAAAACGCGCTCAAGGCGAAGTATTCGTCCTTGGATGCGCTGGGAACCGTCTATATCGACCCGGCGTTGAAGAACGTTCTCGTTCCATTCTCGATGCGCTCGGCCTCCAAGGCGCTCAAGACCGTGTCGCGCGGCTCGAAGTTCGACCTCGGCGACAAGGGCACCGTGCGCTTCTTCATCTGGTGGAAGGACCAGACCAACGACGGATACAATGGACGCGTGGACATCGACCTGAGCGCGATGTTCCTCAAGGAGGACTACTCCGTTGGGGCCCGCATCGCCTACTACGACTTACTGGGCGGGAATGCCGGTATGGGATGCCACAGCGGTGACATCACTTCCGCTCCCAATGGCGCTTCCGAGTTCATCGACATCAACATCGAGAAGGCGCTGGCGAAAGGCGCACGCTTCATCGTGATGATGATCTCCTCCTACACGCAGCAGAAGTATTGCGACCTCCCTGAGTGTTTCGCGGGCTTCATGATGCGCGAGAAGGTGCAGAGCGGCGAGATCTACGATGCCCGTACGGTGGAGAACAAGTTCGATGTGACCTCGGACTCGCGCACTGTGGTTCCGCTGATCATCGACCTGAAGGAGCGCAAGGTCATCTGGACCGATATGCAGCTAAGCTCGGGACGCATTTACAATTATGCGGACTCGCACTCCAGCGGTATCTCCGGCATTGCCAAGGCCATGAATGAGATGCACAAGCCGAACCTGCACGAACTCTTCACGCTCCACGCCAAGAGCCGTGGGACCATCGTGAAGAAGAAAGAGGACGCCGAAACCGTATTCTCGTTGACCGAGGGCACCACGCCTTTCGATCATGAGGAGATCATCTCGCAGTACATCTAACGCAGCACATTGACACAACGAGGCCAAGGAAAAGAGTCGAGGCCATGGAGTACCTTCCTTCTAAACCTCTTTTGCAGAAAACTAGGTACGCCGCTTTCTTCGACTCCCTCCTCGCCCACGAACGCAACCAAGAGCAAGTCATTAGGCCATGATGCTTCTTCCTTCTAAAAACCGAACCGCTGCAAAGCGGTATGCAAATAGAAGTGTCGCTTCCCTCGTGACCCTTGCTCTCACATGACGAGACGGCCGGGGCGGCCATAGTGTTCCTTCCTTCTCAATTTGGAATGACTAGGAATACTGCTTTCCGCCCCGGCTTTTCGTTTTCAACACAAGTGGATCCATGGTAGTTATCATCATACTTATCTTGTTGCTGGTCCTGTTGAACGACAGGGAAGACTACTAGCGCAACACCTCTTGAGCATGTCACTGAGAGCAAAAATGGAGCTTGTACTTGACAGCTATGCGGCCATCAAGGAAGAGGTCAGACGAAAAGACTCCTACTTGTATGAGAGATGGAAAGCTGGAGGTTTCTTGGTGGACGGAGACATCCTCTCGGATTATCCGAACCTTGAACAGGTGGTTGATGAAATGGAGTCAACCGAAGAACTGGAGTCAGAAGAGGACGAACAAATCGAAGACTAACATGGCGACCGTAAAATTCAATGGCCAGACGTACGTCGGCAGCAACATCACTATCACCAATGGTCGCGTGATCATCGATGGAAAAGATGAGACCCCAGAGGGCAAGCACATCACCATCTCTGTTGAAGGAGACATCCAGCAACTCAGTGTGGATACCTGTCATCAAGTAACCGTCAATGGTTCCTGCGGCAGCGCCCGAAGCACTTCCGGTGACATCAAGTGCGGGGAGGTCAAAGGCGACGTCGGTACCACATCGGGCGACATCAAGTGTGGTCACGTGGGTGGGAGCGTAAGAGCCAACTCCGGTGATATCGAATGCGGTGTCGTATTGGGATCCGTCTCGACCAATTCCGGCGATATCGAGAACGACGCCTTGAAGAGCGAGGACCTTGTGGCTTTCATCGCCAAACGCGCGCCCGAGCTTTTGGAGGAATACAAGAAGGTGCTGGCGTGATCAACCCCACTGTTGCCAGTCGGCGTTCACTTTCTCTACCATATCGGAGTAGCCCATCAGGTCGGTCTTGTACCCCACCGTAGGCGTCATGCGCTCCATGCTCTGTTCGGCTACGCCGAAGACGAACTTCCAGTAGGAAGTCTCGCCCAGTATGTGGGTGACGGTTATCGTGTTGAGCAGACCGCGTGAGGTCTCCACGTCGAATGTCCACTTTTCCTTATTGGCGTTCAATGGCAGATAGTCCACCAGAACGTAATCACGCAATTCAGGTATGTCATTCCTCAGGGCGGCCTCGTACTCCCTTCCTTGCAGGGCGTTCAGAGAATCATCGTTCTCCATCGACCTCGACACCCCGCCGAGCACATCATCCACGAAGCCTTCTCGAAGCTCCATCACACTCTCCTTGATCAACAGGCGTATGAGGCGTGTCATGGTCATGTGCGCTTGGTTCTCCTATAAGTAGAAGGGAGAAATCCTCCGGCTCAGCCTCCCAGTTCCGAGAGCAATTGCTCGAAGTCCACTATGGCCTTGCTGCACTCGGCTCGCTTCTCGTCCAAGTCGCTCTTCATCAGTTGCTTAGCTGGAGCGTCCTCCAGCTTGATGTAGACCTCCTGAAGCAGCAAGAAGTCCTTGATGGGGCGGAAGTTCTCCGATAGTTTGATCATGGGATTGAAGGGGAATCCGCTCTCCAAGTACCCCTTGATGTCATTGACGAACATGGGGGACCATTTTTCGCCCGTGTTGGGGTCCGCATAGCCGCGCTGAAGCTCGCGCTGTATCAGGCCCATGGTGTCCTCCAATTCCTTCAGGTCCTTTGAGGCGTCGATGCGCTTGGACAGCATTTCCTTCTCCTTCGAACTCAAGTGGTACGACATGAGAATGCCAACGGCTTTCGCCAACTTGGCATTGGTGAGAATGGATGCGTTCAACTTGTCCTGTACGTCCTTGTCCATGTTCAATCTGTTAATGCGTCTATGATGATGATGCCGCCCACGACACCCAGTATGGCGCCAGCCCACATGGGCAGTTTCTGTCGGCCCACTTGGTCCTTGAGCGCCTCATTGCTGATCTTCATGTTGTCCAACTCCGTGCCTCTTCCCTTGTAGTTCTCCTCCAGCAAGCGGTACGATGCGTTCTGTAGGTCGATAATGTCCTCCTTGTCCTCCACGCGTTGGTTGAGGTGCTTTATCTCATCGTCACATGTCTTCTTGTACTTGTCGAACTCCGCGATAAGAGAATCAGCATAGAGACCCTTCTCAAGGGCTATCAGGGCCGCCTTATCCTGTCGGGTGGACATCACGAAGTACTTGCGGTTCTTCAGGTCGAGCCCTATCTGGGGGAACGGCTGGCGTGATGATACGCGGATGGTGATCGTGGTGTCGCTCTGTCCCATCATGGACATCGACAACAGCATCAGCAGCGATAGCAGTATGTTCCTCATGGTTTGATGCCTTTTCTACGGAAGTATTCCCGCCAAAATTCTATCCGCTCTTGGTCCGTGGCGTCGTTGATTGGCTTGTCGACATCCTTCATCTTCTTCTTCAGGAAGTTGATGTCCCGCTCCTGTTTCTCGCGCAGTTCCTCCAGCGCCAGAATGATGGACTCGTTCAACGTGTCCTTCTTCATCAACTCCAACAGCTTCTCCTGATAATCCGCTATGGTATCGTTACGCGCCTTCTCCTTCTCCCGCAGAACGGCGTTCTCCTTTTCCTTCTCCTTGAGCAGTGTATCCAGAGCAGTCGTATCTCCGCCCTTACCAAAGATGCTCATGGCGACAATGATGGCGGCCATGATCACGATGGCCCACGTCTTGATGTCCACACGACTTATCATGACTACAAATATCGTGATCTTATCCGAAGATAACAAATGACTATCTTTGTGGAATGCCATTGGAGAAGAGTTTGTCGCGCATAGACAAGTTGATCGCGGATTACGAACCCATCAATGACCACGAAGTGCGCGCCTTGAAAACAAGGGACATGTACGGAGCCTCCATCCAGTTCGGTGACCCCTTCCTGTTCTTTCATGTGGTGAACGACCCCTACAGGCGCTATCGCGACCTTGAGTTCAGCCACTTCGCCATCAGTATATGGCCGGTTCTTGGCTGCCCACTGAAGCAACGGCTCACTTATATCAACACCATCGTTGAGGGCTTTCCCGATGTCATGATGATAAGCAACACGCACGTACAGCGGTTCCTCTATGAACATGATATGGTCACGTCGTTCCGCAACCACGTCATCGCCCGCAACAAGACTTGAGAAACAATTCCCTATCTTTCGTCGTATAACCAGCGCTTAACCCAAGACCCATGGCAGACAAGACCATCATCGAGGCCGCACAACAGGCCTATCTGAAGATCGACAACGAGGAACAGCGGCACATCTTCATCGCTTGGTGCCGCGAGCAGAACAACCGCGCGTTCTTTCAGGAGACCGTCCGGGCGACACAGGAGGGCATTGACGCGGCCAAGGAAGCGGCTGGTGCGGCCATAGATACCGTCATCAACACGGGACAGAAGGTACATGATGGCGCCGCCAGCTTCGGCAAGGACATCATTGATGGGGCGGTCAAGGCCAGCCAGACCTTCGATGAGAAGATGAGAGGTTTCCTTACAAAGAAGGAGCGGGAGGGCTGAGCGCGGTATCCAGCACCTCGAAGATGTCATCCACAGCGAACCCACTGGCTCGCTTGTGGCCTCCGCCACCAAGCTGGCGCGCTATCTCATTACAGTCGACATCCGGGTTGCTTGAGTAGATGGACCCCGTCCATTTCTGGCCATTGTGACTGAACCCCACCGCGATGTCGTACTTGCTCTCGTCCCAACGCGAGGCGAAGGTCAGGAAGCTATAGGTGGCGGCGTTCAGACATAGGGCGCGATGGCCCAAGAAATTCGCCTCGAAGGCCTTGCGTTCCATCAGAATGGAATCGATCTTGCGGGTGTACCGCAGAATGGCGTGGCCGTCTTTGATGGTGCGCTCTATGAATTCCTTGCTCAGGGCATCGTTCTTCAACAACAGAGCGGGGAACGTCTCTGGCGATAAGCAGATGGAGCGCATTCCGAACTGGAACGGGAGCACCCGGTTCTCCCACTCCTGCGGGTCCTCCTTGCGATGTACATCGTACATGCCCAAGAGCCGTATGGCCTCTGGCATCGGGTCATCCGGATAGAGTGCTCCCCACGTGAGTTCGCATGATGCGATGCCATCCTTGATGCAGGTCACACAGAAGGTGTTCTCGCGGCCTTTCATGAACTGCTCGTATTCCTTGATGGACTTGATGTGGTGGTCGATCCACATGAGGTCGAAGTTGCGGTCTTCGGCCATTTTCAGCATGTGCTCCATGGGGAAGCTGACATCCACCACGATGAGCGGGAGGCTCTTCTCGACATCCGGGAAAGGATCGCCGTAGTCGTACCCCACCAACTTTGCTCCTTCGAACTTCTTGTTGACTATCGCCGCTGATGACCAGCCATCAAGGTCTTTGCTGTGGTAGATACATATCATTCGCTCTCAATGGTCTCCATTTGGTTATACGATCGGAGGAGAGCCATTGTTTCAACAAAGATACAACCACTCTTTTGGATATCGATTCCAATGTGTACATTTGCAATGATGGAACAGAACAAGGGAGATAACGCGTTGATGGACGCACTGAAGAGCGCTATGAACGTCTCATCGGAGGACGTGCTCATGGCGCGCATGGACATGCAGGAGAAACTTCTTGCCCGCTCTTTCATGATGTCCATCGGCGGCTCGCTCGTGGCGCTTTGCTTGAGCGTCCAATCGGTGTTCTTGACACTGAAGCTTACCGGTGTGGTCCAATGGCCTTTGTGGGCGGTGTTCATACCTACGGTGTCCATGTTTCTGGTGTGGTACATCATCAACTGGGCACGCAAGCAGCAGGCGAAAAAGATGATCTCGCGCATACAGAATGACATCGATTCGATGAAGGAGAAGTTCTCCTCTGGACAACAAACCCCGGAGATGGAAGAGGCCATGCGTGCGTTCAACGATATGTTCGGAGGCAAGAAGGAAGGTTGAGGCGAAAGCCAAATAGGTAGCGCGAGCGTCGGGTTGTTGGTTCTCCCGGTAGTTCGCGCTTCCATTTTAAGTGGGCCCCATCTATCTTGAGTGAAACAAGAACAGATGGCAAAGAAAACTTCCCCGACCGCTACCCAAAAGCAGATAACCAAACACAACGCCGAGGAACTCTACCAGAGCGCTCTTCTATCGCTTGGTCACCCGACCGTCAAAGTGGAGTTGACCATTGAGCAAATGAAGAACGCGCTGCTATTGGCGGCCGTACAATTCGAGTTGGTCTCATGCGTCTCCAAGGATGGCAAGGTCATCGATGAGTTGTGGAGAGAAGCGTGGATCGAGCAATACGCCATGGCCCTCATGAAGGAAACTCTTGCCTACATACGAGGGAAGTTCAGTTCGATATCCACCACCGGAGAGAGCATCAAAACAGACCCCAATCATCTGTTCCATTCGGCCTTCAATGAGAAGGAGCGACTGTTGAACCTGCTGTACGCTTGAGCTAGGCCAAGATAAGATTCCGTGTGTTCAAATTCCCTATATTTGGCACATGGCGATGGAGCATGTAATGTTGGATCTTGAGACTCTCGGAACAACACCGGGCTGTGTCATATTGAGGATATCCGCTGTTGAGTTCGATATGGAGACTGGCGAACTCGGAAGAGAGTTCAACATGGGAATCTCCATACAAAGCTGTTTGGACGCGGGTCTCTCGATAGATGCAGGGACCCTCAAGTGGTGGATGGAGCAGAACGAGGTGGCGAGGACCATCGCTTTCTCATCGGACAATCCACTGCATGTGACGTTGACCCACTTTGACCTGTTCATGGTGGAGTGTCCGAACTTTTCCGTGTGGGGGAACGGCATCCGTTTCGACGCAGGATTGTTGGAGGCGCTCTATAAGGCGATAGGAAGAAAGATCCCGTTCACCGGGTGGCAGGAGCGCGACGTACGCACACTCGTGTCCTTCATGCCGGAGATAAAGGCCTCCATGTCCTTCACCGGCAGTCCACACGTGGCCATCGACGATTGCAAGCACCAGATCAAATACTGCACGGCCATTTGGAAGGCGCTGAAGCCGCCTTTGAAAGGGCCTCAGAGCGGTGATGTGGTCAAGCACAAATTGCTTGGACTTCCGTTCACCTTCGTTGCCGTTGATCCCTTCGACAAGGACTATGCGTACTGCTTCCATCCATACGCCAAACAGGACCACGACCCATCGAACCCCCTGAGGATGGAACGCGTTGCAATGAACAACCTTGTGTTGGAATGAGCAAGTTCGCCATCTTCAAATGGGTTAAGACCATCCGCTCCAAGGATGGACGTCTTCACTTCAAACGCTTCGCTGTTCTACAGACGCCATGGCTCTCGTTCTACATCCATCGCATCTATGAGGCGGACCGCGACCCGCATCTCCACACCCATCCTTGGCCGTTCTGGACCATGGTGCTCCACGGAAGCTACATGGAACTCACCGAACATGGAATGAATTGGCGCAAGCCTTGGGACGCCAAGAGCGGAGGCTACGACTACCTCCACAAGATACATTCGATCACACAAGGTCCTGTGACCACCATCCTCATCGCGGGCCGCCGTTGTGAGGACTGGTTCTATAAGGTGGATGGAGAGCTTGTGAGATTCGACAAATACCACGCGAAATGAGCAAGTGCAAGAATGCATTCCTTGGGTTGGCCATCGGAGACGCGCTCGGCGTGCCGTATGAATTGGCCAAGCGCGATGATCTCGCGGAGAACCCGGTGACGGACATGGTAGGAGGTCTCGCCCATGATCAACCAGCGGGCACGTGGTCCGATGACGCCTCCATGACCTTCTGCACGGCCGAGGCGCTCATCGCGGGGTTCAGCGCCCGTCGCATGGGACAGAACTTCCTGCGTTGGTTCGACAACAACTGGTGGAGCGCTCGTGGAAAAGCCTTCGGTAGCGGAGGAACCACACGCAAGGCGTTGAAGGCCATACGCTCGGGCATTCCCGCCGACAGAGCGGGATCGACCCACATCAAGGACAATGGCAACGGCTCGCTCATGCGCATTTTGCCCATGGCGTTCTTCCTGAAGGACCATCACGTCAATGACCGCATGAAGATGGTCTCGAAGGCCTCCATGATAACACACGCTCATCCCATCGCGGTGATGGCGTGCTTTTATTACGTGGAGTTCGCCATCGGTCTTCTCCACGGAAAGAGCCGCAGAGAGGTGTATGATGAACTGCGCGTGAGTCTCCCAAAGGTTATGAAGGATTGGGAATGGCCATCGAGCGATGAGACATTCTCCCGGCTCTTGAAGCAGGACATCGCTGCTTTGCCGCAGGAGGAGATCAACAGCAGCAGCTACGTGGTCCACACATTGGAGGCGAGCATCTGGTGTCTGATGACCACCGACACTTTCGAGGAGGCCGTGCTCAAGGCGGTGAATCTCGGAGGCGACAGCGACTCAACAGCGGCGGTCGCCGGAGGATTGGCGGGCATCGTTTATGGCGTCGGACACGTACCGGAGAATTGGATGGAGTCTCTTGCGCGCAAGGACGACATCATTGATCTGGCGAACCGTTTTGAACTTTCATTGGCACATGTACAAGCCGAGGAACACAGGGGGTGACGCGTTGTTGGGGATCGCCATTGGAGATGCGCTCGGCGTCCCGGTGGAGTTCTTGAAGCGCGAGGATATCGACAAGAACCCTGTGCTGGGCATGCGCGGGCTCGGCACGCACAAGCAGCCCGTTGGCACATGGTCCGATGATACCTCGCTCACGATGTGCCTTGCGGAGTCCCTGCTTGAGGGCTTCAACTCGGAGCGTATCGGCAAGAGCTTCGTGGGGTGGTTCGATCAAAACCATTGGACAGCACACAATCAGGTGTTCGACATCGGCAACACCACCAAGTACGCCTTGCAAAGTATCAAGGATGGTGTTCCAGCGGAAGAAGCCGGACCCACCAATGAGAACTCCCAAGGCAATGGGTCCCTGATGCGCATCATGCCGCTGTTGTTCTACACCTACAACCTGTCTCCGCACGACAGATGGGACATCACGCGAAGGGTTTCGGCGATCACGCACGGACACATCAATTGCGCCATTGCCTGCTTCATCTACTTGGAGTTCGCCCGGTGGATAATATCACCGTTGACCTCCGGCGACACAAAGCTGGACCACTTGGGGCACGCCATTGGTTCAGTAAGGTCGGTAATGGACAAGTACTATTATGACCTCTCTCCGTTCGAGCGGATACTTAACCATGGGTTGAATGAACTCCAGAGGGAGGAGATCAAGAGCAGCGGCTACGTTGTCCACACGCTGGAGGCCAGTATCTGGTGCTATCTCAACACCGCCGATTTCAATTCAGCCGTGCTCAAGGCTGTAAACCTTGGTGATGACAGCGACACCACCGGTGCCGTCACGGGCGGTCTTGCGGCGCTCAAGTACGGCCTCGCGGACGTTCCTCACGAATGGCTCGATTTTCTGGCGCGTCGTTGGGACATCTACGATGTTGGCGAGCGCCTTGAGGCTAAATACAAGCTCTCGACATGGGGAAAGTGATCATCAACAAGAACGTACAGGAGGAGATCGAGTTCGCCCCGTGCATCAAGTGCGGCGGTCATGAGGTGGAGTTCTACGACTGTGGCTACTCCTCCTTCAACATCGCTGTTGGTGAGTGCAAGAACAAGGAGTGCAGGCACAAAGTGAATTCCAATTGCGGATGTTTTCCCGATAAGGCGTGGATCATCCAGCAATGGCATGAGGCCAACGACATTCCCACCATTCTCACGAGCAAGCGTCTGAAATTGGCGGCGCTTGAAAAGGAGATCGCCGACCTTGAGACCCTACATGCGTCACGTCAATGAAGTATCGTCTACGGCTCAAGCGCATCTCTTTTGAACTGCTGGCGTTCTTGGTACTAGCGGTGCTGAAGCTTGATGGGGCCATAGACTGGTCATGGTGGTGGGTAACGGCTATATTGTGGTCGGAGATCGTCATATTCATCGGCCAGATCATCGTCACGAGCATCATTATATCCTTAGCAAATCGATTAGACCAATGATAGCATACATTCTTTTCAGAGTAGGGATCGTGGTGGCGCTGTGCCTCCTGTTCGGATGGGCCTGCACACGAGCAATGAACCCCAAGCGCAAGTCGTGATATGGCCACGAAGGTCGTTCATTGCAATCGGCAGCCGTACGACGTCTACATAGGGCGTCCGTCAAAATACGGTAACCCGTTCTCCCACAAGACAGGAACGCTTGCGCAGTATCGCGTGGGCTCACGCGAGGAGGCCATTGCGGCGTTCCGCACGTGGATCACCGAGGGAGAAGGGCAACACCTGCTTGAGGACCTTCATGAACTGAAGGGCAAGACGCTTGGTTGTTGGTGCAAACCACTGGCGTGCCATGGTGATGTGCTTGCGGAACTGGCGGAGTTGGCCGACGACCCCTGCATGTAATGAAACATCCGGACCCCTTTGACGTATAACAACAATGAAAACGCCCTACAACCCCCAGATGACCGTGGTGAAGTCTCCAGAGGAGGCACCCAAAACCGAGGAGACCAAAGCAGAAGCGCCCCTGTCGCATGAGGAGCTTTTGGCGCTGGTGCGCACCAAAGGCACCGTAATGGAGCGCGAGCAAGCGGTCATCGAGAACCTTCGACGTCAAGGCCTCGTCAAGTAATGGAGTTCCTCTTCAAAGGCATCTCCGTTGTACGCTACAAGTACAAGGAGGGAGACAAAAGCTCCACGCATCTGGACACCAAGTTCAGTTTGGAGGCCATTCGTTTGGAGCCATCCGAGAACTTGGATCGCAGCTTTTACTTCGAGGAGGATGGCATGCCAAAGGCTGCGGCCATCAAGCCGATGACGCAATGCTTTGTACAAGGACTGGTCGGAAACATCCACACGGCACATCAGTTGGGCCATTGGGACAGCGCTGAGCACTTGCGATACATCATATCGGAACTTGAGCGCGGGTTCATACAGCCAGCCAATGTGGAAAAAAGCGAGTTCTAGGAAACATTCCTGACCCTCCTTTCGTACAACAGAGCAAAGCACGCAGCCATGCCTTGCATTTCACCGGAACCGGCATACTCACAAAAGGCAGCCCATTTGGCCGCACGACTTCTCGTGTATGTCAATGAGAAACTCGGCGTGAAGACGCCGAAGAACATCATTGCTGCCTCATTGGATGAATTCACGCACGAGAAGCACAGCAAGCTGGCTCCCATGTTGTGCAGTAAGATCTCCGCCATGGGCGACGATCTGCGCGATCAGATCGTGTACAATGCGAAGGACCCCTTGAGCCGCGAACTGGCCAACTGGTGGGAGAAGCACGAGGCGGAGGACCAGAAACGACTGCGCGAGGAACTTCAGGAGAAGAAGGACAAGAAGGCGCGCGATAAGGCCATCGCCAAGTTGACGCCACGCGAGAAGAAGCTTTTGGGTCTGTAAACACCCGGATCATTATATTCACCCCATGGAAGACCCACAAGAGGTGCGTGTCACCGGTTTCATCATCCACGCCACTGGCGACAGTTCAGTAGGTATCCCCGACTCCAGTTGGAGCATCAACGGCGATTTCTATTTCGACTCCCCGGATGACCTGAAGGATTTCAAGGAGAAGCTCTGCGACCTGTTCTGCTATGTCTGCGACTCCAAGCCAAGGGCCGCGACCTTCGAGGAACATCAGGCGTTCCTTGATGCGGAGGATGCGCTCATGGCGAAACATCACGACCCGAAGGAGTAGCATGGAAGCGGAGAAACTCATGAAGCTCGCGAGATATCTGATGCAGGTATCTCCCTCCAGATTCGACTTCAAGGTCATCATGAGCGGTACGGCCATACCCACACAGGAGGATGACTGCGGCACCATGGCCTGCGCCCTCGGGAATCTTCCCTTCGTGTTCCCCGAGCGCTTCGAGTACCGCATCAATCAATTGGGCCGCGTCGGCGTTCATGACAAGGAGCATGATATTCCGCTGGAGTATATGACCTACGTGGAGCCCATCTGCTCTTTTTTCGATCTTGGTGCCATCGAGGTCCTCGGCCTCTTCTCCGCCTACGAACAGCAGGAGATCGGTGAGAGGGAATTGAGCAATGAAGCCTCCCCGCTCGAAGTGGCCCAGAACATCGCCAGCTACGTTTCAAGACATTCATCCGTCGATACCTCACTCTGAATGGACAATCTCCACGCCGAGCGCCTGATGAAGCTGGCGCGCTTCCTCTACAAGTTGCCCCGCGAGAAGTTCAACTACGCTGTGGTCATTGAAGGAAAGGACATTCCCAACGATACCTTTTCCTGTGGCACGGTGGGGTGCGCCATCGGATGGACACCCATGGTGTTCCCCGAGCGCTTCGAGTGGCGTACCCTCAAGCATCGCGTGGGCCTATTCGACAAGGCGGACCACCGCGAGATGACCAATGGCAATTTCGTATCAACGGCCATGGACTTCTTCGATCTTTCATCCTCGCAGGTACAAGGTCTTTTTACTCCCGGCATGCAGGATTGTATCGGCATGGATGATATGGAGGATAACGCCTCGCCCAAGGACGTGGCCATGATGATCGCCGCCTTCGTCAAGAAGGAATCCACAGAGACCGACACGGAGTTCACCGGATTATTCTACTGACATGAGGACCCTCCAAGCCGAGCGCCTGATGAGGTTGGCGCGCTTCCTATACAACGTGCTTCCGCCCAACAAGTTCGACTTCGGGAATGTCATCAAGGGCCGGGACATCCCCAATGAGACCTTCTCCTGCGGCACGGTGGGGTGCGCCATCGGATGGGCACCCGTGGCATTCCCCGATGAACTGCGCTATGTGAAGCGAACGGAGTACGGCACCCCGCATATAGAGGACCTCAACGGCGATATTCTGGATGTCCACTGCTGCGGGGCCTCCACGGCAGCAATGGATTTCTTTGGCCTCACTGAGGATGAAGCCGTTGCGCTATTCGCCCCCGGTGGTCAGATGGGCCTTGGCCTTCCGGGTCTGCACTCCGGCTCCTCGGCACCAGAGGTGGCCGAGAACATCGCCACCTTCGTCAAACGCAAGTCGCCAGAAACCAATACCTCGCTCTGAATGGAGACCCTCCACGCCAAGCGCCTGATGAAGCTGGCGCGCTTCCTCTACAATGACCTTCCCGAGGAGAAGTTCGACTTCACATGGGTGGTGCAGGGCCAAGACATGCCCAACAAGAAGTACGATTGCGGAACGGTGGCATGCGCCGTGGGCTGGATGCCCCACGTGTTCCCTCGTCGCTTCGAGTGGCGCAAGGTCAATGACCCGGAGGACTACAATGACCACTTCCGCATGGGCCAGATCATCTTGGTGGACAAGGAGATGGATGTCTTCATGGGTCTTCGCATGCACGGCGCTTCCCTTGAGGATTTCTTCGGACTCAAGAACGAAGAGGTCTCTGGACTGTTCTCGCCCCTGAGACAAGACTATGTCGACCTGCCGGAGTTGACGAGCAATGCCACGGCCAAGGATGTGGCCAAGAACATCGCGCGCTTCGTTCGCCGCAAGAAGCCGGGGATCAGCTACAAGCTATCGGCATGAACATCACACAAGCCAAGCGCCTGATGAGGTTGGCGCGCTTCCTCCACAACAAATTGCCGGAAGAGAAATTCGACTTCCGCCATATACTGCGTGGGAGCGACATCCCCAATAAGACCTTCTCCTGCGGCACAGTGGGATGCGCCATCGGATGGAGCCCGCTGGTGTTCCCCACGCTCTTGGAGTACAAACACACGCCACAAGGAAATGTCATGGTCGTCTCCAAGGAGTGCAACCGCGCACTGGTGGTCTCCGACCATGTCGTGAGCGACACGGTGAAGGATTTTTTCGGCCTGTGGGAGTTCGAGGCCAAGGCGCTCTTCGTTCCGGGCCAGCAGGATGGGACGCTCCCGCGCCTCACGAGCTATTCCAAACCCAAGGATGTGGCCATCAACATCGCCCTCTTCGTGGGCACAAAGTGCCCTGAGGTCAACAACTCCCTCGCATGAGGTTCACCCAGTGGATCTCGGCCCCACCAGCGGGGCCCATCGTGTTCTCCGTGGGCGGGGAGCGCACTGCGGAACAGGCCATGGACCTTATCTCAGTGGCCCTTCAGAACAGCTACCATTGTTGGTGCGCGCGGCTGGGCTCCACCGGCACCTACGGCATCTCCCCGCTATCGGTGGCCGAGGTGCTCTCGTACTGTCTGGAACACGGTGCTGATTGGCGCATGGAGCACCATAAGCGCGAGGAACATTGGGATTGGGACATCGACCACTGGGAGTTCGTCATCACCAGCGGCGACAAGCACCACAGACTCACCATCCTCGTGCGCACCGAACTGGCCGAGCCGCTGATCAAGTAAACAGAACGATCCGTATCTTTCCCCACACATTCCATCATGGACGCCGACAAACACATCTGTCAGGTACGCAGCAACACGCGTTTCATCGTGAACTACGAGGACCGCACGCTCTACCCGGAACTGGAACTCATTCTGATCACCGAGCAGGTGAAGTACGATGTCAATGATGACGGTTCCATCACCAAGGGATCCACCGTGGAGGAGTCGCGCTTCAAGCTTACGCAGAAGGGCGTCAACAGGCTCATCGGGGAACTCCAATTGCTCTCCACCGGACTACAGGGTTATGAGCAGCTTGGGGCTTCCATCAACGCATTGATACGCAACTCCCAAGAGCACCAGAAGGACCAGTCGGAAGACACAGATGAAACCAAGGACGAAGCTCCGCCAGCCGATGGAGATAGATCGGAGTGAACGCACCGCTGGCGTCCAACACCATGTACATTTCCCCCAGAACGGACTACCCTATGTGGAGGAGACCACGGTGGTGGAACGCGGTATCGTGCGCGACCATGGCGGAAAGGCCTGTCAGGGGTGGGAGTCCTCCATCCGCAAACGCATCATCAGATTCGCATCCGAGAAGGAGTACAATGCCTTCTACAAGCGCGTGAACCAATGATCTGGTGGATCATCTACTTCGTTGGGCTCGGATTCACTGCCGGAGTCCTGTTGTTGGCCTCGTTCCTGCCCAGCAGCAACAGCCTCCACCGCAACTGGTTGCTGGGCATCGCCATCGCCGTGCTTTGGCCCATTCCAGCGGGGATCTTACTTTGGGACCTGTATTGGGACGAATGATCAACACTTTACCAATCTTCCAGCAACATGCAGCAGACAACGATCGACATCATCGCTCAGAACGACGAACTGATGAAGCGCGTCTATGAGCACCTCGACAATAAGCTCCATCGTATCTCCACGGGCCGCGCCAACCCATTGATGTTGGAGAACGTGCGCGCGGAGGTCTACGGGCAGCACCTGCCCATCGCGCAGATGGCCTCGGTCAATACCCCGGACGCGCGCACGATCATCGTGCAACCATGGGACAAGACATCGATCGAACCCATCGAGAAGGCCATCAAGGGAGCGAACCTCGGACTGAACCCCTCCAATAATGGGGAGCGCATCATCGTGCCGGTTCCGGTTCCCACCGAGGAGCGCCGCAAGGAACTGGTGAGGAGTGCGCACGCCGAGGGCGAGCATGCCCGCGTGAGCATCCGCAACCTGCGCCATGAGGCCATGAACTCGATCAAGGCCATGAAGCTCCCGGAGGACTCACAGAAGGACTTGCAGGGGAAGATGGAAAAATTGACCACCGAGTGGAACAATAAGGTGGCCTCGCTCGTACAAGGCAAGGAATTGGAGATCATGAAAGTCTGACATCATGGAGATGAAACCCGGAATGGAGGTCATGTGCGTGAAAGACGTGAACAAGCCTCTGAGCAATCAGGCCACCGGTGAGCAGTTCGGCCTACCGCAGGTGTACCCGAAGATCCACGAGGAACTCATCGTGGATGATGTGTGCAAGACCGGAGTGCGCTTCATCAAGTACGACAACTACAAGATCCCCACCTACTGGCCCTTCGATGCCTTCGTGCCCACCACGTTCATGCAGGATGAGATCGGAGAACTCATGGAGTCCATCAACGAAGAAGTAGCGGTATGATCCACATGAGAACCACGACAACGGAGCGTCCCACGATCAAGGCCTTGACCGTCTCCCAGAAAGGCGAGAGGCGCTTTGTCACCAGCCAGACCATGAGAGGCAAGCTCGTATACACCATCAGGGATGAAAAGCAACGCAAGGCTCAATAGGGCCGTGGCCTCCATCTTGGGGGTGGACCCCAAGGACAAGCGCTTGCCGCTGGCCGTGCGCGTGGCCTCCATGAGCCCACAGCAGGTGAGGATCTACATGGCCATCGACGGTGTCACGCGCAACCGCGACATCATGAAGGTCACCAAGCTCCCGCGCAACCTGATCTCGGCCCAACTACAGGTGATGGCCAAGAAGGGCGTGGTGCAACATACCGATCGGGGATGGAAAAGGAAGTAGTGTTCACTCCTCATGATTGGGCCGCAATGCACGATGCTGCCATGCACGTCACGGGTGTGAAACCAACACAGGTGGAACTGGAGGCGCTTTACGCGATGCTCCCGCACGACCTTCAGGGAGACGCGAAGGAGTGGGGCATGTGGGACACGCTCTGGCGTGACAGGTTCATCGAGTGGTACCATCGCCACTTGAAGGTGAGGTTCCCATCGGAGAAGCGCACCATCCAACTTATCATGACCGAGGCGCTGCATGCCTCCTATGGTTTCCATGTGGACAAGCTTGTTGGGCCCCTTCGTGAGCGCACCGAGGTGTCCTTCGATGAGGCGATGGAGCACTTGATGAAGGACCATTCCCAATGGACCTGCATCTATCGCAAACCTCAAGGAGCCTACGAGATGCCACATTGGGAGTTCTGCGGCTCCACCATGGGAGAGCCCTACTTGTTCCTTTGGGTGAGGGTGCGCCCGGAGAAGGCCGAGGAGATCATAACAAAATACGCCTTGCGCTGAAATGAGCCTCAACCTGTGGCTGTTGCAGATGCTCAACATGGCTCCACGCGAGCCCAAGGAGCCCAACAGGCCAAAGGAGCCGGGGAAAGCGCCCAACATCAACCACATCGAGCGGTTCATGCCAAGCGATAACCACAAGCAGAAGACCGTGCGCGTGCGCATCGCCGTTGCCGTGATGGATGACGGAAAGTGGTACGCCGTGGGAGACCACAGCTACACCGACAAGCAGTCCTCGACCTCCGCCTTGCGCAACACCGCGATCTACACCGACAAGAACCGCATCATCCACTTTGTCGAGGCGGATGTCCCGGTACCGGAATCCTACACCATAAAAGCAGAACGATGAAACCCATTTGGAAACGCAAGGAATTCTGGATCGCCATGGCCGCAGGCTTCGTGGTGGGCCAACTCATCGCGCATTACGCTCTACACCTCTACTGATGGGCCTCGATAGGAACATATATCTGGGTCCCTACCTGAGGATCACCCCCGAGGAGGCCGACCTCCCCAAGAGCACCAAGGGATGCCCCAACAGCGCGTGTCCGCAGTACCGGAGTTGGAGCCATGACAAGTTCTGCAAGGAGTGCGGTACGCCCGTCCAGCAGATGAAGTGGACCGAGAAGGGACAGCGGGAGATCCGCCACGTCATCCAAGAGTTGGAGAACGAGGGCCACATGAAGCCCGATGTGTTCCGGGGGATCTACGACTTCAAGGACATCGCCACGCCCAACTGCAACATGTGGCCCGATGGCACATGTTGGAACGTCAATCGAGATGTTATCTCGGGCGAGCGCATCGATGGGGAGATAGCGAATTTCGAGCGTAAGTACGAGCGGGAGATCGGGCTCATCCGGGAGAGGGTGGGCTACAGGAACATCGCTATCCTCTGGGGATTCATCGAGTGGTATTCGTAATTGAAACATTCCCCATCGCCCGATCGTCCAACAGGCATGAAGCAGTTCATCGTCCGCAATGCCTTCAACATCATAATCGGTGGATTCGCCGTGATGTTCATCGGAGGACTATTGTCCTTCTCCTCTCGCGCCTCGAAGAGCGTGGAGATCTGCGGCACGGTGATCAATAGCGAACCCATCATGGGCCGATCATGGAGGGATGACGGCTGTTACCTCACTATCCGTACGGATTCCGCCACCTACCGCGTGCGTACCGAGCGCAATGAGCCCATCGTGGGGACAGGCTCTTTCCTTTGTGTAGAGACCTTCGAGCGTTACGTTGCACAAGTACCATGACCGACTACCGCAAGCTCTCTCCCCGAGAACAGGCCGAGGTGGACCGAAAGATCCATCAAGAGATCCCCTATGGGGAACATGAGAACATCAACAACGGCCACAAGTGGACCGAGCCACGGGACACCCTCACCCACGTCCACAGCGGCTTCTATTGCGCCGAGTGCTGGAGGTCCCACTACACGTGTCTCTGCTCGCATGACTCCTGACGGCTCTGAGAAAGTAGTACATCTTGAGAAGGTTATGAGCGAATCCCGCGACCCCAAATTTTTTCGACCTTCATGGACCCATCGTCGCTGAACGACCTTATCCGCTCACGTGTATATCAACACAGGGACCTTGCATCGACCAACGGTCCCACGCATCGCGTGCGTCTGGAGAAGATGGGACGAGCCGCCTCCTTCCACGAGTGGAGCGATAGGGATGTCTTCGAGGTGTCTGTTACCACCGAGCAAAGACCGCATTCAGGATGCAAGGATTTCCTCCTGCGCACAGTCGATCTGGACGAGGCCTGCCGTGTCTTCCAAGAGCAATGCCTGAAGTACAAGGCGGTCCCACTTTATGACGAGTACCTCAAAGCCGCCATGCAATGATCCCGGCACAAGCGCTACAGAACCTCATCGAGGAGGGCGACAGGCTCATCGGCAACAGGCACAGCGACAACTGCGGCAGCCGCTACACGCACGATTGCGATTGCCACGTCATGAAGTGGCACGGAGTGAAGGCGAGGCTCAGGAAGGCCTTCGAGGAGGAAGAGAAGGCGCTACCGGAGGTCCTCGCGCGCTCCCTTGAGATCGTCGGCGATCGTATCCTCGACCCGCACTACCCGGCCGCGCAGATCAAATGGAGGACCAACGGGAATACAGAGGGAGCAGCAAAGGATGTCCTCCATCGCATGAGGGTCCCCATTGTGATGCGTCAGCAGGACATCGACGATGTACTGTCGCGCATGTACAATTGGAAGATGCAATCGGCTTTCTCCAAGGCCAACAATACGATAGGGTTTCCGCCCAAGGCCTTGGATATCCTCAATGACCTGTCGGAGAAGTTCGGCAATTGCGGATGGCAAGATGGCGCGATATTCGACTTCTTGCGTGAGGGCAACAACAAGGTGGCGTCCCTCTTGGGATACGAGTGGAACGATGAGAAGGACATGTTCATCAAGAAAACAACAACCGTACAATGATACCGGCACAAGCACTCCAGAGGCTCATCGATGTGGGCGATAGGCTCCAGAACAACCCATCGCTCCAAGAGAACCACAGCGCGTGGGAGAATGCCAAGAAGGAACTCCTAGAGGTCTTCGAGGGCTCGGATCTGGACAACCTCAGGGTCATTTTGGGGAATGTCCTATTGGCGAAAATCAACGCTGGTGGAGTGAAGGGTACCTACTTCATCACCAACGGTGATCTGGAGCGCGCCCTCGTCAAGGTTCGCCAGCGCTACACCCTGCCCATCGTGATGGACCAAGTGGATCTGGACCAAGTGCTGCACCACATCTTCCGGTGGAAGATGCAATCGGCCTACGACAAGGCAAACGTCACTATCGGATTCCCCTCCGATGCCCTACAGGCCCTTCAGTTGATGGCCGACAGCTATGGGGATTGCGGCTACCAGCAAGGGAAGATCTTCGAGCCTCTCAAGAAGAGCATCAAGGAGATCACCGCGATGCTCCATTATGAGTTCGACGAGAGCCGGAGCAACACCGAGTTCGTACGCCGCCAAACCGTACCAGCATGAAGGAGTCGCTACAGGAGAGTCGCAAGAGCCCCGAGGAGAAGCTCAAGAGCACAGCGTTCTTCATCGAGGCCAATAGTTTCGAGAAGCACGCGCTATGGGAGACCCACCACAAGAAGATCCCATGGAGGGAGGACAACTCGGGGTTCTCCCAGATCATCGGTTACATCGGCGGGAAGAAGCATCAACCGGTGAATGTCTCCTTCAGCTTCGCCCGCATCCATGGCCAAAGGGTGTGCTTCTACTATTGTTGCTCGCGGTTCTCCGACAGCGTCATGATAGAGGAGTTCTTGGAGAAGCACTACCCGGTGAAGTACGACGATGGCACGCGCCGCGCGATGACGGACGCGGACAATTTCCACCTTGCTGTCCACTGGTGTGAAGAACTCGATAACAAGGTTTTGTCAGCATAAGAAAAAGAGTGTTACATTGGGGGCCAAATCCCCCCGAGTGATGCTCAAGACGAACATTCTGGACAAGGCCGTTGACATCTCGGATGTCTCCGACCAATTGGTGCAAGAGACCAAGCAGTTGCTGCTGGAGGCCAACACCAAGGAGAACGCCATCCTTGCGGCCGCTGGCCTGAACAAACAGAGCGTGGAGGCCTATCGCCTGAAGGACGAGGCCGCCATGCGCAAGGAACTCAAGATGAAGACGGGCTCCCCAGCGGTGCTCAACATCGATGAGATACGGCACTTGTGCATCAAGTACCGGCTCCGCTTCCTTCCGTCCAATCGCTACGCGGGGAACATCGATCCCCTGCTGGGAGCCAAGATGCTCAGGTTCCTTGAGGCCGTTGGGGATGTGGCCCCGGAGTACTCGGCCGAGCGAAGATTCTTCATCATGGCCCCGGTGGAGGCCTTCAAGCTGGACCTCGTGAGCAAGCCGCCCGATCCGGTGCTGTTCTATCGCGACGAGAAGAGCGGGCTATACACGGTGGTCCACAAGTGGGGCAACGACTTCACCATCTTCCGCCGAGCCCTCGGGTGGATCACCGAGAGCGCCCTCCACTGGAGGTGGACGCTTTTCCTCTCGCTCTTCTCGGTCGGGCTGGGCTCCCTGCTGTTGCTGTTCAAGATGGGATGGGATACTTTGGCCTGCATTGTGGGCGTCCCCATCATCATTGTGGCCGTCGTTCGCGCCATCATGGCGGCGGATGTCGGAGATTGGTACACCAGCCACGCCTTCTCCGATAAGGCGTGGAACTCCACGGAGGTCTCCGACAAAAGCATGTTCTGGCTCTAATGGAGCAAGCACTAGAGTGGCTCATGGCGTTTGTCTTCCCTATCGTGATGGGGATGGCGCTTATCTCCATCGTGGGACTCTTTCTGCTACAGGTGACGAGAGCCGCGCGCTACAGCAGGCAGAACCAGCGGGCAAAGGAGGCCATCGAGCGCATGCGCAACAAACACATTCCATACGAAGAAACCCCACATGATACGCGTTGACATCGTCAAGGAGGCCATCGACATGAGCGAGGCCGACCGATTCGTGGAAGACGTCTCCGACCTGCTTCAAGAGGAAGCCCGCGATGAGCGGGAACTGCTCTCGGCCGCTGGGCTGGATCAACAGCAGCAGGAGTTGGAGCGCATCCGCACGTTCCATTCCACGCGAAGGGAACTGAAGAGCAAGACGGGCGCTCCCGTGGTGCTGACGGAGGCGGAGGTGAAAGCCCTCTGCATCCGCTATCGTCTGAGGTGCCTTCCGTCGAAGTTCTACGGCGGGACCATCGACCCGCTGCTGGGGCGCAAGCTCAAGAAGTTCCTCGCGAGCCTCGGGACCACAACGCCTGTTGAGGACGCCAAGAGCCGACTTCATGTGATGGCTCCCATGAAGGCCTTCCGTCTCACGACGGTCAAGCGCCAAGAGGACCCGGTGCTCTTCTATCGGGACGACTCGGGCTTCTACGTGATGATCCACAAGTGGGGCAACGACTTCACCATCTTCCGCCGCGCCCTCGGGTGGCTCTTCAAGAGTGTTCTGCGCTGGCGCCTGCTGATGCATTTGTTGACCATCGCGGTGGCCGGACCATTGCTCTGGTGGGGCATCAAACACGAGAGCCTCGCGGTGGCCATCCCCACCGCTGTGGCGCTTCTCATCACCACCATCTGGCGCTTTTCCACCGCCATGTGCGATGATGGCGACGTTGATGCCACCTTCTCCCGGACCGCTTGGAACCGCAGCGATAGGGGAGACACGCACCTTTTCTGGATATGATACGCGACCGCTCGGCCCTCGTGATGCTGCTTGTGAGCATCCTGATGCTCTTCCTTATCGGAGCATCGGCCATCATGAACCTGCGTATGCCCTTCTGGTGTTTCCTCGCGGTGTGGCTGGTGGTGTGCGCCCTATTGCTGAACAGAAGATGAAACAGTGGTGGCGACGCAACTGGACGGTCGTGGTGGTCCTCTTGGTGGGCATCGTGCTCATCATCCTGCTCTCCCCTTATCACGATCAGATCCAACTGCCCTTCCACTTAATGGATGAACCCTGATGTACCACGAACTAGGAATTGCCCTGATACTCATAACCCTTGGTCTCAGCCTTGGTCTGCCGCTCTTCTCGTGGATCGTCACCGGAGGCATCGAACGCGACCTGCTTCGTGTCCTCTATAGGCTTTGGTGCGTATGCGGGGTCCTTCTGCTGTTGGGGATATACCTCATGATGTCATGAACAAGTTCCCCCTCCCGGCCATCCAGCCCTCGGACGACGGGGAGTACTGGCGCGTGCGCACCAGTCACCTGTGCGGATATGACCATCTGTGCGACACGAAGGAGCAGGCCGCCACGGCCGCCATCTGGCTCACCCATTGCGTGGAAGGATTGATGAGGCCCAAGCCCGTCCGACCGCACGAGGGAGCATGTACACCGGAATCCGGATGCGATGGGACCTGCATGGACGCCGCGTACCTCTCGGACCGCGAACTCAAGCAGCGCGGACCGCAGGAGACGGAGCCCGACATGACGGAGTTCCACAATAGGATCGAGGACTACGCCAATAGGATCAACGAGAAATTATGGATCGAGGCAGAGAAACAATCCCCGCCCGATGACCGTACAACATCATGATCACCATCAACAGCCGATACTCGATCGGGGACCAAGTGTGGCTCATCGAGGACAACCGCGTGCAACAGACAACGATCGAAGACCTCACAGTGGACCGTCGATACGATAATGCCCCGCTCGTGGAGCGCCTGAAGTGGAAGCTCGCTATCAAGCGCCCCACTCCGGGATTGTTCGGCATTGCCGAAGCGGTGTACGCCACGGAGGACAAGCTTTTCGCCACCAAGGAGGAGTTGATCGCATCGCTATGAGCAAGGCCGGAACCTGCGAATCCTGCATCCATTGGAGGGACAAGGGATGGGATGGCGACCGTGGCATCGGGGTCTGCGACAATCCGCGCGTGGAGGTCCGTGGAGTCCCCGAGGAGCATCTGACCAACTTCTACAAGCTGGCCCCCGACGAGGCCCGCTCCATCGCCCAGAGCACGCGGTTCCCCAGCGACTTCGGATGCCGTCATCATGAGCCGCTCCATCCGATGACCCCTGCGCAGAAGGTGCTCTTGGCCCTTGGGGCGTTGCCCAGCGGAGCCAGCGGGGACAACATCTCCATCGGCATCTGGGTCGGAAGGATCATCAAGAAGCTCAAGGAGCAGAACAGGCTATGAAGCTCACCATAGAACTGGTCCCCAGCACCGCGTGGTACACCAACGTGCGCTCGAACGTCTCTGGTGCCCAGTGGGACGTCATCCGCCGAAAGTCCTACCAGAAGGCCAATCATGTGTGCGAGATCTGCGGGGACGTCGGGACCAATCAGGGCGTGCGCCACAAAGTGGAGTGCCATGAGATATGGGAGTACGACGATGAGAAGCACGCCCAGAAGCTTGTGGGGTTCATCGCCCTGTGTCCCTATTGCCACAAGGTGAAGCATCCGGGACTGGCCTCCATCAAAGGAGAGAGCCACATCGTGCTGGCCCAACTCCAGAAGGTCAATTCCATGAGCGAGGACCAAGCAAAGAAAGCTCTCGACGAGGCCTTCGAGAAGTGGAGGGAACGCTCGGAGCACCAGTGGAGTCTCGACATCAGTTACGTTCAACAGTACATCCAATGACAAAACAGGAAGCATTCGACAAGATGGTGGCCCATCTCGCCCAGCAAGGAGCGAGATGCATGGAGAACGGGCGCTGCGCCTATCGCGGGCCCGATGGCACAAAGTGCGTGGTGGGGTGCATGATATCGGACGAGGCCGCCCATAAGGTCGCGGTCCAGAACTTCCACTCCACGGGCGTGAACATAGCGTCCACGTGGAACATTCTGCGTGGGGAGCTTGCTCTTGAGGGGATGAGCGATAGCGCGGCCCAGAACTTCTACCATGACATGCAGCAGGCCCACGACCAGAACATGGACACGGTGACGCTCAAGAAAGCGCTCGCGTTCGTAGTGGCGAACCACGGCTTGGACGGAAAGTCGATCGACACGATAACCCATTGGTCATGACAAAACAGGAAGCATTCGACAAGATGGTGGCGCACCTCGCGAGTCAGAAGGGCAGGGGCATTGACCCTCACGGTGGGTGCGTCTACCGGAGTCCCAGCGGGCTGAAGTGCGTAGTGGGGGCGCTCCTGTCGGATGAGATAGTGCAGGAGATGCTCAGCAATCCCTTCTGGAGTACCGGAGTGGGTCACCTCGGGGTGTGGAGGATCTTCCGCAGGGAGCTTGCCCTTGAGGACCTTGCGGACGATGAGGCGAGGATGTTCTACGACGCCATGCAACACGCCCATGATCAAGGCCACGACATCGACAACCTGCACCAGCGGCTCAGGACGATAGCGGAGAAGTACAAACTGGATGGCGAGGGCATCGCCTCCATAACACAATGGAACCTATGACCAAGCAAGAGGCTTTCGACAAGATGGTAGCGCACCTCGCGCATCAGAAGCACCGGTGCGTCATCGACTCGGTGTGCGCCTATCGCGGGCCCGATGGCACCAAGTGCATCGTGGGGGCGATGATCTCCGATGAGACCGCCGCGTTGATCGATGGGATACGAGCCACCGAGAGCACCTCCATCTCCAACGACCCGGTGTGGGAGATGGCCAAGGCGGAACTTGCCCTTGAGGACCTCCGGGAGCCGAGGGACAAGATCTTCTACATTGAGATGCAGGAGGTGCATGACCTGTCGTACACCTTGGAGGACATACAGGCTCGCTTGCGGCGCATCGCCGTACACTATGAGTTGGACCCCGCAATCGTCGGGTCGATCACCGCTTGGAGCCGATAAAACACAAACCATGGCAAAAGGAAACATTCACAACTTCAGGTTCATCGTGACGGTGGACTCCGACATCTCGCAGATGGAGGGTGGCAGTAGTTCGAAGATGAAAGGCACGGGTGTGGCTTTTCAAGTGGAGGGCGACATCGACCCAAAGGTGTTCTACGATGAAGAGAACCACACCATTACCGAGTTTGGTCTGAAGGCCACTACGGAAACCCTTCTTTATGGTCTGATGGCCAACATCCACCGATGCCACCAGTTCGGCGCGTGGGACAGCGCAAAGCATCTCCGGCACATCATCGCCAAGTTGGAGGAAGGTTTCGCATTGGCCGACGTCAAGGTCACGAAAGAGGCATAAGCTGGCGGGAAATTTTTTGAGGGTAGCCCACTTTGGGAAACTCAAAGGAATTTGCCGGGTTGCTATTGGAGGGGAGGGTTGAGAATTGCCCCAGAAAAGAGGGGAGAAAAGAGAAGCAGGCACCCATAGTACCCTCCACAGACGGGTTGAGAATTGCCACAGAAAAGAGAAGCAGGCACCCATAGTACCCTCCACAGACGGGTTGAGAATGGAAATGGAAAAAGTGGAGGGAAAAATGTGCGGAGGTCTGGGGCGCCCCCAGCCTAGGCCCTCTTTTTAGGCCTTATTATCGATACGCCTAATTAGGGCCTTATTTAGCCCCTAAGCCCCCATATAGGGCCCTAAGCCCCCAATAGGACCTAAGCCCTGATTAAGGCCCTAATCAGCACACAGCACGCAAAGAGCGCCTTGTCCGGTGGACAGCCAATACAATGAAGATCACACCCCGGAATAAATGCAGGCTGCGATGATCGCCGCGAACGCCAGCAGGAATTTCAGTTCCGATTCCACGAGCATGGCCCCGATGTCAAGGAGTATCCGTTTCATGGTCAATACAATGAAGACCACCTGAGATAATAAAACACTCACGCGGCGAGGATGGCGAGGAACGTCAGCAGCAGCAGGCCGAAGGTGATCCCCCGGTTGCGCAGGCGTATGCGTTCGATCCGCATGCACTCGGCGACCCTCTTCCATTGTTCTTCCGTGAGGTGCTGTATCATATTCAATACAATGAAGATGTCCTATGTAAATAAACGTTTATTCTCCTATTGGATCTTCATTGTATTGGCCATGGACAACACGGAGATCATCGCCACGGTGTACGACGAGGCCAGCAACATGGCCACGGTCGTCGCGCGCATCGACGGGGGCAAACTGAGCGTGCGCCTCTTCGACATCGAAAGCGAGCAGTATGCCATGGAGGCCACTATCTACCCCGCGTCAATGGAGGAAGCCGCATGGCGCAAGGCGTTCTCCATCGGTGAGCCGGAGGTGGGGCGGATCTTTATTCTGCGCATCTGACTTCATTGTATGGACCACAAGCAACCCCACAACATGAACGACTTCACCACGCAAGAAGCACTGGCCCACGTCCGCATGAGCCTCAAGACGGCCGCCCTCAACAAGACGGGAACGGTGATCGGTGCCACCAAGGGAGGCGTATGGTGCGCCGTGATGGTGAAAGGCTCCGAAGGATGGCGGATGGCGAGCTTGGCCCAACAAGCGGCCGCCATTCCGCAGGGACAGTTCCCGGAGGTCCCGCCCACGGCCATGGACATCTACTTGAAATTGGCCGGGAAGCAGGGCGGGACGATCCACCAAGCGATCGCCGACGTGAAGAAGCAGGGACGCGAGTTCCGCGAGCGCCTCGTGGAAGAGCTTTCCGCCGCAACGTGGGACCTGATGGGGACCGAAGCCCTGATGGAAGCCGCTTGCCACTAACAGGCATTTACTTTCACCCGACATCTTCATTGTATTGGCCATGAGCAAGAGCAAAGAAGAGATCATGGGGGCCTATCCGCCATCAACCAAGGTGGAAGTGTGGATGGACCGTGGTGGATGGGCCGAAGGCATCGTAGCCGAGCGCGTTACGAGCGAAACGATGGCGGGCGGGCACAAGATCACGTGGCACGTCCTTTTGAAAGGGGAAGGGGAGTATCAAATGAGGTGGGTCAACAGCGATGCCGCGCTGATCCGCCTGACCAAAGAAGAGCAGGTGCGGTTCACCAATATCCGTGGCCTGCATCCGCGCATGGGAGGGTAGCGTTTACTCCTCTCCCTGATCTTCATTGTATTGGTCATGACCTACCGACACAAGCACATCACCACAATGACCATGGAGGTGATCGAGGTCACCGCCAAGGGATACAAGTGCATCGTGACCGATCCCAAGGGAAAGGGCAAGGTGCGCACGGGAAAGGTGGAGTTCTTCGACCGTCAGGACGTGGATGGAGACAAGGCGCTTTTCACCAAGGAGTGAAAGAGACGCTGGCGCGGATCCGCGTTTATTCCCCTCACCGATCTTCATTGTATTGGTCATGCAACCGGAACAAACAACCATCATCGCGGCCATCGCTACCCAGTGCGATCGCATCCGCAACGCCGAGCGCGCCGCCAACGCCAACACCGAGGCGAACGTGAAGAACGCGAAGGAGACGATCGCCTACTTCGAGAAGGCATACCTGCCCAGCGGATCCGGTTTCGATCGGGGCTGCACCGTGGACACGCGCATGAGCGGGGCCGATCGCGTGGTTATCGACGTGCCCTTTCACCACATGGACGAGAACGGCCACTATGACGGTTGGGCCGACTACAAGGTGGTGGTGAAAATGACCTTTCTCGGACTGAGCGTATCAGTCACGCGCGGGCGCAAGGATCACCGGGAGTTCGTGCGTCAGGTCTTCGCGGGCGTGCTGGAGGGGATCATCCTGAAGTGATTTATTCCTCTCCCTCATCTTCATTGTATGGGCCATGAGCACACAAGCCAAGCTGAACAAACTGGTGGCGACCCTCAAGACGGAGTTGAGCTACAACTACGACAACAAGGAAGCCTTCAAGAAGGCGGGCTTGTCGGCCATGCGCGCGCTGGCGAAGGAAATGGGGTTCACCGAAAGCCGCGTGAGCTTCAACCCCGGTGGCATCGCCGTATCGGGTGACCACTACATCTACGGCATGTTCTCCGAAGGGGAAGGGGTGATGTTCACCGTCAGCCAAGGCGCCTTCGGCAACCACGCGGGCTATTGCCGCCACATCAAGAGCCTGAAGGACTACGCCGGAGGTGCCAACGTGTGGATCGAGCATAAGGAACTGGCCGACGTAGAGACGCTGAAGACGAAACTCCGGGAGGTGGCCCGACGTGGGCAGCGTTTATTCTAACGGCCCATATTCATTGTATTGACCATGGACAAGAAACTTCCCGACGCCAGCCCACTACTTGTGAACTTGGTTTCGGTCAACTTCAACAGGACCGCCGCCTATGAGCGCCACCTCGCGAGCAAGGCCGACATCGAATATCGTGCGCTGCGCCGTCGCATGGGATGGGACGCGCCTCTCCCCGGTCCCGATGAATCCATCAACGACGCCCGTATCCGCGCGGGCTTTCCCCCACTGAAATGAGAAACTCCATACTGATGATGGCCGCCATGATGGGCATGGCAGGTAGTGGCATGATGGGCATGGGTATGGGAACCCGTGGGATGCACCGAGGGGAGAACCCTCTCCCCAAAAGCCTTGACAACTCTCCCCAGCGCGCCAAGGGACTGCAACCCTTTGAGATAGACGGGGTGGTGTACTACGCCGGGACACTGAAGGGTGCGCAAAAGATGGCCAAGCGTTTCCGTGGGGCCGGGCTTTTATCCTGACCTTCGATCTTCATTGTATTGGTCATGAGCAAGATCAAGCGAAAGGATGTGAGCGCCGAAAAGTCGTTCCCCTCCGGGATGTGGTACTTGTCGGCCATGGTGGACGGCCATCTGATGCGCCGCACGTACATGGGGTACACCAAGCGCGTGGCCATCGACTTGTTCATCGCTGAGGTCAACGGGTAACGTTTACTTTCGCTGGGCAACTTCATTGTATTGGCCATGGAACGCAAAGAGATCATCGTGCCCGCAAAAGACCGCTGGGGAAAGGACACATCCTTTTGGGTGGTCAAGCGTTGGTGCGTGGTCCATGCGCGCACCGGTACGCTGGCACAGCAGAACGTGAGACCTTGCGACACGCGGGAGGAAGCCCAAAGGGACTGCGATTGCATCGTCAAGAACAACCCCGCTGATGTCCTTCGAGCGGCCGCGCGTGGTGCAGGTGGTGCGCGACAGCCCGAAGATCGGACGCAACGAGCCGTGTACCTGCGGGAGCGGGCAGAAGTTCAAGAAGTGCCACGGGGCATAAGGTGTGGGGACACTAGGTGAGGGGCTGCCTACGGGCGGCCTTTCGCCGTTTATTGTAGTGGTGGATCTTCATTGTATTGTGCGGAGGTCTGAAACATTCAGTGCCTCTTGTTCGTATAACAGATTGGGCGTTTATTCCATCGCCGCATCTTCATTGTATTGGCCATGAGCAAGTTCAACCTGACGATCATCGGGATCTACGACAATGGAAAGGGACAGCTTGTGACGGCAAAGGCCGCTGAGCTTGGCGCTACTTGCGCGCCTTATGATAGTTGCTCTTTCGAGGTGACCGCCCCGAACAAAGAAGCGTGGTATGCCATGCGCGACTATCTGTGCGATACGCCCGGACTTGACTACAACCTGCCTGAGCAAGATTGACGTTTATTCCCCCGACCGATCTTCATTGTATTGGTCACACACAAACAACCCCGCACAAATGAGCACGATCAAAAAGATCACCCGCAAGGAACTGGCCGCGATCCTCGCCGATCCCAAGGCGATCAAAGGTTGCACCTTCATCGGCTTCGATGCCCTGACGGTCATGGAACTGCAAGGGGGCAAGGCCAACCCGCACGTCGGCAACGTGCTGAAGGAGCACAAAGGCCAAGTGGCGATCCTGTTCTCCGACGTTGTGACCAACGGTTACGAGAGCATGGTGCGCCGCCGTCAGGAACAGGAAGGAAAGGAAGGTGACTTCGAGGTGGGCGCGCGTTCATGGGGCGAAAAGCTGCCCAGCACGTCCCTCGTGCAGCACACGCCGAAAAACGGCGTCCCCACGGATTACCTGCAAGTGCTCTACAACCAAAGCCCCGTGAGCCTGCTCGACAAGGTGGCCGAAATGGGCATCGAACTCAACGAAAATGATACCGCGCTGATCGACGCGATGAAAGCGCGGATCGTGGGGCGCGAAAGCAAGGGCGAAGTGTCCTACCTGCTGAAAGGCGCGGACGGCAAGTTGACCCCGATCGAAAAGGACGCGATCCAAGGGGTGCCGCCCAAAAAGAGCGAAGGAAAGCAGGGCGGCCTTTCCGAGCCGAACAAAGTGATCGTGCGGACCTTCAAACTGGCGAGCCTCACACGGGTGAGCATGGGCGGGGTGGTGTACCTGCTGGAAGATTGAAACGAACGACAGGGCGCGAGCGCGGGGGCCGAAATGGTCCCCGCTTCGCTTTTATCTTCGGGGTGCATCTTCATTGTATGGACCACAACCCCACACAACGATGACAACCTACGAACGACTTTTGAAAGGTGGATGGAAGGAAGTTCCGGGACCGAACGAGCCGAACGGTGACCACCACAACGACGGGCGCGGCTTCGTATTCGTCATGACCCATCCGGAAAGCGGCAAGTTCCATGCGCGCATTGAAGCGACGAACATCCGCGATACCTGCCTTGAAGTGGTGAAGGACTCCCTGAAGGAAGCGGTGGACGCCTGCATCAATTCCCGCCATTTCCCCAAGGGCTGACTTTTACTCTCCCTCCCCATCTTCATTGTATTGATCATGAGCAACCCCGCCACCAAAATGATCGCCGACTTCAAAGAGTGTCGCGACAAGCTGATCCAAAAGCAACACTCCCTCTCCCATACCCTGCTGGGCGCGGGATACGTCATCCGCGTCGGCTTGCTTCACATGACCTTCGACATCCGCAACCGCGAAGTGATCGGTGGCGGACGCGAAGCGATCAACGGGCGCATCGCTCCTTTGCTGACGTGCTCCATGTTCACGCGTGAAGATGCCGAGCGCATCGCAAGCGGATGCAGCAACAAGGCCGGGGACAAGGGCGAAGCGGTTCACATCATGGTAGCCCTGCGCGATCAGATCGCCGAATATGACAAGGCGATCGCATCGCTCGAAACGGTGGAGGCGTAGGTTTTACTCTCCCTCCCCA